>Ga0209400_1000596_pt1 | contig 31529 bp, 27 predicted proteins | sample M_130807_EF_Meta_FD_187313 | JGI IMG/M metagenome (GOLD analysis project Ga0209400, IMG submission 187313) | Freshwater microbial communities from Lake Montjoie, Canada to study carbon cycling - M_130807_EF_MetaG (SPAdes) (version 2) | ecosystem: Environmental > Aquatic > Freshwater > Lake... | reverse complement strand
GCCCTACCGCGTGAGCTGGGAATGCCTGGCGAGCGCCTCGGAAACCTATGTTCCGCGCCTGCAGCAGCGCGAGATCCCGCAGCGCATCGCCATGCTCGACGGCAAGGTGGTGGAGGTGGAGGGCTACCTGGCCTTCCCGCTGATGGTGAGCGAGACGAAGGAACTCCTCGTCATGCTCAACCAGTGGGACGGATGCTGCATCGGCGTCCCGCCCACGCCCTACGACGCCGTCGAGGTGAAGCTCACCGAACCAGCCAAGCGCGGCGGCAAGCACGCATCGTTCAACTTCGGCGGCGTGCGCGGCACGCTGAAGGTCGACCCCTACCTCGTGGAGAACTGGCTCGTGGGCCTCTACGTGATGGAGAACGCGCAGATGGTGGAAGGCGCCAAGCCAGAGCTCTGATCCTGCACACCGCAGGCACGCAACGACGGAACACCCATGAATACCCTGCTCCTTGCACTTGCACTTTCCGCACAATCGGCCACGACGCCCGCGCCTGCGCAGGCGCCCGTTGCGCCAGCCGCTGCGCCTGCCACGCCGACCGCCATCTCCCCGACGGAGCGTCGCGACACCGCCTCCCTTGCCGCGGCGATCGAGGCGCTCCGGGCCCGTTACCCCGAGCAGGTCGTCGTGTCCGAACTGGCGTCCTCGGCACGCAAGCGCGCCATCCAGATGCTGACGCTTTCCGCCGACGGTGCGGACCAGCAGCGCCCCGCCATCCTGGTGCTTGCCGGCATGGACGGCCCCCGCTGGTCCGGCACCGAGGCCGTCCTGGTGGCAGCGGAGTCCATCCTCCGGGACCGCCCGGAACTCCTGAAGGAAGTCACCGTCTACGTGATCGCGCGCGGCAACCCCGACGCGGCGGAGGGCTTTGCGCGCGGCCCGCTCCGCAACTACTCGGGCAACGGCGTGCCGCATGACAACGACCGCGACAGTGCCACCGACGAAGATGCACCCCGCGACCTCAACGGCGACGGCCTCATCACGCAGATGCGTGCGCCCGGCAACCTGCCGCCGTTCCTCCAGCCGACCCTCATGACCGACCCCGGCGAGCCGCGCCTGATGCGGGCCCCCGACGCGAAGGCCGGCGAAGTGCCCGTGTTCACCGTGTGGACGGAGGCCATCGACACCGACGGCGACGGCCGCCTCGGCGAGGACTGGCCCGGCGGCATCGACCCGGAGCGCAACTTCCCGCACCGCTGGCCGGAGTTCGAGGACGAGGCCGGCGCATATCCGCTGCTGGCGCCGGAGAGCAAGGCCATCGCCGATTTCGTGGTCACCCACCCGAACATCTTCGCATCGCTCGTCCTGGGCCGCCACGACACGGTGATCAATGTGCCCAGCGGCAAGGAACGCACCAGCGGCGGCATGCCGATGATGATCGACGAGGCCGACGCCGGCTCCTACGCCGAGGTGGCGAAGGCCTGGCGCGACACCGTGGGCCAGAAGCGGACCGAAGCGCGCGATCCGGCCGGCAGCTTCGTTGCGTGGATGAATGCCCAGCGCGGCATCCCGACGTTCGCCTCCACGCTGTGGGGGCGACCGGACCTGGCGGATGGCAGCAAGGAAGCGAAGAAGGACACGGACACCAAGAAGGACACGGACACGAAGAAGGACACGGACACCAAGAAGGACGCTGACAAGAAGAAGGACGGCAAGGATGCACCCAAGCCGTCTGACGAGGAAGCCGCTGCGTGGCTTGCCTACAGCGACACCGTGCGCGGCGGCAGCGGCTTCGTGCCGTGGACGCGCACCGAACATCCGCAGATCAAGGATGTGGAGGTGGGCGGCTGGGTGCCCGGCTTCAAGGAGAATCCGCCGTTGGCCGACGTGGCGCCGCTCGGCGTGAAGACTGCGGAATTCATGGCCAAGCTCGCCGACAGCCGGCCGCGCGTGACCCTGGCCAAGCCCACGATCACCGCCACGGGGCCGTCGCTCTGGAAGATCGACACCGTGCTCTCGAACACCGGGCGCCTGCCCACCGTGATGCGCGGCGGCCGTGCGGACGCGGTGGCCCCGAGCTACATGGTGCGGATCTCCACGCCGTTCGAGCAGCTGAAGTCCGGACGCCGCAACGACGTGGTCCGCGGCATCGACCCCGGCGAGACGCGTCAGGTTTCGTGGCTGGTGGTGGCGCCGCCCGATGAAACGGTGGTGGTGGAACTGGCGCACCACGGCATCGCGGTCCAGCGCTGGGCGTTCCGCGACGGCATGCCGGTCGATGCGCCCGCGGCATCCGCGCCGTCGCCCGCGAAGGGAGCCGAGCCATGAAGCGCGCACTCCTCGCAATGACGCTTGCGCTCGGCTGCACCGCCCTCGCAGGCGCGCAGCAGCAGATCTCGTCGAAGGTGAACATCTCCTTCGACCGCTTCTACGACGTCCAGGGCATCAACGACCAGATGTTCAAGCTGGCCGAGGCGTACCCGGACCTCTGCCGCGTGGAGCGGATCGGCACCACGGCACTCGGGCGCCCGTACCTGGCGATGGTGATCAACAACCGCCGCACCGGCGACGAGGGATCCAAGCCGGCCATGTACATCGACGGCGCCATCCACGCCAACGAGATCCAGGCGGGCGAGACCGTGCTCTACACCGCGTGGTACCTGCTCTCGGCGTACGGGAACGTGGGCAAGATCACCGAGATCGTGGACCGCAGCACGTTCTACCTGCTGCCCTTGGTGAACCCCGACGGCCGCGCGGAATGGTTCGCCAACGCCAACACGCCGCACTCGGCGCGCACCGGGCAGAAGCCGGTCGACAACGATGGCGACGGCGTGGCCGACGAGGACGGTCCGGATGACCTCGACAGCGACGGGCAGATCACGCAGATGTGGCGGCCGGACCCGTTCGGAACGCACAAGCGCGATCCGCGCGATGCGGAGCGCATGATCCCGGTACCCGCGGAACCCAAGGCCGACGGTACGCGCGAGTACGGCCAATGGACATCCGCCGGCCAGGAAGGCTTCGACAACGACGGCGACGGGCGCGTCAACGAGGACGGGCCCGGCGGCTACGACATGAACCGCAACTTCCCCACGGGGTGGGAGCCGGAGAACATCCAGGGCGGCGCGGGCACGTATCCGCTCTGCTGGCCGGAGACGCGCGCCATTGCCGACTGGGTGCTTTCCAAGCCGCAGATCGCCGCGGCGCAGGCGTACCACAACGCTGGCGGGATGATCCTGCGTGGCCCCGGCGCACCGTGGCGCGACGGCGACTACCCGGCAGCGGACGTCTCCGTCTACGAACGGATCCAGTCCGCGGGCGCACAGATGCTCCCGTTCTACCGCTCGATGGTGATCCACAAGGACCTCTACACGGTGCACGGCGGACTGGTGAACTGGTTCGCCGAGGGCCTCGGCATCATCGCCCTCACCAACGAGCTCTGGACCGACAAGCGCATCATGCAGGACGGCCAGGAGCCGAGCGAGGACGAGCGCCGCACCTGGAACGAGCGGATGCTCTTCGGGCAGACGCGCGTTCCGCTGCACGAGGTCAAGCATCCCGAGTTCGGCACCGTGCTCGTGGGCGGCGGCACCAAGTTCTCCTCGCGCATCCCGCCGCCCTTCATGATGGAGGAGGAGCTGCACCGCAACTTCGCGTTCACCATGTTCCACGCCGACCAGATGCCGCTCCTGCGCTTCGAGAGCGTCGAGACCAAGGAGGCGACGCCCGGCCTGTGGCAGGTGACGGTCACCGTCGCCAACGATCGACTGATCCCGACGCGCACCGCGCGCGCCGCGGACAAGGGCATCGGGCTCGCCGACACGCTGGCACTCACGGGCGCCGACGTCTCCGCGGCCGGCAAGCTGGCCAACCGCACCGACCGCACCATGGATCTCCAGGCGTTCCGCCCTGCAACGCTCCAGTTCGAGCGCGGCGTTCCCGGCAACGGGCGCGCGGCGGCACGGTTCCTGGTGAAGGGAACGGCGGGCACGCCCATCACACTGACGTGGACCGCGCAGAAGGCGAAGCAGGTCTCTGTCACCGTGAAGCTCGGTGAATCGCTGCCCGTCACGGCGGAAGCGGCGAAGTGACCGGCGCGGGCGCAGAGGCTCCGCGTCGCACGGACGTCGCCATCGTGGGCGCCGGTGCGGCGGGGCTATTCGCCGGCATCTGGGCGGGCCGCGCGGCACAGGAGGCGGGCGCCGCGCTGCGCGTCGAGGCATTCGACGGTGCACGCCGGCTCGGCGCCAAGATCCTGGTGGCCGGCGGCGGCCGCTGCAACGTCACGCACTGGCGCGTGGACGACGCGGACTACGCCGGCAGCACGCCCCCGGCCATCCGCAAGGTGCTTCGCCGCTTCGGCGTGGACGAGACGGTGCGATTCTTCGCGGACCTCGGCGTGGAGCTGAAGCAGGAGGAGACCGGGAAGCTGTTCCCCGTCTCCGACGATGCGCACTCCGTCCTGCACGCGCTCCTCGACGCGGCACGCGCTGCCGGCGTGCGGCTCACGCACCCGAACCGCGTGGATGGAATCGATCGCACCGATGATGGATTCCTGGTGCGGGCTGCGGGCGGCCACGTGCTGGCCCGCCGCGTGATCCTCTGCACGGGCGGCAAGGCACTGCCGAAGTCCGGTTCCGACGGCGCAGGCCTTGAATTCGCGCGTGCGCTCGGCCACTCCGTCACCGACCACCTGGTGCCGGCGCTGGTGCCGCTGCGCCTGCCGGAGCGCCACTGGATCACCGAGCTCAGCGGTCTCACGGCGCCGGCGGAGCTGGTGCTGCGCTCCGGCACCGGCAAGAAGCTGGTGTCCTTCACCGACAGCACGCTCTGCACGCACTTCGGCCTCTCCGGACCGAGCGTCCTCAACATCAGCAGGCACTGGACGATGGCCCGATTCGAGGACCCCGGTGCGCGGCTCGAACTCTCCTGGACACCGGGCACGGATGTGGAAGCCGTCGACCGCGCGCTCGTGGAAGCGAAGGGGCGCGGCGTGGGCAGCGTGCTGCGGACATGGCTCCCCGAGCGACTGATGCGCGCGGTCTGCGCGGCAGCGGACGCGGACCCGGCAGCCACCGCGCAGCAGCTTCCGCGCGAGCGCCGACGCGCGCTCGCGCAGCTCGTGGCGGGCACGCCGCTTCCCGTCACCGGTGACCGCGGCTACACCTTCGCCGAAGCGATGGCCGGCGGCGTCCCGCTTGCCGAGATCCGGCTGGAGACGATGGAGAGCCGCATCGTGCCGGGGCTGCACCTCGCCGGCGAGGTCTGCGACGTCGACGGCCGCATCGGCGGCTTCAATTTCCAGTGGGCCTGGGCGAGCGGGCACGTGGCCGGCTCGAGCGCGGCCCGTGCGCTGCTGGCTTCGCCGGCTGGATGAGCCCGGCAAGCGTCCCGGCGGCACGCAGGACGATCGCACGCAACGCCGCCAGCCCGCTCGGCGGTGCCGGTGCACGACGCACCTTCCTGCGCGGCGCGCGGCGCAGCACCGGCGTCAGCTGCGCGAACGCCTCCGGTGCATGGCGACGGATGAACTCGATCTCGTTCTCCGTGGTCTCCACCTCGCTGAAGGAGCGACGCGCGTGGCCGCAGGCACCGTGCTGCAGCGCGTGCGTGAATTCGTGCACGAGCACGGCCTTCGCCAGGAGCATTGCGTCGAGCTCGATGCCGCCGGGCGGCGTCGAGAAGCGCGCCCGTGCACGGCGGTAGGTGTGCCACGTGCCGACCGCGGCCGGCGACACGCGCAGCAGGATGTGCGGGCCATCGAAGCCGCGCGCCGCGCGCTGGTAGTACGCGCTGCCGCCGCGGCTGCGGCGCCAACGGATGGGGATGGATGCGAGCTGCTCGCGCTGCGCCACGGTGAGCTCGTAGCGCTCCACCACGAACTCGAGCGCGGCCGCATGGATCTCGCCGCGCAGGCGCTCCGTCAGGCGCGGGCCTGCAGGCGCGCGCTTCACCGCAGCGCGTGACGAGGAGTTGGGACTTCGAGCGGCATCCATGCCGGTTGCAGCGTACGGACGCGGCGCACGCAGTGCCAGCATTCCGCGTGGGAATCGGAACGGATCAGCCGATCGGCGCAGCCGCCAGCGCGGAGCGCAACTGCCGGACGAAGTCGGCGACCGCCGCCGGATCTGCCGCCGGCCGCTCGCCGCGCTCGACCGCGCGGTACCAGTCCGCCACGTTCCAGGCGCGCGTGCCCTCCTCCGCGTCGAACCGCGGGATCAGGTGCACGTGGAGGTGCGGCGCGCCCTGCCCGAAGGCGATGGCATAGACCCGGTCACAGCCGGTGATCGAACGGACCGCCGAGGAAACCGCGCGCATCGCACGGCCGAAGTCGTCGGCCTCGGCATCCGTGAAGTCCGCCGGCCCCTGCACGTGGCGCACCGCGCACAGGAACGTCCAGCCGACCAGCGGCGAGGGGAGCGGATGATGGCGAACCAGCCAGTGGGCACCGCGGTGGCATTCCAGGTCGCCGAACCGGGCGGCGTCGCCGTGGATCCGGCAGATGTCGCACGCGGGCACTGCCGCCGGCGAGCTCACTTGGTCCCCTTCGGCCCGCCGTCCGTCATGTACTTGGTGCGGATCGCCTGCTCGAGATCGACGCCGGAGATGTTCGCCAGGGTGGTGAGCCACGCCAGCACGTCGGCAAACTCCTCCTCCAGGTTGGCGCGGTCGGGCTTCCCCTTCTCCAGGTTGCCGAGGGCGTGGGCCAGCTCGCCCACCTCCTCGGAGAACCAGAGGAAGGTCTTGCCGGCGCCGCGCGCGCTGTCGGTGGCGTAGTAGCGCTCGTGGATCATCCGCTGGAAATCGCGGATGGTCATCGGTGTGGCAGATCCGGGAGGCGTGGCGTCTGTCATGGCGGGCCCACGCGTGTGCGGGGAGAAGCGTCCTCGGCGGGGGTCGAACCCACAACCTCCGCCTTCGGAGGGCGGCGCTCTATCCAATTGAGCTACAAGGACATGTCCGGACATACTTCACGTCCGATCAGGCAGTGTAGGCCTCCCGCGGGGGCCCGCGCAACCATGCCGGACCCTGCCCTATCCTGCGCGTTCGTGCCCGTCTCCGCAACACAGCTGCCCGCGAATGCCCAGGCCTCCGCGGAAGGAGGCGTCGCTCCCCGATGGGCGGTGCTGACGGTCACCTGGGCCAATTCGCTCGCGAGCGGCATCCTCTGGTCGGGCGTTCCGTTCGTCACCGAGCGGCAGTACGGATTCACGAAGACGCAGAACCTGGCGCTGGCGCTGGCCGAGGCGATGGTCTACGTGGTGGTGGCGTTCTTCTCGGGCTCGCTCCTGCGCCGGCTTGGTACGCGCGGCGGACTCACGCCGCGCGGATGGCTGGCCGGCGTGTTCCTGGTGCAGGTGGCGGCGTCGTTCGTGGCGCTCACCGGCGTCTGGGGGCTGATCGCTGCATCCTGCATCCTGAGCGCCGTGGGCGCCTCGCTCTGGCCGGTGATGGAGAGTTACGTCTCGAGCGGCCAGCACGGCGGCAACATGCGCCGCTCGCTCGGTTACTTCAACGTGACGTGGATGTCGGCCACGGGCGCCTCGCTCCTCCTCATGGCGCCGCTCATGGCGGTCGGCGAGGCGCAGTACAGCCTGCTGGCCATGCTGCCGGTGTCCGCGCTTTCGCTTGTCCTCCTGCGGTGGTTCCCGTCATGCCCGGCGCCGCACCCGCCGGAACACGCGCACACGCACATTGCGCCGCAGTATCCGTACCTCCTGAAGGCCACGCGGTTCATCATCCCGGCGAGCTACGTGTTCATCAGCGTCATCGGCCCGGTGCTTCCGTTCCTGCTGCGCGACCTGTCGCTCGATGACGGCATGAAGACGCCGCTGGCCTCCGTGTGGATGTTCTCGCGCACGTTCGTGGTGATGGCGCTTTCGCAGGTCACGTTCTGGCACGCGCGCTGGTCCACGCTCGCCGTGGCGGTGGCGCTGCTGGCCGGCGGGTTCGCGATCACCATCATGGCCACCAGCGCCACCATGGCGTTTGTCGGCCTGGCCATGTTCGGCGCCGGCCACGGCACCATCTACTACGCCGGCCTTTACTACGCCATGGCAGTGGGTGGCGCGGAAGTCGACGCGGGCGGGCGATTCGAGGCGCTCATCGGGCTCGGCTACGTGATCGGACCGCTGGCGGTGATGCTCTGCGACGAATCGAAGGGCCAGCTGGTGGGCGCCACGTGGGCAGCGGCAATGCTGGGCCTGGTGCCGGCCCTTGCACCGTGGTTTGCGTGGCGCCGCCGGCAGGCGAAGCTTGCGGGGGTGGCGGCATGACCCTCACCCTGTGCATCCTCGGCGCACTGATCGTCCTGAACGCCTGCGTGGCGGCGTGCGAGCTGGCGGTGATGACCGCGCGCCCGGCGCGGCTCCAGGCGATGGCCTCGCGCGGGAACCGCGGCGCACGCAACGCGCTCAAGCTCCACCGCGAGTCGTCCAAGCTGCTCTCCACGGTGCACATGATCATGACGATGACCGCCATCGTCGAAGGCGCCTACGGCGAGCGCGAGCTCTCGCACCACATGGAGGCGTGGCTGCAGCAGTGGCCGGCGCTCGCGCCGCACGCGGAGCTCATTGCGTTCGTCTCGGTGATCACCGTTCTCTCGTACCTTCTCCTGGTCTTCGGCGAACTGGTGCCGAAGCAGCTGGGCATTGCGTACCCGGAGCAGATCGCCTCGCTCACCGCCACGCCGATCCTCTGGGTGTCGCGCGTGGCCGGCGTTCCCGTGCGGATCCTGACCGGCTCCACGGACGCGCTCACGCGCATCCTGGGAATCCGCGCGCGCAGCGAGGACGTGAGCGAGGAAGACGTCAAGGCCATGGTGGCGCAGGCGGCGAGTTCCGGCGTCTTCGACCCGATGGAGCACCGCATCTTCGAACGCGCCCTCCGCGTGGGCGACATGACCGCCAAGAGCCTGATGGTGCCGCGCGGCCAGATCACCTGGATCGACGGCGCCATGCCGGCGGAAGACGTGCGCGTCCTCATCGGGACGGCACCCTTCAGCCATTTCCCGGTGTGCCAGGGCTCCATCGACCGCCTGCAGGGCGTGGTGCACGTCAAGGACCTCATCTCCTACGGCCTGCTTGCGGGTGCGGATTTCCAGGTATCCACGGTGATGCAGGCCCCGGTCTACGTGCCGGACTCGATGCCCGCCCTCAAGCTGCTGCAGCTCTTCCAGTCGAACCGCACGCGCATCGCCTTCGTGGTGGATGAGCATGGCGGCCTCGAGGGCCTGGTGACTGCCAACGACGTGGTGCAGGCGCTGCTCGGCGACATGGGCCGCAAGGGCGAGGACGAGCAGCCGCACGCCACCCGTCGCGAGGACGGCTCGTGGCTCCTGGATGGACGACTGCCGATGCCTGACGTGCTCGCCACGCTTGGCCTCGATGCCGATGCCGCCGACGAGCTGCCGGACGTGGCCACGGCCGCCGGCCTGGTCACCGCGCTCCTCGGCGACCTTCCCTCCACCGGCGACCGCGCTCGCTGGTGCGGATGGACGTTCGAGGTGGTGGACCTCGATGGACGCCGGATCGACAAGATCCTGGTGAGTCCCACGGCGTCGGCAAGCAACTCGAGGTGGTGATCAGCGCCGGGATGCACTGGCCCGGATCAGTCCGGGCCGGTGGCCGCGCCGGTCTTCGCGCTGACGGTGGCAAGCGCCGCAAGAGCCGCCTCGCGCGCCTTCACGTGGTTCACGATCGGGTGCGGATAGTCCTCACCGAGCGTCACGCCCGCCATCGAGAGGGCCAGCGGGGGCGCATCCCACGGCGCATGGATGTGCTCCTCGGGGACGCGCGCAAGTTCGGGCACCCAGCGACGGATGTAGTCGCCGGCCGCGTCGAACTTCTCGCCCTGCGTCACCGGATTGAAGATGCGGAAGTACGGGGCCGCATCGGCGCCGCATCCACCCGCCCACTGCCAGCCGAGCGTGTTGCTCGCCAGGTCGGCGTCCAGCAACGTATCCCAGAACCATCGCGCGCCGTGCTTCCAGTCCATGAGGAGGTGCTTCACCAGGAAGCTGGCCACCACCATGCGGACGCGGTTGTGCATGGTGCCCGTGTGCCAGAGCTGGCGCATGCCGGCATCGACGAACGGATACCCGGTGCGCCCGCGCTGCCACGCGCGGAGCTTGGCGGCATCCTCGCGCCACGGGAACTTCCGGAACTCCACGCGGAGCGGGTCGTCGGACGTGCGCGGGAAGTTGGCCAGGACGTGCGCCGCGAACTCGCGCCACCCGAGCTCGGCGCGGAACTTCTCGGCGTTGGCGATGAACGACGAACCCTTGCCGCGCATCGCCTCCTGCGCCGCGTGCCACGCCACGCGCGGGCCCACCTCGCCGAAGTGAAGGTGCGCCGCCAGCATGGACGTGCCGTGCACGCCGGGAATGTCGCGCTGTTCGGAATACTGGCCGATGGGACCGGCCACGAACGCCTGCAGGCGCGCACGCCCGCCCGCCTCGCCCGGCGTCCAGCATGACGCGAAGCCCGCGTCCCACGGGATGGTCGGCAGGAGCGCGAGCGAATCGACAGGGACACCCTTCGGCCACGTGGCCGGCGCAGGAATCCGCGCGGGTGCCGGACGCGGTGCCTCGGGCGCCGGGCGCGCCAGGCAGCAGCGCCAGAAGGGCGTGAACACCTTGTACGCGGTGCCGGTCTGCGAGCGGATCTCGAACGGGTCGAAGAGGAGATTCGAGCCTGTGCGGGCAAAGACCAGCTTGGTGCGCGTCAACGCATCTGCCACGCGTTCCTCGTCCGCCATCGCTGCCGGTTCGTAGCGACGCGAGCACGCGACATGGGTGGCACCGCACTCCTTGGCAACGGCCGCGAGTTCGACCGCCGGATCGCCGGAACGGACCACGAGCCGCGAACCCCGCGACTCCAGGTCCGCCGCAAGCGCACGAAGCGACCGATCGAGCCACCACTGCTGCGCGCCGCCCATCGGCCAGCCGCCCTCGCCCGCCGGGTTCCAGACGTAGACGGGCACCACCGCGCCGCGCGCGCACGCTTCGAGCAGCGCATCGTGGTCGGAGGTTCGGAGGTCCTGGCGATACCAGAGGACGGTGGTCATCGGCGATGGCTCGTGATCATTGGAAGTTGCCGGTCTCGAAGCGGAACGCGTCCGACAGGCCCGGGAGCGCCCACGCAAAGCCAAGCTCCTGCAGCCGCGTGGGACGAATGTACGCGCCCTCCAGGAGCAGCCGCTCGCCCATCTCGCCGAACATCGTCTTCACGGCGAGGGCCGGAAGCGGAGCGACCGCCGGACGACCGAGCACCTTCGCAAGCGTGCGCCCGAAGTCGCGGTTGGAGACGGGTTGCGGTGCCACCGCATTCACGGGGCCCTGCACGTCCGTGCTCATCACGAAGCGCAGCACGCCCAGCAGGTCATCCAGATCGATCCAGCTCATCCCCTGCGTGCCGTCGCCGACCGATCCGCCAAGACCCATGCGAAACGGCGGCAGGAGCTTCGCAAGCGCCCCGCCGCGTGCACTCACCACGATGCCGATGCGCACGTTCACCACGCGAATGCCCGCATCGCGCGCGGAGTCGGTGGCGCGTTCCCATTCCTCGCAGATCTCGGGAAGGAAGCCGTCGCCGCGCGGGCTCGACTCGTCCACCTCCACGGGCCCGGGTCGATTGCCGTACCAGCCCACCGCGCTTGCGCACACGAGGACACGCGGCTTTCGCTTCAGGCCGGCAAGGGTGCGTGCGAGCGCCTCGGTGGGCTTCACGCGGCTGTCGCGGATCTCCTGCTTGCGCGCGGGGCTCCAGCGTTCGTCGGCAATGCCGGCACCGGCGAGATGCACTACCGCGTCGAGGCCCTCGAGCGCCGAGGCGTCGAAGGTGTTCACACGCTGGTCCCACGCCACGTCGCCGTGCGCATGGTTGGCCTTGCCGCGGACGATGCGCCGGACATCATGGCCCGCGGTCGTCAGGAACGGCACCAGCGAACCGCCCACCAGGCCGTTCGAGCCGCTCACTGCGACGTGGAGCCGCTCGCCGGCGAACCGTGCGTGGTGATGCAGGTCATGCCGCGTGCGCGCATGGCGCCACGTGAACATCCGCTCCAGGTCGCGCGCCACCGTGCCGCCGCCGAAGGTGCGTCCGAGGATGCCGCCCGGAAGCTCGTACTGGATGCGGTCTTCCAGCATGCTGGAACGGTCGCCTTCCGGAAGGAAGGAGTGCCGATGCACCCACGAACTGAATGGCCCGCGCTCCTGCGTGTCGGTGAATCCGCGGCCCGGCTCCACCTCGTGGTGCCTTGCCACCCATTCGATTCCGATTCCGAACTTCTTCATTCGGAACCGCGCCACCGCGCCGTCGGCCATGGCACCGGGGCGTTCCAGGATCTCCACGTCCTCCCACGGCGGCAGCAGGCGATCGATGGCGCCCGCGCGAAAGTGCCAGTCGGCAAGTGCGTGGGCGTTCGCGGGCATGCTGCTTGATCGGACGAAGACTGCCATGGATCGTGTTCTACCCGTTGGAGTGCGAGTTGGAGGCCGCGAGCGCCGCAGCCACCGATGCCGGGGAGATCTTCCCGCCCTCGACGAGGACGTCCCGGACATGGACGAAGGCTGCCTGGTCCGCGGCCCGCTCCGGATCGCTCCGGCGACGCAGTGACCCGAGCACCAGCTTCATCCGCGGATTGGAGCGCAGCGTCGGCTCGTGGCGCGCCAGGAAGGCCCAGTAGAGCCGCGTGATCGGGCAACTCGAACCCGGCGAGAACCGGCAGCCCGCGCAGAAATCCCCCATCTTGTCGATGTACGCAGCACCCGAGATGTACGGCTTGGTGGTCATCACCGGACCCGCGGCGAACGTGGCCATGCCGAGCACGTTCGGCTCGACCACCCAGTCCCACGCGTCCATGTAGGCCACCCAGAACCAGTCGGTGAGCTCGCGTGCGTCGACATCGAGCAGCGTGGCCAGGTTGCCGAGCACCATCAGGCGTGTGATGTGGTGGCTCCACGATTCGTCCCAGACGTCCGCCACCACGCGATCGAGGCAGCGCATGCCGGATTCGGCGCCCCAGTACGCGGGAGGAAGCGGCGTACGCGCGCCGCCCAGGTGCGCGGGCGCGGCGCCTCCATCGACGCCTGCGGGCAGTGCGGCGCTGCGCTCCCACGCGGCGCCGAAGCGCCGGGACCATCCTGCATCGCCCGGCGCAGCGCGAACCTCCGATCGGTTCCCGCGCACGCTCCGGAACCCATCGGTGGCTCCGTGCACGTGGCGCACGAATTCGCGCCAGCCGATCACCTGCCGGACGAAGCCCTCCACGCTCTGGAGCGGCGCGCCCGAGGCCACCACGTCGTCCACGAGCCGCTGCGGCGCGATCCTGCCCATGTTGAGGACCGGCGAGATCCGCGTGTGGAACACGCCGCGGCTTCGCTCGCTCATGGCGTCCTCGTACGGGCCGAACCACGGCAAGCAGTGCTCGAGCCCCCAGCGCCAGAGCAGTTCCGTGTCCGCATGCGTGGCGGGGAGCGCGTCGACGTCGAGTCGGCCGGGATGCCTGCCGAACCGTTCCTCCACCTCGCGCGCAACTTCTTCGCGCAGGGTCGTCCGCTCGAACCGCGGCGGTTCGGGCGCCGCCGGGATGCCGTCCCAGCGCTCGCGGTTCTCCGTGTCGAAGCTGATCTTCCCGCCGACGGGCGAACCGTCTTCCATCAGGATCCCGGTGCGGGCGCGGACGGCGCGATAGAAGGTGTCCATGCGCCAACCACCGCTACCCGCAGCGGCGCGAAAGTCGTCGGCGGTGGTGATCCAATGCCGGTTCGGCACTACCCGCAGGAGACCCGAATCCACGAGTGGCTCCAGCTCCGCCCGCATCTCCCGCTCGGCGGGCTCGTCGACGGTGAGCACGCCCAACTCCCCCGCGGCCTCGCGGAGCGCCTCCGATACGGACCCACCCGTGCGCACGCTGCGGACCTCGATGCCCGCCGCGCGAAGCTCCTCCGCGAACGCCCGCTGGTTGAGGAGGATCAGCGCGATCCGCTGCCGGTGGTAGGGCCGGCGCCCGAGCCACTCGTCGCTCTCCACCACCACCACGCCGGGCATGGGCGCACCGCGCTTGACCGCATCCGCCGCCACCCCGCGCCAACGCAACGTGTCGAGCTGGTCGGGAAGGACCGCCCACCATTGCCGTACGCCGGGGGAAACCGCTGGACGGGGAGCCACGGATCGGAATTCGGTCCCGGAACCCCTCCGGATTCGAAACGCAGAAGGCCGAAGAACTACCATCGAACGAGGAGAGGCCACCATGAACCAGACCATCGCCCACACTCACGCGCCCGCCCGCCCAGGAACCCTCGCCGGCACCGTGCTGTGTCGGTTGGTGGTGCCGGCATGGATCCTTGCCGGTGCGTCCTTCAAGCTCTGGGAACGCAACCCGCAGCTCCTGCCCAAGCCGGTGACCGATGTCACCGACTTCGTGTTCGTGCGCACGCTCGGCATTCCGCGCGAGACATACCTCGAGCCCGCCATGCGCTTCATGATCGGCTTCGAGATCATGGCCGCGCTGCTGATGATCGTCGCCCCGGTACAGGCCGCCCGCTCGCTCGGCATCTCGCTGCTCTCCCTCTTCTGCATCATCCTGGGCGTGCTGCTTGCTTCCGGCGCGGCCAGCTGCGGCTGCTTCGGCGCCAGTGGCCCGTCGCCCGCGTGGATGCTCGGGATCGACGGAGCCCTGCTCCTCGGAATGCTCGTGCTTCGCCCGCGCGGCCGGCGTCTCCCACCTGCGGAACTCGGCCGCAAGTTCGGATCGGTGATGTTCGTGCCGCTCCTCATCGGTCTCGGCATTGCCTACGGCGTCCCGCAGCGCGCGGCGGTCGTCCTCGATGACGGCGGTGCGGCAACCGCAAAGACCACGGAAGTCACGAAGCCCACGGAAACCACGAAGCCCGCGGACGTCACGAAGGTCCCGGACACCGTGACCTCCACCGAACCCACCCCGCCACGCACTGCGAGCGCCCCGTGGCCCCCACAGCCCGCCACCGCCAAGCCGTGGTACGCACCGGAATTCGACGGCTGGAAAGGCAAGCGCCTCGACAGCCAGGAACTGATGCTCCTGGTGCAGCGCCCGCTCCCGGCGAACCTCAACAGCGGCCGCCACCACGTGGTCTTCATGCGCGAGGACTGCGAGCACTGCCACGAGCTCCTCCTCAAGTACTTCAGCGGCAAGCTCGAGACGCCGGTCACCAGCATCGCCGTGCCGGATGCCACGGGCGAGCTCCTGGAGAACCCCTGCACCGAATGCGGCAAGGCCGTCCTCCCCAAGGGCATCACCTACGTCTTCAGCACGCCCGTCCTCCTGACCGTGCAGGACGGCATGGTGGTCGGCGTCTGCACCAATGCCGACGACGCAGCACTGGTGCGCGCGGCGCTCAACGCGAAGTAAGGCCACGCCAGGCAACACTCCCCCGACCTCTCCACCACCACCATGCAAGGATTCGTCCGCCGCGTCGCCGTCCCCGCCCTGCTCCTCGCCTGCGTCGGCATCGAATGGTCGCGCGGCGGCGATTCGCTTCCCACGTGGATGGCGAACGTCTCCATCAAGACCGGCATGGGCACCGACCGCGCGCTGCGGATCCTGATCGCACTCGAGCTCTGCGGTGCGGTGCTCGCGTTCCTTTCTGCGCGAAACTCCCGCCCGGTGGCATGGGCCGCGGGCGTCGGCTTCGCCTTCAGCGCACTGGCCGAACTCTCGGCCATCGTCAACGCGCCCGGCACCACCGCGGTGGCCGCGAGCGTCTGGGTGGCGCCGCTCGCGTGGCTTGCACTCGGCGCCGGCATCCTGGCAGTCATGTCGCGGCCGGGGCCGGCACCCGCCCCGTGGCGTTTCTCCGCGTGGCGCCTGATGGGCGGCATCGTGGGCTGTGCCATCGGCTTCGGCATCGCCGGCCGCCTGGACCTGGCCGCACGCACCAACGCGCGCATCGGCGACAACGGCGTCGAGACCGTGGTGCTCAACCCGAGCGAATGGGTGGGGATGACGCTGCCGCAGACCGGCCTCTCGCGGCAGATTCCAGCGCTCACGCCGCTCACCTTGGAAGGCACCAAGTGGATCGTCCTCTACTCGCCCACCTGCGCACGCTGCCATGAGGTGTTCCGCGCGTACTTCGCCGGGCCGCAGAACGGCGAGGTGATCGCCGTGGCCATTCCGCACGCACCCGGCGAGGCAGTGCTCAAGAGCGACCAGCCCGAGGACGTCGCGTGCGAGGGCTGCGAACGCCTGACGCTCCCCGAAGGCAAGCGCTGGATCGTGACCCCGCCCACCATCATCAAGGTGGAAGGCGGGAAAATCACCTGCGTGACGAGCTCGGACTACGACCGCTGCCGCAAGGGCTCCGAAGCCGCACCGTGAGCGGCGGTATCTCCCACCACACGCACCCGGTGCGCATCGACCACCAGCTCACCGCCGCCCTGCAGCGGGAACCGGCGCGGGTCCGTCACGCCGTCCACGATCGCCTCGGCCGCTGACCAGCGCGCGGCATCGTCGAGGCGTTCACCCGCCATCAGCCACACCGCCGTCGCCGCGAGCGCCTCCGGGGCATCCGCCAACGCCGCGCGATCGATCGAACCGTCCGGGGCACGCATCGCCTGCACGTGCGATTCGAGCAGCACGTTGCCGAGCCGCGCAAGCTCCGCCGTCCGCGCGGCCCGACGCACCGCACCCGGCGCGATCGACTCCATCGCCGGGATCACCACGTGCCGCATCATGCCGCGCGGCGTGTCGCGACGCTCGTTGCCGGGGTCCTCCCGCCACTCCAAGCCAAGCTCCGCGCACGCCGCGCGCAGCGCCGCGCGAGAGACGCGCAGGAGCGGCCGCACCAGCGCAACGCCCGCAGCATCCGCGCATTCGCACGGCAGCGGACGACGCGTGGGCATGCCGCCCACGCCGCCGAGCCCCGCACCGCGGGCGAGCGAAAGCAGGACGGTCTCCAGCTGGTCATCGGCGTGGTGCGCCGCCAGCACCACCTGCGCGCCGCACTCGGCGGACATGGCGGCGATGGCCTCGTAGCGCGCCGCCCGCGCACGGTCCGGGATGCCTGCGCCGCCTGCAAGCGCAAGCGCGCGCGCAAGCACGGGCACACCGAGCCGGGCGCTCGTGCGCCGAACGCACTCCGCGTCCATCGCCGATTCCGCGCGCAGCGCGTGGTCCACGTGCCCGGCCACCGGCGCAATGCGCCCGCGCGCGCCGAGTCCCGCGCACAGCGCCAGCAGCGCCGTCGAATCCGCGCCGCCGCTTGCGGCCACCAGGACGCGCGCGCCCTGCTCCACCCGTGCGCGATCCAGCCCGCGGGAGACCTCCGCCGCCAGCGGATGACGCCGGCATGCGAGGATCAACTGCTCTTCGATCTCACCGATCATTTTGGGCTGCCCGCGCCCATGGCGGCGGGCGGAGCGCTCACGGGCGGTGCCGCCGGCGCGGCCTGTGGGAACTCCACCACCACTTCGCTCTCGATCACCCCGGCCGCCGGTGCCCGCGCACGCCAGCGCACGCGCTGCGCCACCGACGCGATGTCCGCCGCCAGCGTTGCCGCCTGCACGAACGGGTCGGGCGTCTCCGGGACGAACATCCCGGGATCCGTGGCCCACGACCGCAGGTGCGCCGCGAGCGCGCGGCCGGAGAGGACGCCAACTTCGTGCGCATCGTCCGACGCCGCCACGCGGCTTGCCTTGGAGATGCGTTCCGCCAGCTGCGCCAGGAGCGCCGGGTCGGTGGCCACCACTTGCCACGTGCCGTTGGGGCTCGCCGCGGAGCTCCACGCCAACCGCACCGAGCGCACGAACGGGTGGTCCTGGAAGAGCGCACGCATCGCCGGCGAGATGTCCGCCACGCGCGGCGCGCCCGGCTGCTTGATCACGGGATCCGGCGCGGGAAGCCCCGCGCGACGGGCTACGCTCTCGGCGAAGCGCTGGCCCCAGCCGTCCCACTGCGCCTCGGCAAGCACGGGGTCGCGCACCTCGAATGCCACGCCGAGCGTCGGCACCCGCACCCGCGTTCCCTCGAGCGCCACGTCGCCCACCACCACCAGCTGCCGTGCACCCATGTTGCTGCGCATGGCGTCGTCGAAGCCGCCCTCCATCAGGAACGCGTCGACCGGTTCCGACGCATCCATGTCGCCGCGCCATGGATTCATGACGAGCGCCGCCATCCCGGCACCCTCGAGGGAGTCGAGGAGACCCGCATCCGCGGGCGCACCGGACGACACGTGGATCGGTGCGCGGTCGAAGCGGCTCCGATGGCGCACGCGGAGCTTGCCATCGACCATCCGTGCGGAGAACGCGCTGAGTCCACCCGTGGGCGCAGGGTGCTGCCAGATCACTTCCACCGGCGCTGCGTCCCACGTCAGTGCGGGCGCCAGGTCCGCCGCCCCCGCAAGGGAGCCCTCGGACTTGGCCGCATCGATGCGCGCCACCACGTCTTCCAGCAGCGCGGTGCGGTCCGACGGCCCAAGCACCAGGTACGGCGGCCGCCAGGCCGAGGCCATCTGCTGCACCGGGAACACCGCCCGTCCGCCCGCGCCCGCCGCCGGCTTCAGCTTCGCAACCAGCAGGTCATGGAGCGGCTGCTCCACCTTCGTCACCGCGGCCCACTCCACCTTTCCATCGCGCGTGCGCTCCGCATAGGTGATGTCCGTGCCGATCAGCCCATCCACCAGCGCGGACGGATCCATGCCAAGCTCACCCGCCAGCGTGTCCCACGCCTGCGACAGGACGCGCGAACCCGCCAGCTGCAGGAGCGACGACTGCGCGCGCAGCATCAGCGCATCGGATCGCATGCCCTTGGCATCGCGCATCCGCAGCACCATCGACGCATCGGCGGGCACCACCACCGCGCTGCCGAAGGGGCCATCGCCCGGAGGCACGGCGCTCGCCAGTGCACACGCTGCCAACGATGCCGCCGCGGCCGCGAGGCGTGCCGAACGGTTCAAGGCATGTCGGAAGGTGCTGGTCGCCGCGCTCATCGGAGGACGCCGGCCGCGCCGGGCTCAGTAGCTGCGCACGTGCGGCGCGGACTCAGGCGACTTCGACGGAAGGTCCTGCGAGCGCGGCGCCTCGGGCGCCTGCATCACGCTGGTGTTGGGCACGCGGGGCATGCCGAGCAGGATCGAGTCGAGCTTGCCGGCGCCCTGCACGATCGAGCCGCGCAGCGCGTCACCGACGGCCGGCTGGGTGCGATCGCTGCGGGTCTGGCCCATCCACCACGCGGCGCCGAGCGCGCATGCTGCGAGGACCACGGTGCCCTGGAGCGAGGCGATGGCGATGCGGCGGCGGCGCATGGAGCGCAGTTCCGCGGCATCCGCGGCGCGGTGGTAGCCGAGGCGACGCATCACCGAGTCGGTGACGTCGGGTGCGGCGGCATGGCGGTCGTTCGGAATCATTCCATGACCTCCTCGGCCTTCCTGGCCAGGCTTTCGTCGCTCGAGATGGCATCGTGCATGCGCTTTCGGGCGCGGTGCAGGTGGCTCTTGATGGTTCCCTCGGGCATCGACAGGTGCGAGCTGACGGCCTCGATCGACCAATCCTGGTGATGGAAGAGCGTCACGATCTCGCGCTGGAGCGGCGTGAGGCATGCCACGGCCACGTCGAGGATGCGGCGCAGGTGGTCGCGCTTCTCCTCGGCGGCCATCATGTCCTCCGGGCGGTCGGATGCCGATGCCCAGAACTCCATGCCCTCGCTGTCGCTGGCCGGACGGTGCTTCTGGATGTGGTTCACGTAGAGCCGGCGGGCAATCGTGAAGAGCCACGTGCTGAAGCGGAACCGCGTGTCGAAGCGATCGATGTTCTTGATGACCCGGACGAACGCCTCCTGGACCATGTCCTCGGCAACGTCCGGGCGGCCGCACAGGCGCATCATGAATGCGTAGAGCGCGTCCTGGTGCTCGCGGATCAGCTCCTCGATGGCCGCGCCATCGCCGCGCTGGGCGCGACGGATGAGGCGGTTCTCGTGGGCCTTGCTGAGCATGCGGGAAAGCCTACCGCTCCCCGCCGCCCTGGTTGCCGGCAAATTCGGGCACCCTGCCCCCAAAAACAACCGCCCGCCGGTCCGTCGTGGCCGGCGGGCGGGTGCAAAGTCCTGCGGGGAGCCCTCCGGGCCCGTCCGCAGGAGGTGTTCGGGGTCAGGCGGCCTTGCTCACGCGGCGGCGCGCCGGTGCGGCGGTCTCGGCGGTGGCTGCCACCGCGGCCGTGGCCTTCGAGTTCATGGCCGCCACCAGTGCTGCCGGGGTGGTCGCCGAGACGTCGGCGCCGATCTCCTCGGCCAGGCCCAGGGCGCGGTTGAAGACGCCGCCGCCGCAGACGATGCGCAGGTTCGGGTGGCCGCCGATCTCGCGGATCTGGTCGATGAGGGCGCGGATCGCCGGGGCGTCCTGGGCGGCCGAGGCCCACAGGAGGAGCGTGCCGGCCTTGGTCTGGCGGAGTTCCTCGAGGACTTCATCGTTGGCAACGCCGGCGCCGGCGAAGAAGACCTCATAACCGGAGGCTTCCAGCAGGTCCACGGCGATCTGGGCGCCAAGTTCCTCGCCCTCGGTCGGGCCGCAGAGCATCAGGACGCGGCCGCAGGTGCGCTCGACGCGGGTGTACGAGGCGGCGCCCTGGTGGGCCACCTGGCGGAGCGCGCGGGTGGCGTAGTTGTAGCTGATCTTCGAGAGCTGGCCGTGCTTGAAGAGCTTGACGAGCATCTCGTGGATGGGCCAGTAGATGTCGTTGGCCAGGCGCTCGGCGGGGATGTTCTGCTCGGTGAGCGCCGTGACGAAGGTCTGGGTGCGGCGGCGGTCGCCGGAGATCAGGTGCTGGAAGAGCTGTTCGATGATGGCTTCGGTCTTCATGGTTCGGGTTCCTTGCGTAGGTGGTTCGTGCGGTCGTTTGTTCGTGCCGGTCAGTGCCGGTGCATGACTGGCATCGGGCTCACGCCGCGGTCACCGCCACGGTGAGGGAAAATCACCCGTTATGGAACACCTTCCGGACGTTATCGAGCAATTCAGGGAGCCTTCCGCGTCCCAAGAACCGCCTACGATCGTCCAAATGGCCGAGACCGGACCCGTCTGGACACAGGATGCGCTGCAACGGAACCCGCACGCGGACGCCGAGAAGGCCCGCAAGGTGCAGGCCATGTTCGCGGCCATCGCACGCAGCTACGACCTGAACAACCGGCTGCACTCGTTCTTCCAGGACCAGCGCTGGCGCCGGGCCGCCGTGCGCGCCGCGGGCATCGACCGCAACAGCCGGGTGCTGGACGTGGCGTGCGGCACCGGCGACCTGGCCGAGGCCTTCGCCGACGCCGGCGCCGCCGAGGTCACCGGCGTGGATTTCACGCCGGAGATGCTCGACGTGGCCAAGTTCAAGGGCCACCGCGCCACGCGCGCCGCCAACGCGCGGCCCGCCGTGCGCTACCTCCACGGCGACGCCATGCAGCTGGCGTTCCCGGATGCATCCTTCGATGTCGTCTCCATCGCCTTCGGCATCCGCAACGTGGCGGTGCCGGCGCGCGCCATCGCCGAGTTCCACCGCGTGCTGCGTCCGGGCGGACGCCTGGTGGTGCTCGAGTTCGCCGACCCCGCGAATCCGGTGATCCGCTGGGGAAGCAACCTCTACACCAAGCGGATCATGCCCTGGACGGCCTCGCTGGTAGCACGCGATGGTTCCGGCGCCTACCACTACCTGCCGCGCTCCATCAGCACCTTCCTGCAGCCCGCGGAATTTGCCCGCACGCTCGAATCCGCCGGGTTCCGCCAGTGCTCGGCCACGCCGCTCACCATGGGGATCTGCATCCTTCACCGGGCCATCCGACCGTAACCCCTATACTGCCCGCAGTAGGCAGAGACGCGCGCCCACGGACGGGCAGCATCAGGCAGGACGCCAGAAAGAGAGAAGTTCCACATGATCGTCGACTGCTCAACCCGAGTCTTCAACGCACCCGAGCAGCTTGGCCGCGAGATGGCCGAGTCGCTGCGCCGCATGACGGCCCTTCGCGGGACGCGCCTCGAATCCACCGCCGCCGCGCACGAGCGCGCCACCGAGCCGGTGGCCGCCGCGCTGGTGCACGGGTTCCGTTCCAAGCTCCTCGATGCCGCCATTCCCAACGAATTCGTGGCGGAAGTGGTCCGTTCGAACCCCGGGCGGCTCGCGGGCATCGCCGGCATCGACCCGATGGCACCGGACGCCGGCACGCAGCTCGACCGCGCCGTGGAACTCGGCCTCGTGGGTGTCAGCGTCTCGCCCAGCGCGCAGGGATTCCATCCGACCCACTCCGACGCCATGCGCCTTTACGCGCGCATCGACCAGCTCGGCCTGCCGGTCTTCTTCGGCCGTCCCGGCCCGCTCGTCGCGAGCGGCACGCTCGAGTTCGACCGCCCGGCCGGCCTCGACGAAGTCGCACGCGCCAACCCCGGCATGCGCATCGTGATCGGCGAGCTCGGCTGGCCGTGGATCGACGAGTGCCTGGCCATGCTCCTCAAGCACCCGAACGTCTTCGCCGAGATCAGCGGCGTGGCCGGCCGTCCGTGGCAGCTCTACAACACGCTCCTCAGCGCGCAGAGCATGGGCGTGATGGAGAAGCTCTTCTTCGGAAGCGGCTTCCCGTACGAACTCCCCGCCAAGGCCATCGAGAACCTGTACTCGGTGAACGCGTTCGCGCACGGCACGCAGCTTCCGTCGATCCCGCGCACCGCGCTGCGCGCCATCGCCGAGCGCGATCCGTTCGCGGTGCTCGGCATCGATTCCCCCGCGGCGCGCGCCGTCCGGCAGCGCCCGGCCTCGGCCGAAGGCGATCTCTCCCGGGACCTGCGGTGATCAACCGCGGGGCCGGAGGTTCCAGCCTGCAGCGCATGTTCCGTTCGGCGTCCACCGCCGTGGCGGCGCTGTTGCTCCTGACGTCGGCGGGCTGCTCGTTCACGCCCGGCGGATCCGTCGAGACCGTGGGCTCCGGTGACACGGCCGTCCGCCTGGTCTCCGAGTTCGCCAACGGCACCTACTCCATCGAATCCGCGCAGACCACAGTGGTCTTCAGCGACATCCCGTACGAGGAACTGGCCACGGGCACTGCCACCGACGGCCGCTTCCTCCACATCGAGATCCTGTGGCGCCCGCGCCCGGGCCGCACGCCCATCGAGGCAAGCTCGACGAACCTCTCCATCCGCTTCGTGGTGGTCTCCCACGGCGAGGTGGGCGTGTATGTCGGCGGCGGATTCGCGTGGATCACGGGCGGCAAGCCTGCGGACACGGAGCTCGAGCTCGACATCACCGGCGCCAGCGTCTCGCTCGTCGACAAGACGCCGGGCTTCGTCGATCTCCTGAGCCCGGCCACGCTGGTCGGCGAACTCGGCGCGCAGAAAAACGCGGAGAACGCCCGGGCCACGCGGCGCGCGGCGAGCCAGTTCGTCACCAACAAGCTGGGGCACGTGCGCTGGGTCGGCCGCTGACGGATCCCGTCACGCCACGCAGTCGCGCAACGCCACGCTGATCGCCGGGTCGAGTGCCTCGCGGCCGCGGTCCTCCGCGAGCCACGCGCGCTGCATGCGTCCGCCATCGATCGACGGGAACCAGAGCGATGCGTGATCGAGGTACATGCCGCCCGGCGCACCGCCGTAGTCGCGGTCGCCCACGAGCGGGAAGCCGAGGTTCGAGAGCATGGCGCGAATCTGGTGGAAGCGGCCGGTCTCGAGCTTGATCAACGCGTGCCATTCGCCCGGGCGCCCGGGAGCCGGCGCCGCCGCCACCACGGTGAGCGATGACGGATCACCGCCCGACCGCACCACGCGCGACACCTGCCCGTCGCGCCGCAGGTACGCGCGATGCTGTCCCACCAGCGCGCCGGCATCGGCGCCCCGCTCCGTGGGCGCGATCCGTGCCAGGTAATGCTTGGTCCACGTGCCCGCGCGGATCGACTCGTTGTGCGCGGCCACCGCATCGCGGTCGCGCGCCACCACCACGAAGCCGCGCGTCGGGCGGTCGATGCGGTGCGGCAGCTGCGCGTCGGGCCAGCCGAGCAGCGCACGTACCTGCGTGAGGAGCGTCTCGGGCGCGCTCGCGCCGGTGCCGGGGGCCTCGCTCGAGAGCCCCGCAGGCTTGAGGATCACGGCGTCGCGCTCGCCGCGCAGCACCACGTCCGCCGCACCGATGCGCGGCGAGCGCGGGGCCGGGCCTCGTCCGGCGTCACTTCGATCTCGCACGGAGTTCGCCCTCCAGGATCGGCATCATCTGCCGCGCCACCGGCGTGAGCGGCGAAGGCCACTCACCGGACGCCACGCAGCGCAATTCGGAACACTCCCACGTCTCCACCGGCACCGCGGGCGGAAGGACGTCGATGACGAACACCACTTCCCAGCTCCGTGCCACGGGGTCGAAGAGGAGCGCACGCGCCGTCGGCGGTGCGGCCGCGGTCCAGCCGGTCTCCTCGCGCAGTTCGCGCAGGATCATCTCGGCGGGCGGCACGCCCGGTTCGAGCGTGCCGGCGGCCGCGAACTCCCACATGCCGGGATAGTTGAGCGTGCCCTCGCCCCGCCGCGCCATGAGCACCCCGCCCTCCGGCGCCAGGCAGATGGCCTTCACGCCGAGCGGGCGGACGCCGGTGTCCAGGCCCTCGCGCGCCACGGCATGGAACCGGTAGCTCGACTGGATGCAGTGGATGCTCACCCCGCCATGCCCGTTACGGCTGGTGCCGAGCACATGGAGGATGGCCCCGTCGTGCGCGTGCGGCACGCGCTCGCAGAGCGATTCCCAGCCCGAATTCACGGCATCGAGCGATATCCCCTCCGGCACGAACCGCCCCTCGATCACCGACAGCAGCGGCGGGCGCCGGAGCGGGATGAGGCGGTCGGGTCCGGGCGCGCGGGCGAGCATCGTTCCCCGAATCTACACTCCGACACCCATGAGCACCGCCAAGCAGGTCACGACCTCGGAATCCCATCCGTCCGGGCTGTTCCTCCTCTTCTTCGTGGAGATGTGGGAACGGTTCTCGTTCTACGGGATGCGCGCGCTCCTGACCTTCTACCTGATCAAGGGCTTCCTGAAGGCGGACGACGGCAAGGCCTACGCCATCTACGGTGCGTACGGCGCGCTCGTCTACGCAACGCCCTACCTGGGCGGCATCTTCTCGGATCGCTACCTGGGTGCACGCATCTCGGTGATCTGGGGCGGACTGCTGATGGCCGCGGGTCACCTCCTGATGACCATTGAGCAGGAATGGGCGCTCTTCGGCGCACTGGGACTGCTCATCGTCGGCAACGGCTTCTTCAAGCCGAACATCTCCACCATGGTGGGAACGCTCTACCCCGCCAACAGCACCAAGCGCGACGCCGGCTTCACCATCTTCTACATGGGCATCAACCTCGGCGCCGCGCTCGCGCCGCTCGTCTGCGGCTACATCGGCGAGCGCTACGGCTGGCACTACGGCTTCGGCCTCGCCACCGTCGGCATGCTGGTGGGCCTCGCCACCTTCGTGGCGCCCGGGGCACTGGCACGGACGCTCATCCTGCTGACTTCGCTCCTCATCGCGGGCACCATGTTCTGGGCATCCGCCGGGGACACCACCCAGACCCTCCTCAACCTGCCGATCGCCGTGGCCCTCCTCGGCGCCGGCGCCGTCAGCTTCGTCAAGCTCGGCAAGGGCGGACTGCCCGACGGAACCGGTGCACCCCGAGACTCCGCGGGCAACATCATGAAGCCCCGGATGATGCTGCCGATCTTCGCCGGCACCATCGCGGCCGTTGCCCCGCTCGCGCTCCTGGTCTCGCACCACAGCTACGCCACCTGGATGCTGAACATCGTGGGCGTGATTGCGTTCGGCTCGATCATCCTCACCGCCATCCGGAGCGACCGCGTGGTCCGCGACCGGCTCACCGTGGTACTGGTGCTCTGCTTCTTCTCGATGCTCTTCTGGGCATTCTTCGAGCAGGCCGGCTCGAGCGTCAACAACTTCACCGACCGCAACGTGGACCGCGTCACGGGCGGCACCGCCGTGACCGCCGGACAGACGTATTCCGACGTGGTGGTGACGCAGGAGTTCATTGGGGTGGACGTGAACGGGAAGACCTGGACCCTGACCGATGTCGAGGTGTCGCAGAAGGCACTCGAGGAGAGCAAGCCCGAGGGACGCGTCACGTTCACCGCCGACGAGGAGGACGTCAGGAAGGGGCTCGTCATCGGCGGCAACGAGATCAAGGCGAGCGTCTACCAGGCTGCCAACCCGACATTCATCCTGCTGCTTGGCCCGGTCTTCAGCTGGCTCTGGGGCGCCATGGGGCGCCGCGACCCGAGCGCCGGCGTCAAGTTCGGGCTCGGCCTGCTGCAGCTGGCGGGCGGGTTCGCCTGCTTCTGGATGGGCGCCAAGACCGCCGATGCCAACGGCATGGTCGGCATGGAGTGGCTGCTCCTCGGCATCCTGCTGCAGACGACCGGCGAGCTCTGCCTGTCGCCGGTGGGGCTCTCGCTCGTCACCAAGCTTTCGCCTGCCGCGATGGGAAGCACCATCATGGGCGCATGGTTCCTGGCAACCGCCTTCAGCCATCTGGTTGCTGCGGCGATCGCCGGCATGACGGGCGTCTCGGAAGGCGGCGAAGGCGCCGTCGTTCCGCCGCCCATCGAGACGGTCAACGTCTACGGCAACGTCTTCGGCGGCATCGCGATCGCCGCGGCGGTTTCGGCCTTCATCCTCTTCGCGCTGTCCCCGTGGCTCAAGGCACGGATGCACCTCAGCGAGGCCGAGGCTGCAAGCAGCGGCGCGCACTGAGAAGGGTCGGAGATGCGTGATGTTCCTCGCTGCGGGCCAGCCCGCGCGCGCGGACGTCAACCGTCCTTCAGGAACGTCATCCGGTCGTAGTCCTTGCGCACGCCGGGGAACGCCAGCACGCGGTTGTGCATGCTGACGTAGACGCCCGGGGGCAGGATCTGCACCGCGCACAGTGCCTCGGTGAGGTTCTGCACGGCATCGGTGCGCCGCAGTTCGTACGGGCGCATGGCGCCGGTCAGGACGATCGGCCTGGTGAGCTTGCCGGCGGCCGAGAGTCGCGCATGGATGCGGTGCCCGCTCACCGCCAGGCGGTCGGTGCCGTGGCAGATCACGATGCCGTCGTGCGTGGCTTCCTCGCGCTCTGCGGTGGCGGCGATGAGCTCGTGGTCCTCCTCCGTCATGTGGAGGCTGTCCTTGTTCATCAGCCGGATGCGCGTGAGCGCCACGCCGTCGAGCTCGAGCGACGCCAGGATGGCATCGAGCACGCTGAGCTGGTTGTCGAGGACGCCGCGCAGCTCGTCGTAGGTCTTCTCGATGGTGCCGCCGGTGGAGATGAGCGCAACCTTGAATGGCATGGAGGATCGAAGGTTAGCCGCCGATCGCCTGCCGCGCTGCCACGAGCGCACGCGCCGCCAGCACCGTGCCGCTCGACGCCACCGGCTGCTCGCGCAGTGCGGGCGCGATGGCGGCGATGGCGCGCCCTGCCCGGTTGAGCATCGCAACGTCCCGCTCCGCGAGCCCGAGCCGCACCATCGCACGCAGGATGCTCGCCGTGCCGCTCGGCACCGCGCCGTCGTCCACGCTGCGCACGCGGACGAAGAGGTCCGCGGCCCCTTCCGCGGTGTCGAACCACGCACCGCTCGCCGGATCGAGGAAGCGCGCCTCGGCCGCCGCAAGCAGCGCACGCGCCTCGCCGCGCCAGTGCGGAGCGCCGGTGGCGTCGGCAAGCGCCAGGCACGCGTTCGCCATGCACGCGTAATCCTCGAGGAATCCATCCACCGACGCCGTTCCGCCCCGCCATGTGCGCCGGAGCGTGCCGTCCACGCTGCGCATCTGCACCAGGACGAAGCTCGCGGCACGCGCCGCGGCATCGAGGAACGCGGGCTCACCGAGCGCGGCGCCCGCGTCCGCCATGCCCTCGGCCATCAGTCCGCTCCAGGCGGAGATGGTCTTGTCGTCGGTGCCGGGCTGACGCCGCAGCGATCGCGCCGCCAGCAGCGCAGCATCCACGCGCACACGGCGACCGGCGAAATCCGCGTCCGTGATGCCCATCTCGCGCGCCAGCACATCGGGCCGCGCCGACAGTCGAAGCACGTGCACGGCGGGCGCATCCGCATGGTGCGGGTCCTTGAAGTTCGCCGCGCCATCGAGCCCGTAGAGCCGCGCCGCGAACGCCCAGTCAGCGCCGCAACCGGCCGCCTCCAGCGCCGCTCGCGCCTCCTCCGGCGTCCACACGTAGTTCGCACCCTCGCGCGCATCCACTTCCGCGTCCTGCGCACTCAGGAACCGGCCGCCCTCGCCCACCATCTCGCGGATCACGTACTCGCAGGTGCGGCGCGCCGTTTCCGCATGGAACGGATCGCGCCAGCGCCGGAACGCATCGGCATACAGCGAGGCCAGCTGCCCGTTGTCGTAGAGCATCTTCTCGAAGTGCGGCACCGTCCACGTGGCATCCACGGTGTAGCGGTGGAACCCGCCGCCCACCTGGTCAAAGAGGCCGCCGATGGCCATCGCATCGAGCGTCCGGCGCACCACCTGCTCCATCGCCGGACCGCCTGCATCCATCAGGAACCGCGGGTATGGCGGCGTCGGGAACTTGGGCGCACCGCCGAAGCCGCCGTTGGTGGGATCCGCCATGCGCAGCAGCGCGCCACCCACCTGCTCCGCCGTGTCCGTGTTTCCAAGCGCCTCGGCATCACCCGCGGCGCCCGCGGTCGGCAGCGCCATCTGCCGCCGCACGATGTCGGCGATGCGCTTCGCCTGCTCCGCCATACCGGCGCGGTCGGACTTCCATGCGCCGTCCACCGCACGCACCAGGTCGACGAACGAAGGCCGCCCGAACGCCGGCTGCGGCGGGAAGTACGTCCCGCAGAAGAAGGGTTCGAGCGTCTGCGGATCAAGGAACACGTTGAGCGGCCAGCCGCCGCTCGAACGCCCCTCGGTGAGCTGCGTGAACACCTGGCACGCGATCATCATGAGTTCGTCCACGTCCGGGCGCTGCTCTCGGTCCACCTTCACGGGCACGCACGCCTCGTTCAGGACGCCGGCAGCCATCACGCTTTCGAAGCTCTCGCGCTCCATGACGTGGCACCAGTAGCAGGTGCTGTAGCCAATCGAGACGAAGAGCGGCACCTGCCGGCGACGCGCCTCGGCGATGGCCTCCGCCCCCCACGGCCACCAGTCGACCGGGTTGTGCGCATGCTGCAGGAGGTAGGGGCTCTGGGTGCCGGCCAGGCGGTTGGCGGGGCGATCCGGGTGTCCGGAAACCCGGGATCCGGCGGCGTGGGGCGCATGCGGGTCGTCTTTCACGGCGCCAAGGCTAGGCGAGCCGATAGATCCAAGGAGCCGCCATGACCATGATCACCGCGCCAACCTTCCAGGGCCTGCTTGCCGTTGCGGACGTGGCCCCCAGCGCCCGGGCCATCCTCGTTGCCATGATGGTGGCGGGCTCGCTCCTCATCCTGTTCGGCGCCAAGCTGCTGCGCCCCGCCGTGGTGCTCGCCGCCATGTTCGTCGGCTTCCTCGGCGCCGTCATCACCGCACGCGCCCTGCTTCCCGGCATGCCGCTCTGGGGCGCTGCCGCCATCGGTGCGGTGGCCGGGCTCCTGGCCGGCTCGCTCCTCTACCGACCCACGGTCGGCGTGGCCGCGTCCATCGTCGGTGCCACGGTCGGCGCGCTCGTCGCCTTTGCCATCATGGCGGGCGGCTCGCTCGACACCGCTCCGCGCGACCTGAACCACGCACTCGTCATCAACCCGCGCGAGGTCGGCCGTCCCGGCGAAGGCAATCGCGCGGGTATGCGCCTCCTCGAGATCCTGAACGGAAGCGATGCCACGCCCGCAGCGCAATCGTCCGTCGAAGGCATCGACGCCGCCGCACCCGCCGGCGAGCGCATGCTCCGCACCACCGTCGACGTGGCACACCGCGCCTCCGACCGGGTCAGCGCCGCGTACGAGCAGACCGCCCCCGCCTACCGCACGCTCCTCACCGGGTCGATCGCCGCCGGTGCCATCATCGGGCTCATGGCCGGATTGATCGCCACCACCATGGTGGCCCGCATCCTCACCAGCTGCGCGGGCGCCTGGCTCCTCCTGGTGGGTTCGCTCCCGCTGCTCGCCATGCATGGCCACGAGCCGCTGCCGCACGACGCGCGCACCTGGCTCATCACGATCGCCTCGCTTGCGCTTGCCGGAACGATCGCCCAGTCGTACCTCGGCGGATCCAACGGCACCAAGCGCGCGCCGCGACGAGCGAAGCCGGATCCCGAGCCGCAGGCCGAGCCAGCGCTCGCCAAGTGACCGTCCCGTCAACCGGCCGAACGAACCGCCACTGAGGCGGCGAACGCACGCCGTCCATACACTCCATGGTCTGCCGTCGAATCATCGCGGCAATACCCATGGACCATTTCACCTACGAACACGGCTCGCTGCACTGCGAGCGCACCGACGCCAACGCCATCGCGGACGCCGTCGGCACCCCCTGCTACGTCTACAGCAAGGCCACGCTGGTGGAGCACCACCGGCGCATCGCCGAGGCGTTCTCGGCGGTGCAGCCCCTCATCTGCTACTCGGTGAAGAGCTGCGGCAACCTCTCCGTCTGCCGCACGCTGGTGGAATGCGGTGCCGGCATGGACGTGGTCTCGGGCGGCGAGCTCTACCGCGCACGCGCCGCGGGCTGCTCGCCGGAAGGCATCGTCTACGCGGGCGTCGGCAAGCGCGATGACGAGATCGCCGCCGCGCTCGACGCCGGCATCTTCCTCCTCAATGTCGAGAGCGAGGCGGAGTTCGAGAACATCGCGCGCATCGCCCGCGAGAAGAACGCCACCTGCCGATGCGCGCTCCGCATCAACCCGGACGTGGACCCGAAGACGCACCGCTTCACCACCACCGGCACCAAGGAAACCAAGTTCGGCGTGGACATCGACCGCGCCCGCGCGTTCTTCCGTGCCTACGGCCACGACAAGCACGCGCGGCTGGTGGGACTCCACCTCCACATCGGCTCGCCGGTCTACACCACCGATCCGTACCAGCAGGCCGTCCGCAAGGCGCTCGCGCTGCGCGAGGAACTCCTCGCCGAGGGCTTCGAGGTCACCGTGCTCGACGTGGGCGGCGGCTTCGCGGCCGACTACGAGACCGGACGCAGCCCATCCGCGGCGGAATACGCGCGCGCCATCGTGCCGATCCTGGAGCCCGCCGTGCGCGCGGGACTCAAGATCGTCCTCGAGCCCGGGCGATCCATCGTGGCCAATGCCGGCATCCTGCTCACCCGCGTGCAGTACGTGAAGCGCTCCGGCGACAAGACCTTCGCCATCTGCGACGCCGGCATGAACGCCCTGCTTCGCCCCAGCCACTACGACGCGTTCCACTTCATCTGGCCCACGCATCCGGACGCAGCGTTCGTGCCCCAGGCGCGCACCAAGGAACCCACCATGCCGGGCCTGGTGCAGATGGACGTGGTGGGCCCGCTCTGCGAGACCGGCGACTACCTCGCGCTCGATCGCGCGATGCCGCCCGTCGAGCGCGGCGACCTGCTCGCCGTCTTCACGGCCGGCGCGTACGGCATGTCGATGGCCAGCCGCTACAACAGCTCGCCGCTTCCCGCGGAGGTGCTGGTCGACGGCGAGCGATTCACGGTGGTC
>Ga0209400_1000595_pt1 | contig 31550 bp, 44 predicted proteins | sample M_130807_EF_Meta_FD_187313 | JGI IMG/M metagenome (GOLD analysis project Ga0209400, IMG submission 187313) | Freshwater microbial communities from Lake Montjoie, Canada to study carbon cycling - M_130807_EF_MetaG (SPAdes) (version 2) | ecosystem: Environmental > Aquatic > Freshwater > Lake... | reverse complement strand
CTATTTGCCTGAGCACTCTGGTGCAGGGGTAATACCAGTAATTTAATTTTATGCAATTACAAAAAGGAAAAATTTACACGATTGAAATGGCTAAAGGTTACTTTAATCGTGGGGTATATATGGGTAGATGGAAACATGATATATACAATGAAGGAGAGAAAGGTAGAGCTGGAAGCCATATCTTTTGTTTAGTTAATCATATTGACGGAAGTTTAATATCAATTTCAAAAAAAGATATTGAAAACGGAGATATAACAGAAGATAAATAATCATTATGAGTTTTGCAATAGGTATTCCTACATTAAATAGGGCTGATTTGTTATTGCCAACCTTAGCAAAATATGTAACAGAAGATTTTAAAAATATCGAAATACATATTATTGATAATGGTAAGCAAGACCTATCTTTTTTAATGATTTTTCCAAATGTTATTGTTTATGAGCAAGACCATAATATTGGTGTTGCTGCTTCGTGGAATAAACTCTGTAAAATAATATTTAAGAAACATAATCATGCACTTATATTAAATGATGATGTTTATTTAGGATACAATACTAATGTAGTAAATAGCGTTATAGAGAAATATGAATATAGCCTTGTACAATCTTATGTAAGCTGGTCTGTTATATTGATGTCAAAGTATATGTATGATTACATAGGAGATTTTGATGAAACTTTTTATCCAGCATATTACGAGGATAGTGATTATTTATATAGAATGAAACTTAAAGGTATTCGTCAAGACGTAGAAGCCGAACTCAATCCCCAAACAGTTCGTATTAGTATGACTCAGGAACGAGACCCTGAACTTGTAAATGCTTCAATGGAAGCAAATAGGTTACGATACATAGAGAAATGGGGTAATAGCCCTTTATTAGAGACATTTTTAACTCCTTATAACAAATGAAAAATAACAAAATATTCTTATTATGGTGTTGGCAACTTTCAGGATTTACAATTAGTGGAATGAGTAGCAAAACATTAAAAGGTGCATACACAAATGAAGAAGAGGCTACATATTATTGTGATAGATTAAATAATAAATATAAAGATAAAGATATTAAATTCTATGTAGAACCATTTTATTGTGATACTACATTTTATTTTATGGATGCTAATGGAAATGAAATTGTACCAAAATATAAAAAAAAGAAATAATGGCAAAGAAAAAAGAATCAGAAATTCCATTTGAATTAGTTGAATCTGTTCAAGAAATTCCAACATCATTTGACCAGCTAATCAAAAGAGAGCTTACTAAGTTTGATGTAGTTGTACCTGCGGTAGCTGAGTTATCAAAAGAGTTCTTACCATTAAAGATTGCATCTATTGATGACACAGAAGGTTATGCTGAAGTATCAAAAGCTTTAAGGTTTATTGTTAGTAAAAGAACTTCAGTTGAAGACAAGCGTAAAGAACTTAAAGCAGATAGCCTTGCATATGGTAGAGCTGTGGATGCCAGAGCAAAAGAAATCACTGAAATGCTAAGTCCTATTGAATTACATCTCAAATCTGAAAAAGATAGAATAGATGCCGAAAAGGAAGATATTAAAAAGCGTGAAGAAGAAGCTAAACTTAACGTAATAAATGAAAGAAGCAATAAGCTTATTAGATTAGGTGGTCTACTGCTTATGACTGAATATATCTGGAAATCTAAAATTGACAATACAGAAATTTCCACTCCCAGAATTAATCTTGAACTATTCTCAGACGAAGAATTTGATGAATTTGTTGCTGAGATTGTAAAAAAGAAAGAATTTGATGATACATACTTACAAGCTGAAGAGGAAAGAAAGAAAGCCGAGCAGGTTCAATTAGCTGAAGCACAAAAGCAATTACAAGAAGAAAGAGAGAAATTTGAGGCTGAGCAAGATAAGGTAAAAAAGGAAATGAATGATTTTAAGCAACAAAGAGCTACACTCCGAAATAATCTTTTACTTAATTTAGGATTAGGTACAATGTCATTTAATACTAATTGGGTATATATTCCTAAAAACAATATTCAACTTTTTGTAAATATTATATCTTATGATGATGTATTAAATTATACAAATGATGAATGGGATAACAAATTGGCTGAAATCAAGGTTATTATTGCAAAACTAAAAGCCGATGATGAAGTTAAATCTGAAAATTTGGTTGAAAAAGTAGCTTTTGCTACTGATAAAGAAAAATATGATGATTATATTGATAGATTAAAGGAACAACCAGTACCTGAAATGACTACAAAAAAATGGACAAATTATGTAACAAGTGTTACAAAATCATTGAACACATTCAAAAATATGAGCTAATGGGGTCAAGTATTAATAGAAAAAAATTGTACGACCAATTCAAAACAGAAGCAAAACTTGTAACTATCAAAAGTCCTACATCTAAAAAGAATGTAATTAAATGGAGAGGTAAAATGCTAATGACTGGTAGTTTTAGAAATGCTTTTGAGGAAGTAAAAGAGCAAATGAAAGCCAGTTAGCCACAAAATCAATCAGTTACATAGTGTTATCTTTCAAAAAAATATAGCGACACGATTATTTGTTTTAATCTCTTGTTTATCAGTTTGTTAAACCTTTTTTCAACAGGTTGTATGAATCATCTTTTTTTCGCATTATATTTGTTCCCCCGCATCTATTTAATAATCCATTATGATAAACAACGAATTTTTAACTGTGAAAGAACTATGCCAATGGATAAGACTTTCACGGTCAAAAGTATATTCTCTAATTCAAGATAATAAAATACCTTATGCAAAGGTTGGCGGCAAATTCTTATTTGATAAAAATAAAATTAAAAATTGGATTGAATCTCAATCTAAATAGCACCGCTAACCTGATATGGCAAAAAAGACAACAACATATAATAGGTTGCTCAAGGAGTTTACGAAAGTTAATAATAAACTCCCTGAAGAACGTAAGTTGTCTATTAAGCAACGTAGAGAAATTATCAAGACAGACTTATTACCTAAGTACAAAGATGTACCTCAGTACAAGTTAAGAGTAAAAAAGATTAAGGATTCAATTCTCAAAGCGATTGATAAAGTACCGCCAAGAGAAATATGTGACTTAAATTATATTGACCCATCTGATTTTGCATTAGTTGAATGGTACTCATTAGATGAAACTATATCAGAGCTTGTACCAGATTGCGTTTTTGTAAAAGTATCTGCTGGAATTTATGGAGAAACTAAAATTTTCAATACTCGAAACTATGAATATGGTCGAAGAGGGGTAAGAGATATTATTGAAAACATTAGACCAGATGCAGATAATAATTCTGGTAGATTTCTATTTTCAGGGTATAAAAAATTAAAACCTAAAAAAAGAAATGATGGCACACCTGAAAACTATTATTTAGATTTTGTATTATTTCAGTTTGATAAAAGGGGTAATGAAGAAGCATTAGGAGAAGCTGAAGAAGTAACCTTTGAAATACCTAAAACAAGAGAAAACAGAAAGAAAAAAACAAAAGTTAGGAACTTAATTGAGACAAAGATTAAGCAACTAAAATCTAAAAAAGATAGTAGAAGAAGGGCAAAAAAGACATTAGAAACCAATATTAAAAAGCTTACAACGATTTCTAAAAAATCTGCAAAGCGACCAACACCAACAAATACGTTCCAAAAGACAAAGCAGTTCAATAAATCAGCGACATTACTTGAGAAGTACTATGCAGAAGGAAAATTAACTGAAGCACAATACAACAAAGAGTTAGACAGAATACTTAAAGAATTTACTCGTGAATAACAAAGTAGTGAAATACTCTCAAAAGTCTACTGAACCTTTTATGATGAAGCGAATGGAGACTTTAAAAGCGGATGGATATATAAAAAAAGGAACTTTCACTAATGAAATAGTTTGGGGTAAATATTCATATATATTTTCAATACTTGATAAAAAAAAACAGAAAGCTTTTAAGCAGGGTATGTTTTTATTTGGTATGGTTCGTAAAGATGCTAAAGTATATCTTAAAAAAAATAAAAATATAAAGCTTCCTAAAAAGTATAATCAGATTGAATACTACAATGGATATTTGAATGAGGATATGTTTGGAAAGGTAACTGGAACTGACTTAAACCACGCTTATTGGAGAATTGCATTTAATCTAGGAATCATTTCAGATATGACTTATTTGAAAGGATTAGATGATAAGTTTAAATCTGTTAGACTTGCCGCTCTAAGTACATTAGGAGCTGATAAAAAATATAAAATTATAAAAGCTGGGGTTATCACTGAAGACCTAAAAATCATTAAGGGAGACGAATCTTTACAAATTATTTATAAATTGATTAGGTATTCCTGCTATAAGTATATGGCTCAAGTCAAAAAACTACTGAAATCTGACTTTTTATGCTATAAAACTGATGCCATTTACTACATTGATACTAAGGAAAATAGGAAGATTGTACGAGATTTTTTTAAGGAAAAAGACCTTTTGATGAAACAATTAGAGTAATTTTATGACAAAGAAGTAAATAATGGAAAATTCAATAGAGAAATTAGAGACTTATGTAAATCGTAATGGCTATCCTATGATTAGGAGATGTCAAAATTGTATTTTTTGGAATCCTGAAAAGAGCACATCTAAAAAGATTGGATTGTGTACTCAAAAGCCGCTTTACTTTGCTTTTACTTTAGAACCTACCGTATTTCCTATTACAAAGGATTTTTGTCTATGCGAGCATCATAAGTTTGATAATGAAGAGAAACTTGCACAGATTTGCGATAAAAAACTTATGAAAGAAATTATCAAGAAAAAAGATGATATTCTTTGATTGTTTTAGCAAATAATATATAAATTTGTAAATGTTTAATTACCCAGTTGAAAAGCATATTATGCGTTTCTATAAGTATAAATTTTTGGGTTATGAAGATAAACCAATAATAATTGAAGCTTATAACAAACTTGAGGCAAGACAAAAATTATCATATTTTCTTGAAAAATACCCTCAATTTCAAGGTATACCAGTTATATCCGAGTCTTTGAGCTTACCTATTTTTGGAGAAACAGAGAAATACATAGATGGAGTGCAATGTGTTTGGGTTGGAAATTTATCCCATACTAATTGGATGCCATTAAACGAATTTGAGAAATTAAATTATGACTAAGAAAAGAGCCACATCTGGTAGAATTTCACTTTACTCCAAAGAGGATGAATTTATCACAAGTAGAATTTATAAATCCATCAATGATAGGAGGAGGATAATTGATATGTGGGCTAAAAGATACCCCCACCAAACATTTTACATAATTATAAGACTTGAAATATGAAGATTAGTCAAAGTATGATGAAATCCTATGTGGATTATTTAAATGAAAAAGAGTGTGGGTTACTTTTTAAAGGCAAGTACATTGACAAAAATGTAGAGACTATTGCTTCAGGAGCAATGAAAGAAGGTATTTATTTTGAGTATTTAGCAACTGGTGCTTTACCTCGTACTAATGAAGTTCCAAAGCCTGAACTTACATCCAAAGGTGCATTAACAACAGCTTATGAGAGAATACCTCAAGCTGCTGAACTCTTCAAAAGGATTATAAAACATTACAAAATTAAAATATTAAAGGTGGGTTATACCCTTTCAACAGATGAAATGACTGGGATTATGGATGTCTGGGGGGAGTGGGATGGAGATAAAGTAATTATTGACTTAAAATATTCAGGGTTATTAGATGATAAGTGGAATGAAATGGGTTGGGAAACTGAAAGCCTTAATATGAAGGATAGCTTAATGATTCAGGGAGTACACTACAAGCTATTAGTACAAGAAGCATTAGGTATAGAAAATGTTCCGTTCTACTATTTCATATTTAATAGTAAGGATGCTACTGATATGAAAATTATTAGACAAAATGTAGACCCAGACAAGTTTTATTTTCATAAACAGAATGTAATTAAGATGCGGTCTTCTATATTGAGAGAAATGGAAACTGGATTTAAAGCTTATCCTGATTACAGAAAATGTAAAGATTGTCCTTTGTTTGCAACTTGTCCTTCAAGAGCAGAAATTCCTTTAATTACTGATATACACTACTAAAATCTAAAATATATTTTTATGAAAGAAAAAAGAAAAATTATCATCCCAGTTGATAAAAAAAAATTTTATAAAGAAAATACACCACTTGATATAGGTTTTAACGAAAAAAGAAATTGTATACACTGCGGTAAGGTAATTAATGTAAAGGACTACAAAGTTGAAAGAGTATATGATGGATATAACAAAGAATATCATTATTTAATTGTATGTCCTAATGCTCCAGAATGTGATGGAACAATAATTGATTGGATATCTATAAAATAAAAATTATGCAAATTATTGATTGGGATAAGGTTTACGACCTTGCGAAAAAACATACAAAGGAAGATTTTATAAAAGCTACAACTCAAATGGGTAAGGTAGATGAGCTGCCTGCAATACAGCGTTTCACTACTTATATGGAAAGGTATGAAAAACAAGTGCTTCCTTCTTTATTACAAAATAGCCATACCCCACTTTCCCCTCAAAAATTTGTCCAGATTGTAATTAATGAAGTTAAGAAGGATACAAAGCTGCTTAATGCGTTTATTTCAAACCCTGCGAGTATGTTTGCTTCAATTTTAGCGGGTGCGGAAATTGGATTAGTTCCATCTGATTTACTTGGAGAGTTCTTTTTGATACCCAGAAATCTAAAAGGAGATGATGGTCAGTACAGACAAACTATTACACCGCTTATCGGGTATAAAGGGATGGTAAAGATTTTGCTTCGTACTGGCGATATAGAGCGTATAGAAGCTCAAGTTGTGTATAAAGGAGATAAGTTCTCAGTTGAGTATGGTACAACGCCTAAAATGGTTCATAAATCTAAATTGGATGCCGAGCGTACTGCTGATAATATTACCCACGCATATGCCGTAGCATACTACAAATCAGGTAAAACTCAATTTCAGGTTATGACAAGAGCTGAAATTATGGCAATAAGAGATAAGGCTAAATATCCAAATGAACTTTATTTCAATGATAAAAGTAACCCGAATAGGTGGATGGAAAAAAAATGTGCATTGGTTCAATTAAGCAAACTTCTTGACAAAGACTATTATGGTACAAAAGCTATTGAGCTTGATGCCAGATTAGAAGGTGGAGCATATGTTACTTTAGAGAATGAAGAGATTAAATTAATTGAAGGTGCTGCTGTAAAACCTGCTAGATTTAGAAATATTTACGGAACTTTGGACAAATTACCAAGTAATGAATGATGCAGATATTTATATTAAAGTAGAAAAAAAGATTATTGATGGTGACGAACTTTGTGAAACAAGTTTTTCTGGAGATATGCATAGTTTATCCTCACTTGTTTTTAGTGCGATGCTATCTAATTCAAAGTTTGCCATTGTAATTGTAGATGCTGCAAAATCATATATAATAGAGAATACTGACAAAAAAGCAATTTTAAACTAAATGATTGAATTATTTCATGATAAACTATCAAAAGACGAATCATTTGTTTTTACAAAGTTTGGAGATGGGGAAATAATTTGTATGTTGAATTTATATCAGATTGGAGATACTAACTGCGACTATCAATCATATTCTACTGAACTTTCTGAAAAGCTATGGGAAAGTGCAAATTACTATTCAAACAATCCTAACATATTTATTGGAGAATGGAAAGAAATTTTTGTTGAAAAATTTTTGGCAGAATTAAAAAGACGTAATATAAATTTTCAATATTGCCCTTATGAAAGTGTGCTTCACATAAAAAGAAGCGATATTCATAATGTTGTTTCATTTTACAAGACGCTCAAGCAAAAGCCTAAAAAAATATATGTATGTCCAAATAGATTAAATCAAGCAAAAGAATTTTTGGATTGCGATATATTAAACATACCAGAAAATGAGGCATTTTCAGATTATGAAAATATAAAAAATAAACTGCTGTCAAGCGATTATAACATATATATGTATAGCTGTGGTCTCATGAGTAAAGTTTTAATATATGACATACTTAAATTAAAACCCAAAACAACTCATATTGATATTGGAAGTGGATTAGATAACCTATTTTATGGGATTACAAGAAGCTATCAACTTGAAAAGGAAGAAATAATTAACCTCTATTAACTATCTTTCTTTTTCATCATATAAGCTCCAACAGATATTGCAGCAATACCTAACCAAATCAGATGTGTACAATCTTCTGTAACTTTTATTGTCATTGGTTGTAATCCAGAAGTATTTGGTTGCAAGACAGCAATATTTTTTTCATGCGTTGGAGTTAGCATAGAAGTAGGTATAGACAAATCTTGTTGCATTTCAGTACCAGTCTCTTGAATTTCAGGTATAGGAGAACAATAGTTATTAAAGAAGTCTGGCTTGTTTGCGTCTATTTCAATTTGTTTAAAATTTTCCAATCCGCCTCCAAGAGCGTTGGTAATCCTATTTGCATAAAATTTAACCTGAACATATGTTTGTGGTAAAATAACTGATGAAAAACTTGAATTACCATTTAAAACAAACTCTTGCAAATAATCTTTTAAATTAATATCTATAGCTACTGCGTTTCCTGAATAAGGGTCAATAGTTGTAGCAATACTTGAATAATTTTGGTTTCCATTACTATCAAATATTTGATATTGTATAACACCTAATAATTGATTTATATTTTCTGAGTATAAATACAAGTTAGTAATATCATAAACCTGTCTACCTAATGATTGCTTTACCTGTTGATAGGTAACAGCAGGTACACCAGAATCAGCTACCTCCACAGTAACTGCGGCTATTGGTTGATTTACAACTTGTACTGGAAAATTCATTATTTACTTAATATTGTATCCCCTTTGACATCACATACAACAGCTTTTCCTGATTTACTATCAATATAACATCTCATACCAAACTCTTGCATACATTCTTTGTTTAATTCTGTTAGTCTTGAAGAAGGTTCACCAGCTTTTAAAGCATCTGTATAAGCAATCATAACAATTTCTGCATCTTCTTTTGAAGGAGGCGGATATAAATTATCATCAAAAGATTTTTTTGCAGCACCTGCTACTGCAACCGCAGGGTCTTTGGGTCTTAACAATGCAAATAATGCAAAGCCACCACCAAAAATTAAAGCCGCTTTTATTAAATTTTGATTATCCATTAGTTTGTGATTTATCTCTTGTTAAGAACCATAATGTACCGAATGCAAATATTGCAACAGCTACATATAATCCATATCTTACAAATGTGTTACTACTTTGAGCTTCAAGAAGCTTGAATTTTGCTTGTCTGGTTTTTTCGTCAAGTTCATTTAATTGCTCAGGAGTTATTGCTCCTTTATTTTTCAAAATTTTATCTACTAAAATCTGGATGTCTCTTGAATATGTATTGAGACCATCTTTTATTTGTTTTGAAATATTAGTATCAGCAGCTTTATCACCTGCTTTTTTTGCAATTTCAATGGCTTGAAGAATTAAATCAGTAAGCTCTTTTTGAGTATTTGTTGTATTCAATTCCATATTAAATAATATCAAATGTTGATTTTAAATCAAGCCCCTTTTCAGTATAAAATGTACCAGCATTTTTGACTTCAAATCTTAAAGTACCATCTTTAGCAACGGCTTTTATTGCATAATCAGCTAAATTATATGAACGAGCTGGCATATTTATATCGTTACCATTTCGAACATATAAACCTTCGAAATTTTTAGTGTGACCTCTTAAAATTATTGGTTTTCTAACTAATAGTTTTGTAAATGTTCCTGTATTATAAGCATCGAGTAATTTCCAACCCCAATTTAAATCTTCACCTAACTCAGTTAATTGAATCATTTTTTCTCTTAAAGCATCCAACTCAGCTTGATTTTTAATAGTTGTAGTACCTGCAAGACTTTGTAATGCCGCTAAAGTTTTGCTTCCGAAATCTCCATCTACGACTAATAATGGTGTTACACCTTGAGCTTGTAATCCAATATTTAAAGTCTCTTGTAAAGTTTCAACTGTTGAATTTTTACTTCCCTTTCTTAAAGGAAAATCAGAGGTTGGTGCGGGCGGAGCTGGTGGAGGAATTGGTAAAGGTGGTGGTGCATCACCTTTTGGGTCATTCTTTTTAGAGAACTGCCTATAAATTAAATATGCACCAAGAACTACTGGTACTAAATAGTACCAATTTTTTTTTAAGTTAAATTTCATCAGTTTGTTTGTTTGTGTTAATGCTATTTTTTTCTATCCTTCCATTTCTTTTCTAAAAATTTCCAAAATTTATTTGTAAAAAAAGTAACAGTTGAACCAATAATACCCAGCACTATAGCTTGTAACCATACATCCCATTTTGCTGTAAATTGTATATTTCCTAACCAACCAAATATGTGGTTTGTAAAAGCTAGTATAAAACCAACTAACATACTTACACCTCCACCTGCATCATTGTGATGAGTATTGTCCATTTTTAATGAATTTATATTTTCCATTTTTTACTATTCACGTTAATAAATAGATATTCTATCATAAAATTAGTGATAAATATGAAAAGTATCGTTTTTTTTCATTAATTTTTAAGTCCAAACTTGATATACTTATACCAAATTCTTTCATGAATATAATATTGGATTGGTTTGTATATTAATTCAGCAATAGTAAATGTAGCTCCGACTTTTACAGAACCCGTTGATAACCAAACAAATAAGAAACCTACGCCACTGCTCACAACTCTATAACTTATAGTTTTTGCTAAGTGTCTTTTAGATTCTACTATCATAACTTACCTTCTTTTTTTAATTGTTCACGAACTTTTGTAGCAGATATTTCAGCAATTTCAGTTGGAGGAATCCATTCTATGATGTCATACCCAACACCCCTTCCGAAATCTACAGAACTAATATCTGGTATTTTCATAACTTTTACTCTACCAGATTTAATCAAATCCTTGTAAAAATCTGATATTGTTACATAAACTTCAGCAGCAGTATATGGGTTTTTTTCATCAGGCTGAATATCCCTAATCATAATTAGTACATTCCCACCTTCATCTAAAACTTGCTGAAATAACTGCTTATGTCCTTCGTGAAGAGGCTGCCATCTTCCAATAAAGGCTGAAAAACGACCTTCTTTTTTAGCCATTGAGCTACTAACGTGTATTTTTTTCTCCCACATATTCCTTAATTTTGGTTAAACAATCATTAATACTTAACTCAGATGTATTCAGATGCAAATAAGACCCTGACGGTTGGTCAAATTCAGTGGCGAAGTACGAATTCCTACCCCTATCAATATTATAAGTCAAGTATATCTGTACTAATGCCGATGAATTTTCATTCAAGTATTGCCTAAGCTCTTCAAAAGGGGTTACAAAACTTATGATTGGCAAAAAACCCTCTTTTTCAAGATACAATGCCATATCAAAAGCACCTTTTAGATTTCTTAATCTACCTTCTTTTGAGTAATCTTTGTTTTGAGTGATGTCTCGCCATCTATCTCCGTCAATACGAACTTGTTTATCGTAATCTAACTTGTCTGCTAAAGTAGTCTTACCTGATGCAGGCTGACCAAATAATAATATAATCATAATACGACTGCTATTTTTTGATTTTTCTTTGTTTTGAATGATACATTTTTTGCCTTACAAGAAAGTAAATCTCCAATAGTAAAACTTTTACATTTTATTTCTATTTCATCTACAAGGTGTTCTGTATCATCTACTATAATACGCCATTTAAGGTCACTTACCGATGTGTTAAACCTAATTTTTACATCCATTTTTAATAATTTAGTTTTTTGAAATACCATTCATTTTTTTCATATAATTGTCTAAAAATATTTTCTCCAAGAATACTTTTAGCATTTGATATTATTGGTTTTATCTGTGTCTGTATCTTATGTTGACCATACCTACCATGAAATTTATCATCTTCTTTAGTAACTTGCCTAACATTTTGATAATCAATATGATAATAAGGTAATTCAAGATATTCATATACTTTTCTCATTTCCTTTTCAGGATTATTTGTTAAATCTTCAAATTTTACGAAAAGCATTTTTTTATCGTTTCCTCTATGAAAAACTTCTTTTAGGTTATTTAAAGTATGTCCAACTGGTCTTTCCTCTGGATTCATCCATTTATTAACTCTTTGCCCGATACTAACGCCTTGAGCTTCATAATCATCTGATGTATCCCATTTGTATGGAAACTTTCGAAAGTTTTTTTCCATTGATGCAACAATATCTCTCAAATCCCTTACCATACAAATAACTTTAGGTTTTTCGTAAAAAGCCTCTAAATACGGAATACTTACAGCCCATCCTCTACTCTTGTCTATTGCGTATGGTCTATCTGTAATGCCGTTAAAATATCCGTGTATGGCGTAATGTGAGTACATAAGAAACGCTTTTTTCATTTCTAATTCATCTTGAGCCTTAAAATTATTGGAACTTGTATAAATACGCTTACTTGCATTAAGCATCTCTAAAAGACCACTAGTCGGGGTTGCGTATATATCAGGATTATTTCCCAAAATATTTTGAAGTAATGTGCTCCCTGAACGAGGCATACTACTATTAAAAAATATTTTCATTTTTTTATTTGAATTATTTCACTAATTTTACCAAGCGAAATTAAGTAATATTTATGAGAAATAAAACAAAAAAATCTAAGCCTTCTGAGCTAGATAAACTCAAAGAGTTGCAGTCGCTTACTTTAAAGCGTAAAAAGTTACAACAAGACCTTGAAGTTCTGGACTATCAAATAGACCAAATATCTCCTTATTCTTCAGATGAGCAATATGACGAACTCGATAAAGTAAGAAAACATTTACTTTATGCGAAAGGTGGTTTAATACTATCTGTATTGATTATTGCGGTTCTATTCAATGTGAACTCTAAAAAAACTTCAATAGCTTTAAATCGTACTTCACCAATTCCACCAAATGCACCAACTCCTGTAAACGTAAAAGGATTTTACCAATGATAAGAATACCAGTATCTGTCGGAGAATTGTTTGATAAAATAACTATTCTTGACATTAAAAGAGAAAAAATCACTGAATCTGATAAGCAATTAATCATATTCAAAGAATTTATTTTACTTAGCAAAATAGCTATCAAATTAGATAAAGATTTTGATAAAAATTCAAACTATAAAAAATTAAGAAAAATAAATGAATATTTATGGCAAGTTGAAGATGAAAAAAGAGCTCACGAAAGAGCTAAGGATTTTGGAGAAAAGTTTATATTTTGGGCAAGAGAAGTATATATAAAGAACGATGAAAGAGCTAAAATAAAAAAAGCTATCAATAAAGAGTATAATAGCGGAATAGAAGAAGTGAAATCTCATAAGAAATACTAATGAAAAGACCGATAACCTTTATGTGTGCACAGCCTTGCATACCTTATTATGCTTGGCAAATCGAAGTAATGCTCACAAACTTTAAAGATTGTGGTATCGCAGAAGAATTTTCAATTCATTGTCTGTTTGCATACAATAAAGCAGAAGCTGATTGGCAAGACAAAGTGAATGGAATTAAATTACTTCAAGATAAATTTAATAATGTTGCCAACTTTTACTTTTATGAAGATAAAAGAGTATATACTAACGATGTGGTAAATGCTGGATTGAATTACATTTCATCTATCAGACCAAATATAATGAAGCAACATTTTAAAGCCTTACCACAATTATCTCAAGAAGCTATATTTTATCACGATTGTGATATTGTTTTTACCAAGTTCCCCGATTTTTTGTTCAATTACAATGATGATGATGATAAGTGGTATGTATCTGACACTATCGGATATATTGGACACGACTATATTATTTCAAAAGGAGAGCAGGTATTAGATAAAATGTGTGAAATTGTTGGTATCAATAAAAATATTGTAAAAGAAAAACAAACACAAAGTGGTGGTGCTCAATATTTGATGAAGGGTGTTGATTGGATGTTTTTTGAAAAGGTTGAAAAAGATTGCGAAACATTATTTCGAGAAATAACATTACTAAATAGGCAAATTGCCGAAGAATTTCGTATAGCTAATCCATCTAAGCCTCCGTATCACGAGCTCCAGATTTGGTGCTCTGATATGTGGGCTGTCTTATGGAATGGCTGGATGCGTGGATATACTACTTCCATAGTGAAGGAATTAGATTTTTGCTGGGCAACAGATAATTCTCAAAGATGGCACGAAACATATATTTATCACAATGCAGGAGTAACTGGTTCACATACAAATTTATTCCACAAAGATAAATATAGAGCTAAGCTGCCTTACGATGAAAGTGGAGAATGGATTGATAAAAATAGTGCGTCTTATAAATACTTCTCAATTATCAAGCATATTGCCCCAAATACCTGTCTACGAGATATACAATTCCCAGAAGTTGTAGAATGGAAATCAAATCTCAATAAAATAGAAACTGAATCTTACAATTTTGACCTAAATTTTTTGAAATTTGCTGAACATATGGTTTTTGATGACGAAAATCAAAAAATTCGTGCAGAAAAAAGATTCAAAAAATGTTACGGAGACAACGAGCCTTGCGAAAATTGGAAAACAAATGCGAATGGTATGAAATATTGCACCTTATGTGGATGCACAACAAAAAGTAAACTAAAATCTGATAACGCTTCCGACTGCCCTATTGGTAAGTGGGAGGAATAAAAATTAAATTATGCCTTACAGTAATGGATTTATGAAAGATGCAATCAAACAGCATTTTCTTAAAAATATACCCTCAACATTAAAAATATTAGATGCTGGAGCTGGGTGTGGAACTTACTCAAAGCTATTGAAAGCCGACTTTCCTAATATGGATGGAATTGAGATATTCTCTACATATAATGATATGTTTGACTTGAAGAGTCAGTACAATAATCTATTTATCCAAAATGTTTTAGATTTTGATATTACTCCTTATGACTACATAATTCTGGGAGACATCATTGAGCATATGAGAGTTGTAGAAGCAAGAAACTTTTTAGACAAGATTGAATCTATGGATAAAATATGTTTAGTAGGTGTACCATACAATTTTCCTCAAGAAGCTGAATTTGGAAATGAATACGAAAAACATTTACAACCAGACCTTACAGAAGATTTATTTTTAGAGAGATACCCGAATATGACTTTATTATTTGGTAATCACGAATACGGATATTTTGTAAACTATGAATATGAGAAATTGTAAGGTTGTTATAAACAACAGAAATAGATTGACTACCACAAAAAATATAGTAGACAAGCTACTTCAATTAAATCCTAATGAGCATATAATCATAATTGATAATTGTTCTACTTATCCTCCACTATTGGAATGGTATAAGACTATCAATGTTGAGGTGCATTATGAAAAAAATGAAGGACACTTGGCTTTATGGGCTACACAATTAGATAAAGTACTGGGAGAGTTTTTTGTTTATACTGATTCTGATATAATTCTCAATGAAAATTTCCCTTTGGATTGGAAAGAGATAATGTATAATATTCATTTAAAATATGAATATAAAAAAATAGCTCTTGGAATTAGAATAGACGATTTACCTGAACATTATAGATACAAAAATCAGGTAATTCGTAATGAAGGTAGATGGTGGCTTGAATCGGTTGATGAATATTTGTTCAAAGCAGATACAGATACTACATTTTCTTTTATGAAAAACTTTTTTGATAATTGTTACCCATCACTCAGAATAACAAGACCTGATATGATTTGTAGACATCACGGATGGTATCTTGATTTAGATAATCTTGACGAAGAAGAGAAATATTATCTTGAACATTTGGAAAATACGACTACTCAATATAGTAAGCAACATAAAAACCCAGAATTATACAACGACATATGAAAAGAATATCAGCAGTAATGTGCACATACGGTAGGTTTGAATGCGTGCAGCGTGCAATGAATTGTTTTTTAGCACAAACGTATCCTAATAAAGAATTGATTATATATAATACAGATGTTGATTCTTACGATAAAATTCTTCCCACAAATCACAACCATTATGACCCTTATGAAGCTGCGATACTTAAAGACATTAATATTATAATAGTAAATACAAATACAGATTCACTAACTCAGAAGCCGTACACTAATGTTGGAGCTATTCGTAGGGATGCTCTAAAATTTGCAACTGGAGATTATGTAGTTACTTGGGATGATGATGATGTTTTTTTACCTCATTTTATGCAACAAGCGATTGATGGTATGGAGCGTACATCACTTCCATTCTTTAAACCTGAACAATCATTTTTTTACAGCGGTAACAATTTGCGTCTTGTAATGAATACGCTTGAAGCTTCAGTTGTAGGGGATATTAATAAAGTACGAGAGTATGGATATTTATTAGAGACTGGCAAAGAAGGGTTGGGCTGGTACACAAAAGCAAGAGATAACAAAGAACTTGATGAACACGAAAAGTTTTACATCCCTTCATATTGCTTTAATTGGAATGATGGAGACAAAATGAAAGCTCCTCACAAACAATCAGGGGATATTGATAACCCAAATAACTTTGAAAATCATAAGGCAAGCTCATTAGATAGAGTTGATGGTAGAAGTTTACAAATATGGGATAATCATAATATAGCTGAAATGTATGCTCCATACTATGAATACTTAATTAATCATAAAGAATCATTTCCACAATCACTTTACAATAAATACATAAAGTAATATGAAACAACCTTGTTTAAATTTATCAGAATGTAATGGATTAGGAGATTTGCTTTGTGCTACTCCTACAATAAAGAAACTACATGATTATTACCAGAGCAAAGTTCTTGTATTATCTAAATTACCAGAGCTTTTTAAGTTGAATCCATATGTAGAAGCCAGCTACAAGAATACTTCAGTAGATATGGGATACATTGAAGAGAACTATATTATGCACAATTCATTTTATAATATAGGTAAAAAGAATGAGCGTGGTATTGAGTTTAAGCACAATATGATGGATATTAGGCAATTTCACGCTATTCATTTAGGGTTTATGCTTGGTGAAAATGAAATGGAATGTTATTACAAGCCAACACATCCTTTCACATTAGAAGTTCCTGAAAAATATGTTTTGATACATCCAGTTCAAACTTGGCCAACAAGAACTTGGGAAGCAAAAAATTGGATGATGCTTACTAAATTATTGAATGATTCAGGAATAGCTGTTGTATCTATTGGTAAGGACTCAAAAGAAACTGGATTTTTTAATGTTGAGAAGCCAGTATTTAATTTTGAGATTGAATTAGGTAAAAACTTGATGAATAAGACAAATATTTCTGATTGCTGGCATCTTATAAATAAATCTGAAGCATTTATTACTATGGATAGTGGTCTATTACACCTTGCAGGCACAACTGATGCTCCTATCGTTCATTTAGGCTCTCATTTGAAACCTGAATTTAGAATGCCATATAGATTTCGTAACCAACAAAGCCGATGTTTTGTATACAATAACAAATTAGTTTATTATTATGTACGAGGTGGATGTGGATTAGAATGTGGCTCAGATGCAAAATACGGAATAAAAGAATGGGGTAATGTTCAGGGAGTTGCTCCTTTAATCAAATGCTTGGAAAATAAACCAACTTTTGAATGTCAGCCTTCGGTATTACAAGTATTTGACGTTGTACAAAAAATTATGGAAATATAATGGATATATGGAAAAGGTATTAAATACAAAAAAGATATTAGTAATTACGCCTCACTTATCCACTGGTGGAGCACCGCAGGTAACTGCTAACAAAGTCAAGCTAATGAATCAAGATTTTGAAATTATGGTAGTGGAGCACTCTTTTGTTGCGTGGACTTTTGTCGTACAAAGGAATCGCATTATTGAAATAGTGGGAGAAGCTAATTTTAAATCATTAGGAGATAATAAATTAGTACAACTTCAGGATATTATGAATCAATTCAAGCCTGATGTAATTTCAATGGAAGAGTTCCCTGAAATGTTTATGGATAAGGAAATGGCTGAGTGGCTATATCGTCAAAATAGAGAATATACAATCCTTGAAACTACTCACGATAGTAGCTTTAATCCAGCAAGAAAAACCTATATGCCAGATAAATTTGTATTTGTGAGCCCATTTAATGCTTTAAAATACAATCACTTGGATATTCCGTATGAGGTTATTGAGTACCCAGTAGATAAGAAAACGCAAAATAAGGCTGAATGCCGAGCTGAATTGGGTCTTGAACCTGATTACAAGCATATTGTAATAATCGGCTTATTTACGCCTAGAAAGAACCAGAAATATGCTTTTGAGCTATGCGAACAGACCGCAGATTACAAGATTAAATATCATTTTTTAGGGAATCAAGCTGGAAACTTTGAAAATTACTGGAAACCACTGATGGACTGGAAAAAGGAGAACCCGAAACTTGATAATTGTATTGTTTGGGGAGAAAGGTCAGACACAGAAGATTTTTTAAATGCCGCAGATTTATTTTTATTCAGTTCAAAAGGAGACAGAGGTAATAAGGAACTCAATCCAATCGTTATTAAAGAAGCTCTTGAATATGAGGAACTTCCTAAATTGATGTATAATTTAGATGTTTATTTGAATAGATATGATATTGAAAATAATATGCACTATCTAACTGGAGACCTGAAACAAGATGCTAAAAAAATTATAGAACTTACTAATCCTAAATCTTTTGAAAATAAAGATGAGCTAATCATTTTAGGTACTTATCCTAATTTGGATAGCAGAGTAGAGCTTACCAAGTCTACTATTTTAAGCCTAAAGCCTCTTGGTAGGAAGATTATGTTGTTATCTCACTATCCAGTAGATGAAGAGATACAAAGAATGGTAGATTATTACATATTTGACGCTCACAATCCGCTATGCCATCACTCATATTATACAAGATTTTTCAATAATACGAATGATTTTAATGTTGAAATAAATATTAACGTATTAAAATACAGCAATCAATCATTGACAGTGCTTACAAATATGTTCAATGGAGCTAAAACTGCTAAAAATCTTGGATATAAGAACTTTTTTTATACTACCTACGATGTTATTTTAGATGATGATGACATACCAGTAGTTGAAAAAGGATTTCAAGAGGTTTCTGGTGGAGCTAATGCTTATTTAGGTAGCTTGAACACACCTTTTGGAAAGGGTATACAAACCAATGGTATGTTTTTTGATGTCGATTTCTTTTTAAATACATTTGATGATGTAAGAAACGCTGATGATTACAATGCCGCCTGCGAAGTTGCTAGTTGCCATAACTTCCTTGAAGATTATATGGTAAAAAAATTAGCTGATAAGCCATTAGTCAATATAATTCACAATAAAGAAGAGACTTTATTAACAAATAGTGGACTTGGAGTTGCATCTAATTCTGAATATTTCTCAATACTTCCAATAGAGAAAGAACCTAATCACTATATGTTCTATTTCTTTACTTACAATATAGACGATAGAAAAGTAAGCGTGGTTATGACTGAAGATAATGCTGAGTTCTTTAACGGCGGATTCCAAATTAGTAAAAGTCGTCAATTTATGAAGGAAATTGTCTATTCAGGAAAACCAATTAATATTAAATTAGAGTTTTTTGATGGAGACAGAGTTTACAAAATTGAAAACTATTCGTTAAATTCACAAAACATAAATACTTATAACAATACTGGTAAGTTTAAAAGGTTTAAAAAACCTAAAATAAAGCTAGTTCACATACAAACGACCTTAAATGATGAGAGAGAGCAGAGGAGCAGAGAATCTTTGCAGAGAGTCAAAGAGCACGGAATTGAATACATCCTACACACTAACGAACCTTTCAAGAGTTTACCTCCAAGCCACAACTGTATCAGGCCAGACTGCGTTTCAATGGAATTGTTCGATGAAGCTACTATTCAAAGACTTGGAACAGCCCTTACCCCAGCCCACGCAGGATGCTTTGATGCCTTCAAAACAGCAATATTAAGTGAATTTGAGGACTGCGACTTCTTAATTGTATGTGAAGGAGATTGCTTAATAGAATCTTCAATTCAGGAGTTCTGTGATGCCGTTTATGATGCTGCTAATGTAGTAAACGACTATAATATTGGGTTTTTCAGCTTTGGAGACATAAAAACACTTGAGCACGGGTGGTTACAATCAAAAGTAGTTCAGGATATAAATGATAAATACTTTATAACTGACCATATAATTGGTATACAATGTATTATGTTTCCGAAATTTGCTAAGTCTTGGCTAAAAGAGCAACTTAGGACACATAAATGGGATGCTGCGGATGTGTATTTTAATACAATTTTTAAAAAGAGTCCGTACAGAATGGGTATTGTAAAAAATAGACTTACTACTCAAGCTGATGGATTTTCATTGATAGATAAACAGTATAAAAAATTTATATAATGGCATGGACTGATGAAGCAAAAAAAAGAATGAGCGAAATTAAAAAAAACTACTACATAAACAAGAAAAAAAATTTATATGAAAATTTGCCAAGTGATAAGCAGTAATATCCCTATCCTGCCTACTGGACAAAGGGGGTGGGGTGCTGTCGAACTTATTACTGACGAATACACAAAAAATTTAATTAAGCTTGGACATCAAGTTGATGTTAAATACTTAAATGAAATAAAAGCAGGTGATTACGATATTGTACATATCCACGTTGCTAATCTTTGTTTAGAGGCTAAAAAAAGAGGTATACCTTATGTTTATTCTACTCACGACCATCATTCTTATTTTCATGGTAAGGATAGCTGGAATTATAGACAACAATTAGAAGCAATAAAGGGTTCTATATTTTCTTTAGCTCCTGCTGAATATGTGGTTGAATATTTTGAAGATACAGATAAGTTATTTTACCTTACTCACGGAGTTGATACCAATTACTATTTACCTAATTGGGATTTAGATATATCAAAAGGACACAAATTATTGATGTGTGCCAACAATGGAGTAGCAGGCGATTATGGTGCTGACAGAAAGGGATTCAGATTTGGTATAGAAGCAGCTAAAGAATTAGATTTACCAATTACGATAGTAGGTGCTGATGCCAATACCAAGTTCTTTGAGATTCATAAAGATTTATTAGAGTATGATAAGTTAACAATAGTTGACACTAATCCTACTGAAGAGCAAAAACTAAAGATATTTCAAGAACATAGTATATTTTTACACCCTTCAAATTTAGAATATGGACACCCTAACCTTACATTATGCGAAGCTGCAAGTTGCTGTTTGCCTATTGTCGGTACATATAGAGGCTCTAAGCATATTAATGGTATGTGGACTATTCCACAAATAAGTACATTTGAAGTATTAAGAGGATTAAAACATACGATAAATTATTGGGATGCACTTAGAGAAGAGATGAAACCTTTTAGAGAAAGATATGACTGGATTTATGTTCTTCATCATTTAGAGAAAAATTATAAAGCAGTTCTACAATTTCATAATAAAGATTCACAAACGATTAGAGAAAAATATTACAATAGCTACAACAATACAGAGAAATTATGATAAAATACAATTTACACCACGTTAATGGTTTATTTTTTGAAATTACCGAAGATGAAGGAAAAAATCGTGAATATGATGTAACTTTTTATGATAATACCGAAAAGAAGAGTATTTATGAAACTAAAATAAAAGTTGGTAGCTGGGCAAGATTACAAAGAAAATATTTGTCAGATATTTTAGTAATTGTAAAGTATAAAGACAGACCAGTTACTCAAATAAATTTTTTGAATTATATAAAAGGTAAAAGAGTATTTATAACATTTGAGAGTAAGGCTCTTGGGGACACACTTGCTTGGATGCCGTATTGTTTAGAATTTGCAAAACACTATGATTGTAAGGTTTTAGTATCTACTTTTAAAAATGAATTATTTGAATCTGTATATCCAGAACTTGAATTTGTACCAAGAGGCGTTTCAGTTAATAATTTGATTGGTATGTTTGAAATCGGATGGTACTGGGATAAAAGCAAAGAGCCAGAAAATCCGATATTAATACCTTTACAAAAAAGTGCTACTAATATTTTAAACCTTCCTTATGAGGAGATTATTCCTCGCATAAGCTTTACTCCAAAAGAAAGACCTATTGAAGATAAATATATATGTATTTCTATTTATTCTACTGCACAATTAAAACTTTGGTATGAATGGCAGGGGTTAATTGACCATTTTGTATCTAAAGGCTATAAAGTTTTTGAGATTTCAGCTCAGGACTCAATGATGTATCAAAATACAGCAGATTTTAAAGGCCTTACTCCTTTTACTGATAAGTCTTTAGAAAATACTATGAACTTAATACATCATAGTGAATTTTTTGTTGGATTATCGAGTGGATTATCTTGGTTGTCTTGGGTATTAAAGAAGAAAGTATTTATGATAGCTAACTTCACTAAGCCAGACCACGAATTTAACACGAACACTATTAGGATTACTAACGATAAAGTATGCAATGGATGTTGGAATAACCCATTATTTAGATTTAATAAAGGTGATTGGATGTGGTGTCCTGAGCACGAAGATACTCCTAGACAGCACGAGTGTCATAAATCAATTACTTTGGATATGGTAGTAAATGAAATAGAAATAATTAAATAATGAAAAGAATAGTTATAATAAGTTGTTACCTGTCGGGACAAAAACAAATTGATATATTAAATAGGTGTATTGAGGGATATAAACAAACTAATTGGGATATAATGATAGTTGGACATTTACCAATAGATAAAGAAATAGCTAATAAAGTTGAATACACTATTTATGATAAAAATAATACTTTTTTACCATCTAAATACACCCCATTTTATTGGTTTAAAGATAAAAATTATGTCATTAATATATTTAATGAAGGTCATACAATACCAATTTGTAGAAATATCAGAGCTGCAACAAATTTAGCTAAAGCGATGGAATATGATGAATTTATTTTTACAGAATTTGATATTATTCTATCTAAGTTAGATGCTAATAAATTGGTTGACATGATGAATAATATGAATAATGATAATAAAAAAATGTTATTTTTTAGACCAGAGGTTTATAAAGTTGATGGTAGTTATGTATATGAAACTTTAATGTTTGGAGGTAATTTAAACTTTTTTTTAGATACATTTAATCCACCTATTGATACTGAACAATGGCTAAATTTAAACATGGGATATACATTAGAATTATCTTTTTATGAGAAATTTAAAAAATACGAAAATGACTTTTTAATAATAAATGACCATAGTTCTAATATTTTTACAAATAGTGAAGTTAACGTATTTAGATATGGATTATTTAATTGCGAGATGTTATATAATGAATTTATACCCGAAGAACCTTGTTTATTTATTAATAATTCATTAATTATAGAAGAATACAGAAGTATAAATATATTTAAAAATGATGAATTAATTACGTCTTTGACATTAGGTAAAAATCATCATTACATTAATAGCTTTAAATTAGATAATTCCGAAATCAAAGTAGAAATTTATAATTTAGATAAAACTTATTTATTTTCAAACAAAAAATATATATTAAATCAAGAATCATTATCAATTTTTAAAGAAAGAGGTATAATTAAATCAAATTAAAAAAAAACCAAAAAAAATGGCACACTTAAATCAACAAAAATTTTGCAAAAAAGTAAAAGAAATTTTTCCTAATTATTTTAAAAATGTTAGTGTTTGCGATATTGGTTCATTAGACATTAATGGAAGCAATCATTATCTTTTTGAAGATTATGAATATATTGGAGTAGATATTGGAAGAGGAAAAAATGTCAATATTGTATCTTTAGGACATGAATTTAAACCAATAAATGATAAGTTTGATATTGTTATATCAACGGAATGTTTTGAACATGATAAATATTGGGATAAAACAATTATTAATGTATGCGAAAACCTTGTTAAAAGTGGCGGGATGTTTTTATTTACTTGTGCTACTACTGGTAGAGCCGAACATGGTACTATAAAATCTACTATGGGTGATTCACCCTTTACAAGTAATATAGATAATTGGTCGGATTATTACATGAATATTACACAGGAAGATGTACAATCTAAAATAAAATTAGATGAATATTTTATAATTTATCATTTTTATGTAGATATTGAATCACATGACCTATATTTTTGGGGTATATTAAAATAATGTATGTTAGTAGATGTAATAATATTAACCAATAGTAACACATTTAAGGATGTTAGAAATACAAAAAGAACAATATATAGCCTATTAGATAGTGAAAATGAACATTGTTTTAATATTATTTTAGTAGAATCTAGTATAAATCATGAAAATGAATATAAAGGTTTAGTGAATAATTATATAAAACCTAATGAATCATTCAATTATAATAGTTTTATAAATTATGCTTTAAATTATTTGCAGGGAGAATGGGTTATTATATCTAACAATGATGTAGGATATGAAAAAGGTTGGTTTAGTGAAATTATGAAAGTACATAACGAAAGGAAAGATATAGAATCATTTTCTCCAAGAGACCCAATGCTTTACATGAAATATTTTGACTGGCATTTTATAAATAGTAAGGATACATACTTTGAAAGCTATCAAGTTACAGAAGCTATTATGGGTTGGTGTATTGTTATTAAGAAAAAAGCATTAGAAAAAATAATTCCTTTCGATAAAACATTTGATATGTACTATCAAGATAATGATTATGCTAAAACAATTGAATCTAAGGGAATAAAACATGCTATTGTTAGACATGCAATAGCTACACATCTAAATACATTATCCATTACTGAGTTAGATAAAGAAAAGATTAATAAAATGCAAAAAGACAAAATTAAATTTGAAAAAAAATGGAAATAATATTTAAAAATCAAATCTCATTTTGTTTTTTTAATTGTTAAGGTATTATATGATTAAATTCTTCAAATTTTTCTTTTGGTATACATACACAATCCAAACACTTACCACTTGTTGTTTGGTAGCGTATTCCCTCTTGAAACCTTTTAACTACATATCCTAGTGATTCAATTTTATCTTGTAGCTCTTGCTCGCTAGTGCCTGCTTCTTTCAGTAGGTCATCTTCAAACTCTACAAATAGATAAGGTCTGTGCTTTGCTATTGTTTTTTCTGCTCCTTTTATTACATTCAACTCATAACCTTGCACATCAATCTTAATAAATACAACATCATTAAAATCAAAAGAATCTAATCTTCTTTGTTGTACTAATACACTATCTCCATCTACGTTACCAACTTTGACATCGCCAAAATTTACATTACCATATTGAAAATAATTAGGCTTCTGTATTTGTATATCTGTTTCACTATTCCCAATAGCTAAATTGTAGCAATACACATTATCTATTCCATTCATAAAAACATTACCGCATAGCTGGTAATATATAATTCTTTGTGGCTCAAATGAGTGTACACTTCCTTTATTCCCCACCAAATGAGCAAAATCTACTGCAAAAGAACCATTGTTAGCACCTATATCAATAATGTCTTTATCAGTTGTTATAATATTATTTATTTCAAGGAATTCAAACATATAAGGTTCATATTGCCAACCATTTATTATGCTTGAACTCACAGCATTATCATTAGGAAATAAAGCAAATTTTAGATTATTGGTAATATGCTTTACAATGAAATCCTTTTTAATAGACTGAAATAAACCTATTTGAAATTTTGTTTTCATTATTTCTTATAGTTAAATCTGTCAAAAAACCATTTATAGTTTTCAAAAATCCAGTTGGTAACATCAGGCCCAAGAATTTTTTTAGCTTGTGAATGAGGTAATTCTAATTTTTGCTTTATTGTATGGTCTCCAAATACTCCATATACCTCATCATCTTCAACTGTGATTTGTTCTATGTTGTCGAAGTCGTGTGTAAAGTATGGAACTTCTAAAAATTGATATATTCTATTTAGTTCTGTTTCAGGATATAAACACAAATCTTCAAATTTAACAAAAAGCATATTCTTATCAAGACCTTGCCTAAAAACCTCTTGTAACCTTTCAATAGCCAAACCAACTGGTTGTGACTGAGCCCAAATATCAATCCTTTTTGGTGTGGTTGTACCTCTCATCTCTGCGTGACTAAGTATGGGATTAGCTTGTAAACTTGATTTTCTAAAGTTTTTTTCCATCGAGCAGAATATATCCCTCAAATCTCTTACCATCACAATAATTTTTGGATTAGGGTATATTTCATTTAAGAAATCATAATGTATTCCCCAACCACGACTTTTATCCATCACATATTTTTTATCAGTGATAGCTTCAAAGTAACCCTTCATTCCTTTATTACAAAAATTAATAAAACCTCTTTTCATTAACTCCGAATCTTGTGCTTTAAATTCTGGGCTTTCTGTATAATTACCTCTTGCTGCAAATACTAATTCTAATAGTCCAGAAGTAGGAGTAACATAAAAATCAGGGTTTTGACCTATAATATTTTGAAGTAAGGTGCTACCTGCTCTTGGTAATGAACTTTGAAAAAATAATTTCTCTAACATAATATTTCTTTTAGATTTAAGAAGGCAGAATAATTCTACCATCATTGATTGGTTTCACTATTGGGTTTACAACATCTTGCTTCAATGCTTTTATGATAGCATCTACATCGAAAATTTCTCTTTCATTTTTATAAGGGAACTCCATATCATCACCACCGATATTGAACTTTTGTAAATAAGCATTCCTTAATTCAGGTTGAACTGTAAAAGGATTTGCTAAAATGTGTGTATGTAAGTCATAACCAAATAGCTTTGGTGTATTTACTATCCAACAAGCTACAGCAGGTAAATTCAGTGCGGCTAAAGCGTGTTGTAAAAAACTATCTATAACTAATCTTTTTTCTGATAACATAGTTACAGCAAGTATATGCCTTAAATTACCAGTTAATTGTATAGTATTTTGATAAGATACTTGTTCTTCTCTACGAACATGAACTATTGCATAGTAGCTTCTAAATTCTTCAATGATAGGTAATACTAAAGAAGTAGGTAAATCTCGTGCCCAAGAATATGGTTTATTAACATCTCCGCCACCATTAGTCTGCATAATCATTATTGGCTTATCGACTTTTACTTGGCTTTGGTAAGCATCTAATTCTCTTTGTGTAATAAATAATTCAGGCTTTTCATTGTTGTATGGTAAATTGTATAAATCACACCAAATTTCAATAAGGTGTTTAGATTCTTTAATACCATCTGTAGTTAGGTATGGGTCGTGTACTAAAACCTCAATTTCTTTTCCTTCTATATAATCTTGATAGAAATATGAAATATTACCGAATGCGTAAGTTTTCTTTACGTTAGGATTATTCAAAAAAACTTCTGGATAACCTGAAACTACTATTAATTCTCTTTCAGGATATTTTTTCTTAATTGCACTACAAATTGCTGTAGCTGCTATGCATTTACCAATTCCACCATTGATTTGAAAAAGTACATACTTCATAAAATAAAAAAGGACACACGAAAGATAGCAGCTTCCGTATATCCCTTTGTAGTGTTAAATTAACAACACTTTTAGACCTGCTATATCTAAAAGTGCTAACCAATATTTTTAAGCTTCTTGAGTTTCTTCTGGAGCTTCTGATGGAGCTTCAGGAACATCTTCAACTTGTGGTTGATTTGATTTAACTACAGCATTTGACAACATTACAAGCGTATTGAATGCGTCTGTTACTGCTGCTGTTTCATCAATAGTTCTAAATCTGCCATTTTTTACCGCATCATCGCATACGGCTTTAATTGTTTCTAATGCTTTACTGATTTCCATTATGTTTCTATTTTTTAAGATATAAAATTATCCTATTTATTGTAAATAAAAAAATAATTAATTAGTATGGTGCAAATCTTTCTGAACTTTATCGGTTAAAGTAGCACCTAACTTTGCAGCTATTAAATCTAGTAAAACACTATCATCTGTACCCCATGTAGCTAATTCTTCAGAGGTCATTTCAACATTTTCTCTTAAAACAATATCAAATCTATCTTGTTCATTTTCAGTAATTACATTACCAAATCTTAATTCAAAAGATACTTTATCTTCTCCTATTACAAATCTTTGTGTACTTACTAACATATAATCAGCAGTTGCATTTGTAGTTGCGAAAGCACCATTTTGAAACACCTTTACGGCAGGTATAGCCAATTTTCCTAATAGCATATTTTTATATTTTTATTTTATTTCCAAACTTCTACCCCTAAGAATCCATTTTTAGCATCAATGTCTTTTCTTGTACCAATTACTAATACGTTGTATTCTCCATCGCAATTAGATGTAATACCTACACAAGACTGACAACTATCTACAACACCATAAGCACTACCAAAATGATTTTTAGGGCTAATCCAAACTTGGTCATTCTCATTTAAGAACTTATAGTAATCAGGTAATGTTACAGATGCAGCACAATTTAATGTAGTTACACTAAATCTATAAATATTATCACCTCTTGTAGGACTTTCTACAAATGAGTGCTGTAAATACTTTGTAGATGTTTTAGTTGGGTCAGGATGGCTAATTCTAAATGTACCACTTGTTTTAGATAACGCTTGAACGTAAGTAGTATCATTTGCAGAAGATGTTTGAAAACTACCTATTACAAAAGAATTAGAATTACTTACTGAATTTTGTGTGCCTCCAAGAATACCTGAACAATTTCCGCTAACAGTATTACCACTAAATCCACCACCACCACCAACAATAATTGAATAATATCCACTAGCTGTATTATTCTGACCACCACCAACAAATGAGTATGTATTAGTTGCACAGTTACTTTGTCCACCTCCTACAAATGATTTAGTACCACATGCTGTGTTACATCTACCTCCACCAATAGCAGAATACTGATTGCTTGTTGTATTGTAAGCTCCACCACCTATAAAAGTAAAATTATTATTAGCTATATTACAATATCCACCACTTATGGTTGATGCAACACCACTAGATGTATTAATAGTACCTCCTAGAGCAGCAGAATAATCTCCTGATGCACAGTTACTAACTCCACATCTTAAAGTTGAATTAGTACCTGTTCCTAAGACCATAATACTTCCACCGCCACCTGAACCAAGACACATTTTACCACTACTATCTAAAGCAAGTGAGCAACCGCCACACCCTACAAAATCACCAATAACAAAGTTATTAGCCATAAAGGTACAAGCGTTACAATTGTTTAATCCAAAACCAAAAACACCTGCATAATCGGCAGTAGCACAATTACAACGACCACCTACTACTACAGAAGCTAAACAAGAAGCTGTATTACTGGAGCCTCCACCAATAAATGAAACACAACCACAAGCTGTATTTCCACACCCACCTAAAATAGATGAACATTCTCCTATCACTGAATTTTGACAACCACCACCCACAATTCCAAAAAATCCAGAAATTGAGTTACAACAACCATTTATTACTGATGAGCCATAGCCACTTGCTGTGTTATTTTGTCCAGAACCTATGAATGACCTTGAGCCAGAAGCTATATTTTGAAATCCATTACCAATAAAAGCATATCTGCAACTTGCAGTGTTGCATACACCTGTAATAACAGCAGAAGCAACGTCACAAGTTTTGTTTAGAACACCAGTTGCAATAAAATTATTGTCGCAATTAGTTGTATTTGCTGCACCTGATAATATTGTACTTCTAGGTGAACAATTCATAGTATTACATTCACCCGCAGCAATAAAAGCAAGACAAGAAAAAGCATCAATTAAGTTACATTGACCTCCAACACTTACTGCATTAGTACCAACAACTCTATTACAATATCCACTAAATGAACCTGAATTATTAGCACCACCACAAACGATATTACATTTTCCGCCTAATGCAGCAGAATAATAAGCTGAAGCAGTGTTATTTACACCACATCTTATTGATGAACCTGTTAATGACCCTACAATAAATATTGGAGCGACTGCACCTGAACCTAAACACATTTTACCATTACAATCTAAGGCAAGTGAACAACCGCCACACCCTACAAAATCACCAACAACAAAGTTATTAGCCATAAATGTACAAGCGTTAGTGTTCGTTAATCCACAACCATAAACACCTGCAAAATTCGCATTAGCAGTGTTACAAAAACCACCAAAAACTGAAGAATAACAAGTACAAGCACAAGCTAAATTACATTGTCCATTAACTAAAGAATAGTAACCACTTGATGTATTACATTGACCATTTAGTATAGTGGAATATTGCCCATTAGATAAATTAAAACATCCATTTAAAATAGCTGAATAGCATCCTGTTGCATTATTCAGTAAACCATTTAGTATTGAAGAATATTCTTGAGTAGCTGTATTGGCATAACCACTTCCAGTAAAAGCTCTAGTGCATTGGGCTTGGTTGCATTGACCACCTATAGCTACTGCATAATTGCCACTAACTGAGTTATTTTTACCACCACCAATAAAACCATGATTGCCACAAACGAGGTTACATTGACCACCCACAATCGCTGAGTAAATCCCACTAGCTGAGTTTAATCTACCAGCTCCAACGAATGAAGCACAACATAGTGCAGTATTACATAGACCACCTCCACTGAATGAATGTTGTCCACAAGATATATTATTAAAACCTCCGACTGTAACAGACCAACAATAACAAGCAGAATTGAATTCACCACCCAATACAGATGAGTAAGGGCATTTTGCTATATTACATTGACCTGCTCCGATAAATGAGTAACAACCATTTGCTTGATTACAAGCACCTGCTACAATTGTACTAAATGGCGATTCAGATAAGTTGCACAAACCTGCTCCAATAAAAGCATGACTTCCACCGCAAGAAATATTACAACAACCACCAACAATCAAATTAAAACCATAAAATCCGCTCACTGTGTTGCAATCACCTCCACCTATAAATTCTCTACCGCCATTTGAACAAAAAATTAGATTTTTTGTACCACCCCCTATAAATGAATATAAAGAACAATTAGTATTTGCACATCCGCCTACTATTGAAGAAGAAATATATCCACTAGAAGTGTTGCATTGACCACCTCCTACTACAGAATATTGGCCTGATGCAATATTACATATACCTCCACCTAAAAATGAAGCATAAGCACTACTTGTATTACAATTTCCATTAACTACTGTTGAATATTGACCAGAAGCTGCGTTACAAAATCCACTACCTACAAAAGGATAAGTAATTCCTGATGCCAAATTACAAACTCCACCTCCTACAAAAGAATATATACCAGAAGCACTATTTTTACAACCACCTACTATACTAGCAAATTGATTAGTAATAAAATTACAAAATCCACCAAGTACACTAGAAAATCCTGAACTTGCATCCGCATCATTACAACCGCCACCTCCTACAAAAGAGTTGCTACCTCCTGCCATATTACATACACCACATCTTTCTGTTGAATTTGCACCACAACCAACTACCATTATTGAAGAACCGCCGCCGCCAGTTCCGATACACATTTTACCATTGGCATCTAATGCTAGTGAACAACCGCCACACCCTACAAAAGCACCAATAACAAAGTTATTAGCCATAAAGGTACAAGCGTTACAATTGTTTAATCCACAACCATAAACACCTGCATAATCCGCAGTAGCACAATTACAAGCACCACCTAATACTACTGAAG
>Ga0209400_1000594_pt1 | contig 31561 bp, 28 predicted proteins | sample M_130807_EF_Meta_FD_187313 | JGI IMG/M metagenome (GOLD analysis project Ga0209400, IMG submission 187313) | Freshwater microbial communities from Lake Montjoie, Canada to study carbon cycling - M_130807_EF_MetaG (SPAdes) (version 2) | ecosystem: Environmental > Aquatic > Freshwater > Lake... | reverse complement strand
TTGTTAGTCGGAGTATCTAAAACCGCAATAGGTGGGATTGGGCTCCTTTCTGCAGCCCTGATTGCTCAAGTAATGCCAGCTAAAGAATCAACCGGAGTTCTTCTTGTTCTCTTCTTGGTAGGTGATCTCTTTGCGATTGGAATATATAAAAAACACGTTGAGTGGAAATTCCTTAAAACTCTCTTTTTTCCAGTTTTATGTGGTTTTGTTGCGGGAGCCTTCTATCTCTTCCATTCAACAGATAACTCCCTGAAAAGAACAATTGGGGTGGTGGTCGTATTACTAGTCTTGCTATACCCCGTCAGCCAATATTGGCAGAAACATAATGACGACATCACTATTGGTTATCCGCGAACTCTTCGGGTATTTCTTGGCTCTACAGCTGGCTTCATGAGCATGATTGCAAATTCTGGTGGTACTCCCATGAGTATCTATCTCTTGTTACGCAAAAACTCAGTTCTAAACTTCCTAGGAAATACAGCCTGGTTCTTTTTTATCATTAACCTGGCAAAACTTCCCTTCACTCTTGGGCTCGGCTTGCTCAATCTAAACTCTCTTCACTACATCCTTCCTGCCGTGCCAATGGTCGCTATCGGCGCCCTTATCGGAAGAAGGTTTATTGCAAAAATTGATCTGCGAATGTTTCAAAACATTACCCTCATTTCAGCGTTGGCTGTAGGTCTGAAATTAATCTTCTTTTAAAATAGTATTTAATTCATTGCACCGTACCAAATTCCTATAAATAGAGATAAGTTAGCTCAATGACAACACTGCCAAAGCCGCATCTATTTAAACCAGAAGAATCCAAGCCCCTACGATGGGGAGTCTTTGGTGCCGGTTGGATCGCCGAGCAGATGATTAAGACAGCGCAGAAGAATTCTCAGCAGAATTTTGTAGCCGTTGCCTCTAGAACGCCAGGTAAAGCAGAGGCTTTTGCAAAGACATTTGGCATTGCTGATTTTCATACCTCATACGAAGAGTTAGCAGCCCGTTCAGATATTGACGCAATCTATATTGGCACGCTTCCCTCTAATCGACTTGAAGTTGCACTGATTGCAATAAATGCGGGCAAGCATGTATTAATTGAGAAGCCAATCACTATGGATGTCAGCGAAGCGGAACAAATTTATGCTGCCGCCAAAGCACATAGGGTCTTGGCGGTTGAGGCTATGTGGACTCGCTTCCTGCCGCATATGGATATCGCACGACAGCTGGTGGCAGATGGCGCCATTGGCGATGTTGAATTAGTTGTCTCAAGTTTCTGCCAAGCAAACTTAGGCGTTGCTCGTCTCTACACACTCGGCGGCGGTAACCCAATCATTGATATGGGCATCTATCCCATTGCCTTCTCGCAAGAGTTCTTAGGTGATCCCACTGAGATTCATGGTTTTGGAAAGCTGCACCACAATGAAATTGATGAAGAGACACATGCATTTATGAGATTTGAAAATGGGTCCCGCTCAAACTTCGTACTCTCAGCTAGAGTCTCAATGCCCATAACTGCGGCAATCTCTGGCCTTAAGGGCAGCATCTCATTTGGCCCTCCTTGGTTTACATCAACATCGGTAACACTGCATGGCAATGGGCTCAATGACCCGCTTGCGACCTGGAGTGATGAGTCAGGATTGGTTGAACACCTTGGGTTGATCCACCAGGTCAATGCATTTGCTCAATATGTGGAAGCAGGACTTCTAGAAGCCCCTCTCTATACGCATCAGCAGTCACTTGCCAATATCAAGACAGCCCTCACCATTGGTTCAAAGATAGGTACCCGGTTTAAATAAGGGTCCCCGAGCTCTTTAATTTTTGGCGCGCACCCGGTAACTTAGAGCCAGAAAGTACTGGCGACAGACCATTATTGAGAGGCCTCACATGAGCACACCTATTCCAATTATTGATACTCATATCCACCTTTGGGATTTCAAACATCCAGAACTCAAGTGGGTCTGGCTTAGTCCTGACTTTGTGCACCCGATTATTGGAAATATCGATGCCATTAAGTCTGAAGCTTTCGTACTGAATGATCTTTGGTCAGAGGCGCGCTTTGCTGGTATCGAAGCTTTCGTGCACGTGCAAGCAGCAATTGGTTCGCCAAACCCAGTCACTGAAACTCGATGGCTGACTGAAATGGCAAAAACTGGTCCAGTTCCAATGCGAATCATTGCCGACTGCCCACTAGGAGCACCAGAGGCTGCCAAGCAACTAGATGAGCATGCCCAATCTCCGCTCTATGCAGGTGTTCGAGATTTCAATGCCGAGCCCATGTTGGCAAGTGGTCAGATTGATCCAGCATATGAGGCATCACTGAAGAAACTCACCAAGCAAAATGTTGTATTTGATCTCGACTGTGGCTGGCCAAATATGGGCGCAGCGGTAGAGCTAGCACAGCGTCACCCAGATTTGAAGATTGTGCTTGAGCACATCGGATTTCCACGTGCGCGAGATGATGAATACTTTGCCAACTGGTCAAAGGCTGTGCGCGCGTTAGCAAAAGCACCCAATGTGACTATGAAGATTTCAGGTATGCCGATGACAGACCCACGCTTTACCAAGGAATCACTGCGTAAATGGGCTGAAGTATGCTTGGAAGCATTCGGTCCAAATCGTTGCGTTCTGGGCTCAAACTGGCCGGTGGATCGTCTCTACAGCTCATACGATGTCATCATTGGCTTCACCCGCGATTACATCTCATCATTTAGCGCATCAGAGCAAGAAGCCATCTGCCGTACTAATGCAAAGCGCTTATATAACTTCTAATTCACCTAACTTACGCGTTAGTCACCCATAGTTGAAGTGGTTTACGCACGGCAAGTAGTTCCGGAAATGTTGGTTGTGGATCAAGGATTGAAATCTTGGGCATCCGCTCCAGTAATTGACGCATTGCGATGCGGGCTTCGAGACGAGAAAGAGGTGCTCCAATACAGAAATGAATACCGTGGCCGAAACTAATATTTCCCGCATCTTTTCGCGTGATATCGAATACCTCAGGGTTGGCAAAGCGTGCCGGATCATAATTTGCAGCGCCAATCATGAAATGAACATAATCACCAGCTTTGATGGTCTCTCCAAGAATTTCGACATCTTCACTTGCGACTCGAGATTGTTTTAAAATTGAGGATTCATAGCGCAGCGTTTCCTCGACCGCTGCATCCATGAGTTCAGGATTACTGCGCAATAAAGCCAATTGCTCAGGGTGATTGACTAACGTCATCACCATATTGCCAATTAATCCTTCCGTTGTTTCAAAACCAGCAAAGAATAGGTTGATTGTTAGACCAACAATTTCTTTATCCGTTAATCCATCTTCGGCGCCTTGTGAATTAATGATTCTGCTTAAGAGTCCATCGTTAGGTGTTTTACGAACCTGCTCGAAGAAGCCCATGAGATATTCCTCGGCTTCTCGTGCTACCTCTTCAGCATATGCTGCTTGTTCATGAGTAATTCGAGCAGACGCGGTAAATCCGGCAACACCATCTGACCAGCGCTTGAGATCCCATTGTTTTTCAAGTGGGATTCCAAGTAGCTCGCATATAACCATCGCTGGGAGCTGGAAAGAGAATTCATCAACTAAGTTAAAGGTCTCTTTCTTCATCGCCTCGTCAAGTAAACTCGAGACAATAGCTTCAATTTTAGGCTCAAGTGCGTTGATACTGCGAGGGGTAAAGGATTTACTGATCAAGCGGCGCAGACGAGTGTGCTCCGGTGGATCTTGAAATACCACCCAATTACTCAAGTTAGTAAGTATGTGGGGCATTTTTGCTAGTTCATCTGCAGTGAAATGCGAACTCGCCTTGAGCATGCGTTGTTTTTGAGTGAAAACATCTAAGTGCAGACCTTCTTCAACTTCATGAAAAGGACTCACAATCCATGCCCGTGCTTTTTCGCTCCAAAAAATTGGGTTGGATTCCAAGAGTTCTCGATATGTGGGATATGGGTTTTGGAAATATTCAGTCGATAAAAATTTCTCAACCCCATGGCTTTGCATTGTTTGCAACAGAAACCTCCCTGTCGTGCCAAATCACACTAGCAATTATGTGAACGGTGAGACCTTACCTCTATTTTCGTAAGATAGGAAGGGTATAGTCAATGTGTGAGCTTGCTTCTCGCCATCACAGCAGCAATCGCCTTTGCCGTTGGAATCTTTTTAACTAAGGGTGTTGCTCTCAATATCTCTATTTATAAAGCAATAGGTCCGCTGTTTGTTCTCAATGCACTATTCGTATTTCCATTAATTCCATTTGGGCCAGATTGGATTCTTTGGTCCGGATCAGTTCCTTTTTTGCATGTTGTGGGAGCAATAGGCAGTGGCGTCGTGGCTGGAATTATTTTCAGAATGATGACTCACAGTTCGGCATCGGTCATGTCTGTGGGGCAGGCTCTCACGCCGGCAGTTGTACTACTTGCTGGACCAATTGCATTGGGAGCCAGCATTATTCCAATACAGGTTCTGCTCATAGTTGTACTGGTATTTGCGACAATATTTCCACTACGCAAGAGTCTGGTTGGAGTTAGTTCATTCACAGCCATTTTTCTCATGATTGTTATTGGCGTACTGAGTGGCCTTGTAACTGTAGCTGTTGTTCTTTTGGATAGAGCTGGAGTGGGAACCACTGAAACCTTTATTGTCCGCCAACTGTTGGCAGGCTTTACTTTTATGTTGATCTTCCCGCCAATCGGCCTGCATTGGCGAGATTTCCTGCAGCTAGTAAGACGATCTTTTTTTATGAGCATGGGGTGGCTTGCCTCTATCTATGCAATCCGCGAAGGCTCCCCTGTAGTCGCTCAGTCGGTGATGGCAACTATTCCACTGTGGGTAATTCTGATTGAAGTAATCGTCTACCGAAAGCAGCCTGCTCGCGCAGTAGTCTTTAGCGCAATCGCAATTGCCATCGGCATTTATGCCTTAGCGGTCACCTCCTAATGGTCATTTTCGTTGTTGAAAAGCTATTGCCGCTAACCCTTACCTTCCATATACTTTTTTGATTCTGCAGTTCTGCCAAAGCCCAATTTTCGATGAAGGAGAAGATCATGTCTCATAAAGGAAAACTTGCGGTAGTTACTGGCGCTGCTTCTGGAATAGGTCAGGCAACTGCAATCAGATTGCGTGATGAGGGCATGAAAGTCATTGCGGTAGATATGAATCAGGATGCGCTGGCCAAGCTCGCTGGTGTTGAGCACCTTGTTGCTGACCTATCTAAGAGTGAGGACCGTGACAAAGTCGTTGCAGCGGCTCAAGGTGCACACGCCCTTGTCAATGCCGCTGGGCTCATTCGCTTAAAACCAATCCTGGAATTTACAGTGCAAGATATCCGCGATATCTACGCAGTTAACGTCGAGGCTGTCTGGGACCTGACAAGCCGCATAGGACGCACGATGACAGCAGGTGCGAGCATTGTTAACTTAAGTTCGGTCTCTGCCAAGCTAGCGACAACTCAGGAAACCGCTGTCTATGCCTCATCAAAGACGGCAGTGCTGTCAATTACTCGTTCCTTTGCGTATGCATTTGGATCAAAAGGTGTGCGGGTTAATGCGATTTGCCCGGGAATTGTTGATACTCCGATGCAAGACAAGGTTCTGGAAAGACTTGCCGAAATTCGTGGAATTACCGTTGAAGACATCACCTCAAAGCGTTTAACCTCAGTGCCCCTAGGCCGAGCATCAGAGCCATATGAAACAGCTGGCTTTATCTTCTTTCTCATCTCGGATGAAGGCTCCTACTTCACAGGACAAGCCCTCAGTCAAGATGGCGGAATCGTCATGTAGTTTCCCACATCCACACAACCAAGCGAGAGGATTCAAAATGGGCGAAATATTAGGCTTTTTTCACGGTGGAATCACGGTAAAGGATCTACAGAAGTCGCTCGTATTTTATCGGGACGGACTTGGCCTTAACGTAAAGTTTGAAAAGCTGCTCAACGGTCCTTACTTAAGGACGGTTCTTGATCTGAAATTCGATGCAATCAAAGTCGCTTTTCTTGAAGTTCCCGGTGGCGGGTTTATCGAGTTATTGGATTATCAAGGTATTGAAAAACTATCGGCGGCATCTCGTCCATGTGATTTCGGTGGCGGGCACTTCTGCTTCTATGTGTCAAAAATTGATGAGATTGCGGAGAAGATGTTTAAGATGGGATACATCGCCCGCAGTCAAAGTTGTGTCGACATCACTGAAGGACCAAACGCTGGCGGGCGTTCTTTATACCTGCTTGATCCCGATGGTTATCCAATCGAATTGTTTATGCGTCCAGCAGATGCATAAAGTAGATGTGTAAAACAGCCGAATCCTAAGCTTATTTTTAGTCTAGGTGCCAGACTTCCTTGAACTCAAGTAAGTTGCCATTATTGTCAGTTAAATTGACGATGACATCTTTGAACCATTCAGCCCAACGAGCATTTGCCTCGCTCTTGCCAAGCTTTTCGAAAGCTGTCTTTGTGTCAGGCTCGACTTCGAAGTAACCAATAACGTGAACTCCACGACGAAAGAGGCTGTAATTCTTGAACCCAGCATCCTTGATTGCGGTTACCAACTCTGGCCAGATTTCATCATGACGCTTCTTATATTCAGCCTCTTTACCTTCGAATATTTCGAACATGAAACACATTCTTGCCATTATTGGGCTCCTTAATGGGTGGTAGTAAAAACTTAGGTGGGTTTTATTTAATTGTCAATAAGCATTTGTGCTCATTAATTTGGGAAGTGACAAGCAACTTGTGAAGCTCCTAGTTGCACGAGGGCAGGCTCGCTGGTTCGGCAGATTTCTTGAGACTTCCAACAACGGGTATTAAATACACACCCTGTAGGCGGGTTCACCGGATTTGGAATATCTCCCTGCAGTATTATTTGTTCACGCTTGCGCTCCAGAATTGGATCTGGAAGCGGGATGGCTGATAACAATGCTTGCGTATATGGGTGATGGGGGTTCTGGTAGAGCTCTTCCGTTGGTGCAAGTTCCATAATCTTTCCTAGATACATCACTGCAACGCGGTTAGAAATATGTTGCACTACAGATAAATCGTGGGCAATGAATAGATAGGAAAGACCAAAGTCATCACGCAAATCATCGAGTAAGTTAACTACTTGCGCTTGAATTGATACATCAAGAGCCGATACAGGTTCATCGCAGACAATAAATCTAGGTTTGAGCGCAAGTGCTCGTGCGATTCCAATTCTTTGCCGTTGCCCACCGGAAAACTCGTGTGGGTAGCGGTTGAAGTGTTCGGGGTTAAGACCCACGCGCTCCATCAGCTCTTGAACCGCGAGCTTTACGCCGCCATCCGGGGTTAACTTCTGAATCTCATATGAGGCAGAGATAATCGCCCCAATAGTGTGGCGAGGGTTCAGTGATGAATAAGGATCCTGGAAAATCATCTGCATCTGTGTGCGCAGTGGCTTCATCTTCGATGGCGAGTAATTCGTGATGTCTTCGCCTTCAAACTTAATGAAACCTGATGTTGGCTCTTCTAACTTCAAGATTGTGCGACCGGCTGTTGATTTACCACAGCCAGACTCGCCCACTAAGCCCAGAGTTTCACCAGCGTTGAGAGTAAATGAAATTCCATTGACCGCCTTGTTATCGCCTTTTACTCTAGAAAATATTCCTTGAGATTGAATAGGAAAGTATTTTGCTAAGTTAGTAACTTCCAGAATTGGCGTGCTCATTTGACAGCGACTCCTTCACTGATAAAACATCGAGCACTATGTGAAGCACTGCGTAATGTGAGTTCGGGAAGTTCTAGGCTGCATCGGCCGCCTGCGACTTCGTCCTTGCGCGAGCACCGTGGCGCAAATGAACATCCTGGTGGTAGCGAGATCATTGAAGGTGGCTGACCTGGAATAGCTGAGAGTCGATTTGTATGTGGCTGATCTAAGCGCGGAATAGAGTCGAGTAGGCCTTGCGTGTATGGCATCGATGGCTTGGCATAGAGATCAAAGACATTTGCACTTTCAACTATCCGCCCTGCATACATGACATTGACGTTATCTGCAGCACCTGCGACGACGCCGAGATCGTGGGTAATTAAAATGATTGCCATCTTGAATTCACTCTGCAAATCCTTCAGTAAGTTTAGAATTTGAGCTTGAACGGTGACATCAAGTGCCGTTGTTGGTTCATCTGCAATCAGTAGTGATGGGTTATTAACTAGTGCCATGGCAATCATGACACGTTGACGCATGCCACCAGAGAATTGGTGTGGGTATGAATCAACTCGAGATGCAGGATCCGGAATTCCCACCAGCCCTAGTAGCTCAATAGCCCGCTGGCGACTTACTTCAGGCTCCACCTGATTGTGGACTTGATGGGCTTCAATAATTTGATCACCAATTGAGTAATACGGGTGTAGTGAAGACATTGGGTCTTGAAAGATCATCGAGATATCGCGGCCGCGGTACTTCTGTAATTTACTGCCTTCAATACCTAGTAAATCAATCTCCCCGTCATGAGACTGAAAAGTTGCGGTACCTGAAATTTGGGCAGTGTTGTTATTCAGTAACCCCATTAGAGCAAGGTTTGTCACGGTCTTACCAGATCCCGATTCACCCACTATCGCCAAAGTTTCTCCTGCATTGATTGAAAATGAGATGTCATTTACGGCATGGACAACTCCATCGGGGGTTGGGAAACCTACACTGAGATTTCTAACATGAAGAAGTGTCATGCGATGCGAACTCGAGGATCAATAAAGGCGTAAGCAATATCAACAACAAGATTCATCAGGACGACTATTGCCGCAGCTAACAGCGTGGTGGCTACAATAATTGGAAGGTCGTATTCGATGACCGAACCAATGGCCAATCTGCCAAGGCCTGGCAAATTAAATACAGATTCGGTAAGAATTGCGCCACCGAGCAAGCCAGCAAAATCTAGCCCTGCCATTGTGACAATCGGTGCGAGCGCCGAGCGAAGAGTATGTTTACCAAGAATGGTTCCCTCAGGTAGCCCTTTAGCACGGGCGGTACGAATGTAATCTTCGTTAGAAGTTTCGATGACGGCGCTGCGCACAAAGCGTGTGTATAGCGCAGCATATGCAAAAGCCAATGTGACCCACGGCAAGAAGAGAATCTGCGCCCATTCATACGGGTCTTCAAGAAATGGTGTGTAGTTCCCAGCTGGGAAAGGAAGCCATCGCCATTTAATAACGACGAATACAAGCAACATGAGCCCCGTCAGAAAAGTTGGCAATGAAGTTCCAATGAGAACAAAAACTGTGCTTGCGCTATCAACTATTTTTCCTTTATAGCGTGCCGCAAGAACACCCAGCCCAATGCCCACAACGAGCCAGAGAACAAGTGCCCCTAGAGCCAGCGAGAGAGTTACTGGTAGCGCCTCACCAATAATTGAACTGACACATGCATGTTCGCGAAATGAGTAGCCCAGGCTTGGAGCCGGGCAATTTATCAGCGCCGCACCCATGCCATAGGAGCTACCAACGAAAAGCCCCTTAATGAAGTTCCAGTACTGGGTAAAAAAGGGAAGGTCATAACCCAAACGATGTCGGTTGGCTTCAATGATTCCAGGGTCGTTGCAATTCTTTCCGCATGTAAGAGCAGCTGGATCAAATGGCAAGAAGGCAAATATCACATAGACGGTAAAACTTACACCGAGCAAAATGAGAAGGGTGACACCTAAGCGTCGTGAAATGTAACTCAACACAGTAGCCTCCTTCTCATTTCTTAGTTGTAGCGCTGCATAGGTCTGAGTAATAGTTATTACTCAGACCTATGCAGTCTTATGTACTTATCTTACTTTTTATTACTTGATAAAGATGTCACCGAATGATGGTGCACCTTGTGGCTCCCAGAAGAAGACTCCACCGAGGCCTGAGCCCCACATTTCTTGAGTCTTTGAGAAGATGCCAGGAACGATCCACATCTGATCAACTACGTACTGATTAAGTTCAGCCCACATTTGACCTTGCTTGGTGCGATCTGACTCTGCGAGTGCAGCTTCAACTTTCTTCTTAAACGGAGCATATGCAGCATCATCCCAGTTCTGTGACATTGGGAATCCACCTTCTTTGGTGAAGAGCTCTGGGATAACAGTTGATGCATTAGCCCAGTCAGGCGCCCATCCACCTGCAGAGATATCTGATTGCTTTGTGGCATCAAGAACGACTGTGTAGTAAGCACCTGGTTCGATGAAGTTAAACTTCATTACGATTCCAGCGTTCTTCATCATTGAATCAATCCAGATAGCTGCACCCTTTTTATTGGTTTCAGAATCTGCGGTATCGAAGACAAGTCCACGCTTTGCATCAGTTGCTCGTGCGTATTCAGCAGGGCATGTTGTCTTTGCCTTTGCCATAAGCGCCTTAGCTGCTGCTGCGTTTCCTGCAGGCTTAAAGTCTTCAAGACCGGTCACCTTCTTGTAATCAAGTCCCATAAGCGGCTTGATTGCCCCATCTGCTGGGTCTCCACCGAATGCCGCTCCACCTGAAAGCTGCAAGAGTCCTGCTGCATCCTTGGCGAAGTAGACCGCGCGACGAATTTCAAGGCATGGGACCTTCTTCACGTTAAATGCTGAATAGCGAACGTATGGGTCGTAGACGTTCAATGCACGCTCGGCAAAATCCTTCTGTGGATCTCCATTGTCATCAAAGACTGTTGGAAGATTTGTCGGAAGGATTCCATCAAGTGACATTGAATTCTTATCTGAATCTGTCAAGATCAATTGATCGCGGACTTCTTCAGCTAGCCCGAAGCGCACTACGATCTTATCTGGGTAGGCCTTACGGAGTGGATCAGATTTGGCAGACCAGTTCTCATTACGAACAAGGACCATCTGGTCTTTAGCCTTATAGCTCTCAATCTTGTAAGGACCTGTTGAAACAGGTGAGAGATCGTATTGATCTCCCGTGTCCTTAGCCTTTGGAACTGGGCTAAATGAAAGGTATGTCACTGTGTAGTTGAAGTCACCCACTGAGCGCTTCAAATTGAAAGTGATTGTCTTGTTATCTTCAGAACAAGTCACTGCCTTGTCATAAGCGGCAGTGTCATTGGCTGTAGTTGCATACGGACCCTTGTATACAGATGAACCATCTTCTGCTGATGGAATATCAAGCATTGAGATCGCATATGTTGGTCCATCGGTAATTACGTCTGTAGCAAATGTACGTGAAACACCGTACTTAACATCTTCGCAAGTAATTGCAGAGCCATCTTCAAATGTAACGCCGTCACGGAGTGTGAACTCCCATGTCTTGTTTTCATTTGATGCGCGGCCTGTATCTGTTGCTAAATCTGCGACAACAGCCGATCCAGCACTTCCCTCAGCGCGCGCGTAGGCGGTCAAGGTGCGGTGCATATATGAACCGAACCAAGCAATGTGCTGTCCGGTGTAGTTACGGTTTGGATCTGCGTGCGTCCATGCCTCAGAGTGGGTCAGATAAGTGATTGTTCCACCCTCTGAAGCCCCTGAACCAGGACGTAGAACAAAGCCGCCGACAAGCAGAGCTATCACAGCTACTGCTGCAACGATTCTGCTGTTCTTGCCTTTGAGATTAGCCATGATTTCTCCTTTTGTTGTGGGTACTGCATCTCTGCTTCATGCATGTAAGCAGAGAATTCTCTATGTGTTCTCGCTCTTCGGATCCAGCGCATCTCGCACGGCGTCTCCAAGTAAGTTAAAGGAGAGCACTACAAGAATGAGTGAAAGTGACGGGATAACAAAATAAGTTGGCTCACTGATGATGTATTTAATCGAATCTGAAATCAATAGCCCCCATGTTGCAGCAGGTGGCTGCACACCGATTCCAAGGTAAGAGTAGACAGCCTCTGCTGCTAGGTACCCAGGCAGCGCCAGTGAAAGATAGACAATTACGGGAGTCCATAAATTAGGTAATAGTTCTTTAAAAATAATTCGCGCATGACTTGCCCCCAGGGCGCGAGATGCCAACACAAAGTCTCTTTCGCGCAATGAGAGCACTTGCGAGCGCATGATGCGAGAGAAATAAGGCCAGCCAAAAAGCGCCAGGACTAAAATCAAATATAGAACTCGGGCGCTATTGTCACGAGCTAGTCCTGATTTTTCAATTCGTGCAATCATCGGTGCACTTAAGGCAATAATCATAAAGAATGCCGGGAATGCCAGCAGGAAATCAGTAAATCTTCCGAGGACGCTATCTGTTCTTCCTCTGAAATAACCTGAGAGAAGGCCGATCAGCAGGCCTATTGAGATAGAGGCCAAAGTTGCAATTGCTGCCACAAGAAATGAAATTCGAGCACCATAAATCAGTCGGGCAAGAATGTCGTAACCAATACCGGGTTCCACTCCAAGTGGGTGATTCCAACTCATTCCACCAAAGCGACCGATGGTTTCACCGCGAGCAGTAAGTGCAGCAGTATCTCTTTCATTAGGATTTACATTCACAAGCCAAGCCACAACTGGTGCAAAAACTGCAGCTGAAACAAAAAAGAGTGAAGTGCACAGAGCTGCGATTCCCACTTTATTCTTCTTAAAACGCCGCCAGGCTAGTTCTCGCGGGCTCCTACTGGTCAGTTCCCCAGCTGCTAGCGCCCCATTGGCTGTCATCGCCCTGGTCGTCATCCAAGCGAGAGTAGTGCCCCTGATGCATAAAAACAATCAAATTATGAGCCTGCACAAAGTAGATAATGGCCATTTAATCCCGGGTAGTGAATTGAAAGAGCCCCGATCTCTCGAGGCCCTCTCATGCACAGCTATTGCAACTCTTTTGACCATTACCAATAGATCGAACTGCAGTAACTAAGACTGTGGTGGAGACGACGGGGCTCGAACCCGCACATCGGGTTTGGTAAACACGAATGCTGCCAATTACATCACGCCCCCATCACGATAGTGAAGTTAGGACGTTACCCATTACCGAAACGATGTGATGAAGAGGCCTGTGGATGAATGATGATTGTGGAAAAGCAAAAGGGACCTAGTGATTAACCAAGTCCCGATTACTACCAAACCCGAAGTGCACGAGAAGTATTGCACATAACTTGAGAGTTGGAATAGAAAGCAAAAGGGACCTGGTGATTAACCAAGTCCCGATTACTACCAAGCCACCGTGGTGAAAGTATTACATAGATGCACGGTTACTCGCAGTAACCAAAAACGTAAGAAGTCTCGTCCTACACACCCGACCAGTGGTCAACTTGAGGTGGGCTTGCGAAGTGTTCACCGATAGCTGCTCGCCATTGGATAAATGCATCGCTCTGACGAAATCCCACGGTGTGGTCTTCCAGAGTCTCCCAGCGAACAAGCAATGTGTAAGTGTTCACTCGCTCAATCCCCTTGTGTATTTCGAAATCGATGAATCCTTTCGATTTGGACAAGATTTCTGAGACTGCCTTCTTTACCGCAGCTTCAAATTTTAAATGGCTATCAGGTAAAACTTCCATAAAGGCTATTTCCAGAATCATAGCTGAATTATATAGGGGCCAAGGAATTGGAAAAGGCCTCGATCTCTCGAGGCCCTCCCATGCAAAGCTGATACAACTCTTTTGACCATTACCAATAGGTCGAGTTGAAACATCTAAGACTGTGGTGGAGACGACGGGGTTTGAACCCGCTCCAATAGTTTGGTAAACGATTAGGCTGCCAATTACAACACGCCCCCATCACGGGAGCGAAGTTAGGACGTTACCCGCGACTAAAACTGTGTGATGAGGGGGCCTGTGGATGAATCATGACTGTGGAAAAGCAAAAAGGACTTGGTGATTAACCAAGTCCCGATTACTACCAAACTATTGTAGTAAAAGTATTGCACACAATTCTCATCTCATGTGTTAAAGCAAAAGGGACCTGGCTATTAACCAAGTCCCGATTACTACCAAACATGCGTGATGAAAGTATTACATAGATGAACGGTTACTCGCAGTAACCAGAAACCTTTGAGAAGAGTCGCCCTACATCTAGCAAATGATTAGTGCGATACCAATCAGAAAGGTAAATCGCTAAGTTGAAATACTTTCTTCTTAAGGAAAGGTGGTACCTTTTTTCAATGAACGAATTAGATGCCACGCATAAGGAGTTTCTACTCCGAGAAGCCCAATCACTTTTAGACTTCGCGCGAGGATCCGTGATCGAATCCGGGGGCTTCGGATATCTTGATTCTGAGGGGAAAGTCGATCCCTCGAAGCCTCTGGAAAGCTACGTCCAAGCTCGAATGATTCAGGTATTCGGCGTAGGCCATAAATTAGGTTTGGCTAGTTCAGAGAAACTCATAGAGCACGGCTTGAATTCGCTAACTGGATATTTTCAAGATAAAGAAAATGGTGGTTTCTACAAATCAACAGATGGTAAAGGTATGCCGCTGGATCAACGGAAGAATGCGTACGATCACATGTTCGTGCTTCTAGCTGCAACTACTGCCATGGATTTAGGCATGAAAGGTGCAGATCAACTTTTTAGCCATGTGGATTCAATCATTGATCAATACTTTTGGGATTCTCAGTTCAAGATGATGAGTAATGAGTGGAACCAAGACTTTTCAGAACAAGATACTTATAGGGGTATCAATGCGAATATGCATGCCGTGGAGGCATTACTCGCAGCTTTTGATGTCACCGGAAAGACAATTTTCAGGGAACGTGCTTTTGAAATATCAAAGCGAGCTATCAACCAATTTGCCCGAGAGTACGAGTGGATGTTGCCCGAGCACTTTGATTCAGAGTGGAATGTTCTACAGGAGTTTAATTCTGAAAATAAGGCAGACCCATTCCGCCCTTACGGTGTCACAATAGGACATCTATTTGAATGGTCACGTCTAATTTTGCAAGTTGAAAAAGTCATGCCAGAGACTGAAACGGACCGATCATGGATGCTCGATAGTGCAAAGTCTCTCTATGAAATCGCTAGAAAGTTTGGCTGGGCAGCCGATGGATCTCCTGGCTTTGTTTACACTATTGATTGGCAAAAGAAACCTGTCGTGAAGTCAAGAATGCAATGGGTTGCCGGTGAAGCTGTGATGACCGCTTTCGCATTATGGGATGTAACCGGGGAGAAGGATTACCTCGATGATTACTACAGCTGGTGGAGTTATATCCAGGAGAATGTAATTGATAAAGAATTCGGATCATGGCACCACGAATTGGATGCTGCACAAAAGGTAACTTCCGGAACTTGGTCAGGCAAGCCTGATGTTTACCATGCCTTTAGTGCGTCCATCTTTCCTATTTTGCCATTAGGTGCGAGCTTGATCGGTTCCGCCAAGAAACTTTCGCGGTAATCGAAATCTTGGCTGATTAACGCGCTACTCGCGCACTACCTCCGCCGACAAGTTTTTTCACTTCGGCGAGGGTGGCCATGGAAGTATCTCCGGGCGTGCTCATTGCAAGCGCCCCGTGTGCGGCTCCATACTCAACTGATTCCTGAATAGAACCGATCTCCATTAATCCATAAGCGAGTCCTGAAGCGAAGGAGTCTCCTCCTCCAACACGGTCGAAAATTTCCAAATCTTTTCGCTGCTTTGATTCAGCGAATCCCTCTTCGCGAGACCAAGCTATCGCGGCCCAATCATTTCGTGAGGCGCTCTGCACGCCACGAAGAGTTGTGGCAATTACTTGGAAGTTCGGGTACTCGAGGGCTGCTTGATTGATCATTGCCTTAAAACTTGACGTTTCTAGTTCAGTTAGATTCTCATCAACGCCTTCGATGGTAAATCCAAGGCTCGCAGTAAAGTCCTCTTCATTGCCAATCATTACATCTACATATTTAGCTAAGCGCTTGTTGACCTCTTGCGCTTTACTCTGACCACCGATTGATTCCCAGAGTGAAGGCCGGTAGTTGAGATCGTAAGAAACGATTGTTCCATTCGCTCTCGCAGCCTTCATAGCAGCTTCGGCTACATCTGCTGTCGAGTCTGAAAGTGCAGCAAAAATTCCACCAGTGTGGAACCAGCGAACTCCACGACTGAAAAGTTGATTCCAATCGATATCGGATGGCTTCATCTGTGAAATTGCTGTATTGCCACGATCACTGACGCCTACCGCACCTCGAGCCCCAAAGCCGCGTTCCGTAAAGTTAAGCCCGTTACGGACGTTGCGTCCAATACCGTCGTACTTGACCCATTTAACATAACTCAGATCAAGGCCACCAGTGAGCATGAAGTCTTCAACGAGTCGACCAACTTCATTATCTGCAAGTGCGGTCACAATTGCTGCACGAAGTCCGAAACACTTCCTGAGTCCACGAGCAACGTTGTATTCGCCACCTCCTTCGTACACATCAAAGTGCCGAGCAGTGCGTACTCGACCTTCGCGTGGGTCGAGCCTAAGCATGACCTCGCCAAGAGAAATAACATCGAAATCGCACTCTGCCTTATCGCGAATTTTCATCGCGGTACCCGTATTAGACAAGTTCGCCCGCCAATACAATTGCAGCGCCCTTTTCACCAATCATGATTGATGGCGCTTGTGTATTTCCACTGATAAGGGTTGGCATAATTGAAGCGTCAATTACTCGAAGTCCCTTGAGTCCATGGACGCGAAGCTGAGTATCCACAACAGCCATCTCATCATTGCCCATCTTGCAAGAGCCGACAGGGTGATAATCTGTTTTTGACCATTCCTTTATGTACTTGCGCACTTGATTCTCATCTTGAACATCTACGCCAGGCATGAATTCTGACTTGATGAATGGCGCAAATGATTCAGCAGCAAGAATCTTTCGACCCCACTTGAAGCCTTCCATTGAGATTTTCCAGTCATATCCATCTTTATCACCGCAGAAATCAGGGTTGATAAGTGGGATTGATGTTGGGTCAGTGTTGCGTAACTTAACTTCACCAATACTCTTTGGACGAAGGTTACAGGTATTGATCGTTACACCATGGCCCTTGACGCGCTTACGACCGTGGTCAATCACATAAGCAGGCAGGCAGTGAATCTGAATATCTGGTGAATCAACTTTGTCGCTGCTTCGAATAAATGCACCTGCTTCTGCAACGCATGCTGTTGCAGGACCAGACTTGTAAAGGAGGTACTGAATTCCATGTCGAATTGCGCGATCTGGACGATCTTCCATGTTGTAACTCACTGGCGTTGTTTCAGCAGTGATGTAGACATCCATATGGTCTTGGAAATTCTTTCCTACGCCCGGTAGATCATGAACAACTTCGACTCCAGCCGCACGTAATTCATCCGCTGGTCCCACACCAGAAAGAAGTAGGAGTTTTGGCGAGTTCACTGCGCCGCTTGAGAGGATAACTTCCTTATCTACGTAAGCAACAGCCTTCTTCCCTTTTTGAATGAATTCAAGACCAATTGCCTGGCCGTTCTTAAAGAGAATCTTGCTACCTTGAGAACGAGTGAGAATGGTTAAGTTTGGTCGATTTTTAGCAGGGTTAAGGAATGCCGTTGCAGATGACTCACGGCGAACATTTCGCTGTGTTACATCATAGAAAGTTACGCCATCCTGCTCTGCTCCGTTCACATCTTGATTAAATGGAATTCCAACTTCTTGAGCGGAGCGAACAAATGCACGAGTAAGAGGGTTTGATTGATTCTGTTGTGTGACATTCATATCTCCGCCGACGCCATGCCAGGTATTACTTAGGCGCTCATTATTTTCTGACTTCTTAAAGTATGGAAGTACGTCCTCGTATCCCCAGCCCTTATTTCCATGCTGAGCCCAAGTATCGTAATCATTACGATGTCCACGAATATAAATCATCGCATTAATCGAAGTACTGCCGCCGAGCGTGCGACCCTGCGGGTACCACATCTCGCGATTGTTCATCTCAGGTTGCGGAACTGTGCTAAATCCCCAGTTCACATCTGGTGTAGTTAGCTTTGTAAATCCAACAGGGATATGGATCAGTGGGTTCCAATCTTTACCACCCGCTTCAAGGAGTAGGACCGTGTTCTCAGGATTGACACTCAAACGGTTTGCAACAACACATCCTGCAGCACCAGCACCAACTACGATGTATGAGAATTTGCCGTAATCTTTCATTTCCTTACTCCAGTCTATTTGTTTTCCATGTTTACATTGCTTGCTAGCTTCTTAATCTCTTCCCAGTTTCCTTCATCAATAAGTTTTGCCGGAGCTATCCATGAACCACCCACACATGCCACATTTGGAAGCGCAAGGAAGTCCTTGTAGTTGGCTAATCCGATTCCACCTGTTGGGCAGAACGAGAGTTGCGGGATTACAGTGGAAACCGCTTTAAGCCAAGCAATACCTCCTGACTCAACTGCCGGGAAAAATTTTGCAGTTGAAACTCCATTCTCTAACAACTCGAGCGCCTCCGAAAGGGTTGAACACCCTGAAAGGAAAGGAAGGCGGCTCCCTGAAAGTGCGTCAATTAGGTTCTTCGTAGAGCCTGGTGAAACTAGGAATTTAGCACCAGCTTCAACAGCTCGAGTTGCTGTTTGTAGATCAACCACTGTTCCAGCTCCAACTAGAGCATCTGGCACCTCTGCTGAAATGCGAGATATGGCTTCTAAAGCTGCCGGCGTGCGCAGTGTGATTTCAATTTTCTTTGTACCTGAGGCCACCAATGTATGTGCCAAATCTACGGCTCGCTTGGCATCATTAATAACAACTACCGGAATCACCGGCTGATTGCTCCAAAATTCATCTGTCATTGCGATCTACCATCCTCGTTTCTTTTTAAGCAGACGCAAATGTTCAACTATCAAATCATGATCGTCGAGGTGTGGCAGACCAGATACGACCGCAATTCCCACAAGCACGCCATTAGTTTTTAATGGAAAACCACCGCCGCAAACTGCTAGATCTGAGGTTCGAAATCCAAGATCTTCTTCTTGTATGTTGAGCGCTTCAACATTTTCTCGAAGTGCAAGTGAACTGTGACCCGTAAGCTCAACGGTATTGACCTTGCGCATAATCCAAAAATCGTTATCCGCGGATGTTCCTTCTAGGCCAATTTGGTAAACGCGCTGGCCTTGAAGAAACATGGCCACAGCTACGACCAAACTTTTATTCTCTGCATCTGTTGCTATGGCATTGCCAAGCTCAATGAGATCTTTACGGCTCCACGGAGCCTCACATAGCTCATTCTCGTGATCAAGTGCACTCTCGCGATTGGTAGCCATTATTGGAACTCCACTTCCGCAGCGATGCGAAAAGCTTGTGCTGCAATTGTTAGAGCAGGATTTGCTGCCGCAGATGAGGGAAAGAAAGATGAATCAATTACATAAAGATTCTCTAAGTCATGAGCTTTGCAGTAAGAATTAAGCACAGACTTTCGAGGGTCATTTCCAGCAACCAGCGTGCCGCACATGTGAGAATTTGTCTCAATTCCCATGGTCTCCTTCAATACAATTGGAAATCCCACTTTGCGGAGCATTTTTCTTGCGCTCTTCACAAGTTCGTTATGCGATTTCATGTTATTGGCTTTCCAATGAATTCGAATTACTCCATCTTCATCGACAGTGACTTTGTTCTTGTGGCTAGGAAGGTCTTCTGACTCGAGATAAATATCAAATGAATGGTCTGCCAGGAACTTTAGAGCCCAATTGGGCGCCCATGGACGAGCACCTTTGAACATTGCAGCCTGAAGTTTCCCAAGCATCTGAACATTTCCAAGAGGAATGCCTTTTGGGCTCTCCCAATACCAATCATTGAGCATCAGAGTTTTTTGAAACTTAGTCTTGTTGCGTCGGAATGGGTTGAATCCAACCATGAAGGTAGCGTTATGGACCATCCAATTCTTACCAACTAATCCACTTGAGTTTGCTAACCCATGTGGATATTTCTCTGATTTAGATTTCAAAAGTAGGGCAGCAGAGTTTGCAGCTCCGGCTGACAAAATAAAGTGATTGGCGAAAATCTCGTAATTCTCACCATCTTTTGAGGCGGTGAGTGAAATAATTCTCCTGCCAGTCTCATCGTGATTGAGTCGAGTTACTTCTATGCCCTCTACCAATTTTGCATGGCCTGTTGCTAGCGCGACATCAATTCCACATGTTTCGGCATCGCTCTTTGCGCCAACTTTGCATGGGAATCCATCGCAAGTCTTGCAACGAATACACAACCCGCCTTCGCGGATATCAACACCCATAGCCATGTGTGATGGATTGAGTCCAATTTTCTTCAGCTTTTGCGCAACTCGACCCACATACTTTTCATGCGGTAAAGCTGGATACTTGTAATCTCCGGAACGCCAAGGCTCGGTCGGATCTTCTCCCTGATTTCCATGAACTTTAAGAGCAATTTCTGCTTCTAAATAGTATTTCTCTAAATCAGAGTATGAGAAGGGCCAAGCAGGAGAGACTCCCTCTGCCGCTTGGTACTCCTGAAAATCTTTCTCGCGAAAACGAAGAAGGCTCGCCCCATATACCTTTGTATTTCCACCAACATAGTAATGAACACCTGGGATAAATGATTTACCTTCCGCGTCGCGCCATGTACCGGCATTCTTATATCTAGAGTGAAGGAAAACTTCTTTAGGCTCCCAATTCTCTTTTTCGCGCGGAAGTTTGTATCCACGCTCCAGAACAAGCACTTGTTTCCCTTTTTCCGATAAGGCTCGAGCTGACATGCCTCCACCCATGCCGGAACCAATGATGGCTATCTCGGATTTCAACGTAATGACCACAATTACTTCACAGATCCAGCAGTTAACCCTTGGATAAAGAAGCGACCGAGTGCCAAGTAGGCAACCGCAGTAGGAATGGCTGCAATCAAGGCGCCAGCCATTAAAACATTCCAGTTAACTGTCTGAGTTCCTGAAAGGTTATTTAGAGCTATAGTTACAGGTTGTTTAGTTGGATCTGAAATTGTAATTACACCAAATAGGAAGTCATTCCAGATATTCGTGAACTGGAAAATTCCCGCAACCACAAACCCTGGAATTGATACTGGGACAATTACGGAGAAGAAGGTTCTAAGGATACCTGCTCCATCAATTGCTGCCGCTTCGACCATCTCTTTTGGAATGCTGACATAGAAGTTTCGGAAAATCAGGGTCGTGATTGGGATTCCATAGACGACGTGAACCAGAATCAGTCCGGGGGTAGTTCCGTAGAGGTTCACCAGCTGGAGAAACTTAACCAGTGGAATAAGAATTGATTGGTAAGGAATAAACATTCCTACCAACATCATCGTGAACATCACACTACTAAATCGGAAAGTAAATTTCGAGAGCAGATATCCATTGAAGGAGCCGATAGCACTTGAGATGATTACTGCTGGAACAACCATCGTGAAGCTGTTCATTAGATTTGGTGAGAGCTTCCCCCATGCCTCTTGCAATCCATCCAATGAGAAGGGAGAAGGCGGGAGCCACATTGTGGTTACATCTGCGTACTGCGGAGTCTTGAGTGCGGCCATAATCATCACATAAAAAGGCATGACAAAAAATGGCACTAGTAGGCAGAGAATGATGAATTGGACTCGCCTTGAGTTCTTGCCATGACGTGCATGTGCATTCTTGTACATTTTCTTTGTTCTAGTTTCCATAATTTTGGTGGACATTATCGCCCATTAGTTTCTCTATTTGAGTGGATTAAGTAAGGCACAACAACAATGCAAACAATTATCAGCATGACAATTGAGGCTGCAGCACCAGTGTTGTACTTCAAGGCCTTGTACATTGATTCATACACAAAGATTCCCGGCATATCTGTAGCAAATCCAATACCACTGCCAGACATGGCATAAATTAAATCGAATATCTTCAAGGCTACGTGGGTCAGAATAACCAAAGTGGTAATTGCAATTGGTGCCAACATTGGCACTGCAATCGAGCGATAGTAACGAGAACCTGTCGCCCCATCCATCATTGAAGCTTCACGAAGTTCTTCTGGAATTGAGACCAATCCCGCTAAGAACATAGCCATGGCAAAACCTAAAAGTTGCCAGGAGGTAGCAATCACTACTGGAATTAGCGCAAGAGGAATTCCCATCTCAACCTGGATGTATTGCCCTCCAGGAATGATCTTTTCGAGCAGTGCGCTGATGTCTCCAACAGTTGTTGCTGAAGTTAACCATTCAGGTCGTAGTTCTTCGCCTGTTATCGATTTGTAGGCGCTGGCAACTCCTGAATACTTGAGAAATAGATTGACACCTGAGTCAGGATTGAAAAGCCATCGCCAGACAACTCCAGTAACAATAAATGAAAGTGCATATGGGAGGAGAAACACTCCTCGGAAAAATCCTTTTGTACGGCCCATATTATGAACTGCAAGAGCAATAAAGAATCCTGCTATGACTGTAAGTAATAAGAACAAAACTGTGAAAATGAAGCTGTTTCGAAGGTCAGATTGGAATCTCGGATTCTCAAAAAGATTTTTATAGGTGGCGAAGGGATCTGGACCCTGGGCCATGCTTGGCTTTGCGGGCATCCAATTCTCGGCCAACGAGACGCCAATCGTGTAAGTAATAAATACATATACGAACACCGAAACGATTAAGAAAGATGGGAGCAGGAGTAATGCGGCTTTTGTATCACCACCGCGCTTTTTGCGTTTCACCGGTGGGTATGACTTTCCCCTTACCTGGCTCATCAATTTCTCCTTTTCCTATAAAAATAGTTAGTAGCGATGTAAGTGGAGATGGGATTTGGAAACCCCACCTCCACCTACATTTATTACTTAGTTAGCAGCGATTGCTGCATCCATCGCCTTAGTGAACTTTTCAACGCTCTTGTTAGCTTGTAGCAGTGTTACTGAATCTGCATAAGCCTGTCCAACAGCTGCAGCAACATTTGCCTGGCCGTGTACAAGAGATGGAACGCGCTTTCCGTTAGCTAGAACCTTTGCAGCACCTTGCTGGTACTTGCCAAGTGTCTTGGTGCTTACATCAGAACGTACTGGTGCAGAACCCTTTAGCTTGTTGAAAGCGAGCTGGACCTTTGGATCCATGATTGCCTTTGCGAATGCAACTCCGCCTGCTTGGTTCTTCGCTGTCTTTCCGATAACGAATGAGTCACCAACAGTTACGAATGTATTTGCATCACCGAATGTTGCGTATGTGAAGTCCTTGCCGTCGACCTTGTTGTGCTTAACAAGAAGTTCGCCATAAGCCCAGTCACCCATGACGTTAACACCACATGTTCCCTTTGCAAGAGCAGCAACAGCGCCAGTCCAGTCAAGAGCCTTGTGATCTGCGTTAGTCCATGTCATAGCTTCGTTGAAGTTTTTCACTGCTCTCTTTACGCCAGCAGATCCCCATGACTTTGATCCATCAAGTAGTGCGTTCCAGCCTGATGCACCCTCTTCAGCAACGATAAGAGCTTCTAGAAGCTGTGCAGCTGTCCAGATGTCCTTATCTCCGAGGCAGATAGGGTCAATTCCCTTCGCCTTCATTTTGAGAGCAGCAGCCTTAAATGTTGACCAATTAATTGATCCGCTTAGTGATACGCCAGCCTTCTTCTGTGCAGCTGAGCTGACCCACATTGTGTTAGCGCGGTGTACACCTGTGAGTACTGAGTAGGTCTTCTTGTTGAAAGTCATGCTTGCAACAAGTTCCTTAGGAACAACCTTATTCCAGCCCTCAGACTCGTAGACAGCTGTCATGTCTGTAAGAACATCTTGTTCTACATAATTCTGAAGCTCTCCACCCGGATGTGTCTGCCAAATTTCTGGGGCATCTCCACCAGCTAGACGTGTTGCTAGAACCTGCTTAGCGTTAGTTCCGGCTCCACCAGCAACAGCTGCATTTGTGATCTTTAGATCTGGATTAGCAGCCTGTGCAGCAGAGATAATTGCCTGCAATGCAGCGTCTTCAGAACCTGAAGTCCACCATGAGAATACTTCGATTTCACCGGTTGCAGCAGCATTTGCTGGAGCAGTTCCGACTGCAAAAGCTAGGGCAACAGCTGTAAAAGCTGCAACACTAACTTTAGTTTTTGCTTTGAACATACAATCTCCCTCTTTTCGACTCAATCTTCAGGTTGAAGATGAGGTTTTACACTTTCTTTTACAGCAATCAGCGATCTGTTGCGACCATTTCTCCACCGAGCACCTTGTCTAAGGCTTCGGTAAAGAAGTACTCGCCCCACATTACTGACTCATCTACCCCAAGCTTTTTCTGCTCGTGGTAGCTGCCATGCTTTAGCACGCCTTCCCACTCCGGTTCGTTGATAGCTAGGTACTCTGGTGAGCACATAGCCTCAATTGATCGAAGTGCGAAGTCTGCGTATTTCTTAGCCTTAGCTGAGTCATCGACTAGCTGGCTAAGTTGTAGAAGTCCACTTGCAGCAATTGCTCCTGCTGAGGACTCCACAGCCATTGCTGGGTTTGGTTCTTCCCAGTCATTAGGTGGAATTGCGCGATCGCCGGTGCGATCAACAAAGAAATCTGCGGTAGCGATAGCGGCCTCTAGATAGCGCTGATCATTTGTAAATGCGTAACACGTTCCAAAACCGTAAAGCGCCCAGGCTTGTCCTCGAGCCCATGATGAATCATCACGCCAACCTTGTTGGGTCGTTTGGCGGAGGAAAACTCCAGAGTTCAGATCGAAGATTCCTTCATGCGATGTGCTGCCATCACCACGGACTAGATAACGTCGAGTTTGCAGGCAATGCGTATCAACTATTTCGCGGATTTTTGCATCCCCGAGTTGTTCTGCCGCATAGAAGATAATTCCAACATTCATCATAATGTCAATAAAGGTACTGTCTTCTGCTAAGAAAGAGCGTAAAAATCCTGATTTGTTATTAAATCGTAATGACATCGTCTTTCCAGCAGTTACTACAACATCATTTATTGTCTTATCGCCTGTCTCTTTGTACCACTTCTTCCAGGTTGGCCAGAAGGTAAAGCCGAGATCATGTACTTCGCGGTCTAATTCGCGCCCCTTCAAAAGGGTTGAATAGTGCTCAGCTTTCGAGCGCCAATACTCCTTATCTCCATGGTCAGCCAAAATCCACATCTGTCCACCTAGGAAGCCTTCGCACCAATTAGTCCATGCTTCTTTTCCATGTTTCCACTTACCTTTTTCTGTATATAAAGGAAAGTAATCAGGATGGTTGTTAACAAGATTGCGTACCTTCTGATCAACAACACCCATCGCCTGCTTGGCAAGGGCAATTGTAGATTCAGGGATGACTACGCCATTATTAAGTGTGCTCATCCGAGCCACGCCTTTCTCTGACCAGTGTGAATTGCGATGGTCTTGAGCTCTGTGAACTCTTCAACGGCATGACGTCCAAGCTCGCGTCCAATGCCACTTTCTCCAAATCCACCAAAGCTCATTTCTGGGAATCCATCCATCCAGCAATTAACCCAAACAGTTCCGGCGCGTACACCTTTTGCAAACCTAACGGCGTCATCTATGTTCTTCGTCCAAATACCAGAAGAAAGTCCATAGACAGTTGAGTTTGCAATCTCAATTGCATCCTCGACATCGTCAAATTCGAGGACTGAAAGAACGGGTCCAAAAATTTCCTCTTTAGCAATGGTCATATCTGGAGTAACCTTTGTGAAGATAGTTGGCTCCAAGTAGCGACCTTTTTCGCTCTTAATCAAATCGCCACCAAGAATTAGGTTTGCACCCGAGGACTTACCCTCAGTTATATAGTTCTGAATGGTTTCAAGCTGTTCTTTGCTAGCAATAGCGCCGACAAGAACGTTGTCATCTAATGGATCTCCCACACTGACTTTCTTCGCTTTTTCTACAACTATCGCCATGAACTTATCCACGATTGACTTTTGAACAAGGATTCGGCTTCCTGAGTTACAGCACTCACCCTGATTGAAGTAAACGCCGAAGACAACTGCATCTGCTGCGGTCTCGAGATCTGCATCAGCCATAATGATTTGTGGGTTCTTGCCGCCGAGCTCAAGCCCAACCTTCTTTAAAGTTCCGGCAGCAGCGGCCATTACCTTCTTGCCAACTTGGGTTGAACCGGTGAAGGTAACCATGTCGACATCTTTATGCTCGGCAATGCGAGCTCCCACTGATCCTTGTCCAGAGACAATGTTTACGACTCCGTCGGGAATTCCAGCATCTTTGCAGTACTGTCCCAACATCAAAGTTGTTCCTGGGGTTAGCTGACTTGGTTTCACAACCGCTGTGCAACCAACTGCTAATGCGAATGGAAGTTTTTGGCTAACAATGAGGAGCGGGAAGTTCCAAGGCGTGATGATTCCAACAACGCCGATTGGCTCACGAAGAATTAGACCAAGGTAATCCTCACCCAAAGCGTTATGTGAATCTCCATAAGAATGCTGCGCGAGTGTTGCCGCGTAGTACCAAATTTCTGCAGTTGCAGCGACTTCGCCTCGGGCTTGAGAAATTGGCTTGCCGCTTTCGAGTGCTTCAATACGAGCTAGGATTTCGAGGTCGCGCTCAATGAACTCTGCGACTTTACGAAGTGCTCGAGCGCGGATTGCACCACGTGTACGTGGCCATGAACCTTTATCAAATGCCTTACGAGCTACCGAAATTGCAAGATCAACATCGCTTACATCGCCATTTGGATACGTTCCAACAACTACATCATGTCCTGGGCTCAGGCGCTCAAAACGCTTACCTGATGAAGCCTCAACCGATTTTCCATCGATAGTCATCTTGAAGTCAATTTGCTTAATATCTGTAGTCATTGATTCACTTTCCCTGGAACTTCGGTGGACGTTTTTCACTGAAAGACTTAATTCCTTCAGCTAGATCTTCTGTTGTAACCGTTAGTGCTCCCCCGATTGCCTCGAGGACTTCTGCATTTGTCTTACTCTCAAAAGCTGACATCAATTGCTTTCCGATTTGTTGCGCTACTGGGGCAACTTTCTCAAGTTGAGAAAGGAGAGTTTTGAGACCGCCATCAAGCTCCGTTGCTGAATAAAGATGGTGCAGCAACCCCCATTCAAGGGCTGTCTTTGCTTCGATTACCTGGCCACTGAGGACGAGATACTTTGTTCGAGAAACTCCAATCGCATCGACTAGTCGACCGGTCCCACCCCAACCAGGGAGCGTTCCAATTCCGACTTCTGGTAAACCTAGGCGAGCGGTATCTACAGCTATCTTGAAATCGCATGCAAGTACGAGTTCAAGTCCTCCACCAAGTGCATCTCCATTTATGAGTGCGACTGTGACCTGCGGGAGTTGGGCAAGCCGTCTATAGATGCGGTGACCTGAAGGAATCCAGTTTTTACGTGCAGAGTCGCGATCATGTGAAGCAAAACTTTTGAGATCGGCTCCGGTGCTAAAGGCCTTATCTCCCGCACCAGTTACGACCACAAACCGAACATCACTATTAGTTTCAAGAGTTGCACAGATTAAATCCAGCTCGGTCATCATTTCTGGAGTGATGCTATTTCGCTTCTCTGGACGATTCAAGGTGATCGTCGCAATGTTTTCGGAGATTGTTAGATTCACTTGAGTGCTCATACTAAAACCTCCGGATTCTCAAATACGGAAGAGTTAGTTGTCTTAAGGTCTTCAGCAACAATGAGGGAAATCTCGGATTTATCGAGGATGTCTTTCTGCAGGTCTACACCTGGTGCAATCTCGACAACTGTCAGACCTTCTTTTCGAAGTTCAATAACACATCGTTCTGTGATGTAGTAAACCTTCTGACCATTCTTTAGCGCTCTTTGACCGCTAAAGGTAATCTGAGAAACCTTTGGAACGAACTTTGCAATTGAGCCATCACTCTTAATGTTGAGGCCGCTAGTTGATATTTCAATATCTTTTTTTCCGGCGGTGAAGTAGCCGCTAAAAATAATAAAAGGTGCGCTTGAAGTGATATCTGCAAACCCGCCGACTCCCGCTGTCACATGCGTGCGTCCTGGTAGGTCAGAAACATTTACATTTCCATGAACATCTACTTCTAGGAAACTAAGCATCGCTGCATTAAACCCTCCACCTTGTAAAAGGGTGAATTGATCGCTGCTCTGCATGAGCGCATCGGGATTATGCGCGCAACCAAAAGCAAATCCTGTGACTGGAGTTCCACCAACTGCGCCCTGCTCGATCACCCAAGTGACATCTAGATGGCTCGATTTCTCAGTTAGAACGCGGGGAACTACTGCAGATATGCCAAAACCAAGATTTACAATCCAGCCTTGCTCAAGCTCCTGTGCTGCTCGGCGAGCAATTATTGTTTCAAGTGAATAGTCGAGTGCTTCCTCTTCGCTGCCACCTTCGTATTTTTCACCAGAAAGAGAAGGTTCGTACTTTGTCATTGTTGTCTGCATCTGTTCTGGATCCACAACTATTGCATCGACAAGAATGCCAGGCACACGAACGTGCTTTGGATCTAAAGTTCCTGCTGCAACGACACGTTTCACCTGCGCAATCACGATTCCGCCATGGTTATGGACTGCATAAGCCTGATCGAGTGCTCCTAATGGAGAGGCTTCGTGCTCATATGTGAGGTTGCCATGTTCATCGGCAGTAGTAGCACGGATAATTGCTACATCGGGGGTCACACCAGGATAGAACAACCATTCTTGACCTTGAAATTCTTCAACTTTTACAAAATCCTTAGGTGTCTTTTTGTTGAGAGCTCCACCTGAAATTCGAGGATCAATAAATGTATCCATTCCAACTTTGCTAAAAACGCCCGGCTGCCTCGAAGCTCCGGCACGATGCATTTGGAAAATCACACCACTTGGAAGGTTGTACGCGTCAATCTCTTCATTTGCAATCATTTGACGAATGAGAGGCGGTTCTAACGATGAAGGACCACTTGGGTATGACCCCGCAATAATCTTCGAAATCAAACCCTTCTTGGAAATATGGTCGATTCCTTTAACTCCGTACATATCACCAGCTGCAATTGGGCTGATTGCTGTAATATTTTTCGGAGAAGATTCCTTATCAAATCTCTCTCCAATTGCCTTTAGTACAAAGTCTGGGCACCCAAGAGCAGAGGATGAAGAGATGGTAACTACCGCACCATCCTCAATCAGTTTTGCAGCAGATTCTCCGCTCAAAACCGGGACCTTTAGGCCAGCTCTTGATGTCACAGATTTGGTCATCGAGTAGCACCTTCAATTAGCGCTTCAACATTGATTGTTTTCTTCTGCTTAACCGATTCAAGCACTGCGACCGCACCAGCCAGGGACGCAATTCCGTCTCTGCCATCGGCAGCAGGCGCACCTGTTCCATTGGCTGCCGCTTCAAAGTTTCGCAACGAGTAAATATAGAGATTCTCACGATCATCAGGCTCGATGATTTCATCTCCAGAAGAAGTGCGAAGTCGGATTTCTCCAACAGGGTCTTGCCCCATCACACCGGTAGCGATGATGCTTCCAGCACTGCCATTGATCTCAAATGATGTAATTCCATGAGGAACGACGAATGATTCATGTGTGGAAACTAATGCACCATTGCTCATGCGGAAAACACACATTGAAGAATCTTCGATACCGTTTTGACCAAGAGATTGGGTAGATACAAGAGCTGTGGCTTCAGAAACTTCAGCCCCAAGCGCGGCACGAATGGTGTCAACGTCATGAACCACAATGTCAAAAACTACTCCAGCACCTTTTGCCGCAGAACCTAAACGCCATCCACGAAGACGTTCTGGAAGAGATACCGCATGATTAATCCGAGCAGAAAAGACTGTTCCAATTGTTCCTGCAGCGATGATGTCGCGAATCTTGCGATGGGTGCCAGAACAACGTAGGTGATGGTTGGTCCCAAAAACCACGCCACATTCAGTTGCAACATCAACCATTTTCTTTGCAGTTGCAATATCCATTGCAAGTGGCTTCTCGCACAAAACATGCTTCTTTGCGCGGGCTGCAGCGATTGCTTGCTCTGCGTGAAGCTCATTTGTGGTGCTTACATAAACGGCATCAACAGGCCAGTTGACTGCTTCATTTAGATCTGTGGTGAAGTTAGGTATGCCATTATCGGCGGCATAACTCTTAGCGCGATCTGCGTTAGAACTCATAACGCCATAAACCTCGTGGCCTAGCTCGCGCATTGCCGGAATTAGTCGTGTTGCCGCGATATCACTTGCGCCGATAAGTGACCACTTCATGATGCAACCTTCTTTCCTGGAGTACATCCGCAGCTTTCTCGTATGATGAGATTATTTTTCAAGTAAACAGCTTTCTTTACCGTCGATTCCCCTGCGACTAATTTCAACAATGACTCCGCAGCCATGCGTCCAAGCTCAGGTACGTTAACGTCTACAGTCGTTAATGCAGGAGATTCGAATTTTGAAGATTCAATATCATCGATGCCAATGACAGATAAATCTTCTCCAACTTTGTATTCACTGTCTCGAAATGCTGCCAGGATTCCTGAGGCAACAATGTCGTTGTACGCGAGAATGCCTACATTATCTATTCCATTGGCAATTAGTTCTTTAGCAGCATCAAATCCGGCTTGTCGAGTTGCTGACCCTCCGATGACACGAAATTTTGCACCACTAAGTTCTGTCTCCTGCATCGCCTTAGTCAAGCCTTCAACGCGTTCTTCATGTGCTGGACTTCCTACTCGACCTCCAATGAGAAATATGTTCTTTCTCTTGTGTGCGAGAAGATGGCGAACCGCTTCATGAGCACCAGCCGTTGTATCTGAACCAATGTAATGGAGGTTTCCATTCATAACGCGGCGGGTCAAGATAATTGTTGGAATATTTAACGTAAGAATGCGAGAGATTTCCTTTGCCGAAGTCCCATAAGCGGGCACAATAATCATTCCGTCAACTCTCGATTCGAGCATTGAATTAATTAGTCGCTCTTGCGCGACTAGATCTTCGGAATGCTGACCAAGAAGAACTGTCTTTGACTCTGTACCGAGAAATTGTTCAACACTGTCGGTTAATTCAGCAAAGAATGGGTTGCTAACGCTACTAACAATAAATCCGAGATTTCCCGTTTGCCTGCTGCGAAGGCTTGCTGCCGCTCGGTTATAAACATATCCAAGTTTTTGCGCAGACTCTTGCACTTTTTTTCGAGTTGCTTCTGCAACCAGAGGGCTGCCTTGCATCACAAAAGAGACGGTCGACTTTGAGACACCAGCGTTCGTAGCTATATCTTGAAGGGTGATTGCATTACCCATGAGCCTGGCACCCCTTTCTTTTTGTATCGATACAAAAAATTCGATGACCGAAATAAACCACACTCAGACGGGTCTTGGGAAGAGGGCAATGTGATTGTTATCAAACCGTTATCGCCCAAATTCAGGCTCGAAAGCCTTCAGCTGAAGGGGAATCAGCTCAAAATTCCTGCCTGACTACTTTCCGCCCAAAACTCTTCCTGAGCCTAAGGCCATCAATATTGCGAGCGCCGCTGGAACCAGCATCGCCCACCGTATTCCCACCACATCTCCTAGTAATCCCAAGGTTGGTGGGCCGACTAGGAAACCGAAGTAGGCGATTCCGGAAACCATAGCGACCCCTTCAGATGCGGCAATTTTGCCCTCGAATCTATTCTTTGCGATCTCACCTGCCTGAGAGAACATCATGGGAATAACGGTCGATAGTCCTATACCGGTAAGCAGCCACGCAAAAATCACTCCACCAATTCCACCAACAATTAATCCGCTGCTCAACCCAGTACCGGCAATCATTCCACCAGCAACAATCAATCTGAGGGGTCCGAACTTGGTGGCAAGGTGATCCCCAAATAAGCGCCCAATCACCATTGCGGCAGAAAAACATATATATGGAAGTGTGGAGAGGAAAGGTGATGCATTAAATGTATCCCGAGCAAGAATCGCTCCCCAAT
>Ga0209400_1000590_pt1 | contig 31607 bp, 40 predicted proteins | sample M_130807_EF_Meta_FD_187313 | JGI IMG/M metagenome (GOLD analysis project Ga0209400, IMG submission 187313) | Freshwater microbial communities from Lake Montjoie, Canada to study carbon cycling - M_130807_EF_MetaG (SPAdes) (version 2) | ecosystem: Environmental > Aquatic > Freshwater > Lake... | reverse complement strand
GCAATTCGGACTCATTTTTCTTTTGTAGAAAGATCTAGGCTAGCTGACCTAGAATAAGGGAATGCAACACGAAGATCAGCGTCCTCGCAAGTTTGTTTGGCCTCTCCAGGCAATGCCTTTGGCTCGGGCCATTAGCTTGAGCTATGCGCTTTTAATCACTTATGTCAGCCTTAATCCCTTTGATTTTAGTTTTGATAATGGGATCGCCCCATGGGCATGGTTGGATGCCCCTTTACCCCGCTTTATTACGCTCTTTGATGTGTCAGTCAATGTCTTGGCCTACATTCCCTTGGGGTTTCTGCTGGTCTTTGCCAGTTACCCACGATGGCGCAATTTTGTTGCCCTAAGCATCGCCCTGAGCTTTAGTGCGGGATTGGCTTTTAGTGTGGAGTCGCTGCAAACTTGGTTGCCCACTCGCATTCCGAGTCAAATGGATTGGTGGGCTAATGTATTGGGCGGTTTGATGGGTGGTTTGTTAGCCATTCCATTAGGCCCCCAGTGGCTCTCTGGGAGCGTAATACGTCGTCGCTTTGACCAATGGTTTGGTGTGAACTGGGCTGCTTGCGCCTTATTTTTACTGTTTCCCTGGGCTCAGATCTATCCCCAGAGCTCTTGGTTAGGTACGGGGGTATGGGGACATGCCATTTTTTCCTCCGTTGACTGGGGTACAACGGTGGTCAATCATGTCATTCAAGAATCCATCATTACAGCTGTATGTTGGCTCGGTACCGGACTCTTACTATCTTTGGGGATGCGTGCAAAAGCGCCCCAGTGGAACATCCTAAATAGTCTGCTTTGCTTTACTGTTGTAGTGAAGATTGCCTTTACTGCACTGCAGTTCGGGGCAGAATTTGGTTTGTTGTGGCTCACCGCAGGAGCTATTTGGGGAATGGTGCTGGGTAGTTTATTGCTCAGATGCACTCTCCAGTTTTCTACGTCCAGCAAAGCTTGGCTTGCAATCGCCTGTTTAGTTGCTGCCACCTTGGTAATTAATCTCCTGCCAGATAACCCGTATTTCATTCTGACATTACGACATTGGTATCAAGGTCGGCTATTACACTTTAATGAATTAATGCAATGGGTTTCAGTGGCATGGTTGCCATTAGCATTATTTTGGGTACTCCGAAATATAACCACCTTTAATTTAAAACCTTAATTGAGATGACATATGAGTTTTAAACACCATGTTTTTTTCTGCCTAAACCAGCGCAGTAACGGCGAAGATTGTTGTGATCGTCATAATGCTTTTGCTCTTTTTGATTACGCAAAAAAGCGTATCAAAGAGTTAGGCCTATCTGGCCCAGGAAATATCCGCATTAATAAAGCGGGGTGTTTAGATCGTTGTGCTGATGGCCCGGTGGCGGTGATTTATCCAGAGGGAATTTGGTACACATTTATTGATACTGAAGATATCGAAGAAATTATCCAGTCGCACTTAATACAAGGGCGCCCTGTAGAGCGTCTGCAGTTAGCTTAAAAGATTTCAGAAAGTTCTTTCATGAATAGCCGTACCAAAATAATTCATATTGATGGTGTTGTAGGTCAAATAGAAATATCGATTGATCTGCCAGATGAATTAAAAAATAATCCTGCTTTTTTGGTGAGAGGTCTGGCTTTGGTTGCGCATCCACACCCACTGATGGGTGGAACGATGGATAACAAAGTGGCGCAAACCATGGCACGCGCTTTTAATCAATTGGGTTACGTGAGCGTGCGCCCTAATTTTCGCGGAGTAGGCGCTACTGCCGGTGTGCATGATGACGGCGTTGGTGAAATGGAAGACTTGCTACATGTCACTGATTGGATGCGCTCTCCTTCTAGCTGGAGTCATTTTGAGGCCACTGCGCAACAGGCATGGGTACAGACTGCCAATACTTTGCCTTTAGTGGTTTCTGGATTTTCATTTGGTAGTTTTGTTGGAACCCATTTGGTACAGCGCTTGGCAGAGCTGGGGCGCCCAGCTGAGCGGCTCGTCATGGTGGGTAGTGCGGCTGGTAAATGGATCCTAGCGCCTGTGCCTGCTGATACGATTTTGATTCATGGTGAAGTGGATGAAACCATTCCCTTGATCGATGTTTTAGATTGGGCGCGTCCCCAAGAGTTAACGGTACAAGTGGTGCCGGGTGCTGATCATTTTTTCCATCGACGTTTGCATTGCATACGTAACATCATTACTAGCGCTTGGTTGGGTATGTCTGATCACCGTAATTAATAAAGTAAATAGATAATTTAGAGAGATAAAAGTATATGACTGAAGATAAAAAATCTCTTATTGAATACCCATCAGAGTTTCCAATTAAGGTAATGGGTAAATCTAATCCAGAATACTTACCTGCCATCTTGCATATTGCTCGTCAATTTGATCCTACCTTTGATGAGAGTAAGGTTGAGCAGCGACCTTCCAAAGATGGAAATTATCTAGGCATTACATTGCCAATCACTGCTACTAGCCGAGAGCAGCTAGATGAGTTGTATCGCACTTTATCTACGCACCCTTTGGTTAGTGTTGTCCTCTAAATTATTGGCATGAGCTTTTTGGTAAAACATCTAGGGTTAGCTGACTACGAGTCAACCTATCAAGCGATGCGGGATTTCACGCAACGACGAGATAGTGACACCCCAGATGAAATTTGGATTCTTGAGCATCCACCAGTCTTTACTTTGGGCTTAGCGGGAGATGCTGGAAATTTACATTCCCCTAGCAATGACATTCCATTAGTACAGGTTGATCGTGGTGGTGAGATCACGTATCACGGACCTGGACAAATCGTGGTGTATTTAATGCTCGATCTAAGACGTTTAGGTATTTTTGTAAAAGAGCTTGTCTCCCGAATCGAGCAGGCCTTGATAGATACCTTGGCAGATTTTAGTATTCAGGCAGAAAGACATGCTGGCGCACCTGGTATTTATATTGCGCAGGAGAGTTCAATACAGATTGAGTATCGAGGTGCCAAGATTGCCGCCCTGGGACTCAAGGTCTCTAAGGGATGCTCTTATCATGGACTTGCCCTCAATGTATCTACCGATTTAGCCGCTTTTGCCCGCATTCACCCATGTGGGTATGAGGGCTTAAGGACGATAGATATGCAAACTCTTGGGATCAAGGACAATATAGACATTATTAGCCAAACCCTTTTAGGGCATTTGCAAAAGCAACTGATTTCATCATGACCACCAATAAGCCGGAACTCGATACCACCGCCACTATTAATAGTCGCCAGGATCTCAACTACGATCCCTCCCGTAAGCAGAAATCGAGCGAGAAGACTGCACGTATTCCGATCAAGATTATCCCCTTGGAGCAAGTGCTCAAAAAGCCCGATTGGATTCGAGTAAAAGCCGCTTCCGGAAATTCCCGCTTCTCAGAGATTAAAAAGATTCTCCGAGAAAATGAGTTAGTCACAGTTTGCGAGGAAGCAAGTTGTCCTAATATTGGTGAGTGCTTTGGTAAAGGCACGGCTACCTTCATGGTCATGGGTGATAAATGTACACGCCGTTGCCCATTTTGTGACGTAGGCCATGGCAGACCAGATCCATTAGATACAAAAGAGCCAGGTAATCTAGCGCGCACAATCGCCGCCCTCAAATTAAATTATGTGGTGATCACTAGCGTAGATCGCGATGATTTACGTGACGGTGGCGCAATGCATTATGTGGACTGTATTTCTCAGTCACGCGATCTCTCCCCGAATACACGTATTGAAGTTTTAGTGCCGGATTTCCGTGGTCGTTTAGATAAGGCTTTGGATATTTTTTCTGAGCATGCTCCAAAAGGCCTACCTGATGTGATGAATCACAATCTAGAAACCGTGCCGCGTTTGTATAAGCAGGCGCGTCCTGGCGCAGACTATGCACACTCGTTAAAGTTGTTAAAAGACTTTAAAGAACGCTTTCCCCATATTCCAACCAAGAGCGGTTTGATGGTGGGCTTGGGCGAAACGGATGAAGAGATCTTGGCGGTGATGCGTGATATGCGTGAGCACAATATCGATATGTTGACGATTGGTCAGTACTTAGCGCCGTCAGGTCATCACCTTCCAGTGCAGCGCTATGTTCATCCAGATGTGTTTAAGCAATTCGAGGGAGAGGCATATGCCATGGGCTTCTCACACGCTGCCGTGGGCGCGATGGTGCGCTCTAGTTACCATGCTGACGAACAAGCACACAGTGCAGGTGTTTTCTAAAGCCATGCTCCAAAAGTTTTGTGTAGTTCTGGCGCTTGCATTTTTACTTTCTGCATGTAGTCCTAAATTAGATTGGCGGACTGTGCAGTCTCCACAAGAGGCTTATAGCGCACTCTTTCCGGGTAAGCCTGAAAAGATTGAGCGACGACTGCCATATCAAAACCAAGAAATTCCACAAACCTTAGAAGCGGTAAAGATTGATGATGATATTTATTCGGTGAGCACGATTCATTTGAGTAAAGAACAAGCTAGCTTAGCGCCTAATTTATTGGAGCAGCTACAAGATAACTTATTAAGCCGCACAAATATAAACCAGGGAAGTGCTGTTAGTGTTGAAGCTCTTTATCGGACTGTAAATAAACAGCGCGCCGCTACTAAAGATTATTTTTTAGAGTTTCAATCCTCTGGCAGAGTAGAGCAGTCAATGCGTGTTCGTTGGATCACCAGAATGACAGCAGATAATGGAGTTTGGATTTATCAGATCTCGGTTTTGCACACTGCACCAGCGCGAGTGAATGCCAAAACATTTTTCTCTGAAGAGGCGTACTCAAACTTCTTTGATGAGTTTCATCCGGAATAATTTCCAGATGAAACAAGATACTGCTTAAGACTTTTCTAGAGCAGCTACTTTAGCTTCGAGAGCTTCCAACTTTTCTCTAGTCTTCGCTAATACCTTGGATTGCAACTCAAACTCTTCGCGAGTGACCAAGTCCATTTTCTGAAAACCTTGATTCATCATGGCGCGCACATTCTTTTCAATCTCATGCGCTGGTGAATTACGAATGGCATCGCCAACCTTGTTCTGCATATCGCTAGCAATGCGCTGGATTTGTTCTAGGATTTCGCCTGGTTTTTGCATAGTACTGCCCACCGTTCTATTGAAATTTGCTTAAAAGATACGGAATCTATTTTATGTTGTTGGGCCAAATGCAGGCGAAACCAACTAAAAATTGCTACATACGCACCAAAATGAACGAAAATGGGGCATATCTAAGCACCAAAATTGGGCATAAGCCTTATTTAGGTGAATTGTGACAAATCCGTGAGCTTCCTAACCTTCATGATCTCTCCATGCAATAAAGCATTTATCCCTTCTTTATGACCACTTAGGAGTTCTACATATGAAAACGATTCAAAAGACAGCCATCGCACTTGCAGCTTCTGGCTTACTCTCAACAGCAGTATTTGCACAATCAGCGCCTGCAGCTGCACCAGAAGTGAGTCCAATTACGGCAAACGTAACTGTTGTAAATGACTATCGCTATCGTGGTGTTAGCCAGTCAAATTTCAAGCCAGCGATTCAAGGCGGTTTTGATTACGCGCATGAAAGCGGCCTCTACATTGGTAACTGGAATAGCTCAATTAGCTGGATTTCTGATGCAGCTAGTGCTGGCGGTACTAAAAATGTTTCCGCTCCAATCGAGATGGATTTTTATGCTGGTATCAAAAAAGAGCTTATCGGAGAAGGTTTTGCTTCTGACCTCGGAGTATTACAGTACTACTATCCAACAACAGGCCTACCAAGCAGCGCAACAAATCCTAATTCAACAGAGATTTATGCAGCTCAAAACTTTACCTTTGGTCCGGTAACTGGTTTTGCAAAGTTCTCTTATGCAGTGACTACACTATTCGGTTTTGCAAATAGTTCTGGCTCTTACTATCCTGATTTGACAGTGAACTATGACACTGGCATTTGGGGTTTAGCACTGAATGCTCACGTTGGTTATCAGTATGTTGCAGGAAATGCTACACCGAAAACAACGAATAGCTCCATGTACTCCTACACAGACTATAAGCTTGGTGTAACTAAAGACTTCGGTGGTGGCCTTTCTTTGGCTGCTGCTTATGTGACAACTAATGCTGGAAAAACTGGTTCAGCTTATAACTACACATCCCCGACAAATAAAAACTTAGGTGGTTCTACAGGCATCGTTTCCTTAACAAAGACTTTCTAATTTCCACTTTAAACGGAGAAACGTATGAAATTAATCACCGCAATCATCAAGCCCTTCAAGCTTGACGAGGTGCGCGAAGCTCTCTCGGAAGTAGGAGTTTCGGGTATCACCGTCACTGAAGTTAAAGGCTTTGGTCGTCAAAAAGGTCACACTGAGTTGTATCGCGGTGCTGAGTATGTAGTCGACTTTTTACCGAAAGTAAAAATTGAAGCTGCTGTTGAAGATGGCATCTTGGAGCGAGCGATTGAAGCAATTGAAAAATCTGCTCGTACTGGAAAAATTGGCGATGGCAAGATTTTTGTCTCTCCAGTTGAACACGTCATTCGCATTCGTACCGGTGAAACCGGCGCATCAGCACTTTAAAGAGAGGTTCAAAATGTTAACTTGGATGAAACGACTCCTAGCTGCAAGCGCAATGGCCTTGGCTGTTGGTGCAAGCAGTGTCATGGTGGCTTCGCCAGCTTTTGCTGATGAGGCTAAGCCTGTTGCCGCAGCCGCCGCAGCTGCAGTTGCTGCTGCTCCTGCATTAGTTCCTAACAAAGGTGATACAGCTTGGATATTGGTGTGTACCGCACTAGTAATCTTGATGACATTGCCTGGTTTGGCTTTGTTCTATGGCGGTTTAACACGTAGCAAGAACATTCTTTCTGTACTCGTACAGTGTATGTTTGTGTTTGCATTGATCACCGTGTTGTGGTCCCTCTATGGATACAGCTTCGCATTTACTGAAGGTGGCGCATTCATTGGTGGACTCGATCGTTTGTTCTTAGCTGGTATGACTCCAGATTCAGTTGCCGCAACATTTAGTAAAGGCATTGTGATTCCTGAGTATGTATTTATGGCCTTCCAAGCTGCGTTTGCAACTATTACTTGCTGCTTGATCATTGGTTCATTTGCTGAGCGTGCCAAGTTTTCTGCAATCGTGTTATTCATGGTTCTGTGGTTTACTTTCAGTTACTTACCAATCGCTCACATGGTTTGGTTCTGGCCTGGTCCTGATGACATCAAAGACGCTGCATCACTTGAAGCAATCACAGCTCGCGCTGGTTGGTTGTGGCAGAAGGGTGTTCTCGACTTTGCTGGCGGTACCGTTGTTCATATCAATGCTGCGATCGCAGGTTTGGTAGGTTCATTCGTCATCGGCAAACGTTTGGGCTACGGCAAAGAGGCAATGAAGCCGCACAACCTAGTATTCGTCATGATTGGTGCTTCACTCTTGTGGTTCGGTTGGTTTGGTTTCAATGCTGGCTCTGCTCTCGAAGCAAACGGCAGTGCAGCCTTGGCCTTCGTAAACACATTATTAGCAACCGCTGCCGCAGTATTGAGTTGGTCAGTTGCTGAGTGGGTTCTTAAAGGTAAGCCTTCTATGTTGGGTGGTGCATCTGGTTGCGTAGCAGGTTTAGTTGCAATTACTCCTGCTGCTGGTTTTGTTGGACCAATGGGTGCCCTCGTAATTGGTGCTGCTGCTGGTGTGATCTGCTTGTGGGGTGTTTCTGGTCTCAAGAAGCTATTGGGTTCAGATGACAGCTTGGACGTATTCGGTGTGCACGGCGTTGGTGGCATCTTGGGCGCTTTGTTAACTGGCGTGTTCGCAGACCCAGCTTTAGGTGGAACAGGTATTTGGGATTATGTAGCGAATGCTGCAGCCCCTGACTACTCCATTGCTAGCCAATTGTGGATTCAGAGCCAAGGCGTCATCGTTACTCTCATTTGGTCAGGTGTGGTTTCTTATATCGCCTTCAAATTGGTTGATATCGTGGTTGGCCTGCGCGTTAAGGAAGATGAAGAGCGCGAAGGTTTGGATATCAGTTCCCACGGTGAGTCCGCTTACGAGTCTTAATCAGCTGTTTTACCCCTCACTGGGCGGCTTTAGTTAGCTGCCCGGTTTTTAAGCGCGGAATCCTTGGATTCCGCGTCTTTCTTTTAAAAAATCTTACAATGGTGAAATGGTCCCACATCTCATCACTGCCCTAAACGGCCCCCTTCTCGATCTTGAGTCGAAGGTATTAGAAGCAACTCCAACGATTGAGCGCTGGTTCAGGCTTGAGTGGCAAGAACATACTCCGCCGTTCTACTGTTCAGTTGACCTACGTAATGCGGGCTTTAAGCTTGCGCCAGTTGATACCAACCTCTTCCCAGGTGGTTTTAACAACCTCTCACCGCAAATGTTACCTTTAGCGGTTCAGGCAGCAATGGCAGCAATCGAGAAGATTTGCCCCGAGGCAAAAAATTTACTATTGATACCTGAGAGACACACTCGCAATACGTTCTATTTACAGAATATTGCGCGTTTATCTTCGATCTTGCGTCAAGCAGGTCTTAATGTGCGTTTAGGTACTTTGTCTGATGAGATTAAAAAGCCAACTTGGATTGACTTGCCTGATGGCAATCGTCTCTTGATGGAGCCTTTGTCTCGTTTAGGCTTGAAGAAGCAACGTCTTGGTTTAAAAGATTTTGATCCTTGCTCAATTCTGTTGAACAATGATTTATCGGCAGGCATTCCTCCAATCTTAGAAAGCCTGCATGAGCAGTATCTCTTGCCAGGTTTGCATGCTGGGTGGCACGTCCGCCGTAAGTCGAAACACTTCGCTGCTTACGATGAGGTTGCTAAGAAGTTTGCGAAGGTGGTTGATATTGATCCCTGGATGATCAATCCTTATTTTGCAAGTTGCTCTAATGTGAACTTTCATGAGCGCAAGGGCGAAGAAGAATTGCAAGCGGCTGTCGAAAAAGTTCTCAAGAAGACTGCTAAGAAATACCGTGAGTACGGCATTAAAGAAAAACCCTACGTTGTTGTTAAAGCAGATGCTGGAACATACGGTATGGGTATCATGGTGGTGAATGATCCTTCGCAGCTCAAAGATCTGAATCGCAAAGATCGCAACAAGATGAGTGTTGTAAAAGAAGGTCTTGAGGTAAGTGACGTTTTGATTCAAGAAGGCGTCTATACCTTTGAGAAGGTCAATGAAGCTGTTGCAGAGCCAGTGGTGTACATGATCGATCGCTACGTGATTGGTGGCTTCTATCGAGTGCATACTGACCGCGGCCCTGATGAGAATTTGAATGCTCCAGGCATGCATTTTGTTCCTTTGGCATTTGAACAAAACTCTATTCCAGACTTAGGTGCAAAGCCTGGTAGCGCACCGCCAAATCGGTTTTATCTATACGGTGTCGTCGCTCGTCTAGCCTTGCTGGCAGCCTCTTTAGAGCTAGAGCGCTCTGATCCTAATGCTGAAGCTGCTTAATTTATTCGGATGCTGACATGAACCTGCTTTTCATTGCGGATCCTTTGGAGTCTTTTAAGATTAGTAAAGATTCCACCTTAGCAATGATGCGAGTTGCGCAAGAAGCAGGGCATCAACTTTGGTTTTGCGAAAGTCGCAACATCCTTTGGAGAAAAGATTTTGTCGTGGCAGATTGCCATTCTCTAGACATCAAACCAAGCGGTACCGCTTGGTTTGAATTGGGTGTTGTAGAGGATCGCCCATTAAATAGCTTTCACGCAGTCATGATGCGCACTGACCCACCATTTGATATTGAGTATCTCAATACCACCTGGCTACTGTCTGCTGCGGTTCGACAGGGTGCGAAAGTATTCAACAATCCAACTGCTATTCGGGATCATTCCGAAAAGATCTCCATCACTGAGTTTCCGGAACTTATTCCACCAACTTTAGTAACACGTGAACTCAGTGCGATTGAGGTATTTCATCAAGAGCATCAAGACATTGTGATTAAACCCCTAGATGGTATGGGTGGTATGGGTGTATTTCGTGTTGGGCCTGATGCTTTAAATCTTGCTAGCATTGTTGAGACCTTAGGTGAAAATGGCGCACGTACTTTGATGGTGCAAAGATTCTTACCAGAGATTGCGCAGGGCGATAAACGGGTGTTGCTGATCGGTGGTGAGGTAGTTCCATTCTCATTAGCTCGCATTCCGCAGGGTAGTGAAATCCGAGGCAATTTAGCTGCAGGGGGTAAGGGAGTGGCAATGCCACTAACGGATGCTGAGAGAAAAGTTGCGGAGCGCTTGGCCCCCATTTTGAATGCCCGAGGCTTATTCTTGGTAGGATTAGATTTAATTGGTGCATACGTCACAGAAATTAATGTGACCAGCCCAACCTGTTTTGTAGAAATTACTGAGCAAAGTGGATTTGATGTACCTAAATTTTGGTTAACGGCGCTTGAAAAGGCAATGGCATAAACATGGTTGGAATCGTCATAGTTGCCCACACTCCGGTAGCAAGTGCGATGCTTGGATTTGCTGAGCATGCTTTTGGTGTGGCGCCTGAGAGAGTTAGGGCTGTCGACGTTCCGCCCTACGAAGATATCAAAGTCAGTTTCGATCGGGTCTTAAAAGCAGCTTACGGAGTCAATACGGGTCTGGGCGTTTTAATTTTGACTGATGTGATGGGTGCTACGCCAGCCAATGTGGCGTCTAAGCTTGAAGCTCTGGGCCCACTTTCGGGTTTGAATGCCCCTGTTATTGTTTTAGCGGGCCTCAATTTACCCATGCTAATGCGATGTATTTCCCATCGTGGCGAGGGCCTGGAAGAGCTGGCTCAAAAAGCGCTTCAAGGTGGTCAAAATGGCATTTTGCGTTTAGGTACTAAAGCCCCACAAGCCACCACAGAGAAATAGGATTCGTTATGCCAGTTGCTGAAATCGAAATTATTAATAAGTTGGGTTTGCATGCTCGAGCATCAGCCAAGCTATCGCAGCTTGCTGCTGAGTTTCCCTGTGAAATCTTCTTGTCTCGCAATGGTCGCCAAATTAATGCCAAGAGCATTATGGGTGTCATGATGCTGGCCGCTGGTATTGGAAGTAAGGTGACTTTAGAAACTGTTGGGGAAAAAGAAGATGAGGCGATGCAGGCTTTAATTGCATTGATCAATGATCGATTTGGTGAGGGCGAATAAGGATGACTTTTGCTTTGCACGGAATAGCAGTCTCCAAGGGCATTGCCATTGGGAAGGCTGTACTGATATCGCGTGCTGCACTAGAGGTCAGTCATTACTTAGTTGAAGCTGGCAAAGAAGAGGATGAGGCTCAAAAATTATTAGATGCTTTTGAGCAGGTGCGCCAGGAATTGGAACAGTTACGTCAAGGCTTACCTAAAGACGCGCCACAAGAAATGGCCGCATTCTTGGATGTTCACGGCATGATCTTGGCTGACCCTGCTTTAACCGAGAAGCCCATTAAATTAATTCGTACTCAACGGTTAAATGCAGCATGGGCTTTAACAACTGAGTTAAATGACCTTTTAGAGCAATTTGCAGATATTGAGGATACCTATTTAAAAGAGCGTGCGAACGATATTCGTCAGGTGGCAGAGCGCGTTATTAAGGCCTTGAATGCCCAGCAAAAAGATCCTTTAAATGATGCTGAATTTTTGCCTGCAAGCGATATCGGTGTTGAGTCGATTATTGTTGCCCACGACATTGCTCCTCATGACATGCTGCGTTTTAAAGATCACGCTTTTACGGGGTTTGTAACCGATCTTGGTGGTAAGACCTCTCATACCGCTATTGTTGCGCGCAGTATGGAAATTCCGGCAGTAGTCGGTGTACGACATGCCAGTGAAATGATTCGTCATGGTGATTGGCTGATATTGGATGGAGAACATGGGGTTGTCGTGGTTGCGCCCGATGAACAACTTCTTGCCGAGTATCGAAAACTACAAGCTCAAGCCTTAAAAGAGGCCCGTAAGCTTAAGCAGTTAAAGCATTCCAAGACAGAAACAGCTGATCGTGTCGAGATTGAGTTATCCGCCAATATTGAATTGCCCGAAGATGCTATTCAGGCAGTGAAGTTAGGTGCCGTAGGCGTTGGCTTATTCCGCTCCGAATTTTTATTCATGGATCGCAAGCAAGCCTTACCTGATGAAGAGCGGCAGTATGAAGAATATCGTCGCATAGTTGATTTAATGCATGGTCTACCCGTCAATATTAGAACCATTGACGTTGGCGCTGATAAGGCCTTGGGTGGAGGTGGTGATACCTCTCAAACAGGTACCTCACCACTTGGCTTGCGAGCGATTCGTTGGTCTTTGACAGAACCAGAAATCTTTTTAACGCAACTCAGAGCAATCTTACGCGCATCGGCTCATGGTCAGGCGCGCATCATGATTCCAATGCTGGCTCATGCCAAGGAAATCGATGAAACATTTGGATTGATTGAAAAAGCTAAGCAGCAATTACATCAGCGTGGCCAGGCATTTAATCCCAATATTCAAGTTGGCGCAATGATTGAAGTCCCTGCAGCCGCCTTGATGCTGCCACTATTTATCAATCGATTCGATTTTCTTTCAGTTGGTACTAACGACTTAATTCAGTACACCTTGGCAATTGATCGCGCAGATCATGCAGTGGCACACCTATATGATCCTTTGCATCCAGCCATTTTGAATTTGCTATTTAACATCATTGATCAAGCTAAGCGCGCTGATGTGCCTGTTGCTGTTTGCGGCGAGATGGCTGGCGATCCTGCATTTACGAAGCTATTGCTTGCACTCGGTCTGACGGATTTCTCAATGCACTTCAGTCAGTTATTGTTGGTCAAGCGTGAGATATTAAAAGCAAATGTAGGGCTATTAAAAGCGCGTGCCCCTAGGGTTCTTCGTGCTTATGAGCCCGAAGAGCAGGCCAAAGCATTGGAATATTTGCTCTCTTAATTTTTCTGGTGTTGGGAGCTGCATACTTTACAGGCGGGATTACGAGCAACACGAATCTCATCAATCTGAGTATTCATGGCATTCCACAACAACATTCTTCCAACGAGAGGCTGACCAAAGCCAATCAATACCTGCAGAGCTTGCGCCGCTTGCATTGAGCCAATAATGCCAACGAGTGGGGAAAAGATGCCCATGCTGGCACAACTGACTTCCTTAAATCGTTCATCTGGAGAAAAAATACAGGCATAGCAGGGTGAGGTTTCTTTACGAAAATCGAAGACACTGAGTTGACCATCAAATTTGAGTGCAGATCCAGAGACCAGTGGAATCTTGTGAATAAAACAGGCTTGATTGACTAGCTGGCGGGTAGCAAAGTTATCCGTGCAATCTAAAACAAGATCCACTTCCGGCAAGAGTGTATTGAGTAAATCTTCTGAAGCCTTTGCTGCGATTGCGTTAATCGTGAGGGCGGAATTTAGGCTTTGTAAAAATTGCCTTCCAGACTCCACTTTAGTCTTGCCAATCGAATTCTGGGTATGCATGATTTGGCGCTGCAAATTAGTGAGCTCGACTTGGTCATGATCAATTAGCGTGATTTTTCCGACGCCAGCTGCAGCTAAGTAAGGCGCGGCAGCACTTCCTAATCCGCCGGCACCAATAACCAAGACGTGCGAGCCAAGCAACTTTTCTTGGCCTGCAACATCAATTTCTTCTAGTAGTAAGTGCCGCGAGTAGCGAAGCAGCTGCTCATCGTTCATATATATTCTTAATGCGAGAACTTACTCTAGCTTAGAGGCGGAGCGTTTCACAGGCTCACCATTGATAAATGCGACTGCCTGAGTAAGCATGAAGTCATCTGCACCGCCTAGCTCGACGGGCTTCTTCGATTTTTCTTTCTCTTTCTCTTCAGGAGTCTTCTTGGCATTTTTTTCTTCAATGCGTTGTAACTCTTCTAGCCGACGTTTTTCTCGTTCAGAGGCTAGCTTTTCTTCTGAAGATTGCTTGTTGCGCAAATGCTTCTCGCTGTCGATCTCGCGAGTGATCAATACATCATCGGGATCACCATCTTTATTTTGATCTACTGCGATATCAGGTTTGATGCCATACGCTTGAATTGATTTACCACTTGGTGTGTAGTAATACGCCGTAGTGATTTTCAATGCTGAATCATTGGTTAACGGACGAACTGTTTGTACAGAGCCTTTACCGAAAGTCGTTTTACCAATAATAGTTGCACGTTTGTAATCTTGCAATGCGCCAGCCACAATCTCAGAGGCTGATGCTGAATAAGCATTTACCAAAACTACCATTGGTAGCTTTTTATACATGGCTGGTACGCCAGCTAAGGGATCTCCAGGCTCACTGAGGCGATACATCGCCGGTGTTGCATTAAACACCTGCTTAGAGTCGGCAGTCTGACCTTTAGTCGAAACGATGACAGCATCTACTGGTAAGAAAGCAGCAGCAACACCGACTGCGCCTTGTAATAAGCCGCCGCCATTGTTTCTGAGGTCAAGAATGATACCCTTCATTTTGGGATCTTGATTTGCAAGCTCAGTTAATTTCTTGGCAAGATCGGGAATGGTGCGCTCTTGAAAGCTCGTCACTCTGACCCAAGCAACGTTGTTATCCAAAATTTTGGCTTTGACCGATTGAACTTTAATTTCAGCGCGGGTAATGGTTACCGGAAAGCTGCGCTCTTCGCTTTTACGAAAGACGGTCAAGGTAATTTTTGTGCCTGGAGTACCACGCATGGTGCGCACAGCCTTATCTAGCGACATACCACGAACTGGTTTGTCGTCTAAGCGCGTAATGAGGTCACCAGCTTGCAAGCCAGCACGTGCTGCAGGGCTATCTTCAATCGGATTGAGTACTTTGACGACGCCATCCTCTGAGGTAATTTCAATACCAAGACCAGCAAACTTGCCACTGGTTTGTTCTTGCATTTCAGAGAAGTCTTTTTTATCCAGATAGGTGGAGTGAGGATCAAGACTGCTCACCATGCCCTTGACTGCATCGGTTAGCAGTTGTTTATCTTCAATTGGCTCAACATACTCACGCTTGATTTGCGCAAAGACATTCGATAGTGTCCGCAGCTCATCTAAAGGTAGTGTCGTGCCCTGTTGAGCTGTAGCTGAAAGCTGGATGGTGGCTGCAACCCCGGCGATGAGGCCGACAGAGACTAGGGCAAAGTTCTTGAAAAATACGCGCATATTTCAGTTTTACCTTAATTCAAATAAAAATGCTGAGTAGGTTTGAGATTGTCATCGAGCTCGTAAACCAGCGGGATGCCATTAGGAACATTAATTTCCATGATGTCTTTATCAGAAACCTGGTCGAGATACTTAATTAAAGAGCGAATACTATTACCGTGTGCGACGAGCAATACCCGCTTGCCGGCTTTAAGGGCGGGGGCGATCGATTCATTCCAAAGGGGTAATACGCGCTCGACGTTGTCTTTAAGGCACTCCCCCAGGGGAATATCAGAATCACTCAGTTTTGCGTAACGCGGATCATTTTGCGAATTACGCTCATCATCTTTTTCTAGGAGCGGTGGCCGTATATCGAAGGAGCGACGCCAAATATGAACTTGGGCATCTCCGTATTGTTGGGCAGTTTCAGCTTTATTGAGGCCTGTAAGGGCGCCATAGTGACGCTCGTTCAGTCTCCAGCTATGTACCACTGGCAACCACATGAGGTCCATAGCGTCCTGAACGTGCCACAGGGTACGGATCGCTCTTCTGAGTACTGAGGTATAGGCCACATCAAACTCATAGCCAGCTTTACGGAGATTTTCACCTGCAGCAAGGGCCTGTTCAGTACCTTTAGGGGTTAAGTCAACGTCCGCCCAGCCAGTAAATCGGTTTTCAAGGTTCCAGGCGGATTCGCCATGACGAATAAGGACAAGTTGTTTCATAGAGCCATTCTATAATCCGGTGATGAACTTTCTTACACAAATTGATAATTTGGCGCTTATTGCCCTCCTGCTGGTTACGGGCGCAGCGCTCTTCTTCCCTACATTATCTACGCTTATTAGCGGAAAAGGCTTATCGCCTACAGAAGCAACTATTTGGATCAATCGTCGTAAAGCAGCAGTTTTGGACTTACGTCCAGCATCCGATTTTAAGATTGGCCACCTACCAGGTTCAAAGCATATTTTGGTTGAGCAAATTCCATCTGGAATAGATAAGCTCAAATTAGATCGTAACAATCCCATTATTTTGGTTTGTGAGTCTGGTGCGAATGCTCGCAAGCTGGTCCCAGCACTCAATAAGTTGGGGTTCCCAGAGGTTGCAGTCCTAGATGGCGGCGTTCAAGGCTGGCAAGCCGCAGCCTTGCCATTAGTTAAATAATTCAGCGAGTCTTAGATATGCCCCCAGTCACGATGTACAGCACTCAAGTTTGCCCTTATTGCGTTATGGCAGAAAAGCTTCTGCACAAGAAGGGCGTTGCTAATTTAGAGAAGATTCTGATTGATCGGGATCCTGCGCAGCGCGAGATCATGATGACCCGTACTGGTCGTCGTACAGTGCCACAAATTTACATTGGTGAGACTCATATTGGCGGTTATGACGACCTAGTTGCTTTAGATCGCGCCGGCCAACTTGATCCACTGCTAGCTTAAAAATTTACTCAGAAAGTTTCCATGACTGAACAAACTACTTCCGCTCCAGATGCAGCCGATACTTCAAAAGAGCCTGGTTTTCGTATTCAAAGAATCTATCTCAAGGATTTATCTCTAGAGCAACCGCATGCACCACAAATCTTATTGGTTGCGGCTGAGCCTCAAGTTGAGGTTGAGGTCGACGTTGCAGTCACCCGCCTTGGCGATGAAATTTTTGAGGTTGCCTTGATTGCAACAGTAACCGCCAAAGTAGAGAGCAAAGCGCTCTTCTTGGTTGAGGCAAAACAAGCGGGTATTTTTGAATTTAATAATATCCCTGCCGAGCAAATTGATCCCATGTTAGGCATTGCTTGCCCAACCATTTTGTATCCTTATCTGCGCTCAAATATTGCCGACACTATTAGCCGTGCTGGTTTCCAGCCAATTCATTTGAATGAGATTAATTTCCACGGCATGTACGAGCATCGCCTGATGCAGGCTGCGCAAGGAGCTGCAACGGAAAGTAGCTCAGCCGATGAAAGCAAAATCATTCTTCCTCACTAAGCTAATTTTTAAAGCCCACAGATCATGAAAGTGACGCTGCTTGGAGCTGGTTCATGGGGCACAGCTATGGCAGCGCAAGCTGCACGTTATCTTCAGCCGGGCGACGTTAGTCTTTGGTCTCGAAGCGTTGAGCAAATTGAAGGTATGCAGCAGTCAGGTGCAAACACAGGCTATTTGCCTGGTGTTGCCTTACCTAAGGACCTGCAATTAGAAGTGAGTTTTGAGCGGGCAATTGCACGCCTTTCTGAAAATGATCTTTTAGTTATTGCTACTCCGATGTCTGGTTTATCAGAAACAGTGGCACAGGTATTGCACCTCGCAAAACATCCGCTCAATATTGTTTGGTTATGTAAAGGCTTAGAGCCTAGCACTACCTTATTGCCGCACCAAGTAGTGGCACGCGAAGATCAACTACATAGCCATGGTCTAGTCCATTCTTATGGCGCTCTATCGGGACCTAGTTTTGCGGAAGAGGTTGGCAATGGCATGCCTTGCGCATTAACTATCGCTAGCAAATCCAACACTTTGTGTCACATTGTTCAGGGCGCCTTTCACCATGGCAATATGCGCATCTACTCCAGTGATGATTTGGTTGGTGTCGAACTAGGGGGTGCTATTAAAAACGTTTTAGCGATTGCAGCTGGTATTGGTGATGGCTTAGATCTGGGTTTAAATGCACGCGCTGCGGTATTAACTCGTGGCCTTGCAGAAATGATGCGTTTAGTAAAAGCGGCTGGTGGTAGACCAGAGACCTGTATGGGCTTAACTGGCGTAGGTGATTTGATTTTGACGGCTACTGGAGACCTCTCTCGCAATCGTCGTGTTGGCTTAGCGCTTGCAGCAGGAAAACCATTACCTGAAATTTTGGATAGCTTAGGACATGTTGCAGAGGGTGTCTTATGTGCCTCTGCTGTCAGCAATCTCGCTACGCGTTTGGGTGTTGAGATGCCCATTACCACCATGATGGGCGAAGTCTTAGCTGGAAAACTATCGCCACATGAAGCAGTTAAAAAACTGATGGGGCGCAATCCCAAGCTCGAAGTTTAAGTACTTAACTTCCGCCGAGTAAACCGTTTTGGCGCCAAGCTTCATAAACTACAATCGCCACCGTATTCGAGAGATTTAAGCTGCGACTGCTATCTTGCATTGCTAAGCGTATTTGGTTGGGGATCGGAATTGAGCTTCTCACTTCTTCGGTGATGCCTTTAGTTTCTGAACCAAAAACAAAATAATCTTCGGGTAAATATTTGCCAGCATGAAACTTGCCAGACCCTTTTGTGGTCAAGGCAAAAAGACGCTCAGGCTGAGGTTGTGCATTAGCCAAAAATTGCGCCCAGTTTTGATGAACTTTTACTTTAGCGAACTCGTGATAGTCTAGGCCAGCCCTGCGCAGTTTGGCATCCTCCATGGGGAAGCCAAGCGGCTCGATGAGATGAAGCTTTGCACCCGTGTTTGCGCACAGGCGAATGATATTGCCCGTGTTGGGTGGAATTTCTGGTTCGAATAAAACGATATTAAACATGTGTTGATCTTTGCATTAACTTCGGGTGACTGTGTACAGCGTTCGTAAAAGAACCCAATTAATAACATGAGATGCCCCATTGTCCTTTAATACGCGAGCGATTTCATTTAAGGTTGCACCACTAGTCATGACATCGTCAAACACAATGACTGAAGCAGATTCTAGTTGCCCTTGAAACTGAGGGTTGATATGGAACATATTTTGAATAGCAATTTGACGATTAGCGCGATTCTCCTTAGCCTGATGATCGGTATGGTGATGGCGTTTTAAGATGTGTGGGTTTTTATAGATGTGCTTGTCACAATCAATCCGCCTGGCTAATTCCCAGCTTTGATTAAAGCCGCGAGAAGACAATTTTTCTAGGCTCAGTGGCACAGGTAGTAAATAGTCTGCTCGTACATTATGTAAGCTCGGACTCATCAGTTGATTCCATGCTGCTGCCAGCCCATGAGCACAAGCAAGACGTCGCTGATATTTAAGCAGATGCAATGCAGATTGCAATCTACCCTCATAGCGATCGAGACAGAGAGTTTTATCAAAGTAAGGTGGATTAGTGATGCACTCTCGGCAGCGTTTTTCTGTCAGCTCACTCACTTCAAGAGTAAGGCCGCATTGCTGACAACATTCGTAATTAGATAACTGATCTGATTCCAATTGGACCAAGCAATCAAGGCAGAGAGCACATCGTTGAAATGTGCCGCAAACAATACACGCGCTCGGTAGTAGGTGAGAACAAATTGCTTGGAAAATATTCTCTATTGGACGCATGGGTCGCTGAGTATACTGAGTCAATGACCCAATCAATCAGATGGCTTCAGGATGAAATTGCAACGCGCATGTTGCAAAAATTAGACATTGTGAAATTAGAACCAAAAGACATTTTGCTGATTCCAGATTTTCCTGGAGTTCATAGTTCTTTTCTGACAAAACGCTTTCCAGGAATTCGTTTTCATAGTGCGCCAGAATGCGAGCTATCGGGTTTTAATTTATTTAAATTGAGGGCGACTCGTTTTTGGAATTCAAGGATGAAATCGGCATCCCTCATTTCCCTAGATAACTACAAGAAAACAGGCCACATTAACCTTCCTAGTAATTCTGTAGATTTAGTAGTGAGCGTTCTCTTGATTCAGGATTTAGCCGACCCTAAGCATTTTTTGCAGGAGTGCCGCCGAGTACTCAAAGAAGGTGGGCTACTCATATTTAGCTATCTGGGTCCAGATACTGCCAAAGAGCTCAGAGCTGAAATCTTGGCGCAAGAATTACCCATTCAAAACTTAGCTAGCCCTTGGGATATGCACGATATGGGAGATGCTCTGCTGGGCGAGCGTTTTTCTGACCCAGTAATGGATATGGAGTTTTTGGGTTTGGACTATGACTCTGACAGCGTCCTTCTGTCAGACGCAAGAGCACTCAATTTGCTTGGTTCCGACTATCAAAATAGCACCATAGCTACTCAATTACCTCAAAAACTGACCTTAGAGGTGGTTTATGGGCACGCCTGGGCTTTGGGTAAGAACCTCGCCAAGGCGCAAGATGATGTCGCTTATATTGGTTTAAATCAAATAGGGCGCAAGACTAGGAATGATCCTGCTTAAGTGTAAGTGTTCACTATCTTTTAAACCATTACCAAGATTGAGCGAGGCATAGTAGACCCTGTTTGTTCTTGAGCCCAATTAACCCTATAATTACGTCTAGTTGAATTGCTTGATACCGTTTTTTTTGGGCTTTCTGAGGGTGTTTTTATACAGAAGCTCATGACAATAAACAGAGAATAAGATGAATTTATTTGGAAAAGTCACTAGGGCTTCGCTCTATTTGGTAGCAGCCTTTGGCACTGCATTTGCACGTGCGGCTGAAGATATGCAGGGTGGTCCAGCAGTAAATCAGCTGAATTTCACTGCCCCAGCCACAAAAATCATGGCAGAGATTCATTGGTTGCATTGGATGATGTTGGTCATCTGCGCGCTCATTTTTGTAGGCGTATTTGGCGTGATGTTTTATTCCATCTTGAAGCACCGTAAATCTCTGGGTGCTAAGTCTGCTTCTTTCCACGAAAGCACTACTGTTGAAATTATTTGGACAATCATTCCTTTGATTATTGTTATTGGTATGGCATTGCCGGCAACTAAGACAGTCGTAGCAATGAAAGACACTACCAATTCTGATGTCACTATTAAGACTACTGGTTATCAGTGGAAGTGGGGTTACGACTACATCAAAGGCGAGGGCGAAGGAATTAGTTTCTTGTCTACCTTGGCTACTTCCCGTGAATCTATCAACAATCTTGCGCCAAAATCAAATACGTATTTGATGGAAGTGGACAATGAGATGGTAGTGCCAGTTGGCAAAAAGATTCGCATTATTACTACTGCAAATGATGTGATCCATGCGTGGGCGGTTCCAGCATTTGGCGTGAAGCAGGATGCTATCCCTGGTTTTGTTCGTGACACTTGGTTCCGTGCAGAAAAAATCGGTACTTACCGTGGTCAATGTTCAGAGCTATGTGGCGCACAGCATGCTTTTATGCCGATCGTAGTGAGAGTCGTTTCCCAAGAGGATTACACCAAGTGGGTAGATGAGAAGAAAAAAGAAATGGGCGCAACATCTGATGACCCATCTAAGGTGTACACCATGGATGAGCAGAAAGAGCGTGGCGCCAAGGTTTACGCATCTAACTGCGCAGCATGTCATCAGCCAAACGGCAAAGGCGCTGGCGCCTTCCCAGCACTAGATGGCAGCAAGATGGTGCTTGGACCAAAAGCAGCTCAATACAACATTCTTATTAATGGTAAGGGCGCAATGCCAAAGTGGGCTGGCGTGATTTCTGATGGCGATATTGCTGCAGTAATGACCTATACCCGTAATGCATGGGGTAATAAAACGGGCGAAGTAATTCAGACCCAAGATATTGTCTCTGCGCGAGCTGGCAAGTAATTTTTTAAGAATTTATACAGATCAAACTAAACCGGAGTAATCCATGAGCACCATTTCAACTACCCACGATCACGCACACGACCATGCGCATGATGACCATACGCCACATGGCTGGCGCCGTTGGTTGTTTGCAACTAACCACAAAGATATCGGCACGATGTATCTGATCTTCTCGTTTATCAGCTTACTGGCTGGTGGTGTGATGGCACTTGGTATTCGTTTGGAGTTGTTCCAACCAGGTTTGCAATTTTTGCGCCCGGAGTTCTTTAACCAGTTAACCACTATGCACGGTTTGGTAATGGTGTTCGGCGCCATCATGCCGGCCTTCGTTGGCTTTGCAAACTGGATGATTCCTTTGCAAATCGGCGCATCCGATATGGCTTTTGCTCGCATGAATAACTTTAGCTTCTGGATTTTGCCAGTGGCTGCTTGTTTATTGTTTGGTTCATTCTTAGCTCCTGGTGGTGCCCCTGCTGGTGGTTGGACTTTATATGCTCCACTGACATCACAGATGGGCCCAGGTTTAGATATGGCCATCTTTGCACTCCACTTATTGGGTGCTTCTTCAATCATGGGTTCGATTAACATCATCGTGACCATTTTGAACATGCGCGCTCCTGGATTGACTTTGATGAAGATGCCTATGTTCTGTTGGACATGGTTGATCACTGCATACTTGTTGATCGCCGTTATGCCAGTACTGGCAGGTGCGATCACTATGGTTTTGACAGATCGTCACTTCGGCACTTCTTTCTTCAATGCAGCTGGTGGCGGTGATCCAGTTATGTTCCAGCACATTTTCTGGTTCTTTGGGCATCCAGAGGTTTACATCATGATTCTTCCAGCATTCGGAATCGTGAGCGAAATCATTCCCGCCTTCTCTAGAAAAACTTTGTTTGGTTATAGCTCCATGGTTTACGCAACTGCATCCATTGCGATCTTGTCATTCATTGTTTGGGCTCACCATATGTTTGCAACTGGCATGCCGGTAACTGGCCAGCTGTTCTTTATGTATGCCACGATGTTGATTGCAGTTCCAACAGGAGTAAAGATTTTCAACTGGGTAGCAACCATGTGGAAAGGTTCCATGACCTTTGAAACCCCGATGTTGTGGTCAGTTGGATTTATATTTGTATTTACTATGGGTGGATTTACTGGCTTGATCTTGGCATTGGCGCCAATTGATATTGGCTTGCAAGATACCTATTACGTTGTTGCGCACTTCCACTATGTTTTGGTAGCCGGTTCCTTATTTGCGATGTTTGCTGGTTTTTACTACTGGTGTCCAAAGTGGACTGGCTACACGGCCAATGAAACTCGCGGCAAGATCCACTTCTGGACTTCCATGATTTTCTTTAATGTCACTTTCTTCCCAATGCACTTCCTGGGCTTGGCGGGTATGCCACGTCGTTACGCTGACTACCCAACCCAGTTTGCTGACTTTAATACGATCGCATCCATTGGCGCACTCGGATTTGGTTTATCTCAGGTTTACTTCTTGGTGTTTGTTGTGTTGCCGGCCTATAACGCCAAAGGCGAAAAAGCTTCAATGAAGCCATGGGATGGTGCTAAAGGTTTGGAGTGGACAGTGCCGTCACCAGCACCACACCATACATTTGAAACGCCTCCAACTACTGCAGAGTTAAATGCTGCAGGAATCTAAAGTAGCGACGCACAAATCCCAATCTGCCAGTAATCGCAGATTGGGCTTTATTCTTTTAACTGTTGCTCTAGTGTTCTTTCTGGGCATCCTGATTAAACGAGGCTTATTGGGTTAAAACCCTTTGAATACTCATGTCTGCTATTGCCTCCCTTAACCGCCAAATCTTGCTGAAGTTATTAATAGCTTCAGTCATGATGTTTGGTTTTGGTTATGCACTAGTGCCAATGTATAAAGCCTTGTGTGAGGTGACTGGTATTAATGTGGTCACCAGCAAGAACGACTATGGTATCCGTGCCTACAGTGCAAATAAGGTTGGTAATACTCAGGTCGACTATTCTCGTAAGGTGACTATTGAGTTTGACTCTAATAGCCGCGGTCCTTTTACGTTTCGCCCTGTGAAGAACTACTTGGAAGTACATCCAGGCGAAATGACGGAGATCGTTTACGAGGTCACCAATAATTTAAACCGCCCTGTTGAAGCTCAAGCTATTCCAAGTTATGCGCCAAAAAGTGCTATGGAGTTCTTTACTAAATTAGAGTGTTTTTGTTTTCAGCAGCAAACTATGACTGCGCATGAGATGAAGAAGATGCCGGTGGTATTTGTCATTGATGCAGGCCTACCTGCTGATGTCAAAACTATTACCTTGTCATATACCTTCTTTGAATTGGGGGTTGGCCAGCAGCCAGCTGGCTCAACAACACCTAAATCAAAATCAGCAACATGAGTAAGAAAAGTTCATTTATGCAATCTATGATCGCGGTGCTGTGGGCCTTTTTTGGAGTGCGTAAAAAATCAGGCTTGCAGGAAGATGTAGCTTCATTAAGTTTTGTCCACATTGTTATTGCGGGAGTTTTAGGCGCCTTGATTTTTATGGCCATACTCCTTTTGATAGTTAAAGCAGTTGTGTCCCATTGATTATTTTTTGATTGAATAGAGAGAATCAGATGTCATCCAATTCAACCCCTTACTATTTCGTTCCTGGACTATCAGGTCATCCGGCTGCAGCTGCTCTGGGTTTACTCGCCTTCACTGCTGGTATGTCTGGTTGGGTAAACCACGCTGCTTGGGGCGGCCCGGTTACTGCGGTAGGCGTACTCTGGGTTTTGTTTGTTCTCTACAACTGGTTTGGAGACACTATTGCCGAATCCAACTCTGGTAAGAATGGCGTGAACGTCGATATTTCTTATCGTTGGTCTATGGCCTGGTTCATCTTCTCCGAGATCATGTTCTTTGCCGCTTTCTTTTCTGCATTGTTCTACGCGCGCAATATTGCGATGCCATGGATGGGTGATGTGGAAAGCAAATTACTTTGGCCGAATTTCCAGGCTGTTTGGCCTAATGATGGTCCTGCTGGTTTAGTAGAGAAATTTACGACTATGGGTCCATGGCCTATTCCAACCATTAATACTCTATTGCTCTTGTCTTCTGGTGTGACCGTAACTTATGCTCATCATGCGCTGCGTGAAAACCACATGAAGAAAGCGATCAACGGCTTGGCTGCTACCGTTGGCCTTGGCATGATCTTCTTGGGCTTTCAGATGTATGAGTACTACCATGCATATCATGCCTTGAACTTGAAGCTAACTTCAGGCGTTTATGGCTCAACCTTCTTTATGTTGACTGGTTTCCATGGCTTCCACGTATTCCTTGGCGGCTTGATGTTGGCGATTGTTCTTCGTCGTATGATCCGCGGCGACTTTACTGCTGAAAATCATTTTGCGTTTGAGGGTGCCGCTTGGTATTGGCACTTTGTTGACGTCGTTTGGCTTGGTCTGTACATCGCTGTTTACTGGATGTAGGGAAATAAAAATCGGGGCGTTGAGCCCCGATTTGTTTTGAGTCCTTATTTTTATGGAGGGCGCTTAGTTTGTTCCCACTCGAACGCCGGTAGCTTCGATATAGCCAAAGTAGTGGGCAATCAGAATTCCTAAGAAGAGTACGATTGACAGTCCAATACGTAACATAAGTGACTGAACCATTCTTGAACTACGACCCTTGTCTTTCATCATGAAATAGAGTGCTGAGCCTAAGCTCCCAACAATGATTAGTAGCGCAATTGGAATAATCCATTTCATCTCAAAGTACCCTTGTGAATATTTTTTCTAGCCTAATTACTAGTCGTCTAGTTGCTACATTATCAGCTCTTGTGGTGATTGTAGTTGGCTGCGGCGCTGGTGTTTGGCAGCTAAATCGAGCAGAGCAAAAGATTCGCTTGGGCGAGTCTTTAAGTGCAAGACTGCAAATGCCTGTTCTGAATGCCAATACCAATAGCTTGACCCTAGAGCAGGCTACAGAGCGCCGAATTTTAGCCCGTGGACGTTTTATTCAAGATGAGGCAATTTGGCTGGATAACCGTCCTCGCCCCATTCCCGAGGGAGGTACTGGTGCTGCAGGACAATCCGGCTTTTATGTGATGATGCCCCTGAAATTGAATGGCCAAGAGCTGGTGCTTTGGGTTAATCGGGGTTGGGCTCCTCGTAATAATGAAAATCGTATTGAGTTACCCCCAATAAAAACAGCGGATGAAGTGGTGACTATTGAGGGAATTGCTTTCCCTCATCCTGGAAGGGTTTATGAGTTAGGAAAGAAAGACTCTACGAAAGTGAGTCCTCGGATTGAGCAAAATTTTGATTTAGGTCTTGAGGCTCAAGGTCATGAATGGAAGCAACTGCCATTCATTGTTCGAGAGTCCAGATCTTCGACAGAGGATGGTTTACTTAGAAATTGGCCCTCCCCAACAAACGGAGTCGATCGCCATTATGCTTATGCATTCCAGTGGTTTGCTTTGGCATTGACTGGATTTTTATTTTGGTTCATTAATGGGCTAATGAAATATCGGCGAGAGCTTGCTGTGAATGGAGATAGAGAGTGAGTGATAAAGAGTTATTGATTCCAGCAACGCAAACAGATGCGTCTGCGATTAACGCGCAAACTCGACGTGGGCGTATTCAGATGCTGTTATTGTTGCTTGCTTGCGCTGCACCAGTGATTGCCTCCTATTTGGCATATTACGTTTTTAAGCCAGAGGGTGGAAAGACTAACTTTGGAGCCCTAGTTCAGCCTGCACAAGATATGAATCCCGCTTGGTTTGATATTCCTTTTAATGGAAAATGGACTTTGCTAGTGGCAAGGCCAGCTGGGGAATGCACCATTAAAAATGAATCTTGTCTCGAGGCTCTATTTTTAATGCGCCAACTACGAATTGCTGTTGGTCGCGAAAGTAGTCGCGTTCAACTAGTTTGGGTCAATACTGATGGCAAAGCAGTAGATCCAGAGGTATTACTGGCGTACGACCAAAAGACGGCTGGATTTCAGATTGTAGATTTACCAGTAGACCCTAAATTAAGAGCGCAATTTGATGCGTGGCTTAATCTTGATGGAGCAGGTCAGAAGATTCAGCTGATTGATCCGAGCTCAGCCAAGATGATGACTTTTCCGGTGACCAATTCGCCTAAAGAATTTGGCAGTATGAAAAAGGATCTTGAGAAGTTATTGCGCCTCAATCGTAAGGGTGAAAAATTGCAATGAGTAGCATGCTATTGCTTGCGGAGTTAGCTGCAATTGCAATTGTATTTGCAGGCCTACCTTTGGCCTATCTCTGGACTAGGCCGGCTTATAACTTTTTCCAAAAGCTCAATTGGGTTTTAGTTTTCATGACATTTGACTTGATTGTGTTTGGCGCCTTTACTCGCCTCACGGACTCTGGTCTGGGATGTCCTGATTGGCCTGGTTGTTATGGCACATCAAATCCATGGCATGCAATTAGTGAGATCCAGCAAGCTGAGGCGAGCATGCCTACTGGCCCTGTGACTGTGATCAAAGCTTGGATTGAAATGATTCATCGCTATTTAGCGATGACAGTCGGAGCGCTGATTTTGATTCAGGTAGTGGTTGCTTGGAGCAAGCTCCGCAGCCTGGGTAAGAAACCTTTATTAGGCAGTCTTGGCTTGCTGATTTTGGTGTGTATCCAAGGGGCATTTGGTGCATGGACAGTCACTCTGAAATTGCAGCCTATTATTGTGACGATTCACTTGATGTTGGCTTTGGTTTTATTGGCGTGCTTAACGACTTATGCGCAACAAGAGTGGATGAATACATCTTCCTCAGCAATTCGTCTACAGAGCAAGCTTCTTTCTGCGAAGTTACTTTTGCTCGCAGCAATCGTCTTGTGTATGCAAATCTTTTTAGGTGCATGGGTGAGTACTAATTATGCTGTATTGGCTTGCCCTGATTTTCCGACTTGCATGGATCGACTTTGGCCAGAAACGGCTTGGCAAGAAGGCTTCACCCTATGGCGTGGCTTAGGCCTGAATGCTCAAGGTGAATCTATTACCCCTGTCGCTTTGCAAACAATCCATTGGGCACATCGCGTATTTGCTATGGTTGCGGTAGTGGTCCTTGGCGCCTTAGGCATGAGTGCTCTGCGTTTAAGTAATTTCACATCATCAGGAATGGCCAGAATTGCCAAGTTATTATTAGGCTTGCTCGTTCTCCAGGCTTTGACTGGTATTTCTAATGTAGTCTTTCAGTGGCCGCTCCTTGCTGCCTTAATGCATACGGCAGGTTCTGCTGCATTGGTGTTCTGTTTGGTGCGTTTAGTCCAATGGTCCTCTTGGACTGCCCCCATTCACATGAAGATGTCTAAATCATTATGAGTAGTCCAACTTCCCCGAATCCTGTAGCGATGCCACGTTGGCGTCAATATTGGGTTCTCACCAAGCCCCGCGTCACGCAGTTGGCAGTGTTCTGTGCAGTCATTGGCATGTTCTTGGCTACTCCCGGCATGGTTCCTTATCCAGTCCTGATTGGCGGTATTGTTGGAATTTGGTTGTTGGCAGGAGCCGCTTTTGCAATGAATTGTTTAATCGAGCAAGCTGTCGATGCCAAGATGAAGCGAACTGCTTGGAGGCCGTCCGCAACTGGTGAGGTGACGCCTTTTCACATTATTGTTTTCTCAATGATTCTCGGCGGTTTGGGAATGGCTATCTTGTGGATCTTCTGTAATCTGTTAACCATGTGGCTCACCGTAGCCACGTTTGTTGGTTACGCGGTGATTTATACCTGGTTACTCAAGCCTGCTACGCCCCAGAATATTGTCATTGGCGGTCTCTCAGGCGCGATGCCGCCGGCCTTAGGTTGGGCGGCGGTCACCAATACTTTGTCGGCGGAAGCGTGGCTCTTGGTGCTGATTATTTTTGTTTGGACTCCGCCACACTTTTGGGCTCTTGCACTATACCGTCGCGATGATTATGTGCAAAGTGGTTTACCAATGCTGCCAGTAACCCACGGAGAGCGTTTTACGCTGCTCAATATTTTGCTATACACATTGATTTTAATTGCGGCGACCTTATTGCCCTATATTTACGGCATGAGTGGCGTAATCTATTTGATCTCAGCAATCATTCTGGGCTTGATATTCCTTACCTATGTCATTGCTTTGTTTGTTTCTTACAGCGATGCGCTAGCTAAGAAGACCTTCCGTTTTTCAATTACGTATCTATCTCTCCTTTTTGCAACCCTGTTAATTGACCACTATTTTGTTTGAGATGAAGATGCATTTACAAAAATCTTACTTTGATATTTCACGTCTATTGGTAATGGCACTGATCGGCTTAGCTCTGCTAGCTTGCAGTCCCCAGCAGAGCTTTAAGAACGTGGATATTACGGGTAGCAAGGCATTTGGTACTGACTTTAGTTTGCTCGATCCTGACGGAAAGGTGAGAACACTCGCTGACTTTAAAGGCAAAGCAGTTTTGATGTTCTTTGGTTATACGCAGTGCCCCGATGTTTGTCCTACGACGCTGACTGAGATGCAGCAGGTCATGACTTTATTGGGTCCTCAGGCAGACAAGGTGCAAGTACTGTTTGTAACTGTGGACCCACAAAGAGATACCGCAGCAATCTTAAAACAGTATGTGCCGGCATTTGATTTGCGCTTCTTGGGTTTGCGTCCAGCCGATGAAGCATCTTTAGAAAAAGTGACTAAGGACTTTAAGGTTTACTACCAGAAGGTGCCCGGCACGAGTGCTGGGTCATACACAATGGATCACATGGCAGGAAGTTATGCCTTTGATCCAGAAGGGCGTTTACGCCTTTACATCAAGCATGCGCAAGGTGCTGAGACCTTGGCGCAAGACTTGAAAGAACTTCTGAAGTAAAAGCTTGGAAGCGAAGGCTGATTACGAAGATTAAGCAGCTTCAGTTTGCAAGAGACTGCGCATTTTTTTGAGCGCAGCAGTTTCAATCTGACGAACGCGCTCTGCAGAAATGCCATATTCGCTGGCGAGATCATGTAATGTTTTCGTTCCATGACCCTCTGCATCCATAGCCAACCAACGTGACTGCACAATATTGCGACTACGCTCATCGAGTGCCATGAGTGCTTGGTCAAGCTGAGGGCCATGTAATGCATCAGTCGCAGCAGCAGTGATCATTTCAGTAGGCTCTTGACTGTTATCAGCTAACCACTGAATAGGTGCGTAAGCTGATTCATCATTGCTGTCATCACCCTCTAGTGCAACATCGCCACCAGCAAGACGCATTTCCATTTCTTTCACGTCAGAGCCTTTGACATCGAGCGCTTTTGCTAAAGCCTCAACTTCATTTGGTGTCAGAGCAGCTAGAGTGGGCTTATTACTACGCAGATTAAAGAACAACTTGCGTTGGGCTTTGGTTGTAGCAACTTTGACTAAGCGCCAATTTTTGAGGATGTACTCATGAATCTCTGCCTTAATCCAATGGATAGCATAGGAGACTAAGCGCGCACCTTGGTTAGGGTCATAGCGTTTGACGGCCTTCATCAAACCAATATTGCCTTCTTGAATTAAGTCAGCGTGAGGAATGCCATAGCCAAGGTATTGACGTGCAACAGATACGACTAAGCGCAGGTGCGAGAGAACTAAAGTCTTCGCAGCATCGACATTTTCAGTGCGACGAAATTCTTGCGCGAGGTGCAGCTCCTCTGCAGCGCTGAGCATCGGTACGCGATTCACATAGGAGATATAAGAGTCGAGTGTGCCAACCCCCAGGGAAGGCAACATCGGAAAGGCAAGCGAAGCCGCAGCAGTCTGCGCTGCTGGCAGTGTCTGCCTTGCTTGCAATTGCGGTTTGTATGCTTTCTTTTGAACCATTTTGTTTTATATGCTTTTGGTATTAATAGATCTCTATTTTAGCACTCTTGTCAAGAGAGTGCTAATGGTTTATTAGTTCTATAAGTCTATGATTTAATTGAATAATTCAGAAGAATACTGGCTGGCCGTAAAGGGGGCTAAATCATCAATTCCCTCACCTTTGCCTAAGGCTAAAACTGCTGGTTTTGGCCCATCGCCGAGGGTCTGGGCAAGTGCGCAAATGACTCCACCTTTAGCGGTGCCATCCAATTTAGTCACAATCAAAGCAGAAAGTTCTAAAGCGGCATGAAAGGCTCTCACCTGGCTTAAACCATTTTGACCAGTATTGCCATCAAGAACAAGCAAAGTCTGGTGAGGCGCCCCAGGAAGGGCCTTACCGATCACTCTTTTGACCTTCTTTAATTCTTCCATCAGATGGTCTTGAGTGGCCAGTCTCCCAGCGGTATCAATAATTAAAATATCGCTTTTGCGAGAAATTGCCGCATGAATGGCATCGTGCGCCACTGCCGCCGCATCACCACTTTCTTGCATGATGACATCGACCTGATTGCGGCCACCCCATTCAAGGAGCTGGTTACGAGCCGCCGCCCGGAAAGTATCGCCAGCTGCCAGTAAGACAGATTTACCTTGTGACTGAAAAAGTCTGCAGAGTTTACCGATCGTGGTGGTTTTGCCGGCACCATTGACACCAATTACTAGCCACACCTCTGGTGTGGTCTTTTGCTCATGGACGTACAGCGGATTGGGGTTAGGCTCCAAGGCTTTCAAGAGCATCGCCACTTCTTCGATCAGTAGATGCTTGAGTTCTTCTGGGCTACTGGCTTTTTCGGATTTAGCGGCTTTACGAAGCTTGCCAATCAGTTGTTCAGTCGTGGGCAGACCCACATCGCTCAGAATGAGAGATTCTTCTAGGGCATCAAACCAGGCTTCATCAGTCTGATTAGATTTGAATAGGGATCCGAGGGTTTTACGTAGGCCGAACATAATCGATACAATTTAGTCCTTGCATCTTATCAATTAAATTCTTGGGATAGGCGATCTTGCAGATGCGTTCAACTTTATTCAGTTTTTCTCTCTATTTAGTCCTCAGCTGTTCTTATGCTTTTGCAGCTCCAGAGGTGGGGCAAGCAAATACCCATGAGTTTCAACTCTCCAATGGCCTCAAGTTGATTGTGCGTGAAGATCATCGCGCGCCTACCGTTGCGCACATGGTTTGGTACCGCGCGGGCTCCATGGATGAGGTGAACGGCAAGACTGGGGTAGCCCATGTGCTGGAGCACATGATGTTTAAGGGCACCCACAAAGTAAAGTCAGGTGAGTTCTCGCGCTTAGTTGCAGCAGTGGGCGGTCGAGAAAATGCTTTTACCTCTCGTGACT
>Ga0209400_1000588_pt1 | contig 31640 bp, 53 predicted proteins | sample M_130807_EF_Meta_FD_187313 | JGI IMG/M metagenome (GOLD analysis project Ga0209400, IMG submission 187313) | Freshwater microbial communities from Lake Montjoie, Canada to study carbon cycling - M_130807_EF_MetaG (SPAdes) (version 2) | ecosystem: Environmental > Aquatic > Freshwater > Lake... | reverse complement strand
TGTCTTGCGTGGATGTAATGTTGTAGCATACTGTCTTGAAACTTTGCGTTCTCTCCCGCTCTCGTACATCCCCCCTTCCAATCCGATGCTGTCGGAGTGGGCAACGAACCAAACCCTATCTCTTTTGTGGGGTGCACCAACGCTTGCAGCTGGAAGTACATACGGTTGTACTTCGTACCCTTCAGCTTCCAAGTCAGATTGCACCTCTTCGAATACCAACCCTTCTGACCAATTAATAAGTCCGAGTACGTTTTCGCCCACAATCCAACGTGGTTTAATCTCTCGAATTGCTCGTAACATTTCGGGCCATAGATGGCGTTCGTCTTCTTTTCCAAGCCTTTTTCCTGCTGTTGAGTATGGTTGGCAAGGGAATCCTCCTGTGAGAATGTCAATTGTTTCTCTGTGAATAGAGAAATCTGTTTTTGTAATGTCTGCATAACTTATTGATTTAGGGAAATGATATTTTAATACTTTTTGTCCGAACTCGTTCCACTCGCAATGGAAAATATTATCCCATCCCATCCACTGGGCAGCAAGTTCAAATCCTCCGATACCTGAAAAAAGTGATCCGTGTTTCATATTATAATTTTATTGGTTTTAGGTTCTTGTTTTACAAAGTTAAGATAATTTTCGAATTTACTTGCTTGGAATAAAGTTTGTGGTCTTAAATATTGTTCCCATTCTGTTCCTTTCCATTTAGCAACCATATTATCAACTACTGTTTTAAAATCTTCTAATGTATGGCCTTCATCCATCCTTGCACTTATCATTCTTTGGTTGGCTTTATTACTTTCTTTAAAGTTTGTATTTGCCTTCTCGTTTAAATAAGAAATTACCTCTTTGAATATATTAAGTTTAGTAGTATTATATATAGTATTATTATCTTCGCATTTTTGCGTATAGGTATCCTCATTTTTGCGTATAGGTATAGGCATTTTTGCGTATAGGGTAAGAGTGCGTTTATTGCTATCGTTTTTATCTACTATTGAGTTCAAATAACCTGCTTCTACAAGCTCTGAAACAAGCCGAGAAATGGTAGATTCCGACCTATCCAAAGTTTCTCCCAAGTGCTTATTACTTACATAGCATTTCCCATACTTATTACAAAAATTGGCTATTAGGCAAAACAATAGTTTAGCGTTTACCGATAACTTTTTGTCATAAAAAATATCTGCCGGTAGGGTATAATAATAGCCACTCATTATTAATTTTGTTTAAACTTCTTTTTGTAATTTCTTTTATTAGGTTCTTTGACCTCAAAGTTACTTCCAGTAAAGCTCTTATAAACCTTCTTATATTTTTCAAGGTATTTACTATCAAACTTTATGAGATCATCTGCACAATCTACCTGAAACATAATTGTAGTTCTATGGTAATTAAAAGGTAAAGATATACTCATCTCTAATTCGTTAATATCGTAAAAGTTTTTAATGATATGGAAAAATGTTCTCCTCGCATCCACTAAAATTCTTCTTCTGCTTTTAATAAAAAAGTCATCAATATTTACGTTAAATTCTTTGCAACAAGCATCCGATAGCCTGTTAATTTCTGATTCTCTAAATTTCATTTGTCTTTGGTTTTAATCTTTGTTTAATTATATCACAATATTTACTATCAATTTCATATCCTATTGAATTATATCCATAATCATTACATACTTTTAAAACAGTTCCACTTCCAGAAAATGGGTCTATTACTGTTTCATCTTTATTTACTGTTGTCAATAAAATTCTTTTAATAACCTCTTCTGGTATTTGACAAGGATGCTCTGTTTTTTCTTTACTAACATTTTTAATTTGCTGTATCTCCCACCAATCATATAATTTAGCACCACTTCTACCAGATTCAATCAATTTTTTTACCCTTTTATCATTTGGATTTTTATAAGGTTGTGTCAATTTAGAAAAATCTGGTTTACAACCCCACCAAGAAATAAGCCTATGTTGTTTACCTGTATTAGAATTATAAACCCAAGAAACAACTTGCTCACATTTTCCAAAAATATTAGGAAGTAAATTTATAGTTTCCTCTGGATAGTGTATAATAACGCAAGGTTTTTTTATTGAAGATAATAATAATAAATATTCATCTTTTTTTAAATTGTCTTTATAATTACTATAATGGTAGTTTTGATTATATGGAGGGTCTGTAATAGTTATACCTTTAGGATATTCATAATCTCTGAAATCTCCATTAATTAAAATATTATTCATTTGTCTTTGGTTTTAAAAATTTATCTCCTTTAATCGCTGGTTCTAATGCTCCACAACAAGTGCAAACATATCCAAGCAAGGTTATCTTCCTATAAAATAATTCTCTGTAAGCCTCGTAATATTCTTTGTAAGGAGTTTTATCCTTATACTCGTCCATTACCTTTACATAAAAATAAATTGCTGTCCTATCCTTGTTAAGTTGATGCGAAATGTATTCGGGAGTCATATACAACTCTTTATACATCACATAAGAAATTATCATTCTCGAAGCAGGAAGAGGAGTTACCCTACTTGCACGTCGTAGTGCGTTCGGGGTTGCTCCAGTCAACTCATTAATAGCTTCAAATGCTAAGCTCCAACGATAATCCTCTGTAAACTTAATTTTAGAAAGGGAGGTCGTCGTTTTTTTGTTCGCCTTTAACATAGTCATTTAAGCATAGGAAATGTGTTTGGTATTGCTTTGGCTCTTTTAACTTAACAGCCTTTAGCTTAATTGTAACATTTTCCACTCCATCCTTTGTTGTAAAAGTTCTTTGGAATTTAGCATTTTCTGCATTTGACAAAATTTGCTTTAGTTGGTTAAGGTTTAAGTCAATTAGTAAATCTTCGCCTAACTGATTTGCTCCACCACAATACTGGGTTTGTTTTGTTGTACTCATTTTTGTTGTTTTAAATTATTAATTAATTGTTGTTTATATTCTATTGCAAGTCCTAATTTTTCTTTTATTAATTGTATATCATCCTCATTTCTTTTTATCGGCAATACCTTTAAATTATACTTTATCTGACGAGGATCATAAGAAACAAAATACCAATCTTCAATTCCGGTTAATAAAGAATAGCCTTGAATTTGCCAATAATATTCTTTACGGTATTTCTTAAAACTATCCGAATCGAGAAGAAGATTATCCAAATGAATAGCGATATTGTAAGGACACTTAATTTCGATACCAAAAGTACCATCTTCACAAACACCATCAGGGGTTCCACCAAAGTTCTCATCATAAATTATAAATCCACTGGGGATAATAGGTTGGTTAATAAATTCAGAAAATACTTGGATGGCTTCGTTCTCGTAAGAGTTCCCCCATTCGGTAGCCTCATTACCTCTAAACATTTTCTCATTGCTTATATCGACAGTTAAAGTTTCTGCAACCTTTTCTTTAATATATGTTTTAGCACCTTCGGAAATAAGCTCTGACTTTGTTCTTGGCTCTACCATTAATCTATGGAGTTCACTTGGAGTAAACCTACCACTTCTGACCTTGTGCCATTCTTCAGAACCGTGAGGAATATATTTATTCTTTTCCATTGCTTTTATTGGTTAATAGTAAGAAAATAATTGATAACACCATAGTAAAGATAAAAGGGAAGAAGGCCCAAAACCACTCGATGTCTAAAAGCCTAAACGCTTTTCCAAAAATTAGTGCCGATGTGGTAATCAGTACCCATCCTAATATGCTTTTTTCCATTATAGGTTAAAATTATTGGAAGGTTGAAAAACTTTGGCAGGTTGTGAGTCCTTACCGTGAGTATTGGTAGCATCTGCATCCTTTTGATCATCTATTCCAAAAAGCCCATTGAGTGCATATTTTCGAGCATAACTGCTTGTCGCTCCGGTTTGCTGTGCATCATCCATTCCTTTCTTGTCGATAGATTCTCTTGCAACTGCCGAAGATGTTATCACATTCTCTCCATCAAAAATTGTTGCCACCGCCTTCACATAGTTTTTACCTCCAACCTCAACAATCTCATCGGAAATATTCATATACAATCCTTCTTTTGCCAGTAGTGGTTTAACCGCTTCGATAATATCTTCACAAGACCTATACTTGTATTTACCAAAACTGTTTACCTGGTTCTTTGGTGCTTTTAATTCACTTTGAATCTTCACCATTTTTTTGATTAATTCTTTCATAGCTCTAATTTACGAATTTTTGTTGATAATTTCCTCTTGTTTGTTAATAATATTTACTAAATTTCTGATAATTTCTGCTTTTTCTGCGAGTTCTTGCTCCAAAGCCATAATTTCATCCTGTTGGTTCTCGATTAATTTTGCTAAATTTGCATCCATTGTTAAATTGTTTAAGTTTAAGTTAAAATTGTTAATAATTATTTGTCTTTTCTTTTTGTTAGTGCGTTATAGCCTACAAACTTCGGCTCAAGGTCAAGCGTATATCCCATTGCATTAAAATAAGCTCTTAATGTTTTTATCGTTGGGTTTTGTCTTGATTCTATCAAACTCACATAAACTTGGGTAACTCCCATTCTACTGGCTACTTCGCCTTGCGTTAAGCCTCTATTTTTACGATAATCACTTAATCTCATCTTCTTGTTGTTTTAAAAACTCTTTAAGGTCATTATTAAACGATTGTAGCGACTCTAAACTCATCATTGATAAGATAGTAAGGCTATCCAATAACTCCCCGCAGAACTCATCTAATACGTCCGATTCTTTTGTACGAATAACGTGGTTTAGGTTGATCTCTATTTGTTGTATTGATGTCTTCAATTTAGCGACGTGGTTTCTTACCAGGGATGACTTTGCTACATCCGGCATTTCCATATTGTATTCAAAATCCATTAGTCGATTGAGAATCTTCATTTTTGCAAGGGACTTTCTTATTTTTTCGCCCTGTTCTTTTGTAATAATCATATTGCTGTTCTTTTTAATAGGTTAAAAAATCTTTTAGGCTTCGGCTCTTGCTTACTTGCTTTAAATAGTATTTGCTCTTCAAGTAACCTGTAATACTTCATTCTTGATACTTCAATAGGTGTGAAGCTATGGTCTATTAATAATTTTGTCTTGCTCATAATAAATTTGTTAATTCAGAAATATCAGGGGATGGTATCTTTACAAAGCAACTACCTTGAAATCCAATTTCGGTTCGTCCATACTTACCTGTTGTTATCTTCTGGTTTATTACCTCATCCAAAAATACGATACTATCTTCTTCTATGTTTCTTACTTTTCTAATTGTGTAATACTTTCCTGGCAGCGGGTAATTTACCTCGTGATCGTAGTGATTTACAAATTTCTCAAAATCACATACACATAAAACTAAATCTCCTGCTTCCATTAGACGTGTTCTTTACAATTAGGGCAAATCATCCAATCGCTATCCACTTCTTCACCACAGCATCCACTAATTATCGTAGCGTAGTTTATATTCTCATTTACGGTATCGTAAACTTCATCTACCACATAAGTATATCCATCGCAGTCAAAATAGTAGCAAAAATCTCCGGCCTCTACATTAGTAAAGCCTAAATCAGTTAATTTCTGTAAATCGTCATACTTTTCTTTTAAATGTGTTTCCATCTCATTTTTGGGTTTAATGGTTAATTGATTAAATTGTTGTTTGAAGCTCTCGCCTCCGAAATAAATGTTTGTTAAGGTTGTCATAATTTTTGGTTTATAGGGTGATTAATAATTCTTTTGCTTTGTCATTTAGGTAAACTTTACCACCGAAGCTAACTTCGTAAACGGTATTTAGGTTTACCATTCGGTAATCATTACAAGCCAAATCGAAAACTGGTTTCAATCCTTTGCTCGTAGGATCATAAGGCAATTCGCCTCCTTTTAATTTTGCGGTAACTCCTGTTCTACATTTCATAAATCGGGTAGTACCGTCTTTCTTTACAAATCTTACGCTGAAGATTTTTCCTTTGTTTTTGGTTTCCATAATTAAGCTAATAAAAGTTCTGATGTTAAATCGTTCAAAAATTGGGTTAATAAGTATTGGCTACAAGCAACTTTATCTCTTTTGTCGGCATAATCCTCATACCAGGTAATAACCGGTGATTCTGATGATAGGATAACTTTTAAGGAATCGTTCCAATCAGCGTCAACTTCCAAAAATTGCAACTCCTGTTCAAAAAATTCGTTACCATACTTCTCGAAAATCGTTTGGGGTAGGGTAAAGTAATATGGGTAAGATTCATCAGAATATACCTCAAGCTCTACAACTGGTTTGCCATCCGTATCGTTATACAAGGTAGCAGGTGTAATAGTTTCCACTCCCGATAAGTCGTGGCCAATTTGTTTTAAGAAAGAATATACATCCTGTAAATCTCTCTTGTTGATCGTGTTTAGTAATTGTGTCATTTTTTTTGGTTTTTTTTGTTGATTAATTAATTTGTTATTGTCAAAGATAAGGTATTAGTTTTATAACTACAAAATTATTTTGTGTTAAATTATTGTTAAGTTTTTCGTAAAATATATATTCAAAAATTGTTTATCCAAAAATCGTTTGATCCTATCCAAAAATAGCCAGGAGTTCGGAAATCGGAAAGTACATAGGTATATTCAAAAATCACATAGGGGTATTCAAAAATCACATAGTAGTGCCAATTTTGGTAAATTTTACCCAATTTTAAATTTTAGTTAACAATTTTAACTTTTAATTAATACATTTAATTTTAAGTTTATAATTTTAACTTTTAGTTAAGTAGTATTTTCTCCTTTCTTTATCTAAATTTTGTGTTTCCTTTCTTACTTTGTTGTACATCATTTTTAATTTAAGCCTATTTTAAGGCCCTCTATTCAATTATCTTTTGTATTTAATACCTTACTATTATTTTAAATTTGAGTTGCTTATAAGGCTTTATTTTAACTCATCTTAACTGGTATGAATAGGTAAAAATAGTATGGACGTATTTTAAACAGTTATAAGCTATCTAAATTTATTTTTGGTATAATTTATCAATGTACAAATTTTAAGCCTTTATATCGGCTTATTTTAGTTTAGATCCTGTAAACGGTAACGATCCGCTTTAAATTCACCTGAAACAGGATAAAAAAAGGCCCTAAGGCCTTATATTAATTTAAAAATTAGATTGAATTGATCCCCATATAATTGCCTGGTATTCATAACCTTTAATCCCTAACCTTTTGGCCTTTCTAATTGTTAGGCTTTCTATTTGGTCATATGCTAATTTGCCAATTGATCCCATCGTTTCACCAAAACAGGCCCTAAGATGCCAAACATCTATAGTAACACGATCCGCATCTAATTGGCCGACATTTCGCACAAAAGAATACGTTTTGCGGCTTTCATTTGTTATTTCAGTTTTGCCGGTTGCAATTGCAAAGGCTTTAAATTTATTGCTATGAAATGTACTAACTTTTATATCCGTAGGGCCTAAATTATTTTTAACTGCATTTAATACGGTTATTGTATCTTTTAAATTAGTATGCCATTTATTGCGAGGGCTTAATGCCGAAACTATAGATGCAACTACGCTCGACGTCGTATTAAATTGCTTTGCCGTTTCAATACAAAAGGTATTCGCAGCTTTATACCAATTTAAACCGTCGGTAATTTGTTCGTCGTTCGATAGATTAAAATATTTATCTAAATTTTTAGATATTTTTAATAATTGTGCATTGGTTAATTTTTTCATTTTAGTTTATTATTAAGTTAGCTATTAAGTTAGTTATTACAATTGCTGAAAAAAAGCCTATCACTATTAAGGCCGTTTTTAGTGTTATTTTATCTTTCATTATTGTCTTATTTGTTTATTTCTGTGGTGTAATTGATCTCATACTCGACCAGCATATCGTCATTAGATTCTGATTCTTTTAATCTCTTTAATACAATTGCTTCAGCCTCATCATATGAGCTCGCCTCTACATTGTACTCGTAACTACAGTCAGTTATTTTTTTGATACCTACTTTAAATTTTTTCATAATTTTAGTTTTTAGGGTTATGCGTTTAATTTATTTTCTATTAATTCATTGATTTTTAAATAGTCAAACTCTGCGTGTACAAAATCATACAACGCAACAAAAGCCAATTGCTCTATATTATTTACAGGCCACATATATGCATTAAAATCTGTAGCATCTAACTCTATACAAATTTCAAAACAATCAGAGGTATAAGTACACTCGTTATTGATTATTTCATCAATTAAGATATTTATTGAGTCCATATTATCAACATTGTATTTCTCAATTTCTGTTTTTAGATTTGTCATTAAATCTTGCAAGAATAGATATTTATTAAAATTTCTCATAATTTTGGTTTTTAAATGTTTGTGATTGATTGATTAATTAATGTTAGTTAGTTTAAAATAGATTTTAAAAGGTTAGCGTATTGATCGTACGATATAAACATTGTACTAACAGTCCAAAGAATATAGGTTGCTACCAGTGTAAATAAAATACCGAAAAATACTTTTTCGCCTTTTGTTTTTGTGTTTGTGTTTGCTTTCATTGTTTTAAGTTTTAATTGTTTTTAGTTTGTTTTGAGTAAAAGAGCTCTTTCCTTGTCCCCTTTACTGATGTAAATATATAACTAATATATTATATTCTAAAATAAAATAAGATCAATAATACTTTATGACATTTCTATGACAATTTAATTACAAGTTAATTGTTTAACTAAAAAGCAATATGGACATAGGTACATAGGTATACCGATCTAAAATAAAATTTAACTTTTAAGCAATTAGTTTAACTGTTTAAGCAATCCCTTTGGTTTAACTTTAGCGCAATAAAAAAAACTTTAGCGAAACTTTTTTAACTACCGGTGCTTGCCATAATTATACAACCCAGCATAAATTAGGTCTGTTTACATATATGTTATAGCGTCCGAAAAATAGATAGGGGGGAATACTAAATACTAAAATAGAAAAATAGATAGGTATATAGGGAAGGTAAAATTTATAGTAGAAAAAATGGGAACTTGGAAATAAGGGGAGTCGCAAGTCATCGACTTGCTATTTTTGCTAACGCAAAAACGAGTAGAGTTTTTAATAATAATGTGGTTGCTAAGAGAAAAATACCCCCCCCCCATCAAACTCTATACAGGTTACGTTGTCTATTGCTAGGTCATAACCATATTTGCTCGTTCCAATAACCTTTTGAGTTAAAGTTCAGCTCTTCCACCTCTTAAGCCTTGAGGTTAATAATAATGACGCTAATATATGTATTTTTTAATTAATAAGCAAATTATTTTATCAACAAGTCTTAATCAATATTAATGTTGCTTCTCTAACTGACTTATTTTTTTCTCTAGCTAAGTCGTGAACTTTGTTATGGCATTTTTCGCATAGAGCTATTATTGAATGCAATTCGTGTATGTGCATAAGAAACCTATAATGCTTGTGGTGTAGATTTATATTTTGCTTTGATTTGCAAATCTGACACGATTGATACACCTTTCTCTTAGATGCCTTTTCTTTTAGTTTCTTCCAGTGTTCTGAATTTAGATATTCAGGATATGTCATCCCTATTTCAGATAATACAATTGCTCTTGTTTTCCAAGTTTCGTAGAAATCGCTTTCTATCTTTTTAAAATTGTTTTCAGTTCTCATTAAATAACAAACCCCATCAAACGGAAAGGGCGCAATCCTAACCACTATCAGGGGTAATAATGTTTTTCTTGAATTATTGCGCAATTCAATTTACGAAACAAATATAAGTAAAATTTAATTAATATGCAAGTATTGTTGACAAATTTATAATTATACCCCATTTGAAGCAACTCGGTGTAATTAATTATCAACATATTTGCTTTTTACGAAAATTATTTGTATATTAGCCTCGTTAATTAAAAAAGATGGCAATAACTATAAATGTAGTTAATAATGGTGTTGTTATTACCGAAACTGGTAAGAAGGATATTATTATTATGAATAAGAACAATACTTTTGTTATTGGGACTATAAATGATGCTGGTACTCACGTTGAACTTGTTGGCCCTAATGTAAATTTAAGAATACAGGCTGACCAAGTTACTGATATTGGCCCTCATTCTACTGGTTATCCATTTACAGCACAATTTATATTAGACTGCTTTAACGACCATATATTTTAATCTATGCTTGAAGATATAAAAGCATTAACTCGAAGCGATAGAACAAGGTTGATCCCAATGAAGCCTGAACTTATGAGCTTGGAGGATATAAATATCAAGATTGACGAGATAGAGAGAGTTACCGAAGACCCAACGATAATGACAATGGGTTCTGCATTAGAGGTAGCAGGGATGACGGTAAGCAAGTGGAGTTCTCTCCAACAGATTTGCAAGAGAAGGGAATTAGAATACGAGTTAGAGCGTATTGAATATATAAAGCAAAGATTTGAGAATAGGATTTTTGAATCAGCGTTGAAAAACCAAACTAATGCGACTATGGCTATTTTTGCCCTAAAGAACCATTATGGTTGGTCGGATAAACAAAACGTAGAAATACAAGCCACACAAACCACAAAAGTAGACGTTAGCGATATGGATGAAGAGTTGAAGCGTCAATTAGCCGAAAGGTACTTAACTGGGAGTGTATTGAATGAAGATAGATAATGATTTGTTGGAGTCTGCTGCTATTGATTTAGCACGTAATGACTTCTCGTTCTTTGTAAGGTTTATTAAAAAAGATTTTGAGGCGACTTGGTTTCATTCCCATATTATGGAATCGCTAATGACGCTGTATAGAGATGACGATGATAAAAAGTTAATGATTTCTATGCCTCCGCAACATGGCAAGTCCACTCTGGCGACCCAACTATATCCCGCCTACCTGCTCGGAGTGAACCCTGACTTAAAAATAGTTATCGCTTCCTATACAGCTGATTTAGCATCAAGATTCAATAGGGAGGTACAAAAGATTATAGATAGTGCCGAGTATCGTAAGATATTCCCTGAAACTAAACTGGCTAAACCAAGAAGTGGTGAGGCTATTCGTAACAACGATATGTTTGAGGTTATAGGCAAAAGAGGTTATCTAAAGTCAGTTGGAACAGGTGGTTCGCTTACCGGATTTAGTGTGGATGTTTTGATTTGCGATGACTTGATAAAAGATTATAGTGAAGCAAAGTCATTAAACGTAAGAGAAACGGTTTGGGATTGGTTTACTTCGGTAGCCGAGAGTAGGCTTCAAAATAATGGTAAACAATTACTAATCGCTACAAGATGGGATAATGATGATCCTCTTGGACGTGCGGAGAAGCGAGATAATGATTGGCATATAATTACCCTACCTGCTTTAAGAGAAAGTGAGGATGATGGTAGGAGTTACGATAAAAGAAAGGTTGGAGAAGCACTTTGGGAAGATAGACAATCCGCAGAGAGATTAGAAAAGATTAAGGAGTCAAGTCCTATCATTTTTAATTCACTCTATCAGCAAGACCCAAGACCTGCAACTGAAAGTTTGGTTTATCCAGATTGGCAGATGTGCGATACTTTTCCCGATGTGGATGAAGTGTTTTATGGTCTTGACTTTGGATTTACTAATGACCCTACTGCTTGTGTTAGGATGGCAAAGGTTGGCGAGAGTATATATCTTGATGAATTGTTTTATGCAACTAAAATGACAAATAAAGATATTGCTAATAGTTTAAAGAAAAATGGGGTTGACCCATACGCTGAAATATTTGCAGATAGTGCAGAACCAAAGTCAATAGCTGACTTACGATTGAATTTCAACGTCAAACCACAGAAGAAAGGCAAAGGTTCTGTATTGGCAGGAATAAATAAACTAAAAGAATATAAAGTGTTCTATACACAAAGAAGTAAAAATTTAGCAACAGAGGTAAAAAATTACCAATGGATAATGCAGAACGGAGAAAGTACCAATACTCCAATCGACAACTTTAACCATTGTTTAGATGCGGTTCGCTGTGCTTTTTTTACAAGATTTGGTAAGGAACGTAAATGGTACGTTATATAAATGGGATTATTCGATTTTTTAAAGGCTAAACAGCCACAGCAACCAATAATGGTTCAAAAGGGTATAGACCCCAAGTATGCACAAATGATTTTCAATCAGATTGGGAAAGCTCCTGTATTTGGTGAAGATACATTTCAAACCTATGTCGAGAAAGGCTATCAGTATAATGCTGACGTATATGCAGCCATCAACTTGATAACGAGAAAGGCAGCGACTGCTCCTCCTATTCTTTATGAGGTAAAAGACGATAGAGCCTTCCAAAAATATAAGGCATTTACTTCTAATATCTCTAAATCACAAGATGTTGCAGAAGCACTTCATTTAAGAACAAAGGCTTTAGAAGAAGTAAATAATAACAATCCAATAGTACAAACCCTATTAAACCCGAACGAATTACAATCGTATTACGAGTTTATGGATAACTACTATGGGTTTAAGTTAATTACAGGTAACTCATATATGTATGGGGTTGGGCCTGTAACTGGTGCAAATGCCGGTAAGTTTAAACAACTTTATATCCTACCTGCACACTTGGTTAGAATTATCAGTAATGGTCGTTATGACCCTGTTTCTGGTTATACCCTAACTACAAAATACGATAGTCAAGATTTACCTGCCGAGAAGGTGATGCACTCGAAATATTGGAATCCCGATTATTCTACTGAAGGTTCTCACCTTTATGGACAATCTCCACTTCGTGCTGCATTAAGAGTATTGCAACAATCAAACGATGCTCAAACCGCAAGTGTTAAGCTATTCCAAAATACAGGTGCTATGGGTATCTTGTATGATAATAGCGATGATGGGATGAGTCCTGAACAAGCATACGAATTACAACGTAAGTGGCAGACCGAAAATAGTGGTGTTGATAATCAAGGAAAGATAGTAATATCTTCTGCAAAAATCGGATGGCAACAATTAGGACTTTCTCCTGTTGACTTGGCTATTATCGACTCACAAAAAATGAGTTTGCGTCAAATATGTAATGTTTATAAGATTAACTCTGCATTGCTAAATGACCCAGACAATAAGACCTATAATAATATGTACGAGGCTCGTAAAGCCTTGATTAGCGACGCTATTTTACCTGAACTAATATCTGCAAGGTATGACTTGAATAAGTGGCTTGTAGAGCCTTATAAGAGGTCAGATGGTAAAGACTACTTCTTGGATTTTGATTTGAGTGTATTCCCAGAGCTGCAAGAGGACAAGAAAGAACAAATACAGTATCTTGAACGTGCTTGGTGGCTTACACCAAATCAGAAACTTGAAGAAATGGGTTATGGTAGAAACGAAGACCCGAATATGGATAAGGTTTATGTGAGTATTCAGGTTAAGCCTATCGACTCTATGAACATTGACCCTATTGAACAAGCAGTTGGTATTGCTGAAGCACAAGCAAGTGTTAAGATGGAAGAAAAGCCTTTAGCACAATTTCAGTCAATGGTAACCGAGTTCAATAAGAACAATCCAGGCAAGAGAGTAACGGTTGGTAAGTTAGAAGAAGTATTTGCAACAGGTATCAGAGTATTTGGTGAGCAAAATTTAAGAGGCAATGAAAATGCTTTTGCTATGAGCTTTGTAACTCGTTTTTTAGAAGCATACGCAAAGAAGCCTAATCAAAAAGCAGAAACTTATAACGATTACCCACAAGCAGCAACTGACAATGCAAAACGTGCTTTGGCTTGGGCAGAAAAGAATGGTTGGGGCGAATGTGGTACTCCTGTTGGAAAGCAAAGAGCAAATCAGTTAGCCAATAGAGAAAACATTAGTCGTGATACCATTGCAAGAATGGCAAGTTTTGCTAGACATCTACAACACGAAAATATCCCTTACGAAGAAGGATGTGGTGGATTGATGGTAGATGCTTGGGGAGGAAGAGAGGGAATTGAGTGGGCGCAAAGAAAGTTAAAAGAGATAGAAAATGCCTGATTTTAAAATATATGCATTAGCTGATAATCCATTTAATATTAGATATGTTGGATTGACATCTAAAAGTATTGAACATAGACTAAAACAGCATATGTGTGATTTTAGACATAATGCGCATAAGGTAAATTGGATTAAAAAATATGGTAATAGCATAATGGCATTTATCATTGAGGATGGTATAAAGACAGCCAAAGAGGCAAAAGATAGGGAAATATATTATATTAAAACTCTTAGAGATTTGGGAGTAAAATTAATAAATGCAACGGATGGTGGGGATTATAGTGCCAATAAAGGAATTGTTGCAAAAAATAAGGGAGTTTATAAAGTATCAATAGATTTAATAGATAAATTAAAAAGTGATTATGCTACTGGAAAATATTCACAAAAAGATTTATCTATCAAATATGATATATCAAAAAGCTCGATTGATAGATATTTAAAAATTAAAACAAATAGATAAATAAGATATGTTAATTTACAAAAACTTAAATCAAGGCATCTCTGATGTGGATGTTAAAAAAGGAATTGTAACCGGTTATTTCTCATCATTTGACAATATGGATAGTGATGGTGATGTTATCCGTAAGGGAGCATTTACTAAAACCATACAAGAGAATTTCCAAAGAGTTCGCCATTTATTAGACCACGATGCTACTAAAGCGGTCGGTAAAATTTTATCACTAACAGAAGACAATAAGGGTTTATATTACGAAAGTAAAGCAGGTCGCCATACTTTGGGTCGTGATTTCTTGTTAATGGTAGAAGATGGTCTTATCAACGAACATTCAATCGGATTTGTAACAATTAAACAAAAGAAGCAAGGACACTATAACGAAATCTCGGAGGTTAAGTTATATGAAGGTTCTTCATTACAAGGCTGGGGTGCTAACGAAATGACTCCAATTACAGGTATGAAATCTTACGAAAGCGTGAGCCAAATGATGGATAATATCCTAAAGGCTATCAAGAACGGTAAATACACCGACGAAACATTTTTAAAATTAGAACTCCAACTATTACAACTTCATAAAGAATTAGAATCATTTAAAGAAGTGTCAGTAGATACTCCTGAGCCATCTGAAGATAAGAGCTGTGTTACAGTTACTATCGAAATAGAAGATACTCACGAGGAATCTTACCCGACAGAAGATGAGGTTATGCCTGAAGATGAAGTTGTGCCTTCTGAAGAAATGCCAATGGAAGAACCAGTTATGGAAACTCCTGTTGAAGCACCAACTGAAGAAGATGAGTACGAGTTAATATTAAATTCACTAATAGAAAGTTATCAAAATGGAAAAAGTTGAACAATTAAAATCGTTAATTAACGAGAACCTTAAAACAGAGGTTGCTGAACAATTAACTGAAAAATCACAAGCGATTGAGAATCGTCTTGATGAAATCGAAATTAAATTACAAAAATCTACCGAAAACAAAATGGAAGAAAAATCATTCTCTAACTCTTTTGGCGAATTAATCGCTAAAAACTTTGACTCAATTAAAGAAGTATCTTTGGGTAACAAAGTAAAATTTAACTTAAAGGCAGTTGGTAATATGACTGTTTCTAACAACTTGACTGGTGATGCTATGCGTACCTATCAGCCAGGTGTTGCTATGGTTCCTAATCGTAAAATTAACTTCAGAGATTTAATTCCTGCTGTTTCTTCTGCGACTGGTATCTACACCCTATATCGTGAAACTGGTACTGAAGGTTCTATCTCAGTTCAGTCTACTCCAGGTGATGCTAAAACTCAAATCGATTACGATTTAACTGCTGTTACTTACACTGCTCGTTACATTGCTGGTTTTGCTCGTATTGACAAATCAATGTTACAAGATTTACCTTTCTTGCAAACTGCATTGCCACAAATGTTATTGCGTGATTTCTACAAAGCTGAAGATTCTAAATTCTACACCGATTTATCAGGTGCTGCAACTGGTTCTACTACCACTTCTGCTACCGTAGATGCTGAGCAAATCATTGATTATGTTGCTAACTTAGAGGCTAATGACTTTAACGTAAATGGTATCGTAGTTAATCCTAAGCAATGGGCAAGATTAGTAACCACTAAACCTGCTGATTATTCAGTACCAGGTGGTTTCACTATCGACGCTAATGGTAATATCGCTATCGCTGGTATCCCAGTTTACAAGTCTTCTTTCATCGCTGATGATAAAGTATTAGTAGGTGATTGGAACTATGCAAAGCGTGTTGTTGTTGACGATTTAATGGTAGAATTCTTCGAGCAAGATTCTGATAACGTTCAGAAAAACTTGGTTACTTGCCGCGTTGAGGCTCGTGAAGTATTGGCTATCGATCGTCTTGACGCATTCGTATTTGCTGATTTAGGTAACGTTGCCTAATTACTAAAGTAGTTTGGAAAGTATTTATACTGGGGGAATCGTCTTCCCCCCTACTTTCAAAAAATATAAATTATGGAAACAAAAGTAAAAGTAATCTACAATTACAGAGATGTTGAACTTGATAGACCTGTTTTAGTAGGGGAGGAATTTGTAGTTGATAGCCAGAGAGCAGAAATGCTTGTAGCAAGAAAATTAGTAAAAGTATTAGGTGCTGTTGAAGAGGAAGTTGTAGAGAAGGAAGAAAAGGAAGAAGTAAAAACTAAAGAATTAAAAACTATTAAAAAAACTAAATAATGACTTTAGGATTAGACGTACAAATTACTAACGATATTTCAAGTGAGCCGGTTAGCGTTGCCACTATGAAGGAGTATCTTAATATTGATTATGGTTCTTGGGATAGCTTAATTGCTACTTTAATTTCATCGGCAAGAACAAATCTTGAGAGATATACAGGTTGTACTTTTGGTACTAAAACATTAGTTTCTACATTTCAACAAGTTTCTGATAATATTGATATTCCTTATGGGCCTATTCAATCAATTACCCACGTTAAATCTATCGACGAAAGTGGTACTAAAACTACGCTAACAGCAGGAACTGATTATCTAATTACAGGAAATAACTTTAAAAATATTCGCTTCTTTGGTATTGATACTCCTATTGAAATTCAATATGTAGCAGGTTATACTTCTTTGCCAAGTGATTTAAAGGTTGCTATAATGAAACAAGTAGCAATAGATTTCCAATATAGAGAAAGTACGATTGAGGGTAGTGTTACTGAATTATCAAATAGTGCTAAAAAAACTGCTAATAGTTATCGTAGAATAGTAATGTTTTAATGAGAAGATCAGATTACAAAATATCAGATTTCAGAGAAATTGTAGAGTTTTATAACTTTTCATTAACTACTGATTCAGCAGGTGGCACTAAACCTAATTATACGCTATATACAACAACATTAGCGAGGGTTGAGCCATTTGATGGAGATTTATTTATTGAAGGTGGAGAGAGGGTTATAAACAATAAATATCTATTTACAATTAGGTATCGTTCAGGTGGATTAACTTATGGAACTGATAACATTTGGAATAATATATTGACTAATTGGAGTGATGATACCGGTAGTATAGATAAGAAGTTTAAGATAAAATATAGAGGTGATGATTATATCATTCATTCTGTTAGATTAGACGATGAGAAAAGATATTATATAAGAATTGTAGCTTGGAAACGTAATTAATGGCAATATCAAAAAGTTATAGTGCGAGTACAAATAGCAAAGGTGGATCATCTGCAAGAGTTATGTATTACCTAAACAAATGGGTTGAGAGAATACAATCAAGAGCAGAGGAGAAAGTAGAGGAAGCTGTTAGTACAATAACAAATACTACAAATAGACAATATGCTTCTAACAACCAAGATGGTAATATTACTCTACTTGGAAATCCTATATACTATAAAATGTATAATGGAAAAAATAGCATTACCGGAATTGCAACAGCAAGACCAATAAAAGAATTTATATACCTTGAATTTGGTACTCGTCAAAGTCCAAGTGATAGTTTAAGAATATTAACAGGTTGGCAAAGTGGTATTGATACATTATCGGTAGCTGCACCTTATAAGAGTCCAAGTATTAAATTTAGAAATAAACAACCAATACAAGGAAGGTATTATTTTTTAAATACTATTGACTTGGAAGGAATGAAATTTATAAGAGGATTCTTTAAATAATCTGTTGAAAAAAAATGTTGTAAAAGTTAAAAAATTTAACTATATTAGCAAAAAATAAAAAATGGCTTCATTAACAGGACAAACCATAGCATCTTCATACGATGCCTTATTAAAAGTAACGGATAACGGCCCACTAACCTCATCATTAAAATTAATTACTGATGGATTAGGTAACAATAGTGCGTTAAGTTTATCGACAGTATCTGCAAGTATTACTGGTACATTAGCAGTATCATCTACCTTATCTGCAAGTAATTTTAGTGGAACTTCATCAAATACCAATACTGGTGATGAAACAAACGCTACGATTAAAAGCAAATTAGGTGCTGCGACCACAAGCGTTGATGGGTACTTAACTTCTACCGATTGGACTACGTTCAATAACAAGGTTGCTACTACACGAAGCATATCTACTACTGCACCATTAAGTGGTGGTGGTGATTTGAGTGCGAATAGAACTTTAAGTATTTCACAAGCAACAACATCGACTGATGGTTATTTATCATCTACCAATTGGAATACTTTTAATGGTAAAATTGGTGGTAGTGGAACTACTGCTAATATTCCTTTGTTTAATTCTTCAAATACAATAACTAACTCTTTAATAACTCAAGCTGGAAGTGTTGTTGGTATTGATAGTGGTAGTGCTACTTTTGGAGTTGGTTATTTAGGAGATGGTGATTATACGTTTAAAGTAATAGCTGGTGGTGCTACAACAATATATTCGGGACTTGCTATTCAAGGTGGAGGTATTGGTATTAATGCGGGAGGTCTTAGTGTTATTGGTGGTATAAATAATAATAATGGAGGTATTACAAATGCTGGTGCTTTAAGTGGTTCAACTACAATAGCAATGGGTGGTGCTTTAAGTGGTGCTACTAATATAACTGGAAGTGGTAAATTAAGCATTGCAGATATTGGTGCAAGTGGAACGCTAAATGTAGGTAGTACTACAACTGCAACAAAGCGTTTAGAAATTACTGGAGATAATAATAGTGGAGAAAATAATACTTTACGTTTTGTAGATACCGATACAACTACTGCTGCAAACCAAGTAATTGGTAAAATTGAATTTTATAGTAGTGATGCTACTGCTCCTGGTGGTAGTGTAAAGGCATATATTTCTGCACACGCATTAGATACTTCACCCGATGCTTATTTAGATTTTGCTACTGACCAAGTAACTGGAACACCAACCGTAAGACAAAGAATACAAGCAGATGGTAAGGTGTTGTTTGGTACTACTACTGCAATAACTGGAAACTCAAACCTTGTTCAAGTGAATGGTGGTTTAGACCACAATATTATAATGCGTGCTTCAAGTGGTACTGCATTCACATTAGGTTTAAATGATAAAGGTAGTTTTTTTGAAACAACTTCTGGTAGTGCAATAGCAGTAACAATACCTACAAACGCTTCGGTTGCTTTCCCTATTGGAACTCAAATTTGGTTTGTTCAAGGTGGTGCTGGTGTACCAACATTTAGTGGAGATACTGGAGTAACATTAAGAACTCGTTCAAGTGTAAGACAACCATATGCAAGATATGCAGAGGTAAAACTTACCAAAACAAATACTGATGAGTGGTACTTAACTGGCGATTTAAAAGCATAATATGAAAGACGTAGGCTTCAGTTTAAGAAAGGCTTATTTTAATAAATTGAATGGGAGTGTTACTTTAAGTGGTAGTAATGTTCCAACTTACGATAATGTTCCTGATACTGCTACTTATCCCTATATACAAATATCAAATATTAGTGTTATAGACGAAAGTACAAAGACAAACTTCAATAATAATTGTGTTGTAACGATACAAATTTTTACAGGTACTGACGGAACGAATTATACCAAATCAGATGCTGATAATATATCAAATCAAGTAATGCTACTACTTTTAAATCGTAGTTCTTTGCCTGATGCTTCTGCTGATTTTAAGGTTATAACAAATAGCCTTGAGTCAACAAATTATATAGAAAGTCAATATGATGGCTTTTACGAAGTAAGAAAAGTAATTAGAATTAGAAATATAGTAGAACAATTATAAAATGGCATTAGTAAACGGAACAGACCTTGTACTTTATGTACTTGATGGAGTAAACAACAGAGCATTTGGACACTCTCGTAGCTTTACATTAAACGTAGAAGCAAATACAATCGATGTAACCTCAAGAGATAGTGCCGGATGGAGCGAATTTCTTATTGGATCAAGAAGTTTTACAATGGACTTTGAAGGTCTTGTAGATTATTCAGACAATATTGATCCTGCTTGGTTAGAAACTGCTATTGAGAACAAAACTAAATTTTTAGCAAAGTTCACAGCAGCTAATCCTGCGACTCCTGGTGCATTAATTTATAATGGGTATGTATATGTATCATCACTAACTATTGATGGCCCTATGGAGGACGTAGTAACGTATTCAGGCACATTACAAGGCACAGAAATCTTTTTAGAAACAATCGCATAAACTTAAACTTTAAAATAACAAAAAAATGGCTTTAATTAACGGAACAAATTTAACAATCAAAGTAGGCGGTGTAGCTCTACTAAAAGCAACTACTGCAAGTTTAGAACTATCGGTAGATTTACCAGATGCAACCACTAAAGATTCAGCAGGTTGGTCAGAATTTTTCGCAGGTGTGCGTTCTTTCACTTTATCTTCTGATGGTCTTGTGGATTATGCAACTGATGCAAAAGTAGAAACTGATGAGCTTGTAGCTTTATTAATTGCTCGTACTGCTGTAGCTGTAACTTTTTCTACTGCAACTGCTGGTGATATGTTATTGAGCGGTAACGCATTCATTACTTCTATCTCACAAACTGCTGATATGGAAAGTCCTGCTGGTTTCAGCGTATCTTTTCAAGGAACAGGTGCATTAACCCAATCTACTGTATCCTAATTAAACTTCTTCGGGCGATAGCCACATTTATTTAACGAAGAAAAATTATGACAGGTTACATTCAATTAGAATTAGGTGGTAAAAAGCGTGGTGTCAAGTTTGGCAATTACGCATTAATGGAATACTCTAAAATCAATAATACTGGAGTTGCAGAGTTTAACGAACAAAACCCTATTAAGCTATGTGCTGATTTGGTTTATTGTGGACTTAAAAACAACTGCTTTATTAAAAAAGAAATAGAGGATTTTACACAAGATGAAGTATTGCTTTGGGTAGATGATATGCCTATGACACAGATAACTGAAATTATCCAAGTGTTTGAACAATCAGCACAATTATCTCAAGGTGTTATAGAAACAAACCAAGCAATAGAGGCTTCATCTAAACCAAGTTCTGTAAAGCCAAAAAAATAGGCTGGGGGGACGTTTTAGACTTCGCCATAGGTGAGATAGGACTTCTCCCCGACCAATTTTACGATATGACTTGGGCTGACTATAACCGGTTGGTCTATGGTCATATAAAGAAAGAAACAAAGCAATGGGAACATACTCGTAGCATTATAGCTATGTTGTATAATACAAATGTAGGTAAGAAGCACGATCAAAAAGCTGCTGATAAACTTATGCCATTGTGGACTGATAATCTTGGCAAACCCAAAAAGCCAAAGCAAGAACCATTAAGCAAAGAGGACTTTGAGAAAGTCGCTAACAAATTAAACAACAATGGATAGTAATTTTCAGGTAACCATAAATGCCAATTTACAAGGATTAAGAAAAGCTATTGGCGAAGCTCAATCTACGTTAGCTCAATTTGATAAATCTGTTGATGGTGCTGCAAAATCTACAAAAGCATTAGAAAGAGAAGCCAATAGAGGAAGATTAGCCGCCTTCGCTTTTGGTCAAGTTATTCGTGATGCTGGTTTCTTTTCCCAATCATTCGGGTTGGGATTACTTGCTATATCAAATAACATTCCTATCCTTATTGACCAATTAACTTTATTGGCTGGATTAACAGGTGCTGCTGGTACTGCACTATCAATATTAGGTTCAATTCTAACTGCCGGATTAACAATTTGGGCATACTCTTCAAATGCTGTTGATAAAAATAAACAATCTATTGATGAATGGAGAGAAAGTTTAGAAGACACAACTGAAGTACAATTAAGAGGTAGACAGGCTGCATTGGATGAGGTAACAAGCCTTGATATGCTTTATAGAGCTGCTACCGATGTTTCAAATTCAATGTATTTGAGATTAAAAGCAGCAAAGGGACTTCAAGACCAATACCCAACTACATTTGCAAATTTAAGTGCTGAACAAATAGCTTTAGGTAAAAACGAGGCTGCTTATAATGGTTTAAGGGATAGTATTTATGGTGTTGCTATTGCAGAGGCTGGTAAAGATAAAATAGTAGCCAACGCATCAAGAATATTAGATAATAATACAAGGATTTTAGAAGCAAGGAATTTATCTATTCAAAAGCAAAATGAGTTACTTATTGAACAAGGTAAAACAGCTGGAGTTGATCCTAATGCTGTAAGAGTTAGTACAGGTGCTACTCCTGGTTCAGTAGCTATAAATGCAGAAGCTGAAAAATCATTCGCAAGACAAGCTGTACTTAAAAAAGAACTTTTTGATTTAGACCAAGTTATTTATAACTCTACATCAGATACAAATATATTAAATGAAAGAAATGCTAATATATGGGCAGAAATTGCAAAATATACAAAAGCTGTTGTAGATAATTTAGATGGTGGTAAGCCATTAAAAGAAATCACAAAAACATTCGGTGATATAAATAACGCAAAGCCATTTGAAAAAATAAATAAAGAGGCGGATAAATTCTTTACAAGAAAGGTTGAAACAAAGAATCTTTTAGGATTAAGGGATTTTACAAATGCAATGTGGGGAATAAATGATGAAATTACAAATATTCTTCAAAATGGTATTGTAGCAACCATATCATCAAGTTTTATGGCTGTTGGTGAAGCTATTGCAACTGGTGGAAATATTGCTAACGCTGCTGGTGCTGCATTTCTTGGTTCTCTTGCAACTGTTGCCCAACAATTAGGAGAGTTAGCTATTGGAGTTGGTCTTGGTGTAAAAGCTATCAAGGCTTCATTAGAAAGTTTAAATCCAGTAGTTGCCATTGCAGCAGGTGTTGCATTATTAACATTAGCAGGTTATGCAAGAGGTAGGGCAGGAGCAATTTCAAAATCAGGTTCAAATAATAGTGGTAGTAATTCATCAAATGCTATGAGTGGTAATTATGGAGGTGTAAGACCATTCGCAGCAGGTGGTATCGTTAGTGGCCCTACAAACGCATTAATAGGTGAATATCCCGGTGCAAGAAATAACCCCGAAGTAGTTGCTCCATTAGATAAATTAACAAAAATAATAGGTGGTAGCATTGGTGGAGATATGGGTGGTCAATTAAGTGCAAGAATTAGTGGTAACGATTTAGTTATCTTATTAGACAGAGCATCAAAAAATAGAAAAAATTACTTCTAATGGCATTTACAGGATACGGTGCAAAATATACATTAACATTTTCTGATGTTTACCAAAATACTACTGGTCAATACATAGCCACAATCTATAAAAAAGGATATAGTGGTTTTGTACACGAGGTTAGTGGAACAGGAACTCCTTTAGTTATAGAAACTGATAGCGATGGTGGTAATGGTGGTTACAGACCAGTTATTGCTACAAAGGCTACTTTAAATCTATTATTTAATTATGTTGGAGAAGGTCTTGGTACTGATGAATGGACTCCTAACGAAAACATTTGGGAAACCTATCAAAAGATATTTTCTGAAAGTGGATTTGATATTAGGGAATTTATTACTGCTAATTTTGATACATTTCTATTAGAAGTTAAGATAAAGAATGGTGGTAGTTATAATATAATTTGGCAGGGTTATTTTATATATAATACAGATGTTTCATTAAGTGAAATAGCACCTATAACATTCTCACTTCAATTTTCCGATTTTGGATTAATGAAGATTAATAGATTTTACAATTTTGAAGCTGGTAATACTAATTTAATACGTTACTTTCCAAGTGATAAAATATCTTTGCTTGATGTAATAATGAGGTGTTGTTATTTTTCCTATATAACAAATAAAGTTTCTTTAGAATATCCATTTCCATATTCTTTAACACAATCTTACGTTAATGGTAATGGAGCAACAGTCAATTCAACTATTGATTTAAGTTCAATGCTTATACAGAAAAATGCTTTTTTACAAGAGCTTGGAAAGTATAAAACATTATTTGAAGTTTTAGAAGGTCTTTGTTCTCAATTTGGATTAATTGCTTTCTATAAAAATAATATATTGCATATAAGGTCTTACGATTCTCTTGTAAATAATACAACTGAAAATGTAGATACCATTGAATATACAGTAGATAATTATGATGTTGCAACCGATGAAGTTGAATATTCATTTTATGCTTATGCAAGTGAGTATGACCCTATAAGACCCTTAAATTCAACTTTGCCAAATATAGGAAGAAGCCAAACAATTAGGTTTAATTATCCTATTGAAAATGTTGTAATATCTAATTCCGCATCTTTAAATTACAATACTCCAAATTACAATATGTCATCTGTATCTGAAGTTGCAAGATATACAGGTGCAGGTTCTTATTATGCTGTAAATAGTTGGTATGAACCAAGTGGTCGTGAATTAATATATCAAGGTATAGATGCACAACCAAATACAATACAGGCAAGACCATTTTATCCTTATGCGTTATTAAAAACTCAATCATTTGGAACTAATTATGCAACTAAATTTCCTGCAAAATATCAGGCTGGTTTTGATTTAGGTGTATATATAGATAGTGAGGAATTTAGTGTTTCTTCTGGTGATGTATTTTCTTTTTCTTATTTAGCTTGGACAGATGGTAGATTAAAAAATTTACCTCCTACTGGTGGTACTATAAATCAATTTAATTATAGACCAAGACCTGTTGTAGCATTAGTTTTAATTGCTAATGATGAAAATGGTGTTGAAACAACATTCTATTATAACTATACTAATAATAAATTTGAATCAGGGTATACTCCAACAGCATCAGGTAGTCTACCATTAACACTAATACCAAATTATCTTGGTAATGATTCAGATAAAATTTACTATGATATAAAAGGAGTATTAGATATTCCCGATAATGCAAAGATAAAAATAAGACAATACCAACCATATAGAAACTTAACTGTTGCTTCTGCGACCGACCCATATCAATTATTTGTAGAGTATTGTAATCTTCAAACATTTAAAGGTTCTATAATTACAGGACTTCCAACATCACAAAAGTTTATAACTAAATTTGATGGTTTTGTAAATTCAGATAATTCATTTAGTTTAGAATCTGGTGTATTTATTAGCGAATCTCAAAAATATGTACCACCTACATTATTTACTTTAGGAGATGCAAAGGCTAAAAATCCAATGTATGTAGCAGGTTCTTATGGTAATAATATATTTGATGCTTATAATAACCCTGCAAGTGGTATAGCTTTAAGTTATCAAAATATAGGTTGTGCAAATATATCTTACGCATCTTTAAAAACACAATTAGGTAATATATCATCTGCAATATTAAAAAATATAGGTTTGTCTAATGTTACAATAGAAGGTACTTTTAAGTCAGATGCAAGTTTATTTATAGGTCGTAAATTTAGTTATCAAATTACAAGTTATAATAGTGTTAATTTTGCTTTATTGGATTATAGTATAGACCTTAAAAATGCAACATACGATGCTTTATTATACTCATCTAAATTTTCAGATTCAACAGGAAAAACAGTAGTAAATCAAACAGTAATCTCATAATGACTGCCCACGAAAAAAATAGGCTTGATACAATGGCTGAAGAAATAGAAAACCTAAAGCACCAATTATCGGAGATGAAGGTAATGGTAAAAGATATTCACGACCTATTAGCAGGTAGTCCATTAGACCCAGATAGCAAAGGTTTGGTTAGGGATTATAGAGAAACAAAAAAGTCATTTTACGATTTGAGAGATGAGTTCAAGAAATACAAGAATTATCTTTGGGCATTGATTACGCTTATTGGAGTAGGAGCAATTAAAATAATCACAGATTTATTAAAGTAATGGAAATTAAAAAAGTAAGTAAAAAAGGTTTGGAGTTTATTGCCAAAGAAGAAGGACTTGTTTTAAAGCCATATAAGTGTAGTGCAGGAGTTCCTACGATTGGTATTGGCTCTACCTATTACGAAGACGGTACGAAGGTTAAAATGACCGATAAGCCTATTACAAAGGAACGTGCTTATATCCTATTCCAGAATGTTTTGAAGCATTATGAGATGTGTGTGTATGCCCATACTCGTGATGATATAAATCAGAATCAGTTTGACGCTTTGGTTAGCCTTTGCTTTAACATTGGCACAGGAGCATTTAATAAATCTACGTTAGTAAAAAAAGTTAATGCTAATCCGAATGACCCTACGATAGGTGCTGCCTTTGAGATGTGGAAGAATGCAGGAGGTAAACCAATTTTACTAAACAGAAGAAAAAGAGAATACCAATTATATTTAGGCAAATAAGATGGCAAGAGCAAAAGTAGCAGATATTAAATTATTTAAGAAGAAGCCTAAAAGAAAAAGACCAGGTCGCCATTCTAAAAAAGGAGCTTCTAAATTAAAACAATCTAAATTATACACTAAAAAATATAGGGGGCAAGGAAAGTAATGGAAAAATTATTATTTAAGTTATTAGGCAAGAGTTGGAAGACAAGTGCTATTGGATGGGGATTAATTGTTGGTGGTATTGTTTCTGTTCTTATGGGCAAAACTAATTGGACAGATTCAGCAGTTACTATTGGTATAGGTATAGGTTTATTACAAGCGAAAGATGGCGATAAGAAATAGTTTATGCTTCTTGCTATTATTACTTTCTTCTTGCGGTATCTTCAAAACAAGAATAGTAACAAAGACAGATAGCCTTTATATTGATAACACAAAGATAGTTACCGAGAGAATCGTAGATACTATTATTACCTTAAAAAGTGATACAATATCCTACTCTTTTACTCAACCACTAAAAGATACTATTATTAATTTATCAACAAATGGTAAAGGTAAAGTTAAGATAGCCTATAAGAAAGGGGTGTATAGTATCCTATCAATACAGGGAGAAAAGTCCATTCCAATCAAAATTTACGAGAAAAAAGTGGAATATAGAAACGTATTTATTAAACAAAAAGGAAAGTCAGTTGTCGCCAAAGGAAACTTTAATTACACAGATTTCTTTATTTTCTTGATTATTAGCATTATAGTTCTTACTTTAGTGTTAAAATCAAACGCAATTAAATATGCAAAAGAACTTTCGTCCAAGATTAAATTCTGGTGAATACGATTTAGTTAGAAGTTTTAGAAACTCTAATGTCGTAGGTATTATTGGCGACCGCCACGCACCTTTCACTCATCCGGATTATTTTAAATTTATTTACGAGGTATTTAACAAGTTCCAAGTAGATACTATTGTAGATATTGGTGATGATACGGATTTCCACGCTATAAGCTACCACGAAACTGATCCTGATGGTCATTCGGCAGGTAACGAATTAGAATTGGCTATTAAGGAACACGAGAAATGGTGGACTGCCTTTCCAGAGGTTTATGGTTGTATTGGAAACCACTCGGCTTTGCCTTTTAGGAAGATGCAAACAGCAGGTTTACCGAAGTCAATGATGAAGACCTATAACGATATTATGGGTTATCCTAAAGGTTGGAAATGGGATTATACCCACGAAATTGATAATGTTCTATATACTCACGGAACAGGAAGTAGTGGTCAGATGGGAGCTTTAAATAGAGCAAAGGATAATCGCCAATCAACAGTTATCGGCCATATCCATTCTTTTGGTGGAGTTATGTATAGTGCAAGTGATAGAGATATGATATTTGGCTTAAACGTAGGCTGTGGACTTGATGTAAATGCTTATGCTGTGGCTTATGCTAAACAATTTGCTAAAAGACCTACACTTGGTTGTGGTATAGTTATAGATGGTAAAATAGGGTTATTTATTCCAATGGATTTAGGTCGTAAAATAGAATGGATTTAAAAGAAAAACCAAAGAATGATGAAAGGCTTACGTTTGGCGATTTAGCCGAATATATGATGACCTTGACTGAAATGCTAACAATTCTTGAAGATAGTAATGCTCCTCAAAAGTATGCTTTGCAAGTAAAGATATGTAATGAGATAGACGCAATATTAGATGCTTTATCAATACAAAAATGATTAGGTTAGTATATGATAATCCTCCTACATTCATCGAGATTGGCAAGGTCAAGAAGCGTAAGATTTATCTTGGTTACAATGCTATTTATGCTGGGATACATTATTCAGTTAGGCAGAAAATTGTGCAGGAACTTAAAGAGTTTCTTTGGTGTAAAGAGTTTGCAGAAATAGGTCTTATAGAAAAGCCAGTTAAGATTAAATTAATATATCGTCGTAATCTAAAAAATTGGGATTTAGATAATAAATGTGGCTTATGGGCCAAGTGCTTTTTAGACCTTGCTAAAGGACAAATATTTTTAGACGATAATGTAAAGTACGTTAAGGAATTAAGTTATTGTTACGAGGAAGGTGAAGATAGGTTGGTTATAGAAATTGCGGAGGTGTAAAACGAGAAAGGGGGCTAATCGCCCCCAATCTTTACCCAAAAGGGAAACCAATGAAAAAACCCTTTGGGCGATAACCACAACCAAAAATACTAAATCTTATTTAACTTTCTTATAAAAACTATCAACACTTATTCCTTCTTTCTCTTCATTCTTTAGGATCAACTGTACGTTAAATATAATAGCCGACAAGTGATCTTCGCTTCTATCTCCCATCTCATACTTTGCTAAATGCCGGTGTAGGCTTTCTAATGCAGTTTCAGTTGGCTGACCTTTCTGCCAGTTATTCTTCCCATATTTATTAGCACCTTCACGAAGTAAGTAACCAAATCGTAAACGAGTATATGCAGTTAAGTGGTTTACTAATGGCTTATCGGTATCATCATCTCTCTTGCTGCCACTTTCAAAAATACGCTCGGTATTAATTACATTGCTTACATTCTTTGGATGCTTTTCGTCTAAATGTTTCTGGTACGACTCATCCTGAATATAATTGTACTTGTACTTGAAGCTATCCTCTATGCTCATCGCTTTTGAATTACTAATCTTAATGCCTTTCTAATTTCTTTTAACTCTTGTTCTTTAACTTGTTTCAATTTCATCAAAGCGTCAATTTTCTTTTGCCTTGATATTTCATCTACTAATGCTTCCAATACTCTCATTTTATTCTATCTGCCCAAATTAAAAAATCTTGTTTAAAATAAAGCTCGTTTGTTTCAAAATTAGGCTTGTCTAAATCAATATGGGAAAATGTAAGTACCTTTCCTGATAGTTTAGTTTTTGCCTTATCTACTTTTATTAATTTAACCCTCTCCTTTGTTGATTGACTAAATTGCCATTCGCTGCCAATAAGTTCTTCTATTTTAGTATAAGTCGTCTTCATACTCGTCTTCTAAATTGGCTCTTAATCTTGCTAATGTTTTAGATGACTCTTCATAAAACCTATCCTGCTTATCAACAATACCAAGAGCATATAATGCTTGGCAAAATCTAACATCTGGATTGGCTAAAAGATAATCTTTTACTAATTCTAATAGCTCAATGTTGTAGTTAATTCTCTTGAACGTCATCTGCAACCACAGCTTCTTCAACAACCGGTTCTTCTTGTGGCAAGGTTTTTACAATTACGTCAAATGCTTCTTTTACTACAACTGCATCATCTAATGATAAAATTCCTTTTGACTGGGCAACCAATGCCACTTCTAATAATACTTTTAATGCTTTTTCTTGTTCCATAATCAATAATTTTTGCTAATATAATTAAAATTCAAAATTAGGCTTAATAAAATTCTCAACACTTGTATCGTAGAAAGAAGATAGTGCTAAATTATTTCTAAATAATACCCTTCCAGTTTCTCCATTTCTATTCTTGCGTACAAAGCAAACACATTTACCTTTACTATCCTCCATCTTACCGTCAAACTCAAATTCGGGATAATCGTAATATTCTGCCCTCCACAACATCAATACCATATCCGCATCTTGCTCAATACTACCAGATTCTCTCAAGTGGTGTAGGAAAGGTATTTTAGGGTCAGATGTTTCTACCTGTCGTGATAACTGTGCGATGGCGATAATCGGTATATTTAATTCCTTTGCCAATAACTTTATCTTACGACTAATCTCGGAAATCTCCTGCTCTCTATTGCCTTTGCTCTTGCCTACGTTTATTAGTTGTATATAGTCGATAACAATAAGTTTAATGTCGTGGCGACGTTTCATTGTAATTGCTCTTGCTCTGATGTCGTCAATAGATGCGTTTGGCTTATCGTCAATATGGATTGGTAATGCTCCTAACTTTTGAGATTTCGTAAAATATTCTTGTAACTTACTTTCTTCTAATTCTCTAATCCTTGAGTTAGATATTTGTGTTTCAATAGCAGCAAACTTCTTTGTTAATTCGGTATGGCTCATCTCTAAACTAAAAAAGCCTACTGGTGTATTTTGCTTTGCTAAACGATAGGCAATATTAATCCCAAAAGTTGTCTTGCCCATTCCAGGTCTACCTGCAACAATTACAACCTGTTGGTTCTTAAATCCTATAATTTGCTTATCTAAATCCTTAAATCCACTCTTGCAACCACTAAACTCTCCGTTTAACTCCATTTCCTGCTCTCTAATCAACTCAATTAAAGAATTGGATATATGGATGCCACCTACGTTAGATGTTTCGTTAGAAAGGCTTAAAGTAAGCTCATTTGCCAAAGATAGGTTATCCACCATCTCATCTCCGTTGTAAAGTTTATCTACAAGTTCACTTGCTTTTATAATACCAAGCCTTCTTTTGTAGTTTTCGCTTACAATATCAACATAATATTCAAGAGAGGATGTATTTACTACTCCTGCTGTCAAATCCATTAAGGTATTTATACCACCAATAGAATCTAACTTTTTCTCGGCTTGTAGCTTTGAGTTTATAGAGATTAAATCGGTTGGACGTGATGCAGAAAATTGTTCGCTAATTGCGTTGTAGATTACTTGGTTCTTGTGAGAGTAAAAAGCATCTATTGGCAATTTAGAAATCACCGAGTGTAGTGCTTTAGGTTGGTCAAGTAATATTCCTAAAATAGCATCTTCTATCTCGACTGCTTGTGGTAATTGTTTAACTGGTTTCATTTTTGTGGTTTATACTTTTGATTGTAATGCTATTATTCTTGTTTCTTCTGCTCTTGTAGGTAATAAGTGTTGTTCTATTAGCCAAGATAATTTCTGAAATGGTACGTTATGTTTTTTAGATAACTCCATAACACTAATATCCTGATTTGTATATTCTTCAAATATAGAAACTATTTTTAATTTATCTACCGACCTTAATTTTAATTCCGGATATATATTATAATCCCCTACCGTTACATCGCTCATATTCTTGTATTGCTTTAAATATTTGGTGTGCAACTTGTGGGACGATTGCGTTTCCTCCAGCTTTGACTGACTCGATTCTCCATTTAGGAACGGAGATAGTGTCCAATCGGGTGGGAATCCCATCATTTCCATTATAAATTGGGGGCTGAGTTGGGAAGTTTTCCCAACAATCCCGTGTCTTGCGTGGATGTAATGTTGTAGCATACTGTCTTGAAACTTTGCGTTCTCTCCCGCTCTCGTACATCCCCCCTTCCAATCCGATGCTGTCGGAGTGGGCAACGAACCAAACCCTATCTCTTTTG
>Ga0209400_1000587_pt1 | contig 31642 bp, 23 predicted proteins | sample M_130807_EF_Meta_FD_187313 | JGI IMG/M metagenome (GOLD analysis project Ga0209400, IMG submission 187313) | Freshwater microbial communities from Lake Montjoie, Canada to study carbon cycling - M_130807_EF_MetaG (SPAdes) (version 2) | ecosystem: Environmental > Aquatic > Freshwater > Lake... | reverse complement strand
TCTAACAGGTCTAACAGGTGCTAGTGGACTTACTGGAGCTACCGGCCTAACAGGTGCCACTGGACTCACTGGTGCTACCGGTGCCACTGGACTTACGGGTGCAACCGGCCTAACAGGTGCTACTGGACTTACTGGAGCCACCGGACTTACTGGAGCCACCGGACTTACTGGAGCCACCGGACTTACAGGTGCTACTGGACTTACTGGTGCTACTGGACTCACTGGTGCTACCGGTGCCACTGGGCTTACTGGTGCAACTGGACTTACTGGTGCAACAGGGCTAACAGGTGCAACAGGTCTAACAGGTCTAACAGGTGCTAGTGGACTTACTGGAGCTACCGGCCTAACAGGTGCCACTGGACTCACTGGTGCTACCGGTGCCACTGGACTTACGGGTGCAACCGGCCTAACAGGTGCTACTGGATTAACTGGGGCAACTGGAGCAACTGGAGCAACTGGTCTAACCGGAGCAACTGGTATCACGGGCGCAACTGGTATCACGGGCGCAACAGGGCTAACAGGTGCTAGTGGACTTACTGGAGCTACCGGCCTAACAGGTGCCACTGGACTCACTGGTGCTACCGGTGCCACTGGACTTACGGGTGCAACCGGCCTAACCGGTGCTAGCGGCCTAACCGGTGCTAGCGGCCTAACCGGTGCAACCGGTGCAACTGGTCTTACTGGAGCAACCGGTATCACGGGTGCAACTGGTATCACGGGTGCAACTGGAGCAACTGGCCTAACCGGTGCAACCGGTGCTAGCGGCCTAACTGGTGCTAGCGGCCTAACTGGTGCTAGCGGCCTAACCGGTGCAACCGGTGCAACTGGGCTTACTGGAGCAACCGGTGTTACAGGTGCAACTGGTATCACCGGCGCTACTGGTGCAACTGGTATCACGGGTGCAACTGGTATCACGGGTGCAACTGGTATCACGGGTGCAGCTGGAGCAACTGGCCTAACTGGTGCAACAGGTGCTAGCGGCCTAACCGGTGCTAGCGGCCTAACCGGTGCTAGCGGCCTAACCGGTGCAACCGGTGCAACAGGTCTTACCGGAGCAACCGGTGTTACAGGTGCAACTGGTATCACCGGCGCTACTGGTGCAACTGGTATCACGGGTGCAACTGGTATCACGGGTGCAGCTGGTATCACGGGTGCAGCTGGAGCAACTGGCCTAACTGGTGCAACAGGTGCTAGCGGCCTAACCGGTGCTAGCGGCCTAACTGGTGCTAGCGGCCTAACCGGTGCAACTGGAGCAACTGGTCTAACCGGAGCAACAGGTCTTACCGGTGCAACTGGTATCACGGGTTCAACCGGTGCAACTGGTGCAACTGGTATCACGGGTGCAACTGGTATCACGGGTGCAACTGGTATCACGGGTGCAACTGGAGCAACTGGAGCAACTGGCCTCACCGGTGCAACTGGTGCAACGGGCCTAACCGGTGCAACAGGTTCCGTAGGTGCAACGGGCGCTAGCGGCGTCACGGGAGCGAGCGGCGTCACGGGAGCTAGCGGATCAATTGGTGCCACTGGTGCAACTGGTTCCGTGGGTGCAACTGGAGCTAGTGGAGTCACTGGTGCGAGTGGTCTCACTGGTGCGAGTGGTCTCACTGGTGCCTCTGGATCAATTGGTGCGAGTGGTCTCACGGGTGCCTCTGGATCAATTGGTGCCACCGGTGCAACTGGTTCCGTAGGTGCAACTGGAGTTAGTGGTGCAACTGGAGCTAGTGGTGTCACGGGTGCGAGTGGTGTCACCGGTGCGTCCGGATCAATTGGTGCCACAGGTACTAGCGGTGCAACTGGTGCAAGCGGAGTAACCGGTGCCACAGGTGCGGCATTGAGAATTAGCGGAACCGTCAATAGTGGTAGTGAATGGTTAGTTTTACAACAATCCTTAGTCACATCAGGCACAGGTATCGGAAACGTTTATGCCTATAGAAACGAATTATGGGTTTGGAATGGTGCTTCTTTCGTTAACCAAGGCCCTGTTGGAATTCAAGGTGCTAGCGGCATAACTGGCGCGACCGGTGCAACTGGCGCTTCAGGAGTTACTGGCGCGACCGGTGCAACTGGCGCTTCAGGAGTTACTGGCGCGACCGGTGCAACTGGCGCTTCAGGAGTTACTGGCGCGACCGGTGCAACTGGCGCTATTGGAGCAAGTGGAGCGACCGGTGTAACCGGTGCAACTGGCCTCACCGGTGCAAGCGGTGTAACTGGTGCTAGTGGTCTCACAGGTGCGACAGGTGCAACAGGCCTCACCGGTGCAAGCGGTGTAACTGGTGCTACTGGCGTAACTGGTGCTACTGGTCTCACAGGCGCGACAGGTGCTACAGGACTTACCGGAGCTAGCGGTGTAACTGGATCCAGCGGTCTCACAGGTGCGACAGGTGCAACAGGCCTTGCCGGTGCGAGTGGTGTCACAGGATCGACAGGTATTACAGGTGTAACTGGATCCAGCGGTCTCACAGGTGCGACAGGTGCAACAGGCCTTGCCGGTGCGAGTGGTGTCACAGGATCGACAGGTATTACAGGTGCAACTGGAGTTACCGGGGCTAGTGGCGCAAGTGGTGTTACAGGATCGACAGGTATTACAGGTGCTACAGGATCAATTGGTGCTACAGGTGCTACAGGATCAATTGGTGCTACAGGCGCAAGCGGCGTAACGGGTGCCACGGGTGCTGCCTTGAGACTGAGTGGCACAGTCTTGACTAACCTCGACTTCACAAACCTACAAACCGAGTTGACAAACACAGCCACAGATATCGGCAAGGTATATGCATATAACGGTGATCTTTGGGTCTGGAGTGGTACTGGTTTCATTTATCAAGGCCCTATAGGAATTGAAGGTGCTAGCGGTGTCACCGGTGCCACGGGTGCAACTGGCGTGACAGGTGCAACTGGCGCGACAGGTGTCACTGGTGCCACAGGTGCAACTGGCGCGACAGGACTGACTGGAGCCAGCGGCGTAACTGGTGCTAGCGGCATTACCGGCGCAACCGGATTAACAGGTGCCACCGGCGCGACAGGACTGACTGGAGCTAGCGGCGTAACTGGTGCTAGCGGCATTACCGGCGCAACCGGATTGACAGGTGCCACTGGTGCAACCGGAGTTACCGGTGCCACTGGTGCAACCGGAGTTACCGGTGCCACTGGTGCAACCGGAGTTACCGGTGCAACCGGAGTTACCGGTGCCACTGGTTCAACGGGTGCCACCGGAGTTACCGGTGCCACTGGTGCTAGTGGTCTTACAGGTGCTACAGGCGCGACAGGAATGACTGGAGCAACTGGTGTTACTGGTGCTAGTGGAATAACCGGTGCCACGGGAGTTACCGGTGCCACGGGAGTTACTGGCGCGACCGGCGCGACCGGAGTTACCGGAGTTACCGGCGCGACTGGAGTTACTGGAGTTACCGGCGCGACCGGAGTTACCGGCGCGACCGGAGTTACCGGCGCGACCGGAGTTACCGGCGCGACCGGCGCTAGTGGTGCTACAGGCCTTACCGGTGCAACGGGTGCCACTGGAGTTACCGGTGCCACAGGTGTCACTGGTGCAACAGGAGCTGGACTTACAATCCTTGGAGTTTATGCAAACGTGGGCCTACTACCCAACACGCTAACGGCTGGCGATGTGGGTAAGACCTATTTGGTTGCTCCCGGTTCTTCGGGAACTCTTTATGTTTGGAATGGAACTGGCTTCCTTTCTGCAGGTCCAGCTGGATCACAAGGCTCAAGCGGTATCACAGGTGCCACTGGAGTTACCGGTGCAAGTGGACTCACCGGCGCGACAGGTGTTTCAGGTGCTAGTGGTGCTACCGGACTCACTGGAGCAACTGGAGCAACAGGAGCCACCGGAGTTACTGGAGCAACAGGAGCAACTGGAGTTACTGGAGCAACAGGAGCAACAGGTGTTACTGGTGCAACAGGTTCAATCGGTGCCAGTGGTGCAACAGGTATTACAGGATCTAGTGGAGTAACTGGAGCAACAGGTTCAACTGGTGTTACTGGTGCAACAGGTTCAACTGGTGTTACTGGTGCAACAGGCATTACAGGATCTAGCGGAGTAACTGGAGCAACAGGTATTACTGGTGCAACAGGTGCAACAGGTATTACTGGGGCAACAGGTATTACTGGGGCAACAGGTATTACTGGGGCAACAGGTATTACTGGAGCAACTGGAGCTAGCGGTGCTACTGGTATTACTGGCGCAACAGGTATTACAGGATCTAGCGGTGTTACAGGTGCCACAGGTATTACTGGCGCAACAGGCGCAACTGGAGCCAGTGGTGCAACAGGTATTACAGGATCTAGCGGTGTCACAGGTGCCACAGGTATTACTGGTGCAACAGGCGCTAGTGGTGCTAGTGGTGCAACAGGAGCTAGCGGAGTAACTGGAGCAACTGGTATTACTGGAGCAACAGGAGCCAGTGGTGCAACAGGAATTACAGGATCTAGTGGTGTCACTGGAGCAACAGGTATTACTGGAGCAACAGGTTCAGTCGGTGCCAGTGGTGCAACAGGTATTACAGGATCTAGCGGTGTTACAGGTGCCACAGGTGTTACTGGCGCAACAGGAGCCAGTGGTGCCACCGGTATTACTGGTTCTAGCGGCGTAACTGGTGCAACAGGTATTACAGGTGCAACAGGAGCCAGTGGAGCCAGTGGTGCAACAGGTATTACTGGTTCTAGCGGTGTTACAGGTGCCACAGGTGTTACTGGAGCAACAGGAGCCAGTGGTGCAACAGGTATTACTGGTTCTAGCGGTGTTACAGGTGCCACAGGTGTTACTGGAGCAACAGGAGCCAGTGGAGCCAGTGGTGCAACAGGTATTACTGGTTCTAGCGGTGTTACAGGTGCCACAGGTGTTACTGGAGCAACAGGAGCCAGTGGTGCAACAGGTATTACTGGTTCTAGCGGCGTAACTGGAGCAACAGGTATTACTGGAGCAACAGGTATTACTGGAGCAACTGGCGCAACAGGTGTTACAGGATCTAGCGGTGTTACAGGTGCCACAGGTGTTACTGGCGCAACTGGTGCAACTGGTGCAACAGGTATTTCAGGATCTAGCGGTGTTACAGGTGCCACAGGTGTTACTGGCGCAACAGGCGCAACTGGAGCCAGTGGTGCCACCGGTAATACTGGTTCTAGCGGAGTAACTGGAGCAACTGGTATTACTGGAGCAACTGGGTCTAGCGGTGCAACAGGTATTACTGGTTCAACTGGAGCCAGTGGTGCAACAGGTATTACCGGAGCAACTGGAGCAGGTCTGAATATTAAGGATAAATACTCAACTCTTGCCGCACTGCAAGGTGCATCAGGAATACGCATTCCTGGCGATATTTATGCTGTGGGGGCAAGCGGTGCTCCTGTGGAACTTTATCTATGGTCAGCAATTGCTTCAGACTGGGTTAGCCTCGGCTTAATTCAGGGTGCAACGGGCATTCAAGGCCCTACAGGTCCATCTGGTTCTCAAGGTATTGCTGGTCCTGCTGGTCCTGCTGGTCCTGCTGGAGCTGCTGGCGGCGGCGGCGTTGCCATTGCTGGCCCTGCCGGCCCAACTGGCCCAACTGGTGCAACAGGTGCAACAGGTGCAACAGGTGCAACAGGTGCTAGCACTGCACTCGAGGTAACAGGTGCAACAGGTGCAACTTCACCTTCTGGTGCAACTTCACCTTCTGGTGCAACTTCACCTTCTGGAGGATCTAATTCGATCATTAGAGAACTGCCTACTGTAGAAATTGGACAAATTAAATTCGACGCGAAGCAGGTGGGATCATTAACGACAACTGCTGCGGTAGATGTTTCTTACATGGCGACGATCACCATTCAGTCGACCAGCAGAGTAGCGTCAAAAACACCTACCATGTCAGTTAATCCGATACTGACAAAATCTGATACCTCCACATTTACTTTATCTTCAATAAAGCAGAGCGTTGGTTTAGATAGTAAAGGCAGAGTGGTCCGGATCACCGAAGTGAAGGGCATCTTCGTTCCAAAGGTTGAAAATGCCCCACTGGCTTTAAGTTTGAAGTCACTTGATGGTGTCCCAATCAACGCAGCTTTTGCCAGCGTAGAGTTAAACCCTGTAAACATTAAGTCGCTACCCGGTTTAACTCCTACTAAGCCCACAGTTACTGACAACAAGGTACCTGCGCCTACAAAACCAAGTTCAGCTAACACCTCAACTCCTTCAGCATCTCCGATAGCGCCACCTCCGAAGGCAACCCCACAAACAACTGCTAAGGCCACGCCAAAAGCAACTACGCCAAAAGCAACTACGCCAAAAGCAACTACGCCAAAAGCAACTACGCCAAAAGCAACTACGCCAAAAGCAACTACGCCAAAAGCAACTACGCCAAAAGCAACACCGCCAAAAGCAACACCGCCAAATGGCCCTAAACGTTGACCGGAAACATCTATGAGCGAAAATGTATTTACGACACAGATTTGCACTATCGAACCACCCGATGGTTTCCAGATATATTTTGATTTTGGAAGAGACAAATCGAAAGCTCACCATCTTTTTCTTAACTTCCACGGTAATGCTCTTGCCATTCTTGAGTCCTTTGCCGGCTCATTACATCCCCATCTACATGCCAAGCTTTTGAATTCAATTACCAGGGATGTTGCTGCACTAGGCGCCTACCTCGAACCATATGACGAAGACTTTCCCGATGAGATAGGTTATGTATTTGAAGATGCGACTGGACGACACGCACATAGACATATTTTTAGGGATTCAAATTCTGGAGTCGTCTTACATCTTACGGTTTTGGAAAACTATGATGATTCCGACATTGAAAAGTACAGAGATTTAATGTCAAGAATCCAATTCGAGCGTGAATATAATTCTGATGTGAATCTTGGGGAATTGATAGCCTTCGAAACCCAATCGTCAACCACTCTATTTAAGGTTGGACAACGTGCGTACTGGAATAAGTCGGCCACCGTGCTGAGCGAAGTTTCGACAGAAGGCTAAGAACCCAATGAAAATTGCTGTCTATACAATTGCGCTGAACGAAGAAAAGCATGTGCGCCAATGGTTTGATTCAGCGAAAGACGCTGACTTACTATTGATTGCAGACACAGGGTCAACCGATGGCACGGTTGAATTAGCCAGGTCACTCGGGATAGATGTGCACTCAATTACGGTAAATCCCTTCAGATTTGATTTAGCTAGAAATATTTCACTCTCTTTGATACCCGCTGATTTTGATTTATGTATTGCCATTGATATGGATGAAACTTTATCTGAAAACTGGCGAGAGGTTGTCGAGGAAGCTTACAAAAAAGGTATCAACTGGCCAACTTATAAATATGTTGTGGCTTGGAATGAGATAACTAAAGAAATTTTAAATGAAATTGATTATTTTAAAATTCACCCTAGAAAAAACTTTGAATGGGTATACCCGATCCATGAAATTGTGCAACCTATTAGATCTTCCACCGACCATGAATATGATCGCACCGCCATAGAAGTTAAAGTTTGGCATAGGCAAGATCACTCAAAGTCGAGAAGCCAATACATGGATCTATTAAAAGTCGCTGTTCAAGAACAACCGCACAGCTGGAGAATGAATCATTACTTAAATCGTGAGTACTTCTACCAACGAGACTGGCATGAGGTCATTTTAAGTGCGGAGAAAGCACTTGCAATTTCAGGTGGCTGGGATGTAGAGAGAGCATCAACTTGCATGTGGGCATCCGAGGCTGCGTGGAGCTTAGGTTATAGAGAATGGGCGCGAGAATGGGCGCGTCGAGGAACTAAAGAAGCACCCCACTTTTATGAAGCGTGGCATTGGTTGGCGAATATTTGTAACTTTATGGGTGAATGGACGGAGTGTCTTTTTGCAGCTAAGCGAATTGATGGCTTGTCGCGACAGAGTCACCACCTTGTTAAACCTGAAGTATGGCAATACTGGGGATATGATCTTGCTGCGCTCTCAGCAAATGCCTTGCAAATGTACGAGACAGCCGTCTTTTATGGCGAAAAGGCATTAGCTGGATTACCGGATGATACGAGGCTCTACTGGAATTTAGAGGCATACAAACGCGCTCTTAATGATAAGACGAACACTGGCCCAACTGCTTTACAAGGTGTCGTAGCTCATGAACCGCCAAAAATTTTAGTTTCGATTTTGGCTAAGAATAAGGAACTCACTCTGCCTTACTATCTGGAGACTTTGTTGAATTGGGATTACCCAAAAGAACGCATGATCTTGTTTATAAAAACGAACGACAACAGAGATAAGACTAAAGAGATATTGGATGATTGGCTTGCAAGTAATTCAAAGAAATACCTTAAGATAATCTATACATCCGATGATATCGATCCTGAAATTCGTGATCTTGATGTGCATGACTGGAACCCTCGTCGCTTTAAAGTTCTAGGTGCGATTCGCGAGCAGTCTCTTAAGGCAACTCTTGACGAAGAATGTGATTTCTACTTTATTTCAGATGTTGATAATTATCTAAGACCTGAAACGCTAAGGGAATTAGTGTCATGGAACAAAGAAATTGTTGCACCGCTTCTTAAAATTGTTCCGGATGTTCCATCGCAGGGACAGGCTTCAGAGGCGAGTGCAACTTACGGCGAGTATTATTCAAATTACCATTATAAAGTCGATGAAAATGGCTATTACTTCGAAACGCCTGAATATTATCTTGTATGGAATCAACAGGTAAAGGGATTGGTAAATGTTGAATTGGTCCACTGCACATATTTGATTAGATCTGATTTATTATCAAAACTATATTATTTAGACCAAACCGACCGATTCGAGTATGTTATATTCGGCGAATCTGCAAGGAAAAACAATATACCTCAATACATCGATAACCGTAAGGTTTGGGGCTACCTCACTCTCAGCGAAAATGCGGATGGATGCAGAGATTATTTAAACCGATTGGGAGATATGAAATAAATGAAATTGCATTTATTGGGGCTACCCCACACGGTAACAACAAGTGATTACTCTTCCTGCGCATTTACCGGGAAGATCATGCGTTTCTCACCGATGGTTAGATCTCGAGGATTTGAAATTATTCACTACGGTGTCGAAGGAGCTCAAAGTGGTGCAAATCGCCAAGTTGACGTCATGACACTGGCGGAACAAGAGTCCTTTATCGGCAAATTCAATTCTAAAGATGCTGGTTTCATTGGCCGCCATGCAGTTCTAGGCTCACCTCTGTATACAACATTTAACACAAGACTTCGCCTTCTTTTAAAGGAAAATGCTGAGGCGGGTGACATCATTTGTTTACCTTTTGGCATGGCGCATTATGACGCATTGCAAGATGTTCAAGATTGTTTTTTTCTAGAATCGGGCATCGGGTACAACCAGTCATGGGCGCCGTTTCGGGTGTTTGAATCCGAAAGTTGGCTCCATCATATTCTTGGCAAGGAAATCGGCTTTAAACAAGAAGATGTTGCAATGGGTAACGATTACTATTGGGTGGCGCCAAATTATTACGACTTAAATGATTGGCCTACCAAAACAGAAGCAGGTTCATACGTACTGTTTATGGCCAGAATGATTGACACCAAAGGATTGAATATAGTTGCAGAGATTGCAAAGAAAATGCCATCAGTTCAATTCTTACTGGCTGGCCAAGGCAACCCATCTGAGTTCTTATCATCTCCCAATATGAGATACATCGGACCTGTAACAGATAAAGAACGTGGCCCCCTGTTTACAAACGCTATTGCCACAATTTGTCCGTCTAGATACGTAGAACCTTTTTGTGGAGTTGCGGTTGAATCTATGTTGTGCGGCACTCCTGCAATCGGCTCTAGTTTTGGAGCATTTACTGAAACGATTAAGCATGGTGTCTCTGGTTTTAGAGCAAGGACTTTGGGTGAATGGGTAGATGCCATAAACATTTGTCATTCATGGGGTCCAGAACAATGGAAAATGGTTTCAGATTATGCAAGAGGTAAATATGATATGTATCAAGTAGCAATTACATATGAAAAAATAATAAATCAGTTGTCTGATCTGAGTAAAGACGGTTGGTATTCTCCACGTTCACAATTGCTGGGTCCCTCCGATTAGGAAATTAATAGAGGTCTAGCGATGAGCGTTAGTGGCACAGGCCAAAAATTCACCTTTCATATCCTTGGGGTACCACACACTGCCACCTCCATTGATTATGTTGCCTGCGCGTATACACAAAAAATTGCTAAATTCGCAAAGATGATGGGTGAACGTGGCCATACGATCAAACACTATGGAAATGAGTTATCTGAAATTCAATTTGGTGAGAATATTCCAGTAACCACTGCAAAAGATCTGGAAATTGCCTACGGCCATCATGACTGGAGAAAAAAAGGATTTATATTCTCAATGGATGATCATGCTTATAGAACGTTCTATGAAAACGCTAAACGGGAGATTGCTAAGCATTCTAAACCGGGAGAATTTTTGTTAGCGTTTTGGGGAGCTGGACATAGACCCGTGTGCGATCAATTTCCTGAGCTAATAGTGGTTGAACCAGGGATCGGATATGCAGAAGGTCAATTTGCTCGTTGGAAAGTGTATGAGTCTTATTCTCTACGGTCGGCTGTAAATGGAATTGATCACGTTAAATTTGCACAGGAAGACTGGTATCAAGCGGTAATTCCAAACTATTTTGATCCTAATGAATTCGATTTTTCCGCTGAGAAAGACGACTATTTTCTATTCCTAGGACGCATAACAAGGGCAAAAGGATTGGATCTAGCAATTCAAGTTTGCCAAAAAATTAAGAAGAAAATCATAGTAGCCGGGCAAGGTAGTTTCGAAGAAGCGGGTATCGATTCCAGTTACGAGGGAATTGAGTTTGTCGGACATGCAGATATTGATACACGCAGAAAGTTAATGAGTCGTGCCAAAGGGTTCTTCCTTCCCTCGATGTTCAACGAGCCATTTGGTGGCGCAGCCGTTGAGGCACTTTTTAGTGGAACCCCGATAATAACCACAGATTGGGGTGTATTTCCAGAAACTAATCTGCACGGCAAAACTGGTTATCGGTGCCGAACATTCGAGCAGTTTTGCTGGGCGGCCGAAAATATTGAATCAATTTCGCCCCATGACTGCGCAAAATGGGCTAACGAAAATTATTCTTTAAACAAAGCTTCAGAAATGTATGAAGAATATTTTACAATGGTTTGGAATGTTTACAACACAGAAGGCTGGTATCAGCAATTTCCTGAAAGAGAAAATCTGAATTGGCTTAAGAAAGCAAACCTGTAGATTTCCATTTAATACTAAGTGGTTAGATTTTTCTTTGTAAACAATTTCGCATCGCAATATTCAAAACCACGATTGCGCCATGCATTTAGAACAATACCCGTTTCTTCAAATCCTACTAAAACAATCAAACCTTGCAAATTTATATCTATTTTATCTATATTTATTTCTATATAATTATTTTGATCTTGTTCTAGATACTTTTTATCTAACAGTTCGAATATTTCTACGGCAAAATCTGATTGTCGCAGATATTCCGAAAGTACTACTTCGTAAATGTAGACTTTTCTCAGGACCTTATCAACAACGGTGTCAACTATTCCGATTATCTGATCATTCTCTTCTTCCACCACAGCATAGAGCTCATGGCCACTAGACTTCTTTTCGCTGATATACACGCCTAATATGGATTCCATCTCTTGGGGGCTATTTGGCATATCAAATAGCAAGAAATGCTTATTCCAAATTTCATTATCATTATAAAAGTACTTGAAAAGATTAGCGCTGTGATCTCTCTTTAAAACTTCCAAAGCAATTTTCTTTCCTTCTAGAGTTTCAAATTCAGTCTGTTGTGCAATCTGTTCTCGAAGCGGCCTAGAATTTAAGTGAAGCGCTTGAATCTGATTTACCTCTGGGCTCTTAGATTTGAAAAGTGCCAAGATCGGGGAAGCCAGAAATATTGAAGAGTACGTTCCAACAAGCAGACCAACAAATAAAGATAGCGAAAGATCTTTCAGCGTTCCAGCGTGTAATAGGCCGTTGCCAATAAATAGAATTGAAGCCACCGGCAAAATCGCGACCAAAGATGTATTAGCTGAACGTACTATCGTCTGATTCAAGGCCAAGTTAATCAGCTCAACGGGGGTACCCCGACTATTTCTAGGGTCTTTTCCACTGAGGTTCTCTTTAACTTTGTCAAAGACAACAACAGTGTCATAAAGTGAATATCCCAAAATTGTTAAAAATCCAACTACTGATGCGGGCGTAACAACCGTTCCGGTCAAAGCATAAATACCAACTGTGATCACAACGTCATGTAAAACAGCCATCAATGCAGCAAAAGCCATAGCTGGTTCGAAGGCTTTTGCTAGATAAATAGATATTACGACTATGAACCAAATCAAACTTAAGAGCGCTTTCTCGCTCACATCTTTACCCCAGGCCGGTCCAGTTGATTTTGCATCTATCGAGTCGATATTGGTCTTATACTCTTTGGCTAAATTCTGTTGAATCAAGATCGACTGCTCATTGCTGACAATTCCAATTTGTATTTGAATTTTATCCTTACCAATCCTTTGAATTACCTCTTCTCCTGTGTAGTTAGATTTCTCTAGTGCATTTTTCGCAGGATCAAAAGATGAGAGCTTAGAAGTTGTAGGTACTGTATAGGCGCTGCCCCCCTTGAATTCAATTCCCAAGTTAAGACCGATAAAAAGAAAAGATAATATCGAAGTTGACACAAGTGCACCAGAGATTAAAAACCATAGCTTCTTTTTATCTAAAATTTTAAAGACTTTTTCACCACGTGAAATTTTTCCGCTTAAATCAAGTAGTCCTCGAATACCTTTTCTATTCTTAACGTTACTAAAAACTAATCCAAGACTTTTTTGGGATAGACCAGATTGTGATCGCCCTTCATAAAAATATGGAACTTTTGCCAGCAGTGAAATTAGAGGCTTAGTGAAGAGAAAAACTATCACGATATCTATTAATGTTGTGACGCCAAGGGTAAATGCAAATCCGCGAACTTCGCCGACAGAGAATATATACAGAACAACTGCCGCTATTAAAGAGACACAGTCGGCGGCGATGATTGTGTGTTTTGCACGCTTCCAAGCAGTTTCGACCGCCGTGCGAAGGCTTTTGCCTTGACGTGATTCATCGCGAATCTTCTCAAAGTAAACAATAAAAGAGTCTGCCGTTACGCCAATAGAAACAATTGCGCCAGCAATACCTGCAAGAGTCAGTGTGAAACTAATCAGTTCTCCCAGCAGAAGGAAGAGACCAATTAAAAAAACGCCAGCCAAGGCAAGGCTGAGCACGGAAATTAGACCTAAAAATCGGTAGTAGACGAATAGAAAGATGCTCACCAAAATCAGGCCGAGCGCGCCAGCTATCAGCCCCGCATGAAATTGAGTCGAGCCCAAGGTTGGAGATATCTGCTCAACATTTCCGACCACGAATGAAAGTGGCAGCGACCCATACTTCAATACCTGAGCTAGTTCCGTTGCAGACTTTTGATCAAAATTTCCATAAATTATGACATTATCGCCGGCAAGTGGTCCGGTTATACCGGGGGCGGAAATCACTTTTCCATCTAGAACCACGGCCATCTGATTTTTAGGGCCTGGTTGTCCAGCAAGTGATTTTGTCAACTCCCAAAAATACTTCTGTCCTTCTGAATTGAATTGCATTGAAGAAACCCAACCTTTGCTCTGGTCGAACATGGGGCTAGCGGAATTCAATAAATTACCAAGGACTTTTGTAGAACCTAGAAGATATTTTTGATTGCCTTCTTTATTACAGGCAAGGAGTGGAAGATTTGGATTATCTTCGCTTGGAATCGAATTAGAGTTGACTAATGGGCACTGAAAAATTGCAAACTTTTTTTCACCGGAAATTAAAGATGAATTATCTAACGCTCCGCCAATATCGGAATCTTTATCAGGTGCTTGCCCCGCGGATGGAGCCGATAGTAAAACCGGCCGAAAGGTCAAGAGCGCAGTTTGACCAACAATTGCTACGATATTGCGGTCATTACTTCCCGGAACAGAGATCTGGATGGTACTTTTTTCTCCCGAGCCCTGCGCGGTTACTTGACTTTCCGCGACCCCAAGCGAATTAACTCTTTGTCTAATAATGGATACTGCATCGGCGATAGCTTCTGGCGTAATCGGCTGACTTGTAGTTGCCTTTGGGGTTAAGAGAACGCTACTACCACCGCGAAGATCGAGACCTAGCTTTACCGATTTAGCTCCAGTAATTCCAATCGCTCCGAAAAGTAGAGTCAAGATTGCAATTCCAAGAGAGAGCGGCACCCACGGGTTTTGATTCTTAGACGGCTTAGATTTCCCGAACTGGGGGGCAGCCGGCAAGGTGGTCATACCGAAATTCTAGTCCCGATGGCGAGAAAGCAGCCTATTTCCCTTGTATGCCTTCTTGTCTTGCTTAAACCAAGTGGTTTAGCGATATAATTTCCCAATGCGTAGTTGCGTGTTCTGCTTAAACAGTTTAAAACGTGGAGTCAATACCTGTAACGGGTGTCGTCGCGTGCAGCCATCCCCTCAACTCGCACCTTACTTTAAACAGGCGATCTCAGAAGATTCAAGTTTAGTTCTAGGTAGCGCGCGCCAAAAGCTCGCTATCCGAGCGAAAGAGCTTAAACAAATGGATAAGGAACCCAAAAAGTCCGATACTGTTAAATCAGTTGAGCTTCCATTTCAGAAATCGACTCTACAGTCAAACTATCGAGATGAAGTGAATTTCACAAAGCAGAAAAGTGTGAAAAAATTAAATTCAAGAGGAAAAATTTGGATTTTGGTAATTCCAATCGCAATTTTAATTGCGGCTCTTAACCTGATTACGCCTAGTCAAAAAGATTCTGACCCCAAAGGAGATAAAGCTCTAATAGTAAAATTGTTTTATGATTTGAACAGGGTTTCCTCAGCTCAAGATCAATTTTCTTATATTGTTGCCAACAATTACCCAAATTTTCTAAATAATTCAATTGCCAAGACGTGTGCTTCGGGAATAAAGCCTGCGTCAACGAATAGCTACACACCATTAGCGGCGCCAGGAACCGTTGAAGTATTCAAGATTGAAGCAATTAGTAAGAATTACACAACAGATCACAAATACGATGGTAGTTTTGGACCAGATAATGAAAACTTCAAAGGCACCAAGATTGTGGGAAGAACCTATACAGTGTCAGTTAAGGATAGTTTAAAAACTGGTGGGAAAGTTTATAGTTTCAATAGAGATGTAAAAGTAACAATTAGAGATGGAAAGGCTTTTTGGTATACCCACTATTGTTAGTTGAGTAGCAAGCAGCTTTAATTCTTAGACTGGATTTTTAGACATTATTAAAATAACAGGCTTTATGACGATTAAGAATGAATGGCCCCTGGCGGCTGTTTCGATCTCGCATGCGTTAATAAATCACGTTGATAAAATTTACGTGGTTGACAATGGTAGCCAAGATGGAACCTGGCAAGGTTTAAAGATTTTGCAGGATATATTCCCTGATCGAATAGTTGTGATTTATTACGAGTCAGAACTCTTCAATCAGAGAGCAATATCTCACGCATTGGGACACTTGGAGTATATCCAAGATAACCAATTGCATTGGGCAATAACTCTTGATGCTGATGAGTTTCTAGTCAAGAAATTTCCAGAACCGTTAAAGGAGTATTTAGAGATAGCCAGTGAAAGCTGGAATTCAATAGCCTTGATGGTTGAGAACTTCATTCCTTCTGTTGATTTTCAAGAGGATGACCTAAATTCCTTTCAGATGATCGAGTACAAAACTCAGTCATATTTTGATTACTATCAATTACAAAACTTTGATTTACAGGCTAGGGCTGGAAAGTTATATTGGCAGCAACGCAGAACTCAAAGCAAACTTATTTATGACTTAAAACTTAGGAAACGTTTAGGACATGCTTGCCATCAAGTTGAATACGGGAATTGTATTCGCATGATCACTCATGATCCTGGTACTGCTATGAATACTTCTGCTGGTCTATTTTTTATAGCGCATTTGCCTTATACGTCACTTAGAAGGCTTAAAAACCGAACTGTTTTAAGACACACCGAAAAAACAGGGGAAGAATTCAGATTTTTCTTAAACGATGACGTCAATTCACTTGAATTACTTTTTACTAATATGACTATAGATAAGAATTCTAAATTGTTCTCCAATTCTCTATCTACGGAAAATGTGATGAAGGACAGTAGCTTTTCGGAGACGATAGTAAGTGTTTTCCCAGTATTGGGGCCGAGGTGGCAAGAGATTGTGTTAGCACCGTCTGTTAAAAGCGAATCAAGTAACCAGCAATTTGCATTACTTGTTGATATGGCAGCCGAATATATTGCCATTGCAGACAAACTTTGGCTAGAAAAAATGTAATACTTTGCCGCTGAGTTTAATGAGCTAGTTAACTGTCAAAGGACCTAAGGATTAGAATTCATCTTTTTTCGTGCGCCTAACAACAACTTCACGAATTCCAAAGAGTGCGAAGATTACAATTCCAAGAATAAATCCATCAAAGAGCGATCTTGGTACTGATTTGGCGGTTGAAAGAATGTAAGCATCTGGGGCAAAGTGCAGAACAATTGCTATGGCACCGTAAATAAAGGTATTGCGCCAATGCTTTTCAACTATTGAAAAGAATAGCTTGGCGGTAGAAATTGCGTACGGCACCGCAATCGCAAATACGATAGCCATATAAACGCTGGGATTTACGCCGTACTTTTCAAAGGTCTTATCCACGGCGATGGTCTTGATAACGCCCCAGACCAAGACAATGGCGATCCACCAGCGTTCGATTAACTTCTGGTGTTTTTCTGATTTGATCCACGCGGTTATCTTCACTCGGCGAGCCTACGGGGGATTCATAAATGGTGGGTGGCTGAGCTTGCGGCTAGCCTTGGGAATGAAATTCTCAGGTTTATGGTTTTAAATAGGGCTTACCTACCCCGCCTCCGAAAGGAGCGGATTTCCTAGAAAGGGAAATTAGTGCGCAGTTCAAATCCTGTACTAACTCGTTCCAACCGTGGTTTTGCTCAGATGGATGCAACACGTATCGGTAACGATTCGCTTGAAGCAACATATGCAGCACCAGCTGCATCATCACTTCGCACCGGCCGCATGACTATGGAAGATGTCGTAATGCGAACCGCAACCCTGTTCGCAGCATTGGTTGCCGTAGGTGCATTTGCGTGGGGCGCTAATAGCCCGGGTCTTGCACTCGTTGGCTTCCTAGGTGGTTTTGTTCTTGCAATGGTCAATACATTTTCTAAGAAAGTGCGTGTGCCACTTGTTATTGCATATGCTGCAGCGCAAGGATTAGCGCTCGGAACAATCAGCCGCATCTATAACGAGGCTTACTCAGGAATTGTCGGTCAGGCGGTTATCGGAACCCTTTGTGCATTCGGTGGAATCTTGGTGGCATACCGCAGCGGCAAGATCCGAGTAACACCTAAGTTCACACGCATCATGCTTGCTGCGTTGATGGGTTACATGGTTTTCTCACTCATCACCATCTTCACTGGTCGTCCAGGTGGCGCAACAGGGCTACTAGTAGCAGTGGCAGCTGTTGCACTAGCAACATTCTTCCTAGTACTTGATTTTGATCAGATCGAAAAATCGATTGCTGCCGGTGCGCCACAGCAGGAGTCATGGCGTATGGCTTTTGGTTTGATGGTAACCATAGTCTGGTTGTACCTAGAAGTTTTGAGATTGCTCTCAATTCTTCGCAACAGTGATTAAAGGAAATAAATTAACTAGATTGCCCGAGATGCGAAGTTCGCGTCTCGGGCAATTTTGTTGCAACAAATAGCGCGATAAACATAAGTCCTGCACTGACTGCAAAGGCGGGACGGAAGCCGTAATGGTCGGCGATAAAACCAAGAGCAACAGGAGCAACCATGGCTCCGGCATCACCAGACATCTGGAATAACGCGATTACTTGCCCGCCCTTGCCTTTCATGACATCGCCGACAATGGCTGCAGTTGATGACAAGAAGATTGATCCAAAGGCGCCGATCACCATTGAGAGTAAGAACATCCAAGGATGAATAGTTGCGACAAGTACGAGAACTGAAATTCCAAGAAGCGAGGTACCCATTAGCGCAGAGAACTTTCGTCCTCTTGAATCAGAGAGGCCACCAGCTTTAATCAAAAGTAGACCCTGGATTACTGATGAAATCGTGAAACCAAGACCGAGGAAGCCGGCAGTTGATTTCATCTCTTCCACCATAAAGAGCGGCAAGATAGAGCGAGACATTCCAAATAAAATTGATGCGCTACAGAAAGAGATCGTGAGCGCAATTAGGTAAGGCTTATTTGAGAGCGCTTCACGAATTGAATCTTTCTCCTTAGCGCTCTTTTCGGTAGGGCGAGCAGCAAGCACAGAGTTACGAAGTAAAAAGCCACCGGCTGCGCTGGAAATAACTAATAAAACTGCATAAACAATCAATGGTGCGCGCAGTGAGATTGCAGTTAAGAATCCACCGATGACTGGGCCAGCCATCATGCCGACCAAGAAACTGCTGTTGTAAAGCGATTGCGCACGGGCGCGCTTTGAGTCATCGGTGGCGCGCAAGATTATGGAACCGGCGGCAACTGAGAACATTGATGAACCAAGTCCACCAGCTGCACGGAAGATCAACAGTTGATCGTAACTTTGTGCGAAAGCAGCGGCAAATGATGAAATAGCTACAAATCCAACGCCAGTTGTGTAGACCAACCTTTCGCCAAATAAATCAACGAGCTTTCCAGAAACTAAACCACTGGCAAAACGTGCAAAGGCGAAGGCGGAGATGATTGCGCCAACTTGTGCGTTATTAACGCCGAAGGATCGCGCAAAGAGCGGCAGCGTTGGTGCGATGATTCCGAAGCCAACTGCAACGAAGAAAGAGGCAAAGACAAGAACACCAACCTCTCGCGGAAATTCCGCAAAGGGGTTGATGAACTTATATTTAGAAGTCTTTACCAATTAAATTAACCGAGCGCCTCGCCTGCTGATTCTTCACGTGCTGCGGCGTAATCCTTATTGGTACGTAGGGCGGTTTCGCGAAGAAATAGAGCCAAAACGAATCCAGCTGCCGTAATTGGTGCTGCAGTTAAAAAGACAACATGGAATGAGCTAACGAAAGCATCTAGTGCAGTTGTTTTTATAACAGGCGGGAAAGTCTGTAGCACGGCGGTGTTGCTCTTGATAACTTCAAGTTGCGCGGTATCGAATCCTGCAACTGCTCCTGGATTAGTTGTCGCTAAGTTCTTGAAATTATCGGCTAGGTAGTGGCCCAGACGATTTGTCAGGATGGTGCCGAAGATCGCTGTTCCAAATACGCTGCCGAGGGAACGGAAGAATGTATTTGAACTTGTTGCAACTCCCATATCTTTGAAGTCAACTGCATTTTGAAGTGCAATAACAATTGTCTGCATAGATAGACCAAGACCAGCACCGACCATAATCGCATAGATTGATAACTGCCAGAATGGAGTTGTTGCAGAAAGTGTTGACATCAACAAGATGCCAACTGTCATGATCGCAGTTCCAATAATTGGGAAGCGCTTGTAATGGCCGTGCTTAGTGATCGCTTTGCCGCTATAAATAGAGGTAGAAACAATTCCGAGCATAAAAGGAATCAACTTTAAGCCAGCTTGTGTTGCGGTATCGCCCTTAACAACCTGGAGATAAAGAGGCAACATAACAATTGCCCCGAACATTCCAGCACCGATGATGAAGCCAAGCGCTGATGTAACCGAGAAGGTGTGATTCTTAAAGAGAGATAAAGGCAGGATAGGTTCTTGTGCTTTGGACTCCCAATAAAGGAAGACCACGGTAAGAGCGATTCCCGCAAATAGATAGGAGAGAGTTGTTGAATTACCCCATCCGCGTTCTGGTCCATAAATTGAGACGGCTAGCAACGTTGCAGATACTGCAGCAACCATAAGTAGCGCACCCAAGTAATCAATCTTGTGATCGCGCTTAACCTTTGGAATATGTAGTACAGCTGATGTAATGGCAAGGGCTGCAATACCGAATGGCAAGTTGATGTAGAAAATCCAACGCCAGCCAGTTACGCCAAGAATTGTTGCGTGATCTGAGAAGAATCCGCCAAGCAAAGGACCGGCAACAGATGAAAGTCCCCACACGGCACCGAAGTAACCTTGATAACGACCGCGTTCGCGCGGTGGAACTATGTCACCGATAATCACGAAGGTAAGTGCCATCAAGCCACCTGCGCCAAGTCCTTGAATCGCGCGAGTACCAATTAGTTGGGCCATATTCTGAGAAGCGCCAGCTAGTAGAGAACCAATCAAAAAAGTAACGATTGCGAACTGAAAGACAATGCGGCGACCGTAGATATCAGAAATTTTTCCGTATAGCGGCGTTGATGCTGTCGATGTAAGTAAGTAAGCGGTAACAACCCAGGTGTAATGGTTTAGCCCATTGAAATCTTCAACGATGCTTTTAAGCGCAGTTGAAACAATGGTTTGATCAAGAGCGGCCAGCAGCATGCCGGTCATCAATCCGCTCAGGATTATCATGATCTCTCTGTGGGTGTGTTCCTTAACTGGAGCTTGGTTCGACATCGCGGGACCTCTTCCGAAAAACTCATTATTTTTTGATGCAATAAGTTATGCATTAGCGGTAAGTTTAGTCCGTGAAATCAGTTATAGCCGAAGATCTTGTCAAAACATATCGAAATGGCGCTGTTCGTGCCCTAGATCACCTTTCTCTTGATGTCGAAGAAGGCACAGTATTAAGCGTGCTTGGACCAAATGGAGCAGGAAAGACAACTTGCGTGCGCATTCTGGCAACTCTCTTAAAGCCAGATTCTGGACGAGCGATGGTTGGTGGAATCGACGTTATTAAACACCCGGAAAAAGTACGTGAAGTAATCGGTTTATCAGGCCAATATGCCGCAGTCGATGAGATCTTAACGGGCTGGGATAACTTGGTGATGTTTGGTCAGCTCTATCACTTAGGTAAGAAAGCATCGATTGCTCGCGCTGAAGAATTGTTAGAAAGATTTTCTTTAACCGAAAGCGCAAAGCGTCCGATTAAAACTTACTCAGGCGGTATGCGTCGTCGCCTTGATTTAGCAGCCTCGCTAATTGTTAAACCAAAGGTTCTATTTTTAGATGAGCCGACAACTGGCCTAGATCCACGAGGTCGTCAAGAAATGTGGAGCGTGATTGAAGAGTTAGTTAAAGGCGGAGTTACCTTGCTACTGACTACTCAATATTTGGAAGAAGCCGATCAATTAGCCGATGAGATTGCCGTGATCGATACCGGCAAAGTTATTGCGCGCGGTACATCTGATGCGCTTAAGAAACAAGTTGGTGGTGAACGTCTAGAGATAGTTGTTGAAGCACAGAACATCACCAAGACTATGGAAGTCGTCGCAAGCGTTAGCGGTAATAAGGCAACGCTCGATGAAGGTCTGCGCATGATCTCTGCCCCGGTTTCAACAGGCGCAACTGCTTTGATCGAAACTTTGCGGGCGCTCGATGATGCTGGAGTTCACCCGCTAGATGTTGGCTTAAAACGCCCATCGCTAGATGACGTCTTCTTATCTCTTACTGGTCATGCTGCTGAAGAGAAGATAGAAGAAGTAGAAACAACTGGACGTAGAAAGAAGGCAAAAAAGTGAGCGCCTTGAAAGATACGATTATCATTACCCAGCGCCAGCTGCGTTTACTTACTCGCGTTCCAGAAGTTTTAATTTTCTCAACGATTCAGCCAGTTATGTTTGTTCTCTTGTTCCGTTATGTATTTGGCGGATCAATTTCTACTGGCCAACCAGGTGGGTATGTTCAATTACTGATGCCGGGAATCTTTGTGCAGACAGTCGCCTTTACCTTGGCTGGAACAGCTTCGGGACTTGCGGAAGATATGAAGAAGGGTTTAATCGATCGCTTTAGATCGTTGCCGATTTCGCAATCCGCGCTCGTTATGGGGCGCACGCTTGGGGATTCCCTACTTAATATCGTTGTTCTTGCAGTGATGGGAATCGCTGGCTATCTAGTTGGTTGGAGACCAACTTCAGGAGCGGTTAGCGTTGCAATCGGTTTCCTATTTTTGTTGATGTTTGGTTATGCGCTTTCGTGGGTCGGAATCTTTGTGGGACTTTCTGCATCCGATGCGCGCGTAGTTCAGAACGTCAGCTTTATCGTGACCTTCCCATTAACCTTCTTATCTAACGCATTCGCGCCTACAACTGGCATGCCACGTGCGCTGCAGTACTTTGCGGAATGGAACCCGGTTTCCACGATGGTTGCCGCATGCCGCGAGCTATTTGGTTTGGAAAATCAATTTGGTGCAACTGCAGGATCTTTCCCAAGTGAAAATCCACTGCTGACATCATTTATCTACATGATCATAATCATGGCAATATTTATACCAATAAGCGTTAGAAAATATAAGCGCTCAGCTGATTAAAATCTGATCTAGATAATTAGTGGGATTCGCGCGCGATAAACTCGCCGCTAGATCCGACTAAGAAATCAAGATCACAACCAGTATCTGCTTGCATGACATGGTCTATATATAACTTCTGCCAACCACGTGCTGATTTTGCAAAACCATCAACTGTTGCCGTATTTGGCTTACGTGCTGCAAGTTCAGCGTCTGTTATATCAATATTTAGCGTGCGAGCTTCTACATCGAGTTCAATGAAATCACCTGTCTGGACAAGCCCAAGTGGCCCACCTGCGGCTGCTTCTGGTGCAACATGCAGAACAACGGTGCCGTATGCAGTACCGCTCATTCGGCCGTCACAAATACGCACCATGTCGCGCACGCCTTTATCGAGCATCTTTTGTGGCATCGGCATATTAGAAACTTCTGGCATTCCCGGATATCCCTTTGGTCCGCAACCGCGCAAGATCAGAACTGAGTTTTCATCAACATCAAGTACTGGATCATTAATGCGGGCTTTGAAATCTTCGATGCTGTCAAAGACCATCGCCTTGCCGCGGTGCTTCAATAAATTTGCACTTGCTGCAGCTGGCTTAATAACTGCGCCTAGAGGTGCAAGATTTCCGCGCAAAACAGCGATACCTGCACTTGGTTGCAGCGGTTCTTTGCGAGTACGAATAACGTCTGTGTCATAAATTTCGGCTTCAGATAAGCCCTTAACCAATGGGGTTCCAAGCACGGTAATCGCCTTTGGATCAAGGAGATCTTCCAGTTCTTTAAAGACAGCACGCAAGCCACCTGCGCGATGGAAATCCTCCATTAGATACTTTCCAGCAGGTTGCAGATTAACCAGCAGTGGAACGCGAGAGCCAGTGCGATCAAAGTCATCAAGGGTTAGATCAATACCTAGCCGACCGGCAATTGCGAGCAAGTGCACAACTGCGTTGGTTGAACCACCAATTCCAGCTAGAGCAACGATGGCATTTAGGAATGAACCCTTAACCATGATGTCACTTGGCTTTAAACCTTCGTGCACCATTTCAACAATCCGACGACCAGATTCTTGCGAATACTGCAACAAGCGACTATCCGGTGCTGGTGTTCCTGCAATACCTGGAATAACCATTCCAAGTGCTTCAGCCATAATTCCCATAGTCGAAGCTGTGCCCATGGTGTTGCAATGGCCACGGCTGCGAATCATCGCCGACTCTGAATCTAAGAATTTAGCTTCGCTAAGTTTTTTAGCGCGCACCTCTTCACTCAATCTAAATACATCTGTGCCACAACCAAGTGGTGTGCCCTGGAATGTACCGGTCAACATGGGGCCGCCTGGAACAACTAAAGCTGGAATATCAACTGATGATGCCGCCATTAATAGTGATGGAATAGTTTTATCGCAACCACCGAGCAGAACAACGCCATCGATGGGATTGGCGCGGATCATCTCTTCCGTTGCCATCGCTGCCATATTGCGCCACAACATCGCAGTCGGGCGAACCAAAGTTTCACCCAAAGAAACAGCTGGCATGTTTAGTGGAATGCCACCGGCTTCCCAGATACCGTTCTTAACGTGCTCCATGATTTCATTTAAGTGAGAGTTACATGGAGTTAAATCTGATGCGGTATTAGCAATTGCGATATGTGGGCGACCATCAAAGGCATCTTTCGGTAAACCACGGCGCATCCATGCGCGGTGAATAAATCCATCACGATCTTTACCGCCATACCAATGGGCGCTGCGCATCAAAAGCTCCTCAAATCGCATACTTTCAACCTAGATAATGTGTTGAGTATAGTGACGGCATGAAGGCCTTGACCATAACTTCTCCAAATAATTCCGTTGTAGAAGAAGTGGCTGAGCCAATCGCTGGTGACAACCAAGTCGTAGTTGATGTTACGCGCGTTGGTATTTGCGGCACTGATCAAGAATTCTTTACTGGTGAGATGGTTTATCTCCATAGCAATCAAGCAAAGTACCCAGTTCGTATCGGACACGAATGGTGTGGCGTTGTATCAGCGGTTGGAAAAGGCGCTGATCAAAGTTGGATCGGACAACGCGTAACTGGCGACACGATGCTCGGTTGCGGAACTTGTTACCGGTGCACATCAGGGCGCCAACATGTCTGCGATGATCGTTATGAAATCGGCGTACGTAATGGTTGGCCCGGCGCATGCGCTGAAAAACTTCTTGTTCCACTTCGCGCGCTACATAAATTACCTGACTCAATTGATGATGCAATCGGTGCGCTAATTGAACCTGCCGGTAATTCACTGCGCGCAGTAGAGGCAGCTCTTGCTGGCCCCGGTAAAGAGATCTTGATTTACGGCACCGGCACCATCGGGCTACTCTGCGCACAGCTTGCCCAGGCAGCAGGTGCCAACGTGCACTTAGTCGGTCGCAACGAACGCACCATCAAACTAGCCCATGAAATCGGAATTAAAAACGCCGGGACAGATTTAGTTAAACCCAAGACCGGTTTTGATGGAATCATCGACGCCACCAATCACAAATCAATTCCCAATGAAATTGTGCAGGCAGTAGAACCTGGCGGCCGAGTTGTTTACATTGGTATATCCGGCGAACCAAGCCTGATCGATTCGCGCGATCTAGCACTCAAAGATGTCACAGCTGTCGGCATACTTTCGGCTTCTCCTGGCTTAAAAGGCGCAATTGAAATCTTTGCTCGCGGTGAAGTCGATCCTCGCCCACTAATCGCAGCCACAATTTCACTAAATGAAGTCCACGATGTTTTTATGGGTAAACGTCCGCAAGGCGCTGGCGATGGACCAAAGATCCACATTGATCCGCGGATTAAGTAAAGGATAAAAATGACCAGCACCGAATTAGTTGAATTCAATGGCCAAGTAGTTGTTATCTCAGGCGCTGCCACCGGTATCGGTAAAGTGAGTGCTCGATTGATCGCTTCTCGCAGTGCAAAGGTAATCGCAATTGATTTCAACAAGTCAGCTCTAGGTGAATTAGCGAAAGAGCTAAATCTGGCCCCAAACCAAGTACACACCTGTGATATCTCAGATCAAAACCAAGTAACAGCAACGATCGCTGCAATCTTAAAAGATCACGGCACAATCGATGCGCTGATAAACACAGCAGGAATCGTCGGGCCATCAAATACTCCCGCCATAGATGTGAAATGGGCAGACTTTGAAAAAGTTCTGCAAGTAAATCTTTACGGTGCTATCTGGCTTACCAAAGCAGTTATCCCAGCCATGAAAGCTAAGAAGTACGGACGTATCGTTCACCTGGCATCAATTGCCGGAAAAGAGGGAAATCCAGGACTTTCTCCATACAACACTTCAAAGGCTGGCATGATCGGTTTCGTTAAAGGTGTTGCCAAGGAAGTTGCACCAGATGGAATAACCATTAACTGCCTTGCACCAGCGGTAATCAGCACACCAATGAATGCAAACACATCTGATGAAACTCTCAAATACATGATCAGCCGCATTCCCATGGGTCGCGTCGGCCAACCCGAAGAAGTAGCCGAAATCGTGGCCTTCATCGCCTCCAAAGCTTGTTCATTTACAACTGGTTTTACCTTTGATGCTTCCGGTGGGCGTGCAACTTATTAACTTTTCAATAAATCTTGGTTCCATGTAGGCGAGCCGTGAGAATTTCGATAGTTTCCGAGTTACTTTTACCTGAAATTTAGGTGGAAGCGGAGACCCACATGGAGATGAAGCTTAAGAATATAAGCCATAAGTTAATTGATACTTTGAGCGACGGTGTCTTTTCTATTGCCCTAACTCTTCTTGGCCTAGATGTGGTCGGCCTGGTTCATAAGATTAGTGAGAGTGAAGATTTCAATGCGACCATGTTTGAAAATTGGCCAACATTTCTTGCGTATGTCCTTGGCTTCTTTGTTTTATTTTCTTGGTGGTACCAATATCACGTAACAAGTCAGTATGTAGTAGGAACAAATGCAACCATTGTCTGGAACCACGGTTTGACTATGGCCTGGGTTGCGTTAATGCCCTTTGGTGTTGCACTACTAGCTGAAAATCTCAATAAGCCAAATATGAAGTGGGGAGTCTTCTATTTCGGAATCTGTCTATTTGGGCAGTATTGGACAGCAATAATTCAACGTGGGTTAGTTACTATATTTAAGGGCGATACTTCGATTACCTGGACAGAGGATTTCTTTTTAACGGGTAAGTCAAAAGTATATAGAGATAAAGCTTTGTTAATTTTTTACGGATTTCCAGCGGTGTTAGGAATTATTTTGGTATCTATCTGTCTCTTAAATGCTTGGGTTGCATTGGCTGGGTATACTTTTTATATATTTACTTCAATGACTCCAGTTAGAAGTCTAAATAAAATTTTGCCAACCATGGCTCGGATGCTTAAGGAATAAGCCTAACTAATTGACATTAGTAGTTAGTGGCTTCTTTAATCTCGACTTTTATCTCTTTACCGTTAGGTGCGGTGTAAGAAACTGTGTCACCGATCTTGGCGCCCATGACGGCAGCACCAAGTGGTGATTTTTCGCTGTAGACGCTTAAGTCACCTGATGCGATCTCACGTGAACCAAGTAGGAATTTTTCTTCATCGCCAGCAATAATTGCGGTGATAACCATTCCGGGTCCAACAACGCCATCGGCAGATGCTGGGGGAGTTCCGATATGGGCATTTTCCAGCATTTGTTTTAGCTGACGAATGCGCGCTTCCATCTTGCCTTGTTCATCGCGCGCTGCGTGATAGCCGCCATTTTCTTTTAGGTCGCCTTCAGCGCGAGCTGCTTCGATCTTGGCAGTGATTTCTTTACGACCATCTGATTCAAGATGTGCGAGTTCACCGCGCAAGCGATCGGCTGCTTCTTGGGTAAGCCAAGTTTGTGGGGTACTCATAAGGGGCAACGGTATACGAAGTAATTATTTGGCGCGACAACGAGCAATGGCCGCTGATACAGGGGCAGTTCGTGCGGGAATTGCTGTTGTTTGCTCGCTATGGGCTGCGCCTGCTGCGATGGTGTCATCGATTTGGCCAACGACATTCTTATCGATATCACTTGCTATCAGTGTGCAGATAACAACTTGATTAGGATCGGTGCGATCTATTGAGTAGCGCATTGATATTTTACGTTCTGCGGTTACGTTGAATGAGATTAGCTCGCTACGAATTTCAGGATTGGCATGATGCAAGCCGGCCCAGATCAACCAACCTCCACCAATGACTGCGAAAACAATGGCTGGTGTGATCCAAGCCTTATTTGAGCGCACGCCGTAGCGGTCGTTGAAATCCAAATCCATGGGAAGATTATCGCATGCAAAAAGATGTTGAGATGGGTTGGGCTGGATCGCTAACAGTCTTTCTTCTCTGCGTCAGCGTTGCCATCTTGTTGCGCAGTTTCTACAAGCGCTACACGCGAATGAGCGCCCGTAATAATGAAGATCAAAGCGATAGCTAAAAAGTTTCTCCAAGCACTTGGCATCTTCGCTATCGCCTTGGTTTTAGTAGGTTTAGGAAACTGGCAGTTAGATCGGGCTCATTTAGTTCAAACGACAAATGCTGCAGCCAAAGTTATAGACCCCAAAATTTATTCGCTAAGTGATCTATACACACCAACGGTGGCGTTAGATTCACGAAATGTAAATAAGCAGGTTTCGGTAAGTGGTTTCTATATCGCTAACTTCAAAGCTCCGTTTCAAAGCGATAGCGATGGCAAAGTCAATGACTGGGAAGTTGCCTTGCTGCAGGTAGATGGGTCAGATCCAATATCTGGAATCTTGGTGGTGCGTGGGCTTTGGAAAGATCGGCTACTTAATCCGGAAGTTGCGATGTCTACCAAAATTGATTTAGTGGGAAGTTTGCAGCCACATCAAAATGATGACCGGGCCGATAATTTGCCCGGGGTTATCTCGCGCCTTGATAGCAGCGTCATTGTTGGATTAACAGATGCTTCTCTATATGACGGATTCATTGTGGCGAAATCAGAAAAGACCCGCAGTGGTGATCTAGTGCGAGAGCGAGTAGTGGCAAAGGCTCCGGTTTCTCGAGTAGCCGGTTATTACTGGCAGCACATTTCATATGTCGCTATCTGGTGGTTAATGGCTGCGATCGTGATTTATCTCCCCTTTTATCGCCGTAAATCAGAGCAATAACCCATAGGCTTAACCTTATGAAATCAGCAGTTACTCGCTTTCGCGTTATGGCCATTACTTGCGGCGTTATGTCGCTGCTTCTCTGGTTTGGTTACCTGCCAGCCAAATATGCCTTTAATGCCATAGAGACCCATAAATATTTGATCGCGATCCCGATAGTCCATGGCTATCTATATATGGTCTATTTACTTACCACCCTTCAACTCGGCGTGAAATCTCGTTGGCATTTGTTAAGAATTCTCTGGGTGATGTTGGCCGGCACCTTGCCAGTGGCGTCATTTCTTGCGGAGCGCAGAGTTGTTAAGCAGTATTCGTAAGAGTATTAAATCTGCGCTTTATCCATTTTATGAATGGCGCATTGTTAGCGATCTTGATTTCTCAAAAACCCCCCGCCATGTTGGTGTGATCCTCGATGGCAATCGCCGTTTCGCAAAGGCTAATCCCAGCGCACTAGATCCCAAGGGCCATCGCCGCGGCGCTAGCAAGATTGTGGAATTTCTTGGCTGGTGTGATGAGGCAAAAGTTGAAGTCGTAACTTTGTGGTTGTTATCGACTGAAAACTTTAAACGCACACCCGAAGAGCTAGATGGCTTGCTGCGAATAATCGGCGATACCGTCGACGAACTTCGCGCCACCGGTAAATGGAATATCAAGGCCGTTGGTGCACTTGATCTGCTACCAACTTGGCTGCATGAAAAGTTAGCGAACTTACCTCCAGTTCATGGCGGAGGCGTGGAAGTAAATGTGGCAATTGGTTACGGCGGCCGGCGCGAGATTGTTGATGCGGTAAAGGGTTACCTGCAAGATAAGAGCGCAAATGGCGCCAACCTGGAAACTGCGGCAAGTGAGCTATCGGCCGATGAGATCTCTAAGTTTTTATACACAGCCGGCCAACCAGATCCCGAATTGTTGATTAGAACTTCAGGAGAGCAACGACTCGGTGGCTTCTTGTTATGGCAGAGCGCGCTATCGGAGTTCTATTTCTGTGAAGCATATTGGCCAGATTTTCGTCGCGTTGATTTCTTGCGTGCACTTCGCGCATATTCACAGCGCCAACGACGACTTGGTGCATAACTTTAACCAAGCGTTAATAAATCGCTATGGCGTGTCGCACCTGAAAGTGCGCTGCTAAGTTCTATCTTTTTCTAGTCAGAAGCAAGTTTCATCGGATAAAACTAAAGAGAATGTGAGAGCTGGCCATTGGCTACTCCAGTATCTAAATCAATAAAAAAGGCTGCAAAAAAGACTTACGTTTTAGATACCAGCGTTTTATTGGCGGACCCGAACGCGCTCTCAAAATTCGAAGAACATGAAGTAATCATCCCGATCGCAGTTATCGGCGAGCTCGAGACCAAACGCGATCACCCTGAACTTGGCTACTTTGCCCGCGCTGCGCTGCGGTCCCTTGATGATCTGCGTATTACCCACGGCCGCCTTGATAAGCCGCTAACGATAACCCCAGAGGGCGGCACGCTCTCCGTTGAGTTAAACCACACCGATTTAAGTACTTTGCCCCACGGATTTTTGCGCGATGGCACAAATGATTCACGCATCCTGGCTATCGCTAAAAATTTAATGTCTGATGGAAAGAATGTTGTCCTAGTTACAAAAGATCTGCCGTTACGCGTTAAGGCATCTTCAGTTGGCGTCGAAGCACAAGAATATTTAGCTGAACTCGTTTCAAATAGCGGCTGGACCGGGATCGAAGAGATCAATGTCGGCCACAATGTTATTGATGAGCTCTATGCCTCAGATCGCGCCGACCATGAAGTCGCCCATCAATTGCCGGTTCACACCGGAATTGTTCTCCACTCTGAAAAGGGAAGCGCACTTGCCCGTGTTACAGCAGATAAACAATTGCAATTAGTCCGCGGCGATCGCAACGCCTTTGGATTGCATGGCCGTTCCGCTGAACAACGAATTGCACTAGACCTTTTATTAGATCCGGAGATCGGAATTATTTCTCTTGGCGGTCGCGCCGGTACCGGTAAATCGGCGCTCGCCCTTTGCGCTGGCTTGGAAGCGGTAATGGAGAAACGCCTCCATAAGAAAGTTGTAATCTTCCGTCCGCTTTATCCAGTAGGCGGCCAAGAGCTGGGATACCTGCCGGGCAGCGAAGGCGAAAAGATGTCGCCTTGGGCCCAAGCTGTCTTCGATACTTTGGGAGCGCTCGTCTCCCAAGCGGTAATTGAAGAGGTAATGGCGCGCGGACTTATTGAAGTTCTTCCGCTGACCCACATCCGCGGTCGCTCGCTCCATGACTCTTTTGTAATCGTCGATGAAGCCCAATCGCTAGAACGTGGCGTCTTGCTCACCGTCCTTTCTCGAATCGGCCAATCCTCCCGAGTCGTTTTAACCCACGACGTCGCCCAACGAGATAACTTGCGCGTTGGTCGCCATGACGGTGTGGTCGCAGTCGTCGAAACGCTCAAGGGCCACCCGCTCTTCGCCCACGTCACCTTGACTCGCAGCGAGCGCTCGCCGATCGCCGCCTTGGTTACAGAAATGCTCGAAGGGCCGATCGCTTAGCCCTTTTACATTCCCCAAATTAGGCCCTCTTTAAATCTCACAGTCACAATTCGGACATTTACGACTTTGCCCTAACTGAGCAGGGCTTTTGCCTGTCCACAGGTAGCGACTTTCCTGAGAATTTTCGCCACACGCGTCAATTAATTTGCGACATCTCACCCCGGTTGCCACCCTTAACTCATTCCCCGGCAGTTCTATTCGCCTATTTATAGGCCGATGGGGCGCGCAAGGCAAACGGTAGGCAAACGAACGGCTAACAGAAGGGCAGGCAGATTATGTATAGATTCTCGATTACCAAATCACAACGTATAAAGTCGCGCGCCCTCTGGACCCTAGTTGCCAGCTTCCTCTTAATCTCAACGGCTCAACCAACGGCTTACGGCCTCGACTTCCCAATGACCACAAGTCTGTCCTTGCCGGAATCTGCCAACCTGACGATGTCGGTTGCCCTAAATTCGGAAGTCGATCTCTCTGAAGGCGCCGCCCTTTATACCCAGCTCGATCAAGGCGCAGATCTCTTCGCTTCCCAAATGGCCTTGGCGGCATCAGTTAGCCAGCAAGTGGAAATGGCGCGCACCATCATTGGTGCCAAGAAGGTCACCAAGACGATCA
>Ga0209400_1000586_pt1 | contig 31648 bp, 32 predicted proteins | sample M_130807_EF_Meta_FD_187313 | JGI IMG/M metagenome (GOLD analysis project Ga0209400, IMG submission 187313) | Freshwater microbial communities from Lake Montjoie, Canada to study carbon cycling - M_130807_EF_MetaG (SPAdes) (version 2) | ecosystem: Environmental > Aquatic > Freshwater > Lake... | reverse complement strand
CCAGATTCAATTTCCTGCGCCTGCTGCCGCTACTGCAATTATCCGTATAGCTTAATAGGAAGACAATGTGCCGAACCTCGTTAAATCGTGGGGTGAAGGAGCATGGAATGATGCTACGTGGGGCGGGATTCCTGCCACTAATGTCATCGGATGGGGTTCAGGCACATGGGGCCAAAACGCGTGGGGCGGGATTGTTGAAGCGGTCATCCCTACGGGCGTTGAAGGAACAGGTAGTGTAGGAAATGTTTCATTCGTTGTTTCTGCTAATCCGGTAGGAGTTGTAGGGACAGGGGCAATTGGAACGGTAGTTATACCTAGGCAGGTGGTACTAATACCTGATGGTGTACAAGGAACCGGGGCAATTGGCACTCCTACTTTCTTCTTTGGGGTTGTGTTTACCCCAACGGGTGTTTCTGGTACAGGCACAGTAGGCACTGCGGTAGTAAGTACCTCGCCAACTGTTTCGGTTACTGGCGTACAGGGTGCTGGTTCAGTAGGAACTGTATTTGTACCGATTAACCTCGTTGGAGTGCAGGGAACAGGCAGTGTTGGCAATGTCATTCCAGTATTTGAGGAAATAGTTGTAGTAACTGGGGTAGCAGGTGTTTCTGCAGTTGGTGGAGTTGGGGTATCTACGGGAGAATCAGTTCTCCCAGTTGGCGTAGCAGCAATTGGCAGCATTGGCACACCTTCGGTAAGTTATAATCATATTGAAAATGTAGTTGGAGTTGCAGGCACTGGGTCAGTAGGAGTAGTTCTTATTCGTAGGTGGTCCGTGGTCAACGATTATCAAGATCCTAACTGGGTCCTGATCCAAGTAGCATAAGGAACTAATATGGCAAGTACATACAGTAATTTAAAAATTGAGCTGATCACCACGGGTGAGCAGGCGGGTACGTGGGGCGTTACTACCAATACCAATTTAGGCACAGCAATTGAAGAAGCGATTACAGGCACAGCAGATGTGTCTTTTTCTAGTGCTGATGTAACACTAACGCTTACCGATACTAACGCGACACAGACTGCGCGTAATTTGCGGTTGAATTTGACAGGTACGTCGGGTGGCGCAAGGAACTTAATTGTTCCTGCGATTGAAAAACAATACATTGTAAATAATGGTTTGGCGGATGCCGTAACTGTCAAAAATTCTACAGGTACAGGCATAGCGGTTCCGGCAGGTAAGACAATGCTTGTGTTTAACAATGCGACAAACGTCGTCGATGTAACAACGTATCTGTCTTCTTTGACGCTCGGAACTGCATTGCCAGTGGCTTCTGGTGGTAGTGGAGTTACATCAAGCACAGGCACGGGCAGTGTGGTTTTAAACACGTCTCCCACGTTCGTTACACCAGTTTTAGGTACGCCAAGTTCAGGTACGTTAAGTTCATGCTCTGGCTTACCAATATCTACAGGTGTAAGTGGTCTAGGTACTGGCGTTGCTACGTTCTTGGCTACTCCATCGTCAGCAAATTTAGCGTCTGCGGTTACTGATGAAACTGGCTCAGGTTCACTTGTATTTGCTACGTCCCCAACTTTAGTTACTCCAACTCTCGGTGTAGCGTCTGCCACTACAGTCAATAAGGTAACTTTAACTGCTCCTGCTACTGGTTCTACGTTAACGATTGCTGATGGCAAGACGTTGACAGCAAGTAACAGCATTACGTTAGCGGGTACTGATAGCACGACAATGACTTTCCCAACAGTTTCGTCAAGCGTTGGTTATTTAAACATTCCGATTAATAGTCAATCAGCGGCATATACAACGGTTCTAGCAGACTCTGGTAAAGCTATATTCCATCCTAGTACAGATGCTAATGCTAGGACATTTACTATTGATTCAAATGCAAACGTGGCTTATGCGCTAGGTACTGCAATCACGTTTATCAACATGACTAGCCAAGTGGTAACCATTGCGATCACAAGCGACACGATGTATCTAGCAGGGTTGGGTACAACAGGTAGTCGCAGTTTGGCGCAGTACGGCATGGCTACTGCGGTGAAGCTGACTAGTACAACGTGGATTATCTCAGGCAACGGAGTGACCTAATGAGCGGCATTCTTCAGACATTGTTTTTAGGTGCTGCTGCAGCAGTAAAGGATGCGTACTTTAACCTTGTCACGCTACTGCTAAACACAACGGCGACTAACGGAGCGCAGAACAATACGTTCTTAGACTCTAGCACTAATAACTTTAGCATTACTAGAAATGGTAATACGACTCAGGGAACATTCACGCCGTTTAGTCAGACAGGTTGGTCTAACTATTTTAACGGCTCAAGTACGTATTTATCACTAGGAAATAATTCTGCTTTTGATGGTGACACTACTTTTTGTGCAGAATGTTGGATTTATCCCACTTATTCATCTGGGTCGGACAAAACTCCATTCGGAGGAAACTGGACTTATAGTTCAGGCGGTTGGGATTTTATTAGCAGCGCAAACAACAATATAATTTTTCGTTGGTGTAATGGTAGTTACAACGATACCGGAGCGCAATCTGTAAACCCTAATGCGTGGAATCATATTGCCACGTCAATTAGCGGTGGAAGATTATCTTTTTATGTTAATGGCACAAGAGTTTTTACAACTACGTCAGGAACAAATATAGGTGCTGGCTCAAACGGCACTTATATTGGTTGGAACGGCGGCAATAATGTTTATGAGGGATACGTTTCTAACGCAAGAATTGTTAGGGGCGCAACTCCTTACGACCCAACATTAACAACTTTAACTGTACCAACCGCACCATTAACGGCAATTTCTGGAACTACTTTATTAACGTCGCAAAGTAATCGTTTTAAAGATAACAGCACGAACAATTTTGCATTAACTGCAACCGGCACACCATCCGTCCAAGCCTTCAGCCCATTTGACCCTACTACTGCATACGATGCTGCTGTAGTAGGTGGTAGTGGGTATTTTGATGGGGCAACAGATTATTTAAGTGTTGCAGATAATGCTGCATTTTCAATGGGTACTGGTAATTTTACTGCTGAATTTTGGGTTTATACAGCCGACCAAACAACAAACTATCCTGGAATAATTTCAGGAAGCCTTTATACCGATACTGGAGTAATTAGTATTCGGTACGATGTTACTGGACAACTTAATAAAGTATTTATATTTTTGCAGGGGGCATCACCGGCAGACCCAGCAATTACATCGAGTGTGTATGGTTATGGGCAATGGCTACACGTTGCAGTTATTCGTGATTCATTAACATCGTTAAAACTTTATGTAAACGGTGTACTAGATGGCACAGCAACAATTTTACTTACTCAAACCGTAGATTTTAGCGGGGCAAACTCATTTTATGTTGGTAGAGGATTTGATATTGATGGAGCGCAAGCGTATTACACCGGATACATAACAAATGTTCGTTTAATAAAAGGTCAAGCCCTTGCAAGCGGTAATTTTACGCCTCCTTCTGCCCCTGTAACTGGAAGTTCTGTTGGGTGGACTGGCGCAAATGCAGCGGCATCAATTACAGGAACTGTCTCCTTTATTATGTCCGCTACCAACGCTGGCATCTTCGACTCTGCTTCTAAAAAAAATTTAGAGACTGTAGGCACTGCACAGGTAAGCACAACACAGGCGAAGTGGGGCACTACATCAATGTATTTTGCTGGGTCAGGAAATTATTTACTCACCCCTTATTCTCCAACTTTAGTTTTTGGAACAGCAGATTTTACTTTTGAGTGCCAATTATATTGGACAGGTGGTAATAGTGAAAATAATCTGATTATGAATAATGCTAGTGGTGGATTCAACGTAAAACTTCAAGCAGCAACAGCAACAAATTGGGCGCTTGAAAACGCATACGTAGGACAAGTAGCAGATTTTGGCACAGCGCCAACACAAAATACATGGCATCACATTGCTATTACAAGAGCCTCAGGTACGCTTTACGCATTTATTGATGGCACGCAAGTTTACAGCGGAGCAAATTCTACTAATTTTGTTAATACCGCTTCTTGGTATGTAGCGGGTAATGGAGCGTCTGCCAGTTTATACATAACAGGCTATATCGATGACCTCCGCATAACCACGGGTTACGCACGTTATACAGCTTCGTTTACCCCGCCAACCGCAGCCTTCCCTCTCCAATAGGTGACTTATGTATTCTAAAAATGGTTCTATACCTAAGCCTGAGACGGATGGCACAGATGGCTGGATTGAAGTACCTGATGAGCCAGCTTGTCCTGAAGGTAAAGAGGTAGTCTGGTGGTATCCACCGGGTTGGGTTATTCGTGATCCTAAGCCAGAAGGCAATTGGTCATGGAGTCAATCGCAAGAGCAATGGGTTGAGTACGTATTGCCTAATGTTCAAACAGTTGATGTAACTGCGTTGTCCAGCACAGATATACCTGCATTGACTAGCGCAGATCTAATCTTTTTAACTTCGCAGTCTATCTAAACCATTGACCCGCTAACCATCCTAGCTGTAGCAAAAACCGCAGCCGCTGCAATACGCAAAGGCTGTGAGATGTACCAAGAGTACAAAGCGCAGGGGATGGAGCTAGTAGATGCGTATGGACAAGCCAAGGATGTCGTTGCTGATTTAAGCGGACACCTTGGCAATTTCTTTAAAGCGCATGAGCAGTTAGAGAAGCACGTACACGAAGAAGAGTTAAAGGTAAAGAAGTCGCGTGACCCTGAGTTATCGGTGAACCAAGAAGCCTTTAATAGAATCATGGCTCAAAAGGAAATGCAGCGGCTAGAAACAGAACTGCGCGAGACACTCGTATATTCTGCGCCCCGAGAATTAGGGGCTATTTGGACAGAGTTTGAAGCAATGAGGGACAGGGTTAAGGCAGAACGCGCCGAGGTGCAGCGGCAGGAATTAATAAAACAACGGGCGGCTCAATGGCGACGGGATTATATAAAAAGAAAAATCGCGGAGCAGATGACGCTGGTAATCGCGGTAGTCTTCATAATATTGTGGTTCCTATGGGTAATGATTCTGCTAAGGATGAGTCACACATTTCGTGGGCAATCTTCTTTGCCGTCCTTGTGGTGTGTCTTGTGCTAGTGATTGCGATCCCTGCACTGGCAATCATGTATGGCGATATGTCAAACGCTACTGCTATGGCGATGGAAGAGACAAAGAAAATGCGTGAGTTGCGCATAAAAATGATGTTGGAAATACAGGATCGATAATAGACACTGGCTTTTGCATAAAAAGGATAATCATGCTTACAATTTTCTCAACTTTCGTGTCGTTCCTGATGGGCGGCTTACCTAAGCTTCTCGACTTCTTTCAAGACAGACAAGACAAGTCACATGAGCTAAAGCTTGCCCAGATGCAAACTGAGCGTGAGTTGCAATTAGCCGCTGCGGGGTTCGTGGCACAAGAGCGCATAGAAGAGATCAAACTGGATGAGATACGGACTCAAACTGCCTCTGCGGAGAAAATCTCTCTAATCGACGCACAATCTGCGGAGATGAATGCGATTTATGCCCACGACACTAGCCTGAATGAAGGCACATCCAAGTGGATGAAAGACCTACGTGCCAGTGTGCGTCCTGTGATTACCTACGGTTTCTTCTTTCTGCTAGTGGGCATTGATGCTGTGATCGCGTACAAAGGCTTGACAACGGGCGTAGACTTTACAGCGTTGGCTGACCAGTTATGGGATAACGAGACTCAGGCGTTGTTTGCAAGCATCATAGCATTCCACTTTGGCGGTCGGGCGTTTGGAAAATGATCTACGTAATTTATTTCAGAATGCTTGTTACTTTAATAGCTAGTGTGTATCTAATTTTACATTTATCAAAATGAAGACCTTTGTTGTTCGCCCCGAGTTGATGTTTGTTGGTCAGGTACACGGTAAAAAAGTATCGTTAGACCCGCAAATTAAAGCTGCGACTGAAAAGTATGGTGCGTGGTACGAGGGTGACGGTGGTGACAAGATACAAGGCGTTTCCTATAAAGGATCATGGGATGATGCTGCCGCAAAAGATATAAAAGGCTATCCCAAGCATTTTTTGTTTGTGCTTTTTACTAACACAGCAACAAATGAACAGAAAAAAATATTGGCAGGTAATGGGACTATTTTTGACCGCATATTAAAAACGCAAGATAGCTTTGGTTATTTTAGTAATAAGCGGTTTGACGCAGATACGTTGACAAGTTTTTTGGAAGAAATGGGCGAGGATTATTTAAAGCTCAGTCGCTCACAAGCAACTAAAGAAAATGTAACGAGGTTTATAGATAAAGGCGAACGTGCTATGTGGGAATCGGGAAATACTCCTGCAAAGAAGATGGCAGACAAAGCAAATAATTACCGCGACATGTGGCTTTTATCTCAGCCCAAAGGCGTTTATTTTGTCGGCTCAGACCACATAAAAGACTTAGAAGATTTGTTTAAACACAAAGGATCAGGAGTTCAAAAAGCTGACCCTTTGGCAAAAAATACTAAATTTATATGATCAGCCCCAAAGCCTTAAAGATGATCAAGCACCACGAAGGAGTAAGGAATAAACCTTACCGATGCCCTGCACGACTTTGGACAATTGGCGTGGGCCATGTAATTGATGCAAATCATGCAAGAGTACCGTTTGAAGACAGACTAAGTTTGCCTTGCCCAGAAGGCTGGAACCGTGTATTTACAGTGGAAGAGGTAGATGCCATACTTGCAAAAGACCTTGAGAGGTTTGAACGTGGAGTTCTTAAATATTGTCCTACTGCTGGCGCTAATCAAGGCTGGCTGGACAGTCTAGTCAGTTTCAGCTTCAATGTAGGCTTAGGTACATTGCAACGCAGTACACTACGGCAGAAGCATAATCGTGGCGATTACGCGGGTGCAGCCGACGAGTTTTTAAAGTATTGCAAAGCTGCGGGGAAGGTCTTACGAGGCCTTGAAAATCGCCGCAAAGATGAACGAGCGCTGTATCTTAGCTAAATAGAAGAGACTTTAATGTACCTAACTAGCAACATACCTTACTTTAAATGCTGGGTTAGAAAAGAGTTTACCAATGGTCATCAAAAGTACCATGGTGAATACATACACGCATTAGCTGTTGCTGTTACCACTATGCCTGACAGATCGTTGAGCTTTCAGGTTATTTTTACCGGATGTGAGGCAGACGACGGAAGTCAGCCAAACGTCCATGGCGGGGCAATGTGGGCACGGATGCCACTTACTGCGCTAGTGGGGGATATACCTTTGGAGCTATGGCCCGAGCGTATGCAAACACATCTTGCACAGCCTTGGGATTGCAATTCGTATAACCATACGATTATTAGTATTGATCGCGCAAAACCTTCGCCTTGGTTATGTAAAATCAATAATGAGTTCCATACAGGGCGATATTTGTTTACAGTAGATTATGCCGAAAGTGAGGTGTCGGAAGACCCTTCTCAGCATAAGCAAAGTCATGTATTAATATTGACTGATGCAGGTAAGTGGACAGGAAACGTAGTAGCTTTACCAAACAATCGTGTGCGTGTCACTAGCCCAGCGTATTGGGTTACGGGCGAGGGAGCACCTGATTTTCGACCCAGCCAATGGATTCAATGTGCCGAGCAGGATGATTCATACATGGACCCCGAGGCCACTTTTAATAACTTGTACAAGGAATAGTATCATGATGAAATCAAAGATGATGGCAAGCGGCGGCATGATGAAAAAAGGTTATGCAGCAGGCGGTGCAGTTATGCCTATGGTTATGAAAGACGGTAAAAAAGTCCCAGCATTTACCGTTGATAAGAAGGGCAAGATGGCAAGCGGCGGCATGATGAAATCAAAAATGGCTGCAGCTGGTGGCAAGGCTAAAGCAAAAATGACAAAGAAGAAATAATCATGGCAACGAAACCCGGTCTCTATGCAAATATCGCAGCCAAGAAAAAACGTATCGCTTCTGGCAGTGGTGAAAAAATGCGTAAGGTAGGTTCTAAGGGTGCACCTACAAAAAGTGATTTTATTAACTCAGCAAAAACGGCTAAACCTAGAAAAACGGCAAAGTCTCGTAAGGGGTAAGTAATGCCGCTCAAGTCATTGCGTTTCAAGCCGGGGATCGTCAAAGAAGTTACCTCGCTATCCAATGAAAATGGGTGGTTTAACGGTGACAAGGTACGCTTTCGCTTTGGTTTTCCAGAGAAGATTGGCGGATGGATACGCCTGTCGGACGTTACCTTTTTAGGAACAGCACGTTCCTTATGGAACTGGACCACGCTTGTTGGCAATAACTTACTTAGTGTTGGCACGAATCTCAAGTTTTATATTGAAGAAGGTGGCGCGTTTTACGATATCACGCCACTTCGCACCACAGTCAATCCAATGCTTGGTGCGCAGCCTCCTGCCACAGGCAATCCGTTTACTACCAATACGACAAGTGGCACAGCCAATAGGGTATTAGTTACTGACTTTAACCATGGCGCGTCCACTGGTGACTATGTGACGTTCTCTGGCGCTACCACAGTTGGTGGCTTAAATCTAAACAAGGAGTTCCAAGTAACGTATGTCAATACTAACCAGTACACAATTATTGCGTCATCTAATGCTACTTCTGTGGCTACTGGCGGCGGTGCTGCGGTTGTTGCAAAGTATCAGATAAAGATTGGTCTTCCGGTATACGAGCAGATTACTGGTTGGAACGCGGGCGCATGGGGTGGAACCGTGGACAACGAACCAATCACATTGTTGAATGGTGCGATTAATAACTCCGTTACTACTATAACGGTAGATAGCACTACGGCGTATGCGGCAACTGGGTTATTGTTAATTGATAATGAATTAATTACGTATACAGGTAAGACTTCTACTACGTTTACAGGTTGTGTGCGTGGGGCTTCTGGCACGATAGCGGCATCTCACATAGATAATACGATTGTTTACGATGCCGTCGAATATGGTGGGTGGGGCCAATCGTACTCTGTAGGACAAGGTCAGCAGTTACGTCTTTGGAGCCAGAGCAACTACGGTGAGGATTTGGTATTTAGTCCACGTGGTGGTGCTTTGTATTATTGGGAGCCTAGTGGCAATGTGGTAGCTGCGGCGGATACAGTAGGCACATTAATCTCGGGTACGGATGTTCCATCTGTCCTAAATCAAGTGATGGTGTCTGACGCAACGCGGATCACGATTTGTTTTGGTTGTAATGATTATGGTGCGTATGGAACCACGATCCAAGACCCGATGTTAATTCGTTGGTCTGATCAAGAGAGTGTAACGCAATGGACTCCTGCAGCAACTAATCAAGCGGGTAGTTATCGCCTAAGTCGTGGATCAGAAATTGTAGAAGCAATACAAACACGCCAAGAGATCTTGGTATGGACAGATGCTGCGTTGTACGCGATGCAATACCTAGGCCCTCCGTTTGTGTGGGGCTTTACGATTGTAGCTGACAATATTTCTATTGTTTCTCCTAATGCTGCGGCAACAGCTAACAACATAACGTATTGGATGGGTACGGATAAGTTTTACTTCTATTCTGGTAGAACAGAAACGCTGCCTTGTGCATTACGTCGTTATATCTTTGAAGATATAAACATGTCGCAGTCGTATCAGTTCTTTTCGGGCACGAACGAAGGGTTTAACGAAGTATGGTGGTTCTACTGTTCCGCTGAGTCCACACTGATTGATCGCTATGTGGTATTTAACTACCTAGAGAATTCGTGGTACTACGGTAACTTATCGCGGACCGCGTGGCTTGATAGCTCGTTGCGTAAGTCACCTATTGCAGCGACGATTACTCCAGATAGTTTTATTCTGCAGCATGAGACAGGTGTGGATGATGGGGCTACTTCTCCTCCTACCCCGATTGAAGCGTACATTGAATCCGCTTACTTTGACATTGATGATGGCGATTCGTTTTCATTTGTGCGTAGACTCTTGCCTGACGTGACGTTTGAAGGATCCGAAGTTACGTCTCCTGAAGTGACGTTTGAATTGAATGCGTTGCAAAACAGTGGCTCTGGGTATAACTCTCCTGCTTCGTTAGGTGGCAGTAATTCTGCGGATGTTGTGAGAACATCTAGTGTGCCAGTGGAAAAATTTACAGGCCAAGTATTTATTCGTGTGCGGGGACGTGAGATGGCGATCAAGGTGTCATCCAATGGATTAGGCACACAGTGGCAGTTAGGTACTCCTCGTATTGATATTCGTCCGGACGGTCGTAGATGACAACATCTATTATCACGATTGAAGGGGATGTTTTAACGCAGACTACTCCTCCTGCTTTGCCTCATGCTCCTGATCAGTACAGCCGTCAATATCAGGATCAATTGAATAACGTACTACGGTTGTATTTCAACACTTTAAATAACCTGATAAGTCAACTTATGGCTAATACGTCAACATTACCAGTATCAATAGGTGGCACTAATGTAGATGCTTTTGGTAGGTTACGAGTAAGTCAGCCATACACGCTGTTTGATAGCCAAAGCCGTTACGCGGCTGACAATCAATTTGATACATCTACTAGCGGCACAGGGTCTACTACGTTTAATAGTAATCAGTCTAGTGTCAGCATGTCAGTAACTGCGGGTGGGGTAGGCTCTGTAGTGCGTCAGACGTATCGCGTGTTTCCGTATCAGCCCGGTAAAAGCTTATTGGTATTAGCTACGTTTGTCATGGACAACGGAACATCAGCTAATTTAAACCAAAAAGTTGGATACTTTAATACTGATAATGGTGTATTTTTCCGACGCACCACTGGGGTTAATTCTTTTGTTGTGCGCACTAACACAACAGGTACTCCATCGGACGCACGGTCCGCGGCCCAATCTGCATGGAACGGGGACAAGTTAGATGGCACTGGGGCTAGTGGCCTTACTTTAGACCTAACAAAGCCACAGATTCTGTGGATGGATTTTGAATGGTTGGGCGTAGGTTCGGTACGATGTGGTTTTATTATTAACGGTGAATATATAGTTTGCCACACATTTGAGACATCTAATGTGTATGGAACTACTGTCTATATGACGACAGCTATTTTGCCTGTGCGCTACGAGATCACTACAACCACAGCGGCGGTTGCGGCAACACTTACACAGGTGTGTAGTTCTGTTATGTCTGAGGGCGGGTTTGAGCAGGTATCCGTTGAGCATACCGCATCAATGACTAATCTTACTGCTGCTTCTTATTTAAACACTTCGTATAAACCGCTTATATCTATTCGTTTAGCTTCTGGTCGTACAGGTTCTGTGGTAATCCCCACAGGAATTAATTTTCTACCGTCTACTTCGGATAACTTTCAAATTGCACTCGTAAAAAACGCAACACTTTCTACTACTCCTTCGTGGTCTGCAGTTGCTTCTGACGCTAGTGTTGAATTTGATATTAGTTCTACTTCTTACACAGGCGGGACTATTGTATTTAATGAGTTTGCAACTGGAAAAACAGGTCGAAGCATATTGTCGCCAAGTACAGGATATAACTGGGATTTGCAGTTAGGTGCATCCATTGCTGGGGTAAGCGATACTCTTACGTTAGTTGCTCGAACCGTAACAACCGGAGGAGCTGCAGCAGGGGGCGGTATTGGGGCGCTTTCTTTCTATGATCTGACCCAGTAGACCTTGGATTGAGCAACGATAAATGGTACGATTTGTCAACTTTATTATGGCGTAAATAAGCCAAAGGAACGGAAATGGCAGACACCCAAGCAGGCATCATGGCATTGCCTGAAAACCAAGATGTTCAAGGTCCCACGCTGGGACTAGATGATACCTATGACGCTGTAAAACAAGCGCTAGGTGCTGCACGTCCAGATGCTGCGGTGGAGATGGATTCCGCAATGGCGGGTCTAAAAGGCGTTGCCGATGAGCTAACAGATGAGCAGCTCGATTCCATGATGCAGCTAGTACAGTATCTTTATGATAATAAAGAACAGTACAAAGAATTAGTTGCTGAATTAATTACTGCGGGTATCGTAGAAGAAGGCGATTTACCGCCAGAATATGATCCTGAGTTTTTGTCTACGTTCGGCACTATTTTATTAGAAGAGCGTAAATCACGCGGCACGGACCAACCTCCTTTCCCAGAAAAATTTGCTCGTGGTGGCATTGCTGAGGCAGCGCGGATCGTGGCTAACCAAGGCCGTTCTGGCGACACCATGCTGGCGCACATTACTGCTGACGAAGCACGTATGCTGCGCAAAATGGGTGGCGTTGGCACTATCAATCCCGCAACAGGTTTACCTGAATTTGGTGCTTTTGATTTTATTGTCAAGCCACTACAAAAACTCGGCAGTGCTGTATCAAAAACTTTTAAAAGCATTGTAGGTGGTGTTAAAAAAGTACTAGCCAGCCCAGTAGGACGAATTGTTGGAACTATTGCATTAGCCACGTTCCTCGGACCGGGGGCCATGGGTATTACTGGCCTAAACATGTCCGCTGGATTAGCTGCAGCAACAGCGGCTGGCACAGTTAGTTTAGCTAGTGGTGAGAATTTAAAGCAGGCTGTTAAAAGCGCAGCATTTGCGTACTTTGTAACGCCAAGTACTACTGCCCAACAAGTAGCAGCTGGTGCTCCTGCGTTTAATAATCCTGTTTATGATTGGATTGGTAAGACAACAGAACAGTTTGCTGGCGCTAATAATTTTGTAGCGGATGCGCTACAGAACCAATACGTTAAAACTGCTGTGACGGGCTTTGGCACGGGGACCGCCGCTGGTTTGTTGACAGGTGAAAGCCTGCAGGATTCCGTTAAAGGAGGCCTTACTGGTGCAGCGATAGCAACAGGTGTGCAAGCTCTTAATAATACTAGTCAGGCACAAGTAGCTAATGCAAAGTTAGGTGCGGATGTTGCGGATGAGGTAGGAGCTTTAACAACGAATAATGTAGATGGCGCTAAAGCAATGCAAAGTGGAGCTACTAAAGGGACTTATCCTGTTTCAGATTTAAAGGGCGGCACTAATTTTGTCACCAATGAATTTAGTCCACGGGGAGATTTACTTAGCTCTGTAACTACGGATAGTGCAGGTAATGTAATCAGCAGCACTACCTCTCCTACCATTACTAAACCATCTTCTGCTTTTATCCCTAGGGATTTTGATTATGGCGATATTGCTCCTTCCACTGGCGGCGTATCGAGTGTGGATGCGTATGATTTTGACGAACGTATCCCGGGGGCAGGAACTACTTCTTCTGTCAAAGCTCCTGCTCCTACAATAGACGCTGCTGCTGCTCCTGCAGGCGATTCCAAAACATTTGTTCAATCCGCTAAACAGCTGGGGGGAGGAATCCTAGATATTGCTAAGGGAGATTTTTCCAAGGGGTATGAAAATATTGTACAAGGTGGCGGCAATATACTTTTCCCGTCCGGTCCTTCTGCTGATGAATTACTAAAATACCAAGATGATCCTAGGTATTATAATTCTGCAACAGGAAAGTTTACCCCAGCAGGAGAAGCGTTAGTTAATAGTAAGACTCCAAACATGCTGCAAAGATACGGTCCCTCCGCAGCGGCAGGTTTAGGTATAGCTGCTCTTAGTGGCGCGTTTAAACAGGAAGAGCCGCCTCCGTCAGAACAAAGAACATTGCTTTCTGGTACTCCCGGCGAAGATAAAATTGCCGCAAACCCCGATCAGTATGTGGTACAAAACATACCCGGTGTAAGCTATAGCCCAGAAGGTCAGATTGTTTCTTCTGGAAGGGCTCCTTCTACTGTATCTATGCAAGATGTGCGTGTTGGCCCAGCTAACTACACTGCATCTATGCAAGATGTAACCAGACCGACTACCTCCTATGGTGGCTCGTTAATGGCTCCTATGCCGCCTCAAGCACCATTAATGGATCCGTACCAGTATTACTACCAACAGTACTTGGCATCGCAGAACCAGCCTAGGTATTATGCTATGGGGGGCATTACTGATATTGCTGCCCCTATGCAAGCGCCTCCTCCTGCAGGAATCGCTTCACTAAGAGATGGCGGCAATAGTAATTACCCGCGCCGCACGGGCCAAATAGCAGGACCGGGTACAGAGAAATCAGATTCCATTCCAGCTATGCTATCGGATGGCGAGTTTGTAATGACTGCTAGTGCGGTTCGTGGTCTTGGAAAAGGTAGCCGTAGAGAAGGCGCAAAGCGCATGTATGCTTTAATGCATCAACTTGAAAGAAACGCTGCACGAGGATAAGACATGGCAGAAGAAACCCAGATCGTCCGGGAAGCCCCGGAAATTGAGGCCTATAAACTAGGCCTCTTAAAGTCAGCTAAAGCGTTAGCGGAAACTTCTCCGCAGCTGCCTAATTATCAAATTGCTGGTTTATCTGGCGCACAGCAAAGTGCACTGACTCAAGGTCAGCAGGGCATTGGCGCGTACATGCCATACCTGACCGGAGCTTCTGGAATGCTTGGCGGCGCTACGCAACAGTTTAATCAAGCTGATGCGCAACGCTTTATGAATCCGTATCAGCAGCAAGTCATTGATCAATCGCTGCAGCAGATCAATCGTCAAGGCGATATTGCTAGACAAAATCTACAAGCACAGGCAGTACGCTCTGGTGCATTTGGTGGTAGCCGTGAAGGCATTCAACGTGCAGAGTTGGAACGTGGTTTAGCGGAGCAGCGTAATCAAACAATTCTTGGTGGGCTACAACAAGGCTATACCCAAGCATTAGGTGCGTCAGAAGCAGAGAAAAATCGTCTATTACAGGGTTCTCAAGCAGGAGCAGGTATTGCTTCGTTGACGCAACAGTTAGGTCAAGGCGATGTCAACTTCTTGTACAACTTGGGCCAATCGCAACAGCGTCAGAGCCAAGCAGAGTTGGACGCGCTCCGCGCATCACAGTTACAGCAGACCATGCAGCCATTCCAAAACCTTGCATTCTTGTCGGATATATACAAAGGTGCACCGTCTACGCAAATGACAGCAGGCACAGTAACTCAGCCTGCGCCAAGTCCATTCCAGCAATTTACAGGCTTGGCAACGGGTCTGGTCGCAGGGGCAGGCGCAGCTAAAATGGCAGGCGTACTCTAAGGAATTGAGATGAAAGAAGAAATTCTAAAGCGCGATATGTTCGCAATGCCCTTGTCCAGTAAATCAAAAAATACTGGGATCATGCAGGGCTTTGAGGACATGGAAGAAGACTCTGTAGAAGAGATGCCGCCTATGGCGCGTGTACCACAAAATCCAGAGATCTTGATGAATAACCTCCGTGGTGACATCCGCTCTGTCGATGCGCGGTACATGGAACTTGCTCAGATGGTTGGTGAGCAAGCAGCTATGGACACCCCTCCAGAAGTGTTGGCGATGCTGCAAATGCAAATGGCGCAGCCTCCTGTGCCTCCTACAGGAGTTCCTCTTGAGCAGCCTCCTCAAATGGGTATGCCTCCTGAGATGGGTATGCAAGGAGGTATCGGTGCATTACCACAAGCTGCAGGCATGATGCCTCCCGGCATGGAGGGTGCTCCCCCTTTTCCGGTCGGGGCTAACGGAGCCCCGCCAACTCCCGATGGTCTACCCCCAGAACGTGCTGCATTAGGTAAGTTTATTTCTGGCGCGGCTCGTTATGGCAATGACTTGTACCAAGGAGCGCGGACCATGGGCAGAGAGGCCTATGAGGCAGGTACAGATGCTGTTAGAGCAGCAGACCGCTTTTTAGGTGATACCTTTGCTCGTCCATACATGGACCTTGGCCCGATGACACGAGATGGTCGTCGTTTGGTTGGTCAAGGCAGAGATGATCTTGTGATGCAGCAGCCTAATATGTTTACTCCTGTCACTCCAATGCAGGGGGAAGGTACTCGCTTGCGTGGTTTAAACACCATGGATCTTCGTAATCCTACGTTTAGCGAAGCTATTGGCGCTAGTATGCGCATGAATCCTAAGAGCTTTATAGGTGGCACAGCATTGGCTACAGCTCCCTATACAGCAGAGCTTGTTGGTAATATAGGTAATCGTCTTTCAAAAACCGCGGACAAGCGCTCTGGTGCTGAGTCTCAAGTAAACCTAATACCGGGCCAAGGGGAGCCGCTTACGGATGCAATGGGCATGCCTATTCGTCGAGGCGAAGCTTTTATTCCTGCTAACGAGACGATCAATAAGATCATGCGTGAGTCTCCTATAGATACTAAGCCAGTTATGGCTCCGGAGCAGAAGCCAGAAGAATCAGTCATCCAAGAAGGCCCTGTACAAGATGGCACGAGTAAGTTCATCAAAGATAAATTAGCCGAACCTACTGCAAAAACAAAAGCGCAACGCATTAGGGAAGAGTACGCTGGCTTAGAACCAATGTTCACAGAAATCCTTGGCAATGATAAGGATAGTATGCGCATGAATGCGCTACTTCTATTGTCTGATGCTGGCTTTAAATTAGCTTCTACTTACAAACCAACAGCAGCGATGGCGTTTGGTGAAGCGTTGTCTGGTTTGCCTAAAGGTATGGCAGCGTTGGCAGCACAAGCTCGTCAGAATGGTGTTCAACTTAAAACGGCTGCGTTACAGCAGGCTGTCAATAATATCAATCTGCAAGATAAGTTCGCGCTTGATCTGCAGTTGGCTAATACTAAGGGCAGATATAAACTTCAAGAGACGTTGCTCAAGAATGATTTTGAATTACAAAAAGCTATTGCATTAGAGGGGGGAACAATTATTGAAGATGGCGGCATGGGTCTTCGTGTTCAAAAGACAAAGAAGGGATCGTTCCTCGGTACTAGTATCGATCCAAATGACCCAGCTTACAATTCTGCTGTCAAGAGTAGCTTTACACTTCGCCCAACGGATAACCCATTTGTTGAATGGCGTGGTGCAGCACCTACTACTGTTGAAACAGATAAAGCAGAGCGCATTAAATTAGGTAACACAATGCGCTCACTTGATAATAGCTTGCAGACTCTGCAAAACCTTAAAGGATCATACGCAGGAGCCTACAGCCCCGGCACGTGGTTCACGGACAAGGTCAATAACATATTTGTTCCTATTTCTGGTGGCTTGATTCGTCCTGATGTAAATCAGCAAGATGTGACTACCCGTATTAGCACGGGCATGAATCAGATCATGAAGAGTATTGCTTCGGCTAATGATAGTGGTCGTGTAGCGGTGCAGGAACAAGAATGGGCACGTGAGACAGCAAAAGGCATTAATGATCCAACAGCTTTCTTCGCTAACAAAGAACTGGCAGCAAAACAGTTTAATAGCATGGAATCAATGCTACGCAATGCACGTCAAAATGTGTTGACTCAATTGGGCTACATTGATCAAGATTATGTAATGAACACGCCTAGCACTGGCACACAAAGTGATCCGTTTGTTATCTCTGCTGATCCAGCGGAGCAAAAACGTATGTTTACATACCTTGGTTCTACTATTGGAAATGTTCAAGATCCAAATGCTACTGTATATATTCGTATGCCAAATGGTCGCGTTGATGCGTTTAACCCCACACAACTGAGAAGCCTAGTCCAAAAATGACGACTCTTACAAATGCTCGTGGCGAGGTAGTTGATCTAACCACAGGTGAGGTGGTTGGGCGTACTGAAGGTGCGCCTACTGCTGTTCCTCCTCGTGCTGCGGCTGCTCCTGATATCCAAACAGAAGGCGCGGATCGAGTAACTGGTGCGTTAAAGAATTTATCATGGGGTTTTAATTCTGCTTTGTTTGCACTACCTGATGCGGCTACTCGCGGCATTGGTAAAGCATTGGGTATGAATGAGAAAGAAGTCTTTACCCTAGGCAACTACTTTAACAAAGGGCAAGTTGCTCCAAGAAATGCGGAAGAGCGTTATTCTCGTGCTATTGGTGAAGGCATTGGCGGTATGATGCCCTTTACAGGTACGCTTGCTTATGTTGCTCGAGCAAGACCATTAGTTAGTGCTGTCCAAAGCGGTAAAATGATAGGCAAACAGTTTGCCCCAAAAAGTATACTTAAAGGAGTAGCTGATGATGCTATCAAATTTGTTCAACAAAGTCCGCGACTTGCTGCAGCAATGGATGTTGCGTTTGGTGCAGGCTTTGAAACACTGCGTCAAGCGGTAAAAGAAAATGTAAGCGACGAAAATCCAAACAAACAGCTGTACGAGCAATTGTTGCCTACTGCAGCATTTGTTGGTCTTCCTATGGCTACGTCAGTAATGCCTACTGCCATAATCGGCAAATATGTAACTAATAAAGTCAGTGGTCTTACGTCTGGCTTGAAACAGTTAGATGAGCAAACTTTGCAGGGAATTCCAAAATACTGGAATCTCCCCGGCGTAAGACTTATTCCAAAAGTTTTGCTTGCTAACGCTGAAAGAAAACTAACTACAGTATTTGGAGATATCCAAAACAGTTCTGAAGCACAAGCTGCATTGAAAGAACTTGAAAGAGTTATGCAGGATCCTCGTTTTGCGGAAGCAGGCTTTACTCTTGACTTTACGCAAAAAACAATGAACCCCGCTTTGTTGGAAAAACAAAATGCGGTTCTTGAACGGCTTGGTCCCGCAGAACTAAAACTTTATAGACAACGCCAGAATGAAAATCAAACTAAGTTTGATAAGCTGGTAAGTGGTATTGCCCCAGAAGCCAGACAGCCTGTCATTGAAGCGTTCCAAGCAGCGCAAGCGGAGCGCCAAAGCTTCTTTGACTCCTTGTTGCAAGGGCAAAAGGATCTGACAGAGCAGGAGCTTCTATCTATATCCGAGCGCCTCGGCCCTCAGAACATGGACATGATCAATAACGAACTACGTGGCGCGTTACAAGGCGCTATGGAGTTTGATTACAACATGCGAAAGAATGTTTTAAATCGCATGGGTCTTCGTCAAGGAACTACTCCTGAAGGACTTCCTTCGGCTACTCGTCAAGACGGTAAATCATTGTTCCCTGCGCAAGATATGGAAGCAATGGCAACAGCGTTGATTAAAAAGTACACACCAGAGCGCCCCTCTATGCGCTCCAGTGTTCCTGAGCCTATCGCTTTGTTACAGCGGTTTGTTGAGACACAACAAGCTGCTCGAGCAAGGATGGAAAAGCAAATGGTCAAGCAACTTACTGACCAAGCTATTGAAGAACAAATCGTAGCCGCTGGATTACCAAAAGACATTGAAGACGCAGTGCGTTCTTCTGTCACGGCTTTAATGCAGGGCAAAGGTGGTAAAGGAACTAAGCGTCGTGCCAATATTGCTGAAACAGCTAGGGTAGATACTAAAGGCAATGTTACGTTGCCTACAGGCATACCCGGTAAAAGCATTTCGTTTAATCCAACACAGATACAAGATGATGCTGCCCGTATAGCCAATGAAAATACTGGCATCAATATCAATCTTCCTGAGGCATTGGATTACTTATCCGCTGCTGCGCGTTACCGTAACGATACACTAAGCAGTTATAACGCTGCCATGTCTAAAGGTGCTACCCGTCTAACGGATGCACAGCGCCTGTTAGATAAAGGCTCCACGGTATACACGGATGTAGAAAAACTGATCTTAGATCACGTGCCTAAGATTCGTACTGAGTACGAAGGCATGAAAAATGTTTTATCTGATTATCGTGCGGGATTTGAGCAGAACTTACCGCTGATCATGGCCCAACGAACAGGCCGTGGCGACGCATTTTTACTAGGTAATGAGCAGTTACTGCAAAAAGCATTTGCTAATGCAGGCAACTTACGCCAACTCCAAGTAAGTCTTGGTGGCACTCCACAATTTGATGAGCTCCTAGTTAAAGGAACTGTGGATTGGTTACGCAGTAAAAATGTATTAGCTGCTGATGGCACAGTTGATCCAAAAAGAATACGTTTAGTTTTAGACAAGAACAAGAATATCGTTGAGGCATTGCCTGACGCTATTCAAGCCAAACTACAAAACGAAGTTGCGCTTGCTGATGACTATGTCAAGCGCATGGGCGAGTTAAATGATCGTCGCATGTTGGCAAAGAATGATGAGCTTGATCAGTTATTGAAAAAGGTAAGCCGTCCTGATGCCGACCCAAGAGGAACATTAGCCAAGGCAGTAGATGATCCAGCAACAATGCGTGTGCTAGTAAATGAATTAGGAAAAGATCCTGAGAAACTTGCTGCTTTGCGCCGCTCTGTGTTTGATTTAGCGGGTGAAGGGGCATTGCAAGGTGGCGCTTTATCTAGTTTCATCACAAAGAATGAAAAGTCTTTAGCCGTATTGTTTAAGGATACCAAGCACCTAGAAGACTTAAAGATGCTGGCGGATGTACAACGTCGCATCAATGCATTCAAAGCTGTTGGCGATGTGCCTAGCTTTGAGTCTATGGATCAGACTCTTAAACGCTTGTTCGGTATTGGTATTGGCGCAGCCAGTACTACGTACCGTTCTACGGCAGAAGGCAGACTTTCCCCCACTACGGCGCTTATTTCGTTCTTGGTCCGCGCCACAGGCAGTTTGGAAAGTACGTTGTACGACAACATTTTCAGGCAAGCTATGGAGAATCCAAAGTTCGCTGCGGATTTGACAAGTATGACTACTGCTCAACAAGCCCAAAAAGTTACAGCAGTACTAGAAAAAATGGGAGTCTCTAGATCAATGTTGTTTAGGGGCGTAGGTCGTGCTGGAACGCTTGAAGCAACACAAGCAGCGATGAGTGGGCAGACAACACCTATTGATGGGATGCAAGAAAAACCTGTCGTGGCCCGCGGGACTTCAGCAAGGGATATGCTACGAAGCTTACCTCCTGCGCCGCCTACAACGGGAACCAGCATGGGCCCCGCAGCGGGACCTAGATTACCTACTCAGCCTTCTCGCCCTGTAGGCAATTTAGGTTTATCTAACATGCAGATGATGTATCCAGCTATGTTCCCAAATGATCCAATTAGTGGAATACTGGAACAGCGCCGTAGGCAAGTAGAACAAATGCAGTATCAACAACCAATACCTCCTCGATAAGATATGGCTAAAACTCCTGCATGGACTCGCAAAGAAGGGAAAAACCCCAAGGGTGGATTAAACGCCAAAGGGCGGGCATCCTACAACGCAGCCAACCCGGGGAAACCCGGATTGAAAGCCCCTCAACCAGAAGGCGGAGCGCGGAAGAAGTCTTTTTGCGCGAGGATGACGGGCATGAAAAAGAAATTGACCAGCGCAAAGACAGCAAAAGATCCTAATAGCCGTATAAATAAATCTTTACGCGCATGGAAATGCTGATACGATAAGACTTTCTCGCACGTTGCCATTCCCTCCTTTGGCAACTTATAGGGCTGGCGTAATGTCAGCCCTCTTTTTTTCATACTCCTCCACACGGCGCATCCACTTATCTTGGTAGCCTAGGAATTCCCTACCGCAAGTAATAAATTCTTGCACTTCGCCATTCTGGGCAACCATCATAATCACCCCGTGGTCTATCTGCGTATCGTGTACCTTATTGTGAGCCATTGCATAGGCGGCTAGCTGAATAAAATAATCATCAATCCATTCTCTGCGTTTCATTCTATTGGTCTGCTTGAAGTCAAGGATGCTGGCATTGTCTTTGTATACCGCCACACAGTCCGTGGTTCCGGCATAACGGTCGGGGTAATACAGCGGTACTTCTGCGCCCCACACCTCTTGCACGTGAGGAAAGAAGTGCTCAATCAATGCGTAGCCCATGCGGTAGCCTTTGACCTGTAGCCATGTACGCGGCGGATCCAATGGGCGGTTCAAAAGTAATCGTTCGACTACACCGTGCATATGCGTACCAACTGTCGCAGCGTCATTTCTGATGCGTTCTGCCTCCTGTTCCCCTACCCGCTGCACCCAATCATCTAAGTGCGTTTTGTCCTTGGTTGCGGACAAAATGGTAGTAACACTGGGCATAGGTCCACTTTCCTCGCCTTTGTAAACACGTCCGTCAGACGTGTCGATTCTTTCGAGTTTTTGGTACTTAAATTTGTTTCTGATAGCTATGAGTTGCATTTATTTCTCCATTTGATACCTATAGGCTCACTATATGAGCCACTCCTTGAGTTTTTCGCCAAGCACTTGCCCTGCGATATTGATCTTATTTCTTAATGCTTTAACAATATGTTCATCCACCGTTTTGGGTGTAATCAGGTCTAAATAGGTGACTTTTTGGGTCTGCCCGATACGGTGCGCACGATCCTCTGACTGCAGCCGCTTTTCTAAGTCAAAGCTGTTGCTGTAGTAGATGACAGTGTGGGAAGAAACTAGGGTCAGACCATAGCCGCCAGTGGTTGGATTTCCTACAAAAAAGCGTAAATTACTGGAAGGGTCAGAAAACTTATCTACAATTTCCTGCCTATCATCAGCATGGGTGTCACCGTAATACGTTGCTACGCTTTCCATTCCATACTCTTCCTGAATAGCAAGCTTTATGTCCTGAATATTTTTTCTGTAATTGGCCCAAATGATAACTTTACCGCTGGACTCCGCCAGTATTGACATTAGTTCATTTAAGCGGTTGTTCGGCAGGTCAATTTCTTGCCCATCGTCAAGCTTGACATACCCACAGGTTATCTGATGTAGCCTCATAAGCTGGGTTAAAGCATTATTTGTAGACACAATCCCCTCATCTAAGACAGATAGCGCCATCAGCTTCATCTGGTCGTATGCTTTTTTCTGCTCATCGGAGAGCTCTACATCGCGCCTTAAATAGATCTTTTCAGGCAAATCCAAACATTCTTCTTTGGTAACACGGAAAGAGAAATTCTCTAGTTTTCCTTTCAGCTCATCCAAGTGCCGATAGCCAACCACCTGTTTAAAGGTATGAGTAGGCATTTTCCGCTCTACGAGGATCCCGTACCTAGCCTGAAACGTATAAAAGCTATTGAATCCAAGGCAGTCTTCATCTAAAAACGCGCATTGAGAGTACAAATCCAGTGGACTCTTTGTCACAGGAGAGCCTGTAGCTATCCGCTTATAGTGCGCATCCTTGCCTACCTTGATAATGTTCTTGGTACGCTTTGCAGTATGATTTTTTATCGTAGTAGATTCATCCACTGCCATCATGGATTTAGTTACACGTAAAAATACTTTTGCAAATGATTGTCCTTTCTCGGTGCTAAACGCTTCAATGTTCATGATCAAAACCCTAAGATCATCTACCGCATTTAACATTCGATCCATCTCTTCTTTCTCTGCTTTCTTTGGGTTCGGATTCCAACACGCCATTTGATACTTTACGTGGTCTGGCATGTGCTTGGGAATCTCTGACTTGTACCAGTTACGGTACACACCCTTAGGAGCTACTACCAATAGCGCATCTATTCGCCCTCTGTCATACAGCATGGCAGCGTTATTGATGAGCATAAAGCTCTTACCTGTCCCCATCTCTGCTAGGACAGCTACGTTTTTGTCTTCCCAGAACCGCTGTAAATACGCCCCTTGGTGTAGAAAAGGTTTGTTCTTAAACGGATATCGTTCAATAAAATAATTTTGGTCCATCTTTCTTCCTTTCTTTTAAACAGGTGTTGACAACCTGAATTTTTATTGTACACTACGTTCTCTTATTTAGAAAGGAGAAAGACAAATGTCTGTAGTTTATGTTGTACAAGAGATGCCTAACCATGACATTTCTGGCGCTATGAAGTACGGCAATATTGAGATACTGCTTCCCGCTAATACTCAAATTGCTTTTTCAACTGCTCCTGTTATCCGTAGGCTTCGTCGTAAGCTTATGGATTTTGGAGACAAGGATTTCCTTTTACTAACTGGAGATCCTGTAGCTATCGGTTTGGTATGTTCGATAGCTTCTTTCAATAACGGCGGACGATTTACTACGCTAAAATGGGACCGTCGGGAAAAGCTGTACATCCCGATTAAACTAGACGCAACCGAGAATGGAGAAAGTGATGAGTAATATTCAAAACCTCTTTGAAGAGGACGCAGATGCATTGCAGATCAAGAACGAAGATCTGACTAGCGTAGGTGCTTTGGCGAAACGTGCCAAGGAGCTAGAGAAAGAAATAGACGAACTGGAAATAACTCTTGGTGAGCGCAAGCAGCAACAGCGTAAGCTTTTGGAAGAGACAATCCCAGCGATGCTACAGGGCTTTGGTATGCAGAAATTTACCATGTCCGATGGCAGCACTATCGAGGTAAAACCTTTTTACTCTGCCAGTATCAAAGAAGAAAATCGTGCTGTCGCTTACGAGTGGCTTCGTAAGAATGGCTACGACGACATCATCAAAAACACAGTGTCAGTGCGCTTCGGTCGTAATGAAGACACACTCTGTTCTAAATTGATTGATGGCTTGCGTGAGCAAAACTATCCAGTAGAGCAAACGCAAAAGATTGAACCGCAGACGTTAAAAGCATGGGTGAAAGACATGGTAGAACGTGGCGTTGAATTTCCATCAGAAACATTTGGCGTGTACTCAGGCCATAAAGCAACTATCAAATCAACATAAACCAAGGAGCAAGGACCATGGCAAAGAACGAAATCGCAGAAAAAAAAGAAGCATCATTAGTGCTAGTAGCTAGCTTTGAAGATGATGCAGTAGCAGGCGGCTTTGAGAACATGAATCAGGAAGATTTTGCTCTTCCGTTTCTACGTCTTTTGACAAACACCAGCCCAGAGGTAGGTGAAGTAGACGGCGCTATGCCGGGCATGATTTACAACACAGTAACAGGACAGCTTTACGATGGCAAAAAAGGAATTACAGTTATCCCATGCGCATACATTCGACAGTACATTGAATGGGCCCCACGTGGTAGTGGTTCAGGAGCACCCATTGCTATTTATCCCGCAACGAGTGACATCCTTTCAAGAACCCATCGTGAGCCGGGCGATAACAAGGATTATCTGGACAACGGCAACTACATTGAGAACACTGCCAATCATTACGTGATGGTCATTGGTGACAATGGTATTCCAGAGCCTGCTCTGATTACTATGAAGTCTACGCAGTTAAAGAAATCACGTAAGTGGAATAGCATGATGCAGTCCGCCAAAATGATTGGTAAGAATGGTGCGTACACACCACCAATGTTTTCGCAGCTTTATCGATTGTGCACACAAGCAGAATCGAACGACAAGGGTAAGTGGTTTGGCTGGGAAGTGGAGCGTATTGGCCCAATTGAAGACGCAGATATGTATTTAGCTGCAAAGGCTTTTTCACAGAGCATTAATCAAGGCGATGTGAAAGTAAAACACGCTAATGAAGAATCAATCAAAGAATCTTCAGAGCACGAACACTTCTGATTTACGGGGGAAAGCGGATGCTGACCAGTTAGCTGAAATGCAAAGGCAGTGCAGCGAGTACCCCACCTTTTCGAGATAGCGAATGGCCTATACAACAAAATTTAAGGCTATATTCAGTGGGCTGGATATAGCCTACGGGACATACATAATTAAAGGGGAGAGAGGCGATGGAAAACAAAATGGACAAGCTACCGTTGTTAGACAACCTCCTACCGACGAACTTTGGGAAAGGCATCTGGCTGGTGTTGAGCCTTCTTTGGGGATCATTCCTATTAGGGCTGATAACAGTTGTATATGGGGGTGCATTGATATTGATCAGTACCCTCTTGATCATAGAGGCCTCGTTGAAAAAATTGCTGGACTCAAACTCCCGCTAGTCGTATGCCGTAGTAAATCTGGCGGCGCACATTGTTTTTTATTTGTAAAAGAACCTATTCCTGCACGAGATATGCAGGAGTATCTAAAAGCCTGCGCGGCATTATTAGGAGAAGCTGGACGTGAGATATTTCCAAAACAGTCGGAGATACTTGTTGATCGCGGAGACACGGGCAACTTCCTTAATCTTCCCTATTTCTCAGGAGACACGGGAACACGCTATGCAATTAATCCAGACGGTTCTGCAGCTACGCTCGATGAGTTCTATGCGATGTACGAAGCAGCGGTGCAGACCTCGCCGCTCCAATTTCCGGATGCGCCAAAAGTCGCGGAGGCTGCAATTAAGGACGGCCCCCCGTGCCTTCAAGCGCTATGTTCACAGGGATTTCCGGAAGGTACTCGGAATAACGGGCTATTCAATATCGGAATTTATCTTAAGCAGATTAGTCCTTCTGCATGGGAAGATAAGCTGGTTGAATATAACCTGAAGTACTTTACGCCACCTCTACCTAATAACGAGGTGCAGATAGTCATCAAGCAGTTGAGCAAAAAAGATTATCGCTACAAGTGCAAAGACGCACCATTAAACAGCTATTGCAATAGTGGTCTGTGCCGTACCCGTAAATACGGAATTGGCGGACATGGTCCAGATTCTCCGACATTATCGTCACTATCAAAATACGCCTCCGAACCACCACTGTGGTTCCTTGACGTAGATGGGCGGCGCGTGGAACTCGAAACAGATAGCCTGTTTAATCAAATGGCGTTTCAGAAAGCATGTGTAGAGCGATTAAACACACTGCCGCCTACGCTTAAAAAAACTGATTGGGAGCAACTGCTCAACGGTCTTTTAAAAGAGATGGTAGAGACTGAGCAAATTGCTGAAGCAAGTGAAGACACGTCTGTCACAGGTCGCTTCATGGACCTCTTAGAAGAATTCACTACGCACATGCAGCAAGCGATGGACAGAGATGAACTGCTAATGGGCAGACCATGGATTAATACAGAGGATGGCAAATGCTATTTCCGTATAAAGGATTTAGAAAGCCACTTAAAGCGAAACAACTTTGTTGGCATGACCTCACCTAAGATGGCACAGCGCTTACGCGACATCGGCGGCGAACCTATTCCTTTGTTCCTAAAAGGTAGGACAGTACGTTGCTGGCGCATACCACAGTTTGATAAGCAAGACGCACCGTTCAACACACAAACTGTTCGTGACGTTGGAAGCCCGTTTTAATGGTCATCCAGAAAATATTTGGTCCACCGGGCAGCGGTAAGACTACGTATCTATTGAATGTCGTAGACAAAGAGTTAGAGGATGGCGTGTCCACCTCTAACATTGGCTACTTTTCCTTCACCAGAAAAGCAGTCAACCAAGCACGAGACAGAGCTATAGAGAAGTTTCCGTTCTTAAATGCAAAGACTGACTTTCCTTATTTCAGGACACTGCACAGTCTTGCGTTTAGGTGCTTATTAACAAAAGTAGATGACATGATGCAGGCGGAGCACTATGCAGAGTTTGCTAAAGAAGCTGGAATATCCCTTGAGATATCTAACGACAGTGAGGAAGGTTATGCGAAAGCGGAGAATCCAATACTTAGCGAGATCAATCTCGCCAGAATCAGGGGCATGGACTTACGGACCCACTATAACAACTCTTCTATCGACATCGAATGGCATCACTTCGAGTTCGTCGAACGATCCTATCGCCACTATAAAAACGCACGAGGCCTGCTCGACTTCACTGACCTCCTTGAACTCCTCGCCATTGAGAAGCAACGCATACCACGACTAGAAGTACTCATCATTGATGAAGCACAAGACCTCTCCCGCTTACAGTGGGAGATAGTTCATGCGCTCGTGGAACGCGCCTCGCGGATCTACATCGCGGGTGATGATGACCAAGCGGTGTTCACATGGGCAGGGGCAGACGTAAAATCTTTCTTGGAGTTCAAAGGTGACATACGGGTGCTGGAACAAAGTTACCGTGTCCCCGCTTCTGTACACCGATTAGCAAACGAAATTGTCAACCGCATTCGGGAACGCCAACCAAAAGATTGGAGGCCCCGCGACTTTGAAGGAACCATCCGGCAATATCAGCGCTTTGAAGATGTCTGCGTAGATGATGGGGAATGGCTCGTTCTCTCCTCCACTAACTACATGCTTAACCCTGTGCATGAATGGCTAAAAGGTAATGGCGTTTTGTTTGAACGCAATGGCGTACCCAGCCTGTCCCACACCATGATTAAAGCCGTAATGGATTGGGAGCGCCTACGCAAAGGACTCTCGTTAGGTATAACGGATATACAAGGTATATACAAATACCTAGGAACAAAAGACGTGGCCCGCGGCTTTAAGACGTTTAAGGGTGACCTAGATGTTCTTGAGTATGATTTATCCGCCCTGAGTGACCACTACGGGCTTTTGACCAATGATCCTTGGTACGAAGCATTGTCTCGTATCAGCGCAGATAAGATCGAATACTTACGCGCCGCGTTACGTCGTGGCACTAAGTTATCCACTGCGGACCGCATTAAGCTCTCCACGATCCACGGAGCAAAGGGCGGAGAGGCAGATAACGTCCTACTCTTCCTTGACCTCTCCCCTAAGTTTTTTAAAGAGTACGCAAAGAATTCAGATAGCGTAAACAGATTGTTTTATGTAGGCATAACACGAACGAAGAAAACATTGCACCTAGTGCTGCCACGACACTTTGATAAAGGATTCAAACTGTGAGTACCATCCCTTTATTCCCAATCCGTTCGGATTGGTCTGCGCCTGACTCATTCCCCAACCTATCCACCGCTAAGGAGATTGCAATTGACCTCGAAACCTGTGACCCAAACATGGAAAGTATGGGGCCGGGCTGGCCTCGCAATGATGGCTTTATCGTTGGCTATGCTATTGCTGTGGAAGGTTGGGCCGGATATTTTCCTGTCGCTCATGCTGGCGGGGGCAATCTTGATAAGCGTCTTGTTGAGCGTTGGATTACTGACATCCTCAAACTTCCCGCAGATAAGATCATGCATAACGCCGCATATGACCTTGGATGGCTTAGAGCTAGCGGGTTTACTGTCAACGGACGAATTATTGACACAATGTTGGCAGCGCCCATCCTCGACGAAAACCGTTTCTCGTTCAGCCTCAATGCGCTTGGCTTCGACTACCTTAAAGAGACGAAATCGGAACAGGGTCTAAAAGAAGCAGCAAAAGACTTTGGCGTACACCCCAAAAAGGAACTCTGGAAGCTACCCGCCATGTATGTAGGCGACTACGCTGAACAAGATGCAGCACTGACATTGAAGCTTTGGCAGCATTTCAAGATACTTCTTCGCAAAGAGGAAGTGGAATTTATCTTTGATCTTGAAACGCGGCTCTCCCCTGCACTAATGGATATGACATTCAAAGGCATTCGCTTTGATCGTGATAAGTGTGAGCAGACCATCTATAAACTTAAAGCACGTGAAAAAGAGCTCATTGATAACTTAAAGACGCTTTCAGGCAGCACAGTAGATATCTGGGCGGCTGCTTCCATCGCAAAAGCCTTTGATAAGCTCCGCCTAGCCTACCCAAGAAGCGACACCGGACTGCCAAGCTTTACCAAAACCTTCCTCGAAGAGTGTGAAAGCCCCATTGGCAAGATGATCTTGGAAGCCCGCGAAGTAAACAAGACCCACGGAACCTTCCTTGGTCCTTACCTTGACTTCTCCGCCAAGACAGGACGTATTCACCCGCACGTGAATCAAATGCGCTCCGACGATGGCGGAACCGTTACTGGACGGCTCTCTATGGCATCCCCTAACCTGCAGCAAGTGCCCGCTAGGCACGAGATCATCGGTCCGATGGTGCGAAGCTTGTTCCTCCCAGAAGAAGGCCAGCTATGGGCCTCTAATGACTTCTCCTCGCAGGAACCAAGACTCCTCGTTCACTACGCAAGCCTCTTAGATTTGCCGGGGGCCGATACCATGGTATCGGCATACAGAGACAATCCCGACACCGATTTCCACCAAATGGTTGCGGAAATGGCAAACATTAAACGAAAACAAGCAAAAACCATCGGTTTAGGGCTAATGTACGGGATGGGGAAGGCTAAATTGGCTACCCAGCTAGACCTAACCACGGAAGAAGCTGGCGCATTGATTGAACAGTTCCACAAGAACGTGCCTTTCCTCAAAGGAACCATCAACGCCGTCATGCGTAAGATTGAAAAACCTATATCGCAAGGCTCTATCCGCACACTCCTAGGCCGCAGATGCCGCTTCCCTCTCTGGGAGCCCGCTGAATGGGGCGTGAACAAGGCTCTTCCATATGAACAAGCCATCGCGGAATACGGCCCGCGGATCAAGAGAGCAGGCACATACAAAGGATTAAACCGTTTGATCCAAGGATCAGCCGCAGACCAAACCAAAATGGCTATGGTAGCCCTCCACGAAGCAGGTGAGCGCCTATTATTACAGGTACATGATGAGCTTGTTCTTTCTGTAGAAACAAAGGAGCAAGCGCAACGGGCCGCGGAAGTGATGGCTAATGCAGTACGCCTAGAAATACCTAGCCGTGTGGATGTAGAAGTGGGGGATAGCTGGGGGGAAGCGAAGTAGTTGGTGACTAATAACCGATTTCTTCAAGCGAGGGAAGACCACTCGTCGGTACTCATAGCGGAGTAAGGTTCACTTTCACCAACAAACGGAATATATCATTCTTGATCAAAGAAGAAAAGGCAGGCCGCTATCAAACCAAGAAGAAGGCCTGCCCCTACCAATACTCCAGCAATTAAAATAATCACAGCAAACGTCTCCATTACTTTGTACCCTTGACCACGAAGTAACTTGGGTCATACACGCGCCGCGAACCATCCTCAAAGCGCACATGTATTTTGTCATTGAAGTACGCCCAGCAGCCGTGATACACCACCCCATTAGGCAGCATCGCATACATCGCCTTCAAGCCATCACACGACGCAGGCGTGAACGTCGTTAAAATGATCTCGCCGCCACCTTCATTAGCAGCAGACAAGTACGGCTCTGCGCGGACCGCGGAACAGGCCAGCAGCAATACCAATAAAAGTTTCTTCATACATCCTCCCTAGCTAATTGTCTAATCTCTTCAATGGTTAAATCAGTCTTGTCATAGATTAATAAAATGGTTCTTGGTGACAGATAAAAATGATCATTTCTTACTTGGCTAATCATTGAACTGCTCATTAATAAATAGTCTGCCAACTCTTGGTCATTAACAAAGTTGTTCTTTTCCATCAAAAGCTTAAAAAGCTTTTTCTCTTTCTTTGTGTGTCTGTAATTGTTTCGCACTAGCGGGCTCTCCTTTTTCCAGTTCTATATGCGTCATCACGGAATGCGCATCAATGAACTCTGCATCTTTGTATTTAAATGTACCATCTAGCCCTTTTAATGCTCTGGCTAAGATCTGACCATTTTCTGAAACAAGGCACATGTGACCATTGGTCAATTCTGCCCAGCGCTGCTTCATCTTTCCCATTACTTTTCTCCTTACGGTTGTGAGGATTCTGCGGATTTGTTGTCCGAAGTTTGTACATTCCTTTCGGACGTGCTGTTTCTTTCCTTTAACCACGTCTCCAACTCACGGACCGCGCTCCTAAAACTAAAAATATTTACACCAAAACCATACTTATTTTTAATAGCCGTTATCTCGTTGTCAGTTAGCGCGTGCCACTCGCTCTGGTTTTGTAGCTTTATAGCGGGGAGAGGCGTTGCGGTTAAACCTTGCTCTTCTTGTGGCGGCAACCCTGACCACAAAGGCCAGCCGTCAATTGTTGGTTCTTCCGGCTGCGTATAGTTCGGCTTGCCACCTGAATACGTCTTGACGGCTTGATCTAAAAGCAATTTATCTCTTAGCTCGTCGCGCTGCCTCAAAATGCAAGCATGTCTGTCGCAGTAGTAACCGCAGCTGTGTATGTCGTAATCACTCATAAAACGCTCCATAACCATTTAATGTATTTCGCTATCAAAACCCCAGCGGTGCTGGCCATAAATACGAATGCAACTATTGCTACAAGGCTGTAAATATGCTGCAACAATTCTTTTCCCATTTCATTCATAGCTCCTCCCCATTCTTCTCAGCTTCTTTGTTTAAATTGTCTAGCCCCCTTTTGCGGATAGCGTGAGCGCAATCTTCTGCATCTGGACGGTTAAGCTCACTTATGGACTCGTTATCCATCCACTCATTCCACATCTGAAAACATAACTTCGCACACGCTTCGCGCTCCGCT
>Ga0209400_1000584_pt1 | contig 31668 bp, 25 predicted proteins | sample M_130807_EF_Meta_FD_187313 | JGI IMG/M metagenome (GOLD analysis project Ga0209400, IMG submission 187313) | Freshwater microbial communities from Lake Montjoie, Canada to study carbon cycling - M_130807_EF_MetaG (SPAdes) (version 2) | ecosystem: Environmental > Aquatic > Freshwater > Lake... | reverse complement strand
GAAAAATCTTTACAAGAAAAATTCAATGCCGAATTAAAAATCAAGGAAGACATCATCAAATTGAAAGATGAAGAAATTGCCATGAGAAAAGACATGAAATCGAGACTCTCTACCAAAATGATTGGAGAAAGTCTTGAGCAGCATTGCGAAATTGAATTCAATAAACTAAGGGCAACTGCTTTTCAAAATGCCTATTTTGAAAAAGACAACGATGCAAGAACAGGAAGCAAAGGAGATTTTATTTACCGTGAAAAAGACGAACAGGGTAATGAAATTATTTCTATCATGTTTGAGATGAAAAATGAAGCTGAAGAAACCAGCACCAAGAAAAAGAACGAAGATTTTTTAAAGGAATTAGACAAAGACAGAAATGAGAAAAATTGTGAATATGCTATTTTGGTTTCCTTATTAGAATCTGAAAATGAATATTACAATTCAGGAATTGTAGACATGTCCTATCGTTACCCTAAGATGTATGTAATAAGACCGCAGTTTTTTATTCCTATCATTACCTTGTTAAGAAATGCAGCCATGAGTTCCCTGAAATACAAGGCTGCGTTAGCACTCGAGAGAAGTCAAAATATTGACATCACCAATTTTGAAGAGAAGATGAACAAGTTCAAAGAAGGCTTCTCAAGAAATTATGAATTGGCCAGTAAAAAATTCAAAGAGGCCATTGATGAAATTGACAAAACCATTGTTCATCTCCAAAAAACTAAAGATGCACTACTTTCATCTGAAAACAATTTACGATTGGCAAATGACAAAGCCGATGATTTAAGCATCAAAAAATTAACCCATGGCAACCCTACCATGAAAGCCAAGTTTGATGAACTAGACAATTCAAATCAAGCATAGCTTATCATTTTGCAAATGACAATATAGAAGGGAACCCGTAAATCTAAACATTTTTCTACGAAAGAAAAGCAGATTGCTTTGATTGCAAAAGCGCTTGGACACCCTTCCAGAATAGCTGTTTTGGTGTACCTTGCTATATTAGATACTTGTATTGCGTAGCTATTTTCAACGAATTGCTTCTTAAACAGTCTTCAGTTTCTCAGCAATTTAAAGAACATAAAAAAGCTGGACTTTTTCAAGGAATCATTTTAGGTATTACCCTCTGTTTTTACATTGACGAAAAAGTATTGAAAAGCTAAAACTGGTTTAATACATTGACCAATGAAAAAATGGCGCCGACTTAAGTCGGCGCCATTTAGAAAATTTAATCAAATATTTGGTTTGCTAAAGCAAAATTACTCTGCCCATTTGCAATTACACAACTGGTCTTTACAGAAATACCTGATTACTTGGTTGGTTTTGGTATTATTAGCATCTGTACCTCCAAATAAGAATATCATGTTATTGGCTGTCTTGGCTTCTATATTGTCTCTGCTGAAGTTCAATGCATTGATTTGAACATACCAAGCATTACTTGTAAAATCAAATACATACACATTATTAGAGTTGTTACCTGTACTTTTTTTACCACCAAAAACATATAGTTTATTGTCATAGAAGGTGGCACCAACTTGAGTTAATGCTTCTGGTAAATTTGGCATTGAAGTCCAAGTATTGTTAGATGGATTATACACTTCTACAGAACTTGTAGCTGAATTACCTGAATTGCTTCCTCCTATTTTATAAATTTTATTATTGAAAGCAACCAATCTACTTTGTGTAGTTGTTTGACTTGGTGTTGCCAAAGAACTATAACTATTGGTTAATGGATTGTGTAGATAGAAAGTATTTTGGTTATTGTTGCTACCAAGTATATAAATCAAGTTATTGATATTTACTGCATAAACACTGCTACTTGAACTATTTGGTTGATTGCTTTGATTTAACCAAGTATTGGTAGCAATATCATATGATTCAGTAGAACCATTGGTATTGTAGCAATAAACCTTGCCATAGGCTTCTGCCACACCACATTCAATACAAGGTGTAGGCTTGTTAGCAATAGCCGTATATTTCTTATTATTTACATTGTATTTGTAAGCATTATTTGTAGTATTTTGGTTAAACAAATAAATGTTAGAATAATAGGTAACAGCTCTTACCAAAGTTTGTGCAGGTAAGTTAACAGTTGCAACAGTAGTATCATTACTACAAATATTCGCATTGGCCAATGCAGATTCCAAACTTCTGAATGTAACTCTTATGTTCTGATTGGTTCTTACATTGTTAAAAGTATAGGTACTAGCAGTAGGTACTAGAATTCCATTCACAATGACGCTATCTATCCAATAACTAGAATCAGGAGTGAAAATATACGTTTGATTGCTACCAAAATTAATTGATACTGTATCTGAAGGATAAATAGAACCATTTGCTCCTGAGGTAGAGATACCAAATACTGGATCAGGGAAAATGCTATCTTTTCTTACATTTAATAATTGTATTCTACTATCACCAAATAAATCAGTATCTGTTACAACATAAGGATTTGTTCTAAAATTTGCATACATGTATTCAGCAAATGCATCTTGCTCAGTTCCATTTGCTTGGAACCTAGCATACATTGAATCTTTTAAGGCTGTATCTAAGTTAATTCTATTAAATCCATTTGCAGGGAATGGATAATTATCGCCACCTCCAGCTAAAAAATCTAGGGTTACTAGTCTAAATACTTTTGTTGTATCACCATACAATTGTCCATTTCTAACAACGGTATCAGTTCTTTGTCCTAGGCTATCTAATACAACCAAAGATTTAATCCTTCTTCCTACTGCCAATGAAGTATCATAACTAAATTGAATACCGCCTACTTGAGGAAATTGACCAGGTGTTGCTCCAGGAAAAGTTGCTGAAACGCCATGTTCTACAACTCTTCTTAAGCCAGCTGCATTTACACTCAAAATTGAAAGTTTGTTATTGAAACGTAAAGAATTTTCAATGTCAAGTTGGCTAATATCACCAGTTAGTTTATTGGCACTAGGATTTGCTAAAGTTGGTCTTAAATCAACTATGTTTCCTGATGCATAAACTTCACCGATTGCAGAACGTACACCACCACCATTTTTAATTGAAATTTTTACAGTAGGATCTACCCTTCTTGCTATCCAAAGATTTGCATCAGAGGATACATTTCCAAGATTGGTTTCTTCAGTTCTTACAAAATTTCTTCTACCTTCTAAAAACACAGATGATTTACCAAATTTGTTTCCGTCTTTATTCTTAATCACATTTCCAATTGCAGTAGTTAAGGTACGAACAAGTGCTCCTTTTGAACCGCTTGAAAAAGCTGATGTATAAGTGCCATATAGTGAGGTTACCATTGCACTATCTGCAGCGTATGCCCCATTGATTGAGCTGTTTAACATAGAAGGGATAATTACACCTGCTGAGTCAAAGTCAACTACAAATCTTCCAATATATTTCCATTCTGAGGTGGTATTGAGTATTGCTAATGGTTCACCATCAAAATTTGTTTTCATAATTGGGTAGGTTTTCACTGCTGTATGTCCAGTTCTCAATCTGTCGTTGCTATCTGCTAACAAGCTATGAGATCCACCAGCAATAATGATGTCTACTCCTTTTAACAATGGGGCAAGAGCTTCTTCATTTGCCAATTGTTGTAAGTGACTCATCACAATTATTTTGTTAATTCCTTCAACATATCTTAAAGAATCGATTACTGGTTGTAATACTGCTGCAAGGGCAGGCATATTGTCTGAATTCCCGCCTTTTAAAGTGGTTGAACCAGGAGATGAAATACTCGCTAATAATTGAGTTGTTGCTCCTACAAGTCCAATTTTCTTTCCATTAACTACTGCAATTGCTGAAGGTGCTAATCCTTTCTTTTGCGCATTGGCTGTTATGCTAGCACTAGTCTTAAAAGAATCTGTGAGTAATCTTTGACTCGTATATAAGTATGACAAGTTGATATCTTTTGAAAAATCAAGATTGGCACTTAGAAATGGAAACTGTGCTCCAATCCATCTTTTATCAGCACCATTGCTTCTGATATCTACGCCAATAATGCTATTTACTTCAGAAGTACCTAAATCGAATTCGTGGTTTCCTAATGCTGAACCTTGAAAGCCCATAATATTCATCATAGCAATATCAACCCTTCCAATTGCAGCTCTTAAACCAGAAGTTGTACCAGAATAGTATGAAGAAGCCGTATTTCTGAGGGGAGTTTGTAAAGTTACGTCCTCACCAGCAGACAAAAACGGACCTGGAATATAACAATCGCCTGAAGCTAATTTCAATGTTCCAGTATACTCGTCTTCTAATTTATCTAATACAGCAGCAAAATTTGGTGCATCAACCACAGCATCAATACCTGATTCCATGTCAGATGCGTGAAGAATTTGTAATTGGAAATCTGATTTTGATTTTACCTCGTAAAATGAAACAGTACCACTGATTTCATTTGATAAAATAATCATGTTTTTGCCAATTGGACTTTGAGATGCAGGTACAAAAACCAAGCCTTCTGGTCCTAAGTCTCCTACAGTTGCTAATGTTCCACTGCCCGGAGTTACTGAAAAATTTCTTGTATTGATATAATCAACAAAATAAGTGCTTGTTGGATTAGTAACATTAAATACCATAATTCCACCAATTCTTTCTAAACCAACAAAGGCATAAGTACTATCCCCTATTTTACCTAAAGTGATAGCCTCAGGTTCAGGACCTTTGTCATCACTTCTGTTTTTCAAGCTATTTGAGGTATGACTTGCATTGAAATTAGAAGGGTATTTAGAAGCAGTTATTTGCTCCAAGGCATCTTTACTGTCCCAAACCAAATTTCCCGTATTGGCATCCCATATTGAAAACGATCTTCCACCAAAGCAAAATGCTGAATCCATTTTACCATCATTGTTGAAATCTCCAAATCTATTACTTACTGTTAATCTACCCAAAGCAGTTGAAGATTTTAAAGCAGTAACAGCAGATGCACCTCCAAACTTCACTGTATCTAAGACATAACTTGTAGCACCAAAACGAACTTCTTCAACATTTGCAGAACCCCAATCGGCTCTAGCGTCTCCCTCGTTTGCTGTAAATAAATACCCATTATTGTTTAATTTTGAATACGTAATTCCATCTGGATCGTACAATCCAAAAACTGGATAATTGGCAATGTTGATACTTGTTCCATTATCAGATGCATCAATTCCATTTCCGGCTACAGAATGATTTTTAAAGCCCAACGGTATCAATCTTCTGATGTAAGCGCTGTCAATACTTATTTCTGCAATACAATTATTTTCCTGACAGGTTGCCCACACTGTTTTGTTATCGTCTGATACTGCTAAATATTCAGGTTCCATATCTTCAGCAACGGTTGAATTTCTTAAAAACGCACCGCCACTTGTTTGAATTCTACCGAATACTCTGATGCTTTTATCTAATACAGTATTGTTAAAAGAAGTAAAAGTTGCAGTACTTACATTAGCTTGAGTTAAGTTTGAAATTCCACCACTGATATCAATAATAGAAACTGATCCTTCTGGATCTATTGTATAACCAACATTTGGCTCACCTTCATTTGCTACCAATACTTTTTTTCCGTCTGGAGTAAATGTAATCATGTCAGCATTTGGACCTACTTTAACCTTATTCAAAAAGTTTCCATTTGCATCTATAAATACAATGTTACTTGGATTTGTTTTACCATTTGAGTCAATGACTGCAATGGCAATTATTCCATTCTTACAAGTAACTGAAGTTAAATCTACGCCATAAGGTTTTAAAGAGAATGAATTCACCAAGGTTGGATTAGACGGATTGCTAATGCTAACTATTTTTAATGAGGTGTCTGGTGCATTTGTAACAAATACACGTTTGGTGTTTGGGTCATAAGCAGTAATTTCTGCACCTGCATTGTTATAATAACCCGTTGAAAAACGTCCCAGGTAATTCAATGAAACCTGTGCTTTTAGTTGAATGCTAGCCATTAAAATGAAAAACAGCAGCAGCTGCTTGACTTTTGAGCTTTGTATTTTTTGTTTCATACTATAAATATTTTGTACAAAAAAAGCTGAACAACAATATGGTATCGTTAAACGTGAATTAATTAATATTCAGGATTACATTAGATTTATATAATTTAATTGTTTTCAAAAAACACTTTTTGTAATAATTTAACAATATCGTAATATTGCAATGTTATAATATAAATGGGAACAAGTAAATCTGAACATTTTTCTACAAAAGAAAATCAAATTGCTTTGATTGCAAAAGCGCTTGGTCACCCAGCTAGAATTGCTATCTTGGAGTACCTTGCTAAAGTAGATACTTGTATTTGTGGTGATATTGTCGACGAATTGCCCCTTGCCCAAGCAACAGTTTCACAGCATTTAAAAGAACTGAAACAAGCTGGTTTAATCAAAGGTAGTATTGAGGGAAATACCATTTGCTATTGCATAGATGAAAAGACGATTGATAAATTGCAAAGCTATTTTAGTAAACTTTCAGATAAACTAGCTAAGCATAAAAAATCTTGCTGTTAAAATTTACAAATATGAAATTATCTCAAGTAAAATTGCTTTTACCCAGTATTGACAAATTACAATTCAAATTGGGAAACGGGCAATTAGTGCCAGCCCATTTTCATATAACTGAAGTAGGAAAAGTAAGCAAACATTTTATTGATTGTGGTGGAACCATCAGAACTGAGCATCTAATTAATTTTCAGCTTTGGTATGCAAATGATGTTGAACATGAATTGAAGGCCAGCAAATTGCTTCAAATAATTGAACTTTCAGAAAATAAATTGGGTATAGAAGACCTTGAAATTGAGGTGGAATACCAAGCTGAAACCATCGGTAAATATGCCTTGGGATTTGATGGTACTTATTTTCTTTTGCTGAACAAACAAACAGCTTGTTTAGCGGAAGACCAATGTGGAATACCTACCGCAAAACCAAGAGTGAAATTAGCTGATTTAACTGTTATAAATAATTCGTGTTGTACGCCTGGTTCTAATTGTTGTTAAAATGAAAAATACGATCGTTAAATACAAGAAGCCCATTATCATTACAAGCTCAGTCATTGCATTACAATTGATATTTGGCTTCGACCCTAAGTTTTGCATCATCAATATCATTTGGTTGTTTGTATAATGGAAAAGAAAAACATATTGGTTCTCTGTACCGGAAACAGCTGTAGAAGTCAAATTGCAGAAGCTTATTTGAGGTTTTTTGGCAAAGATAAAGTCAACATTTACAGTGCAGGGATAGAAACCCATGGCGTGAATCCAAAAGCAATTGCTACCATGCTTGAAGATGGAATTGATATTTCGGGGCATACCTCTAACCATGTAAATGAATATGCTGGAATTGATTTTGACTTTATCATAACCGTTTGTGACAATGCCAAAGAGAATTGCCCCTATTTTCCAAGCAAAGCAAAAAGATTTCACTTCAATTTTCCTGACCCAGCAAAAGTAGATGGAACGGAAGAATTTATTGCAGAAGCTTTCAGAAATGTACGCTTACAAATCAAACAATATTGTAATGAGTTTGTAAGTGAAAATTTAAATGGTCAATAAAGGTTTTATAAACTTATTGTTGTTGATTGATTGCGTTTTCTTATACAAATTATGGCGCATATTTGTTTATGCTATCCTTAAAAATAGTCACCGCATCATATGAGAATTTTATTTAACCTGCTTTGCTTTTCCCTATTTTCATTTCCTGTGTTTGCACAAATTGGAATTGGCAATAAAGAACCAAAGGCAACCTTAGATATCAGCGGTAATCCAAGCGCAACCGGAATACCAGATGGTATTATTGCACCTAGAATTAACCGAGCAGATTTAATTGCTAAATCTGCTTATACAATTGCACAAATAGGAGCCATTGTTTACATTACAGATTTGAGTGGAACAAACAATGCTTCTACAAGTAAAATTACAGAAGTTGGATATTATTATTTTGATGGCACCAAGTGGTGCTCCATGAACAGCACCGGTTTTACTTTCAATTATGGAGATATCAAAACAGGCATTCAAAGCAATGACCACAATGGCTGGATTAAACTGGATGGAAGGGCCACCAACACTTTGACTGCAAATCAACAAATTCAAGCGCTTGCACTTGGAATTGGAGCAAATATTCCCAATGCATCCAATGCTGTACTTGTTCAAAATGGCAATACACTTGGTGCTGTTTCAGGTAGCAATCAACGTACATTGGTACAAAACCAATTGCCCAATGTAAGCTTGAATTACAGTCGTTTGAGTTCATTTACTACTGATGGCGTTGCGGGAAGTTCATCTGGAACATTTGTACTAAATGGAACAAGCAGTGCCTTGATTGGCTGGTCTGGAAATGGCAGAATCAACTTTACCAGTAGCAATACCAATACTACCTCTTCGTTAAATGGAGATGTAACACAACAAAGCATTGATATCATGCCCAAAAGTTTAAGCATCAATACTTTTATCTATTTAGGAGAGGATTAGCATTTATTAAAATCGTTTATAAACTAAATTTAATTTTAAAATAACCCTAAAAAATGAGAAATACTTTCCTGCTGTATACAACAATCTTATTTACTTCTGCATGTACAACTGTATCACCACTAATTAGGAATGAACTGTTTATTAAAAATAATGTGCAAACATTCAGAACAGAAGTTGATAGTATTCAAACTTATGATTTAATTTCTTGTAATGGAAAAATTAATCCTAATACAGACATCGATATGTATGAAATTACAGGATTTAATTATCATAAAAATAAAGGCATTGTTATTGGTGTTGGTGTAAAGAAGATTGCTAACATTAGTAATAATATTGTGTTGTACAACTATGAAACTGACCATATTGTTTTAACAACAGAAGAGTGTAATAGATTACTTTCTGAAAATAAAAAACTCAGTGATATGCTTCATGGCAAAAGAACCAATTACGCTGAAACTTTTTATTCCGATTTGAAAATAAATCAAAATCTCGTAATTAGTTACGAAGCTAAAAATGGGTCCAACCAAGCATACTATATCAACCTATGGGTAAAAGGAAGAAAAATGCAATTGAATGCAGAGCAGTTTTTAGCTTCTATTCAAAAATTTATTCAAAAATGAAGTTTTACACTTTTTAACTTTAGCCATTTAATTTTGTATTCTTGATACATGAACAACAACGATATACTAAGACGACTGCGTTATGCCTTTTATTTGAACGATACAAATATGCTTGAATTGTTTGCTGAGGGCGGCGCACTCGTTGAAAAAGATCAATTAAAAATTTGGCTCAAAAAAGAAGAAGATGAGGGCTATCAAGCCATCTATGACAAAGATTTAGCCGCATTTTTAAATGGGTTCATAGTGCTGAAGCGCGGAAAACGAGAGGGAGAATTGCCCATTCAAGAGAAGAGTTTAAACAACAACACCATTTTTAGGAAACTGAAAATTGCCTTGAGTTTGAAAGACGAAGACATTTTAGAAATATTAAAATTAGCTGATTTCAAATTCAGTAAACACGAACTAAGTGCCTTGTTTAGAAAACCAGAGCAAGCGCAATACCGCGTATGTAAAGACCAAGTATTAAGAAACTTTTTGACAGGATTACAAATTAAATTTCGACCTCAACTATAAAATTGAACTTGTAATGTTATTTTCTGTCATTATTCCAACATACAACAAAGGTCCTTTTTTGAAAAGAGCTATTGATTCTGTATTGAGTCAATCATTCAAAGATTTTGAATTGGTTGTCGTTGATAATAATTCTAGTGACAATACGCTTGCTATCCTTACAGCCATTCAAGCTGATCAGTTGGTGGTATTGCATGAAAAAAATCAAGGTGTATCTTATGCAAGAAACAAAGGTATTGCTCATGCAAAAGGAACATATATTTGCTTTTTAGATGCCGATGATTCTTATGAAACAGAACATCTTCACTATTTAGCAGAATTAATTGATAAAAACCCAGACATAGGTGTTGTGTCAAACAGGTACCAAATAGTTTCAATTCATGGACATAAAATTAAAAATACATACCATTCAAATTGGTTAGACACCAAAAGCCAAACCTTGAACCAACTGTTTCATTCTTATTCGGTTGGAACTCCAATGATCAATACCAATTCAGTTGCCGTATCAAAAAAAACACTTATCGAAGTTGGATTGTTTGATGTACAATTAAAGGTTGCCGAGGATATTGATTTGTGGATTCGATTGGCCTTGAAAACAAATTTCGTTTTTGGTGAGTACATAAGTACTACCTATTTTCACAATGTATCTAACAAGTCGAGTGATCATTTACATATTAGATCCTATGAATACTTTTTTGACAAAATAAATGCGCTATATCATAGCAACAGCATCGCTTTTTCTGGATTAAATTGGTTTGATATTTTTAAAAGTAGAATGGTGTTCGGGATTGCTTTCTCATGCATCAAATTAGGGAATCAAAAAGAGGCGAAAAAATGGTTGAGTATAGATTTGTTAAAACATCAAAATAAAGTAAAAATTCAACTGCTTAAAATCATGTGTTTCTTGCCAAATTTTATAAATCAAGCGATTTTACTTTTTTTAAGAAAACTAGGTTTATTGAATATCTAAAATATAGACTCAGCTTTTGTTTTTAAAAAGAACAATAAGCAATAATTAATATTGCTGCAATTCGTCATGTATAAAATCAAGTTGAATACCAGCTTGTTTGAACATATGTTCTGTTTCTGAACCGGCATGGTATTTACGTTCACATACCACTCGTTTGATACCACAATTGATCATTAACATGGCACATACCCTGCAAGGAGTCATTCTGCAATACAATGTTGCACCATCTATTGAAACCCCATTTTTAGCTGCTTGACAAATGGCGTTTTGTTCTGCATGAACGGTGCGCACACAATGCTCGGTAACACTTTCATCTTCATGCAAGATTTTTTTCATTTGATGGCCTACTTCATCACAATGAAACATTCCAATAGGTGAACCTACATAACCTGTTACCAATAATTGGTTGTCTTTTGCAATAACACATCCACTTCTACCCCTCGAACATGTAGCTCGTTTGCTGATGGCTTCCATTACTTCCATAAAATAAGTGTCCCAGCTGGGTCTTTGGTAATTAGTTGTTGAACTCATCAATCAAATGTCTGAATAAAATTTGAAAAATTAAACTTCGTAATTGCTTTAAATTGATGGGGGTTCATTCTAAAATTTCAAGAGCCTAATTTCTTTGGTCATTTTACAAAGTCTCTTAAAAAGGGATGTTGGACTTGTGGTTCAAATGCTACACCACATGCCAAAAATTAAAGTGTTTTTTCATTGTATTTGGGTATTAAAGTACCCTGTAAATTACCATTCTAAGAAGGTCGCAAAAGAATTTTAATAATGATATATATTAGGTTTATTTATAACTTTTAGCAGTATTTTTACATTTTAAAATTTACCAATCAATTTCAATCCAAATGAAAACCATCAAAATTTTAACCCTTGGCATTTTGACTTTACTCTTTATTTCTAATACCCTAAAAGCCCAAGATGCTGAACCTTCAAAAAAATCTAAACACGCTGTTGGTGCAGGTATAGGCTTTACAACAGGCTATGGCTTATCTTACAGGTATACCCCTAATAAATTCGGTGTTCAAGTAAATTTTGCACCTTTCAAAAATAGTACACAAGAAATTTACAGCATAGGATGTACTTTTCTCTATAAACTAAACGATAAAAATAAAGTAACTTTATATTTGTACGAGGGCAACCACTATTACTACAATCAATCTGCTTTTTTCAATGAAATGAATCAAAAGAATGAAATCAGCACAGAAAGCTATATGAACAATGGATTTGGTTTTGGAATTGAAATGCCTTTTTTTGAACAAATTGGTTTCAACTTAATGACTGGTTATGCTTGCTACGATAATTTCAAGATGTATAATTTAACCGGCGAAGCTGCTTTGTATTTTAAATTCTAAGCTTTTCTTTCGATTGTACCATCTGCATGTTTGGCAAATCTTCCAGCCTTACGTTCATGCACCTGGTCATATCTTGGCCAAGGCCAACCTCCAAATTGAGTAGCATGGTAATCTTCAAATGCCTGCTCAATTTCTTCTTTGCTATTCATTACAAATGGACCATATTGTATGACATGTTCTCCAATAGGTTTGCCCTGTAATACCAAAACTTGTGTAGCGCTTTCACCCGCTTTCAAATGTATAGTTTGGGTTCCATCCACTTCAACTGAATGATAAGCTGGAATTTTTTGTTGATTGATTTGTAGATGTTTGCCCTCATATACATAAATTTTTCTATTGATACCGGCTGAACATTTTGGTAAGGCTATATTTGAGTGTGCATCTAATAGTATATTCCAAATTGCAACTTCGTGGCTTGGGTCTGCCGCCCAAGAATCTGGAGGGGACGGCAAGGCATTTGTTTTGTTGAATTTGCCTGCAATTACTTCTACCAATACTTTGGTGCCTTGAACCGAATTCAATTCTATTTTAGGGATAGACTCTGACCACAACATTTTAAAATGAGGTTCCACCATTTTGTGCTTAGCTGGTAAATTGAGCCATATTTGAAAAAGCTCCAATGGGTTATCTTTTTCTTGACTTAACAAAGGAAACATTTCTGAATGTTGAACCCCTTTACCGGCTGTCATCCATTGCACATCACCATTCCCATACCTGCCAGCAGCGCCCATTGAATCGGCATGGTCAACCAATCCCTTTCTTACCACAGTAATGGTTTCAAAACCTCTATGTGGATGGCCAGGAAAGCCTGGTACAGTTTTACCATGATACATTCTAAACCCATCTTTTACAATGAAATCATCACCTAAATGTCTTCCAGCCAAAGAGGATTTCGGACCACATTGTAAATTCCCCTTTGGAAAATAATCTTCATGATGAACACAGAACAAAAACGGATCTTGTGTTTCCCATTGAAAGCCCATAGGCTGAACTTTCAAAACGGGCTGAACATTTGTGTTTTCTTGAGTCGCTATTTTTTGAGAAATTGATAAAATAGGATTAGCAAATAAAGCGCCTGTTAAAGCGGCTAGTTTCCCTAAAAAAGTTCTTCTTTCTTTTGGCAGTGATGAATGCTCCATAAAACAAGGATTGATCTTGATCAAAAATAAACAATTTCTATACAGCTTCGTGTAATTTATATAAGTGTATATTAAATACTACTTTTCAACATTTCAGGTGTGTTTCTTGAATTGCGTTTAACAATTTTATAATGAACTTGCAATTGTAAATTTATTACAAACATGAAAAAATTAATCCTTTCAAGCGCATTTGCAGCATTAAGTATGTTGGCATTTGCTCAAAAACCAACTGCTGGTTCTAAAACTGCAGAGGTAAATTTCACTGGTGCTGGTTTAAATTCTTTTTCTTACACAACACCTGAGTTGAGATTCCGTCACTTTGCTACAGACAACATGGCTTATCGCTTACGTGTAAATTTAGGTATGTCTTCAACAACTGTCAAAGAAAACAAAGGTGGTGTTGATGTAGAAAGAAAAGCAAGCAGCGGTTTTGGTTTAACCATTGCCCCTGGTATTGAAAAACACTTTGCGGGTACTGCAAAATTATCTCCATACTATGGAGCACAATTAAACCTTGGTTTTGAAACTGCATCTTCTGTAGATTACACAAATGCATTAGGTGGTGGTCCTGGAGGATGGACTGGTGTTGCTAGTGGTAACAAAGCAAGCTCAAAATCTGGTAGCACTTTAGGTGTTGGTATTGGTGCATTCATGGGAGCTGATTACTATATCACTGATGGTGTATATGTAGGAGGTGAATTCGGATTAGGCTTGTTCAACTTCGATAGCACAGGAGAAGGTGAAGAATCTGAAACAGTTGGTGGAACTACTACTACTACTAAATCAGGTACTTCAAGTACTTTAGAATTATTTGGTGTAACTTCAGGTGGTGTACGTTTAGGATTCCGTTTCTAAACTATAATTTCCTTTTTTATAAAAAACCCGATTGCATGCAATCGGGTTTTTTTGTGCCATTTGCAATTTCTTCAACAGCTTTACAGCCATTCAATGGGCTAGAAATATTTCCAATTCCAGTAAAAGATGACTTACACATCAACTTGAGCAATCAATAAACGATTCAAAACATAAAAATATACGCTTTAAAAGGAGCGCTTGCTTCATTGTCAAATCACACAGAAATCAATATAAATCAAATGGCATCAGGAGTTTATTTGCTTGAGGTTATAGACCAAAATGGTGCTATTTACCGTAAAAAAATTATCAAACAATAAAGGTTTTAGTGGGCATGTAAGGCTTTCAGCTTAACATTGCCCACAAGCATAGTAAAATCAAGTATGAAATTCTGCTTGATATGAAAATCCATGTCAAGTTCTTTTTCCTGCTTTGATTCAGAAATTGGGAACAAGAGTTCTAATTTTCTCTTGTTGGAAGGATATCTGTTGTCAAAATCTTTTTCTAATTCTGCTGTAACCAAAATATGTGTACTGCTCAATTTAATTTTGTGATTTACAAAGTGAGCGTCTCCAATTTGACCATTCACCTGGCCTTTTTCAATTGTAATTTGTATGGGGATTGCGCCAAGCGTCTTGTTCAATTGGGCATCAAACAAATGACCATTTCCCTCCCAACTACCCTGAATTGTTGAGAGTTGATTTTCTAAATTCTGTCCAGACAATTCTTGTTTGCACGCACCTAAAAATTGAATACCAATCATTCCTATCAGCATTCCTATTTTGAGTAATTTTTTCATAAACAGGCCTTTACCTTAAAACCAAAATAAGTTCAATCCATCAGATTTTCAAACTCCAAAAGGTTAATTTGGCTTTTATACCTGATTGTTTGTATTTTTACCACCTACAGAAATACAATTTTATGCTAACCAAAAGACACGATTTTATTCAATACTTCATCAATAAAAATGCGGGAAAAAATTATTTAGAAATTGGTGTTGACCAAGGCAATGTTTTTTTCTCTATTCAAGTTAAAAATAAAATGGCTGTTGATCCTGAATTTAAGTTTGATAACTTCAAGAAATTAACCCGATACATTGCCAAACCGAATCGTCATGCATTGCTTTCAAATTTGAATGCTAAATATTTTGAAATAACCAGCGATGACTTTTTTGCAAAACACAAACCATCCGAAAAATTTGACGTTTGTTTTATTGATGGCATGCATGAATTTGATTATTCAACCAGAGACGCAATCAATTGCTTGGACCACTTAACAGACAACGGTGTGATCATTCTTCACGATTGCAATCCATTGAATAAAGAAGAAGAAATTTCTTTTGCTGATTGGCAAAAAAGAGGTTTTACGGGTGGTTGGAAAGGTGATGTTTGGAAAACAATTGTTTACCTAAAATGCTTCAGAAAAGACCTAGATGTATGCGTAATTGATACAGACCAAGGCCTAGGTATTGTTAGAAAAAAGAAGAATGCTACAGATAAAGCTTATGCTTTTAACTTTAAAGATGAGGCAGAAATTCGCAATTTAGATTACGCTTTTTTTGAACAAAACAGAGTCGCGCTTTTAGGTTTGATGAGCGTTGAAGATTTCAACAAAACGCTTTAATTAACTAAGGCAAACTCGCTTTGAATAAAGCATAGCGTTGTGTAAACAGTTCCTTGTTTCCTCCACTTCCTAAACAAGTCCAAGTGGCTTCAATATTATTAACCCTGTTATCTGGGTTCGGATGCGTGCTTAAAAACTGAGGAACTCTTTGAGAACCTCCTATTTTTTGGAAGAAATATTTTGCGCCTTGTGCATCATATGGTGTTCCTAATAAATAACGTACACTGTAATCGTCTGCTTCTGTTTCATCAGTTCTACTGAACTTTAATAGCAATAAATTTTCTGCAAGTGTTGCCAATTGTTGTGTAGTTCCACTGGTAAAAATATCTATCAAGCTTTGCAATCCGTATTGCTTTAACATTTGGTTGGCTCCATGTCTGCGATCTGCATGTGCAATTTCATGCCCTAAAACCCCAGCCAATTGCGTTTCGTTATCCAAATACTTGATAATGCCAGTGTACACATAAATAAAACCACCTGGTGTACAAAATGCATTTAAAACACTGTCATTTTTAATGATTCGAACCCTCCAAGGAAATTCATTTTTGTAATATACCTTACCTGAATTAAGGATATTGTTTCTGATGGCATAGATATAAGCATAAGCCGAAGCATATTTTGCAGAATCTAGGATCTGATAATTTTTGGTATCTGCATCAATTTGAAGCGCTGTAGACAAACCCATCTGGTAGTCTTTGCTTATATCCATTAAGATACCCACTGCACCTCCTGGCGCCTTTCCACCACATGGATCTGTAAACGCAGCATCTTTTTCACTGGTACAACCTAAAAAAATGGAGAGAATGGCGATCACTAATAAACTATTTTTAATTTTCATATTGGGTACAAATCAAAGTAAATCCGTTTAATTTTTTATCACTTTTAAGAGGCTCTTCTGGAAATCAGTATTCAGTTCTAGAATATAAATTCCCTCTAGCAAACTTTCTAAATTATCCCATTCAATTATTTGATTTCCATTTTCAATGACTACATTTTTTTCCATTACTTTTTTCCCTGTTAAATCGTAAAGCAAAAGCTGTGCATTCGCATTGATTGGAGAGGAAAGTTTAAGGTTCAATTTGCTCGTAAAAGGTAAGGGTGAAACTGAAAAAGGAATTGCATTTCCATTTACAACAACAGTAGATGAAAAAGTGTAGTGCGCATCTGCATCTATTTGTTTGATTCGGTAATACAATTTATTTGCAGCAGTTTCAACAAAAGCTTCCTTGTCTAGGTATGTATAATTTTGAATGGTTAAACTATTGAAAGCGCCATCAACAAAGGAAATTGAATCAAAATCAAATCCATTTTTACTCCGTTGAATTTCAAATCCAATGTTGTTCAATTCCATGGCTGTTTTCCAATTTAAGCGAGTATCTGAATTGTCGTTCCACGCTTCAAAATTTAAAAATCTGACTGGCAATGAATTGTAGTTCAAGTCTGATCCCAGCCCAAATTGTCCAACTTGAGAAAGTGATTGCCTGTTCAAAACAGGTAGTGCATTTGAACCTGTTGTTGAAAGATGTGCCCCTTCAAACTGCCAATTTGAAAGTGAATTTGCTCTGAATAAAACAACCAATTCTGCGAAGTTTTGGATTCCATAAAAACCCGCTGCATTTAATTGAACTGAATAATCAAAAACTGAAGAAAAGCCTTGTTGATTCAATTCCCAAAAACCATTGATGCCCGCTAAATCTGCCTGCTTAGATGAACTTGGATCAATTAATGGCAATCCAGCACTTCCAGGATTCTGTTGAGAGAACCTTGCACTCAATTGGCTATAATTCGAAGGAAACTGGTTTATATTAACAGTCATCACTTTATTCAAACCAAATGAGTCAATGAGTGGAAATAGCAATGATGGTGTTCTACCATTTACCCATCTTCCAAAAACACCGTAAACTCCAGAATTGGTCGTATTCAATACCGTTCCAACATAGGCCGTATCAGCTCCTAATTTTAATTGAATATTGTCTTGTAAAAAAACTTTTGCATTGTTTCCAAATTGAATGGTATCAAAAACATTCAAAATAGCCGAAGATGTTGAATTAAATTTAACCTGTATGCCATCTGTAAAAAATATTGATTTTACTTGTTCACTAGGAACTAGTTGTACATTAGAATTGGTATTGAAAATTAATCTATCAGCAAAATTTGTTTGTAACCTAGGTGGGTTCCAATTATTGGCTTGTGTATAGTCGTTAGATGCAGCTCCAGTCCAAGTATAAGTATCTGCTGAAGGCTCTTGAATCATTAGGGTATAATCTTCTGTTTCACCATAAGGATATGCGCCACATGGTGCTGGCAAAGTAGCTTGTTCTGCATATACTACACGCATTCGTGTAGGCCCAGTTACTGCATATATTGGCACTTTAAATTGCCCGCTAAAATTCAATCCATTTGTATTGTTACTGGTATGTGAGCCTGTGGTATAAACCATTTCACCAGCATCTGTAAAAACTCCGTTCTGATTGAAATCGATATACACCGCTGCATTTGATGTATTATTTGCTGCACAAGAACCTAACAATAAATTTAATTGATAGGTAGAACCTTTGATACAGTTTGCTATAAATGTCGTAAAATTTGAAAATGCATTCAATACAGAGCCATAGCCTCCCGATGTGGTACAACTACTTGTGTTGTTTAAATTGGAAACACTCACATTCCAGATATCTTCATCAGTGATACTTTGTGCGTAAGACCTACAATAGGCTGTTGCAATTTTCCTGTTACCCAAATTACCTGAATGTGTATTGATAAAATTTTGAGCAGCTATAGTAACTGAAACAAGTTTAGCAGCAACAGAATCTCCAATATTGGCATATTGCGCAATATCATAAGTCAACCAAAAATAATTGGTATCGTTTGATAAATTAACCACAACAGGAACTGTAAATTGTCCTTGTGGATTGCTGATTTTTCCTATCAGATTTAGAGTTGAGAAAATTGGACTATTTCCCGTGTAGTACAAATTTGCAGCTGAAATCAATGAAGCTGGATTTGCTCCTGAACCATTGGTATTGAAAACAATTTGACTAAGTGTGCTACTTGCACCCGTACTGCTCATTACCAAACGAAAATCTAGTATCTGATTATTGACTGTTCCTTGTTCAACCTTGTAAAAATTAGCTTGTGAATTGAACATCCCATTCAAAGTCATTCCCGCATTTACTACCCTGTAATCTTGTGTTGGATTAGTAGGCGTTTGTGAAACACCATTGAATACGAATGAATTTATATTGGCACTTAAACTGTCCCCTGTCAATGCTTGCGGAGAAACAGCATATACCAACCAGAAATAATTATTACCTGCTACCAAAGCCTGCGAACCAGTAAAACTATAAACCCCATTGGGATTCAATACTGTTGAACCGAATTGTTGAGTGCTAGAAAATACTGAATCTGAACCAGAATAAAATATTTTAGCTGATGCAATAGCTGCAATATTTTTTGTGCCAATGGTGGTAAAATTAAATTGTGTGATATTTCTTGAAAGCTGACCTGCAATACTAATTTTTAATTTTAGCATGACATTGTTTTGTGTAGCTGCTGCAACAGCATTTGTGTTTCTTTCTATAGAGGTACCACCCACACTCATGATGGGCGCATTTGAAACCAAGGTAAAAAAAGCACCTTTGGTAGCAAGTGGCGCTATTGGTCCGTAGGGTGATGCAGTGGTTGAGGTAAAAGTATAAACAGTATTGGGCAGAAAAGTACCTGTACTGTTTGAAGAAAGTCCTCTTCTTCTCCAGGTATTGCCTGCTGGTCCTGTTGCTTGTGCAACATAAACCTGACTGATATTGCCTGACAAGTTATCACTGTTGCCATAAGTATAATTCATTCCCCTTAGGGTTAAGCTTGCTGTAGTGGGTAAATCATTGCCCCCATTTAAATCTATTTGATAGGTTTTATCTGACATCAATGAGGTCAATCCCGTATCAAGTGGCCCATTTGTTTGTGTTAGAATTTTAAATGTTAAAACCTGATTGTTCCAATTAGCGCCTGGATTTAAAACCAAAGTTTTGAGGTGATTACTGCTTATTGTTGATTGGGAATAAGAAGCGCCTATTCCTATTGGTACATAAATAGTGCTGGAATTGTTTGAGCCTCTCTCAAATTTTATTGGTCCAAAAACATAAGAACCCTGCGTGCTTGGTGGGTTTGAAGTTGAGGGTTCAGAACCAATACTTCCTGTGCTCATAGGACCAAGTACCAACATATTTGATGATGTTGACAATACAATACCTCTTTGACAAGCCAATGAACCACCAATGGTGGAATTTCCAACCCTCAATACTGATGTCAATTTCACATGATCCATGGTATTGATGGTAAGACCACCGTAAATGATGTTTTCAGTACTGTTTAAAGAATCACATTCTAATCCGTTGAAAATAGTATCTCTTCCAAGAATAGCAGCAGGCATATTTCCATTGACAGTACCTCCATAAAAAATATTTCGGTTAAATGTTAACTTGGGTAAACTTGGTCTGCTTAAAAAGTTAGATCGGGCATTCTTGACAATGCTGACTGTGGAGCCAACAGCTGAAGAACCAATGCTTAACAATTGTGCTTGTACTACAGGCCCTTCAATTAAATAAAAGGCATTGCTTACCGTTACCGGCATTTGAAAACTTATTCCAGCCGAGTTGAACTGATAAATTCTTGGTACATGGCCATTTGTAAACGTTCCATTTCCGCTGATACTAGCGGCTATTCCACCTGAAAATAACAATGCCGAGGAACTTGCTCCACTTACATTAACAACACCATTGTTCATTAAACTTCCTCCCACATAAGTCCACCTAGAAACCACATTACTTAAACTCGTATTTGTATTGTAATTTCCTGAGGTGCTTACAGTCATCAAATCGAATGTTTGCAAAACTTGTTCACTTGAAGAGGAATAAAATCGGAGCGTCCCATCAATGGTTAATTTTTGAGTTCTTGCAATATTGACATCAATTTCAACCGTATGACCTGTTGAAATAACAACATGGTTATTGGCATCAGGAACAGTTCCTGTTGACCACGTTGAAGGACTGCTCCACAATCCACTTTGGATAGATTGAATGGGGATAGGTGTATTTTCCAATACCGAAAAATTGTCTAGAAACAAATTGGCGGTTTGGTTATAAGATGCATTTCTATAAAAGGCAAATTTTGCTTGTGAAACAAAGTAGTTTGATGGAATTTTAACCCAAATTGTTGACCAATTGGTGGTATTGGAAATTGTAGCCGCTACCGTTTTTGAACTGGTGGGAATGCCCGCATTTGCTTGTATGTGTTCTATTGGCTTCCAGGTTAAACCGTTATCTGAAGATGCCATTAAAATTAATGGGTATAAGCTATTGGCTGGGAGCGCACAGAAAAAATTAAATTTTACATAGGGCGTGTTTGCATTGCTCAAATCAATTGCTGGGCTTTCAATCCTTCTTGACATTGTATTTGCTTGTGAACCAAATGCAAAATCTTCTAACCAGAGTACACCATTGCCAATGGTTGTTATTGGTGCAATTCCTTGACCCAGACCTTTGATCCATCCGGCAGCACTGTACATATTTTGTTCCCAATTTTTGGGACCATCTATTCCTGAAGGCACAACCAATCCATCTCCAGTTAAATTCAATGCTGTTTGAGTCCATCCATTTGGTGCACTAGAAGCCGTTTGAAAACTCTGATCAAAATTTTCAGAATAATATGTTTGAGATTGAACCCGAAAAGCAGGCAATACCAAACAAAAAAACAGGAGGGTGATTTGTAATGGTTTACTCATGTAAATTACTTGCCATAAAGATACAGAATTTTAATTTTAATCTCTGCATCAATCAAAAAAGGAGGCTTGCGCCTCCTTTTTTGATTAAAAAATTTAAATTGTGCTTAATTGCTCATTACCCTGTGGTAAGTTTTTGCACCTTTGTAGTTTAATTCTAACAAATACACTCCAGTATTTAATTTACCAGTTTGTAAATTATTACTAGCATCTAGGCCAGCTTTGAACACCAATTTACCTGAATAATCAAACAATTGAGCGGTAGTTCCAAATGGCGCACCAATGATTGTAATTTGTGACTCTTGAACAGGATTTGGATACACCATTACTTGGCTCAAAGCGTTTTGGTCGTTTAATCCTACAGAAGAAGAAGGAATCCAAGTCATGTTCACAAAATTGATGGAATTAGCCCATTCTGGATGGTCAATGAATGGGTTTCTATTTTTTTGAATAGAATACACATATTCGTGTCTGGCAATCTCGTGTTCACTTGGTGGATCTTGTCTGTGCCATTTCATCAAAACTGCGGTGTCTTGGCTATATGCACCAATACCCATACCCCAATTTTTTGAATCAACACCATTGTAACAAGTAGCCATGTAAAACAAAGCTCTTGCAACATCACCTTTGTGCTCATCTTTTGGCTCCCAAACTTTAACACCATTCGCATTGGTACCCAATTTTCCAAAACCAGTTGATGCAGTAGATTGAACGGTTACCACTTCCCCAAATGAAGAATTTGAACGCACTGCATTTGCATTCAATTGGTCTGCCGGAAACAAATGGTGCTGGTCATTGTATTCTGGTAATTCTTTGGCATTCGTGCCATTTGGCCAATTGGCATTGCCAATATTGCTTGGCATCCAACTTTGCGCATAAGTATGTTCTCTGGTTAAGGTTCCATTTGAAGTTGAACCAGCCCAAACAAAAGGTTCTGTATATACAAATGGTAAATGGGTGTAAACACAATACACTACTTTTCTACCTGCAGTAGTATCCTTAGCCAACCAATTGTTGACTAAAGTACTTGAATAATTGCTATAATAAATGGTATCATGTGTATTGATTTTAGCTGATAAATCTGTTAAGAAAGTGTTTTTTGTTGGGTCAATTCCAGTATAATAATTTCCAGGATTTGATCCTGTCGTATTTACGCTGTTTGAAAGTGAATTAGAAGTGTAGTTTTCATATCCTGCAGGACCATTGAATGGGAATACCGCATAGTAATACGTAGAATTGGCTAAAACATAAGTTGGCTTGAATGTAGTATCTGTACCAACCATTGCTACCTGGGCATCACCTATGATATCGCCTCTTTGGTAAGTCTGACCATCAGCCGGTGATCCAGTAATTGCTGAACCTAATTTTTTCAACACCAAATATTTTTCAGAGCCTGCAGATGGCGTATAACTCACATTCATTGAATATGCTTTCACATTACTAAAAGTTAAACCACTTGCTTGTGCTGTAGGTTCAGATGCAAAATCTCCTCCAATACCGTACAAATTGATCGTAAATTGAGTTTTATCTGGATCTGATGAATTAACCAACAATGCTGCTTTTCTGGTTCCATTTACAGTTGTATTAAAATTCACTGTAAATGTTGCTGAACTATTGGCAGCAACCGAACTTGGTGCTCCTGAAATAGTAAAGTCAGCTGCTGCATTGCCACTGGTGTTAATTGCGGAAACAACCAAGGCCTCAGCAGTTCCTTTGTTCTCAATAGTGAAACTTGTGCTTGCAGTTTTTCCAATTACAAATGTGCTTCCATTAACAATGTCTGCGTTGCCTTGTTTGATATTTATTTTTGCAGACGGAGTTGCTGGAGCACCAGCCAAGGTAATATTGTCTAAAGCAACATTAGAGCCAGATATTTTTGTTGTGAAAAAGAATCTTAAATAACGCGTTTTCGGGTCAGGAGTATCTTTATAATTGGTAAAATTAGCCGAAGAAATATCTGAATTAGTAAAATTATGTAAAGTAGTCCATGAAGAACCGTCTGTAGATTCTTGAATGGTAAATGTACCATTAAAAGGTGCACCATTACTTGTAGAGCCCTTTATGTAGTAGCTCAATTCACCCGGTTTGTCAGTAAACCAGATTTTAACATATTCACCTGTGGCATCCAATTTACAGGCTGCATTGCCATCTTGACCTGAAGAATACGAAAAAGGTGTAGTTCCTGATGCAGTAATGTCTAACTTGGTTGACCAGCCTGTTGGACCTGCTGACTCAGGGCCTGTTGGACTTGCTGACGAAGCACCTGCTGGCGCTGGATTGGCAAAACTCCATGAAGTTGGCAAAGTGGTTTGGGCATTGGCTAGTAAAAAACCAAGTCCCAAAAAAGTAAAAATAATTTTTTTCATATATTCATTTTTTTGGCTTTTACTAATGTAAAAAGCAATGCAAAATAGTAATTTTTAAAAACAATCTGAGTGTAAATCTGCCTGTTGATATGGTTTAAATAGGATTTAGATGTTTTAATAACGCAAAAAACTTCCTAACTTGCAGATTCAGTAAATGGAAAATATCAAATACAGTATCGAAAAAAGTGCCTTTGGCGTGTGCAGCTACATTGGTGAGAAGTTTGGTATATCTAGCAACAGAATAAGACTGTATTTCATTTATGCATCATGCTTGACCATCGGATCACCATTGATTGTTTATTTGGTAATGGCCTTTTGGATCAACCTAAAAAAATACATCAAGCAAGAAAGAACCATCTTAAATTCCTAAAAGCAGGTGATTAGCCCTAAACTAATTTTTATTTTACTGTCATTTTACATCATAAGTGCCTTCACATGGTGGACCTATGCTCATTGTCGCTCTGCAAAACAAATTTATGAACTTCAAAAAGACAACATAGAAACACTTTGTTATAAAGCCAGTATAGATATTGAACAAGCCAAACAACAGGAATTATTTGAAGACAGTATTGGCATGAAAAAATACTTTGGAAATAATTTTCCAAATCTAGAATTGGTATTCATTCCAAGTGCAGATCCACTTTCTAATTTTATGATTAGACCTTATGAAGCTTCATATATTGAATTGATGGCAACATACAAAAGGAAACTATGGATGTATATTCTGGAGGGTTTGGCCATCATGGCTATTATATTCTGGGGACTGTTCAGGATTTATTCAACATTCAAAAAAGACCTAAACCTAAAACGCAATCAAACCAATTTTTTGTTATCGGTCACACATGAATTAAAAACACCAATTACAGCTATTAAATTGTACTTGGAAACACTTCAGAAAAGAAAACTTGAGCAAACGCAAATAGAAACCATCATCAAAAATTCAATGGCTGAAAACGAGCGCTTACATGTTTTAGTTGAAAATCTTTTGTTATCTGCAAGGTTTGATAGCACTCAATTCAACCTAAATCTTGAACAAATAAATTTGAGTGAATTGGCAGAAAAATCGGTTCATATTTTTGCAATCCCTAGAAATTTAAAAGAGCGTATCCATTTAAAAATTGAGCCATCATTGTATGTATTAGCTGATACCTCTGCCGTTGATACCATCATCACCAATTTACTATCCAATGCGGTGAAATATGCACCTGAAAATTCAATGATTCAGGTGGCACTTGAAAAAAGTGAGAAACATATTGATCTATCAGTGATTGACAATGGACCTGGCATAAGCGAATCTACTAAAAAAGAACTATTCAATAAGTTTTACAGAATTGGGGATGAAAACACCCGCAAAACAAATGGAACGGGTTTGGGGTTATATATTGTGAAAAATCTTGCCATGAAGTTAGGCGCTGAAGTATTGGTGAATAATGGAACGGAAGGCGGAAGTATTTTTACAATTAGATTTAAAATTACATGAGCGATAGAATATTATTGGTAGAAGACGAGTTGCATATTCAACATGCATTGAAGTTGAATCTTGAACTTGAATCCTACGAGGTTTTTGTTTGTAAAACAGGAACAGAAAGCATCAAAGCATTCAGGGAGCAAAAGTTTGACCTGGTGATTCTTGACATCATGCTTCCAGAAATGGATGGATTAATGGTCTGTGAAAATTTACGCTTGTATGATGCCCATATTCCAATACTTTTTTTATCTGCAAAAAATACACCTGAAGACAGAATCAATGGCCTAAAAAAAGGGGGGGATGATTATTTAACCAAACCCTTTGAATTGGAAGAATTGATTTTAAGGGTGCAAAAACTACTGCAAAAAAGTAAACAAATAAAAATCAAGAGCGAAAAAAGTATTCCTAAATTATTTCATTTTGGAAACAATTGGATCAACTTTGAAAGCCATGAAGCTAAAGGTGTCCAAGGTGTTTTTGAATTGACCAAAAAAGAAATTCTTTTAATGCGATTGCTCATAGAAAATAAAAACCAAGTAGTAAGTCGCGAAAGAATTTTAAAAGTGGTTTGGGATTATACTGTTATCCCCAACACCCGCACCATTGATAATTTTGTATTGTCCCTTAGAAAATATTTTGAAGAAGATCCCAAACAGCCTCAGTTTATTCATTCTGCTAGAGGTGTTGGTTATAAATTTGTTTTAAACACCGAAGAGGCTGACTAAGTTTTTTTTAATTGTTATAAATTTAATTGGATTGTAACGCGTGAAGTGATAAATGCTTATTTTTGTTTGAACATCCATCATGTTAAAACAAGGATTACAACAGAGTCAACTTCAAAAACTATCGCCGCAGCAGATACAATTTATCAAGCTGCTGCAATTGAACAGTGTTGATATTATTCAAAGAATTGACCAAGAATTAATTGAAAATCCTGCATTGTTAAGAGCCACAGACGAAGATGCTGCGCCCTCTGAAGACAAGACCGAAACCAATACAGATGAAGTAAGCTCCGAAGATTTGTCGGTTGAAGAATTCATTGCAAATGAAAGCTTCGATGTAAAAGAGTATGTGAATGACGAGTACGACCCTGAAGGTTTTCACTTAAGTGATGAAGGTGATGAGGAAAGAAAAGAAAGACCCATCGTAGAATCTCATTCATTTCATGAAGAACTGCAAGACCAATTTAATAGCATAGCGGAGTCTGAAAAAGAATTGGCAATCGGAACGCAATTGATTGGTACACTTGATGACGATGGGTATTTAAGGAGACCACTAGAAGCCATTGTAAATGACCTCGCTTTTTCAATCAATATTGAAACAAATTTGGAGGAAATGAAGCGCGTACTTCATAAAATTCAAAAACTTGACCCCCCTGGAATTGGTGCTACATCTTTACAAGAATGTCTTTTGTTACAATTGTATAGAAAAGACCAAAACAACCCGCTTGTTTTAAATGCCATCAAAATTCTTGAAAGCTATTTTGAAGATTTCACCAAAAAACACTACGAAAAGCTGACCAAAACCCTAAAAATTAACGAAACTGAACTCAAAGAAATTATTGTACTAATTACCAAGCTCAATCCTAAACCAGGAGAAGCTATTGACAATTCTGCTACGCAATACATCACACCAGACTTCATTCTTTTAGAACAGGATGGCAACTATCATATTGTTTTAAATTCTAGAAATGCCCCTGATTTAAGAATCAGCAGGTCTTACATGGAAACCTTAAAAGGATATGAAGAAAGCAAAAGCCCTAGTAGAGAACAAAAAGAAACAGTTCAATTTATCAAACAAAAACTAGACAGTGCCAAGTGGTTCATTGATAGCATCAAACAGAGGCATAACACTTTGCTATTGACAATGAATGCCATATTAAAATACCAAATGGCCTTTTTTGAAGAGGGGGATGAAACAAAGCTCAAGCCTATGATTCTCAAAGACATCGCCGAAGAAACCAATCTTGATATTTCAACCATCAGCCGAGTAGCCAATTCTAAATATATCCAAACTGATTTTGGTGTAATCCCTTTAAAATACTTTTTTAGTGAAGGCATTGCAACAGAAGACGGAGAAGAAGTGAGCAGCAGGGAAGTAAAGAAAATCTTGAAAGATGCCATTGAAGCCGAAGAAAAATCTAAACCACTTCCTGATGAAAAATTAATGGAGATACTCCAAGAAAAAGGGTACCATATTGCCCGAAGAACAGTTGCCAAATACCGTGAACAGATGAATATCCCAGTTGCCAGGCTTAGAAAAGAAATTTAAAACTACTGTTTCTAGCCACGCGCTTATTAAAGGACGCCTTGTCCGAATTGCTCCTTACCAGCAAAGTAGACATTGTCAAAAGGAGTATCTATACCGGGAAACAAATCAATTTGGTACATGCGTTTGATTTCTAAAACTGCTACAACCAATAAAACCAATATTGTAACCACATATAAGTATTTGGCAAAATCAACCAATTCTTTCTTCGCTTTTTCAATTTCACGACCAATACGTACTTTTAAAGTGATTTGTTGGTTTTGAATTTGCTGACCGTTGTTTAAGAGGAGGGTTTTCATAAAACTTCTATTTAAATGGTTGTACAATCGAGTTGCTGATTCGAATGTACTATTTAAATGGAGGTTTTTACTATTTAAACTGCGGTAGTTCTATAAGTAGCTCTGAATGAGTCAAATAAAATTTATTTATTTTACATTTTATATTATTTATTCTGTTGTTTATATGATTTTAATGGTTTTTGGAGGTAATTTTTAGCTAATTTTTGAGGACTTTTGGGTGTTATATTTATTTAAATGGTTGTACTTCTTCCATCAGCGTTCTAAATGCAAGTATTTTATTTCCAAACTTCTCTACTGTTTTCTGTTGTAGTGCTGGTGCAAATTGCTCTTGATAAGCCATGTAATCTTCAATTGAAGCGGCTATGTACTGAATCGCATAAGTTTCGCCTGTTTCGTCGGATTGTCGGGTCAACAACCTAAGCATTTTAAAAGACTGAAACGTGCCTGTTGCCATTACTTCGGGTACATGGGTACTGTGCATCCATAACATCCATTCGTCGTGGATGCTCTCGTCCACATTTAGGGTTACATTGTAAATGATCATTTTGTATTTTCCTCTGGTTTTAAATTTTGGTCTCCCCTTAACAAACGATACCGCTTTCTGGCTTCGTTGCTGAACACACTTCCCGGGTATTGCTTTACAAGCAATGCATAAGCTTCCATGGCTTTTTCAGGATTGTTTAATTTCAAATCAAGCAACTGCGCAGCTCTAAACAAGGCTTGGTCTGCTAGAATATCTTTGGAATAACGATTAAATACTTGGTTAAATTGAGAATAGGCACTGTCATATTGCCTCATAGCTTCAGAAATTTCTGCTCGTTTATATAAAATATCGTCTAATAAAGGATTTTTGGTAAGGTGCTGATCAAGGCTGTCTAATAGGCTTAGTGCCTGTTTAAAATGATCCTGAGCGGCCAATAAATCTGCTTTTGCAAACAATTTCAAAGCTGCTTGATTGCTATCGATGGTATTTTCTTGAATCAACAAAGACAATTCCATGGCATTGTTGGCAATCAATTGAGTGGTAGCTGTTTTTAACACATCAAGCTGGGCTTTGGCCCAATCAAATTCTCCAAGATAATAACTCAGTTTTGCTGCTTTCAATTTGGCCTCTTGCCCGAGCGGTTCTTCCATAAAATCCTTGTCAACCTGGCCATAAAGCAACATGGACTCCCAAACTTCACCGGTAATGATATACACATCTGCCAAGGCCAATTTACAAGTAGCCGCTAAATTCTTGTCATTGGCTATTTGGATGGCTTTTGAATAGTTTAAAATGGCTGCTTGGTAGTTGTGCAAGTATTTACATTGTAGACCTGCAAGGTCAAACCTGGTTTTGGCGTCATCACCTTCGTGGGCAATCATTTGCAGGTATTCATTTTCAACAATTAAGAGCTCTGCTTGATCATAGTTTCCAGTCAAAAGCTTTTGGGTTCTTGCATTCAATAACTCTTGCTTGGCATAATAATAAAATGGAAAAGAGTTACCCATGTTGCATACCTCTTGAAATATTAAAATAGCATCATCATACTTTAAATTAGAGATTGCCAAAAGCCCTAATTCCAATACCCTTCTGCCTTGTAAACCCAATTTCTTGTCTAATTTTTTTGAAAATTGAAGTGCTGATGGGTAATCAGATTTTTGAACATAAAACCAAACCAACATGTCTTGAATGACATTTTCATTGGGTTGCAATTTGTATTGTTTTAACAAAGCTGCTTTGCAATTTTCAAAATCAATTTTATTTTGAAGTAGAGACTGTAATAAGCCCTGAATCTCTTCCATTTTAGAAGGGTCTTCACCTAAAACCTGAACCCATTCTTCAATGGCCAATTTGTTTTCGCCTATGTCTGTGAACAATGAAGCCAAATCTGCCCCAAAAACGAATTGGCTTTTGAGCAAATCTCTACCTTTTAAATAGGTTTGTACCCCTTCATTTAAAAATTGACGTTTGGTAAACGCGCGGGCTAAGTCTTGTATGGCTTGCTCTTGAGGAGCTAGCGTATTGATGAGATTTTTGATTTTTTCATCTGCCTGAGTCTTATCGCCAAAGTAATGGTAAACATAAGCTTGATCGACCCAATAAATGGCCATTTTAGAAAAGCGTTTGCTTTGCTTCTTAATCAATTTTAGTGCTTGTTGCTGGTCTTTGAGTTCTAAGTATGACTTTAATAGATTATCGTAGTAATAGATGGCATTTGAAGACTTGTTCAATAATTTTTCATACAATCCAGCTGCTTTTTCCCATTCTGCGTTTTGAAAATACTGACTGGCCAACTGTTCATCTTGTTGTTGAGCCAAAACCGGGGTAATCAGAAAACAAACGGAGACAAGTAAACTTAATAACACCTTTTTAAACATGCTGCTAAATTAAGCGCTGAGAAGCATATTGTGTAAAAGAGAATTCAAATGGCTAAATTTATTTTCGTTTATTGCATAAAAAACTTTTGAGTACAATTAAAAAACTTGCGGGGCAAACTGCCATCTATGGGCTGAGTACAATTGTAGGCAGATTCTTGAACTATTTGCTAGTACCCATTCAAACCCGGGTATTTAACCTTGTACAATTCGGAACCATAACGGGTCTGTATGCATACATTACTTTTTTGAATGTATTGCTTACACATGGCATGGAAACAACCTTTTTTAGGTTTGCTGAAAAACACAAACACGACGAAAATGTATATTCAACAGCATTTCGTTCTGTGTTACTTATAAGTGTATTGTTTGGCGCTTGTACTTTTGTTTTTGCAGAACAAATAAGCGCGCTAATTCACATGGGGGCAAGTGCTTATTCTATTAAAATAGTAGCTGCAATTATTTCATTAGATGCCATCTCAGCCATTCCTTTTGCTTTACTAAGAAAGGAAAACAAAGCTTTACGTTTTGCTTTAATTAAAAACGCAGGCATTGCCATTACTATTTTTTTAAATATTTACTTTCTACTCATTGGACCCTATTGGCTTATAGAAAAACAAATCCAATTGCCTTTTATAGATGACATAACAGAGCCATCAGTTATTTTGATTGCAAACCTTTGGGGGAGTTTGATTACTTGCTTGCTCTTGATACCAGAAATTATTAAAATCAGGTTCAAAAGAAACAAGGCGCTGTACCAAGAAATGCTAGCATATGCCATTCCCATTATGTTTATAGGATTTGCTGGTATGATCAATGAAACGCTTGATAGGATCATGTTGGTTCAATTAATTCCAGACCAATCAACTGCTTTAAAAATGAATGGTATTTACGGTGCAAATTATAAACTCTCTATCGTCATCACCTTATTTATTCAGGCATTCAAATACGCCGCAGAACCCTTCTTTTTTAAACATGGCAAAAACAGCAATAAAACACAAATTTATGCAGATGTCATGCATGTTTTTGTGCTCGTTTGCTTGTCCATATTTTTGATGGTGATGTTGAACTTGCGCTTGTTTGAACAATTTATAGGAGAGGATTTTAGAGAAGGTTTGCGTATAGTACCTATTTTACTATGGGCAAATATTTTTTTAGGTATTTACTACAATTTAAGTATTTGGTATAAACTAACTGATCAAACCAAAAAAGGTGCTTATATTGCTATAGTAGGTGCTTTCATTACCCTTGTATTGAATTACTTATTGATTCCAATTTTAGGATATTATGGAGCTGCAATTTCTACTGCTATTTGCTATGGCACCATGATGATCATGGGCTATACATTGGGACAAAAATACTTTCCAATACCCTATAAAATTAAAGCATTCTTTGGGTATTCATTATTGGCTTTATTGTTGTATGGTTTGGGTAATTATTTACAAGCCATAAGCACTCAAAAATTAAACTATTATCTCATTGGCAATGGAATTCTTATCCTTTTCATTGCCATTGCCTATTTTTCAGAAAAATCAAACCGAAAAACCCATGCTGAAAATTAAAATAAAATCAAATTCAAATTTACCCTTACCAAACTATCAAACAGCTTTGGCTGCTGGTATGGACCTATTGG
>Ga0209400_1000582_pt1 | contig 31720 bp, 32 predicted proteins | sample M_130807_EF_Meta_FD_187313 | JGI IMG/M metagenome (GOLD analysis project Ga0209400, IMG submission 187313) | Freshwater microbial communities from Lake Montjoie, Canada to study carbon cycling - M_130807_EF_MetaG (SPAdes) (version 2) | ecosystem: Environmental > Aquatic > Freshwater > Lake... | reverse complement strand
CATGGCATGTCCTTCGCAACCGATGATGCGCTGATGGCGCGCCTGCCCAAGCTCAAACTCATCGCCAATCATGGCGTGGGCTATGACACGATTGATGCACCTGCCGCTGCTGCGCGCGGCATAATGGTTACGAATACGCCTGATGTGCTGACAGATGAAACCGCCGATACAGCTTTTGGCTTGGTGCTCAACACCGTGCGTGAATTATCTGCAGCCGAGCGCTATTTGCGCGCGGGCGACTGGGCGCAAGCGCCCTATCGCCTCACGGCAAGCCTGCGCAACAAGACCATGGGCATTCTGGGTCTTGGCCGCATCGGCAAAGCCATTGCCAAGCGCGGCGAGGCTTTCGGTCTCAAGATCGCTTATTGCGGCCGCAATCGTCAGGCCGATATTGCCTATTCTTTTTATGAAAGCCCGCATGCGCTGGCGCAGGCTTGCGATATTCTTGTGATTGCTGCACCAGGCGGGGCACAGACGCGCCATATTGTCGATGCGCAAGTGCTGCAAGCGCTCGGGCCCAAAGGCTTCCTCATCAATATCGCGCGCGGCTCTCTGGTGAATGAAGCAGCCCTTATTGAAGCACTTCATGCCAAAACCATTGCCGGTGCGGGGCTCGATGTTTTTGCGCAGGAGCCGCATTTCGCGAAAGAGTTCTTAGGTGTCCCGAATACGGTTCTCTTGCCCCATGTCGGCTCGGCCAGCCTTGAGACACGCAAGGCCATGGAAGATTTGCTCATTGCCAATGTCGATGCTTTCGCCGCAGGGCGCGCCGTGCTGACGCCTGTGCCGGAGTGCCAGCTTGCCCACCCGCCTGCGCAGTGATAGCCAATAAAGACTAAATTACGCCCTCGGAGACATTGCGATGAAATGGCCAAGCCCAAGCGCATCTATTGCGGCGCTCTTCTTGGCTGTCTGCATCTCCGGCACCTCTTCTGCCCAAAACTTGCTGGACCCCGCCCCGCTCGGCGCGCCCAATGATACGCGTCTGCGCGCCACCAGCCCTGCAGCTGCCCCCGTGGCCGCACGCGCCAGCAATGACCCGCCCGGCCGCTATGCGCCCCTGCGCGAAGGTAATAAGGACACGGGCTGCATGATCACGCTGGATGCCTCGCGCAAGGCGCAATTGGCGCCTGCCTGCCGCGACCAGGGCCTCGTGGTTTTCGATCCCATCAATTGGCAGATGGAGCGTGGCCGCCTCGGCGTCACCGCCCGCAAAGGCCATAAGGCCTGGTTCGACCGCCAGAGCGATGGGACGTGGTTGCGCGATCCGAAAGAAGGAAAAACCCTGATTTTGCGGCCTATCTGAAAAGTTAACACGCAAAATCAGGCATATCTTCACATTTTCAGTCATTTAGCTCAGCAATCGTGGGCTCGACTTTAAGGAAATGGGCATTTTTGGCCCATAAATCCCCACTCGGGACGCATTCCTGCCTTTTTCTCGCCTCACCGCAACATGAAAAGCCTCCCCGCAGCCACGTGATGGCCTGCGCTTTGAGAGGAGTTGCTTTGAAACCTCATTTTTTTGCGGCCTTGGTTTCGGCCGCCATCATCGCTCCCGTTTCATTCAACGGGGCCGCCCATGCGGAGAGCTGGACCGGCAAGGCATCTTTTTATTCACACGGCACCCGCACGGCGAGCGGTGCCAAATTTCAACCCGGAGCATTGACCGCCGCGCATCGCAGCCTGCCCTTTGGTACGGTGTTGCGTGTCACCAATCTCGCCAATCAGCGCAGCATTACTGTGACTGTGAATGATCGCGGCCCCTTTATCCGCGGCCGCATTCTCGATGTGTCCTCTGGCGCTGCCGATGCGCTGGGCTTTCGTGGCGCAGGCGTAACGCAAGTACGGATCGAGAGAGTCGATCGCACCGCTTCGCTCTAACATGGCAAAACGGCCCCTCATATGATGAGGGGCCGTGTATAAAAAAACTCGGTAAAAGCTGCCTTTTGACTAACAAAAGACTCATGCTGATGCGCGGAGAATGAATATCTCTTTTGACGCTGCAAAAGAAAACGGGCGCCTCTCGGCGCCCGCTTGATCTTAACAATGGTGATCAGAATTACAGATCCATCCAGGGCATCAGCGAGACGTGGATCACGTCCGGTGCGCCCATGCCGCCCACAGATTTGATCGCATATTCGGCGTCTTTCAGACCGAAGCGATGCGTTGTCATCATGTCGATCGGGAAACGCTTCGACGCCAATTGTTCCAGCGCCAATTCGCAAGCCTTATAGGAATGGCCGCGTGCCGACTTCAGCGTGATGTATTTCACGGTCATCTTGCCGACCGGGAAGTTCGGGAAGTCAGCCATTTCGCCCTGGATGATCATCGTGCCGCCCTTACGCTTCAGGGCTTCGATGCCAAGCAGGATCGGCGCAGTGCCAGCGCCCGCCGTGCAATCGAGCACGACGTCAACGCCCTTACCGCCGGTGATCTCGTTGATGCGCTGGATCGGATCTTCTTCCTGCACGTTGATGACGTAATCCGCACCCATGATCTTGGCGCATTCCAAACGCGCCTTGTCCTTGTTGGTGCCGGTGACGATGATCAGCGACGCACCCGCCTGCTTACAAGCGATGGTCTGCGAGAGACCCTGCTGGCCGGGGCCCTGAATGAGCACGGTCGAGTTGTAACCAACGCCGCAATCCATCAGCGCCCATTCAATGCCATTGGCCATCGGCGTGACGAGACCAGCGAGTTCCGGTGTCACGCCCTTGGGCACGTGATGGACGACCGAATTCCACGGGAGATAGACATATTGAGCGAAGCCGCCCCACAGATGAGGAGGATTGTCGCAAGTCGTGTAGCCGTAGCGAATGCCGTTCGGATTGTAGCGCCAGTCTGTCGCTTCGCAGTGGCGGTATTGGCCAAGGTGACACCATTCGCACTTGCCGCAAGAAACATAGTGCTCAACGAAAACGAGATCGCCTTCCTTGAAGCCCTTGCGGTTGGTGAATTCGCGACCAGCCTTGGCGATGTAACCGATATTTTCGTGGCCCATGATGACCGGACCGCCCTTGAGGGGATCCTTGAACATTTTGACGTCCGTGCCGCAGATGCCGGCGACTTCCATCTTCATGAGCGCGCCATCGATCGGAATCTCCGGCATGGGGAACTCACGGATTTCCAGCTTGCTCGCGCCTGTTTTAACCGAAGCAAGAACCTTCTCGACCATGATATTCCCCTTTCGTTGTAGATGCGGACTTCGTATCTTGCGCAGAGCCGATGGGTCAAGCGGGTTTTGCCTGTAAAATCCGTGGCTCGCGGGCTGGAGTGGCTATGGTAACGGATGCTGCATCGCAACAAAAACCTGACGGGGGCACGTCCCTGCGTCTGGGGGTGAGCGCGCGCCCTCCGGAGAACCGCGAGGCCATTGCGCGCGTGAAGCAATATGTTCGGGCGCGTTTCCGATTGGTCGAAGATGATGTCGTTATGGTAACGGAGCTCGAGTGCGGCCTTCCGGGCTGCCCGCCGCTTGAAACGGTCATCGCCTTCTGGACGGAAGACCAGCAAAGACGGCATTACAAAGTTTTTAAGCCGGTGGCAGATGTCATGGAAGATGACTTGCCGCCGTGGTGGATGAAAAATGCGCTCGTCGTGCCCGAGGGCACCGGCTGTGACTGCTGCTAAGAGAGGAAAAGAAACTTGGCCAAGAAAATCCCCCTCAAACTCGCCATTGCCGAATATCCCCACACTTCGAAGATCCGCGATGGATCGATTGAGATCGAGGGCATCGAGCCGGAATTCATCACCGTCAATCCGCAGATCGCCGCCTATCGCCGCATGGTGCGTCAGGTCGAGTTTGATGTCTGCGAAATTGCGCCCACCACCTATATGATCGCGCGCGCCTATGGAGCACCTTTCGTCGCGCTGCCGATTTTCGTGACGCGCCATTTCCACCACGGCGGCCTTCTGGTGCGCCCGGAACTGGGCATCAAGCACCCCAAAGATCTCGAAGGCAAAAAGGTCGGCGTGCGCGCTTACTCGGTCACCACGGGTGTGTGGACGCGCGGCATTTTCATCGATGAATTCGGCATGGACACAAGCAAGGTCACATGGGTCGTCGATGACGAAGAACATGTTCAGCAACTTACTTTGCCGAGCAATGTCATTCACACGCAGGGCAAGTCGCTCTTCCAGATGATGAAGGATGGCGAGCTGGCAGCGGGCTTTGCTGCCAATGCCGGCATTGGTCGCTCGGGCGATCCGGCTGGCGGCTGGAAGACCGAAGACACGAGCATGTGGCCCGATCTCTTCCCTAATGCGCATGATCTGGAAGCCGAATGGTACAAGCGCACGGGCATCTATCCGATGCATGCCACCATTGTGGTGAAGGATTCGGTGCTGGCCGAACATCCTTGGGTCGCACGTTCGCTCTATGACGCGTTTGAGACTGCAAAGCAGGATTGGATGGCGCGCATGAATTCGGGCGAGCTCGATGGCGCGAATGAAAAGAAATACAAGAAGATCATGAAAATCGTCGGTGATGATCCGCTGCCCCATGGCATGGAATTCAATATGCCGACGATTCTCAAGCTCGAAGACACGGCCTTCAAACAGGGCATGATCCCGCAGCGCGTGCCGCTGGAGAAAGCTTGGGTTGATCCGCTGAAGATTTGAAAAAAGCTTCGCCGCCATTGCAAGCCGCAGGCGAAGCAAACCGGAAAAGCCACACATGCCGGCTGTGGGTTGCTTCGCTTCGTTCGTCATGACGAAGAAAAAAACATGGAGGAAAATAAAATGAAACTACACACCGCACTCCAGACACTCGGCCACACACAGGCCCTCAAAGACGGCACAATCCGCCCAGCAAGCTTCGAATTCGATTTCGAAGAAGTGCCCGCCATCATTCAGGCCTTCCGCCGCATGGTGCGCGGGACCGAATTCGATATTTCGGAAATGGCGATCACGACCTATCTCTGCGCCAAAGCGCATGGCAAAAAGTTCACCGCTATTCCTGTGTTTCCCTTCCGCGCCTTTCATCATGGCGCGATTGTCACCAACACCAAGCTTGGCATCACGGACCCCAAGCAGTTGGAAGGCAAGAAAGTCGGTGTCAACCGCGGCTATACGGTGACAGCGGGTGTGTGGGCACGCTCCATTCTGCAGCATGATTACGGCGTTGATCTCTCCAAGATCACATGGGTGCTGTCTGGCGATGAACATGTCGCTGAATATAAGGCGCCATCCAATGTCGTGCCGGTCGAAGCTGGCAAGAAGGTCGAAGAGATGCTGTTGTCAGGCGAACTCGCCGCAGCTTCTGGCGTTGTGATTGATCATCCGGATATCAAGCCGCTAATCCCCAATCCGGCGCAGGTCGGCTTTGAGGCGCTGCGCACGCGCGGCCATTATCCGATCAACCACACATTGGTTGTGAAGGATGAATTGCTCGAAGCCCATCCGGATCTGGCAAAGGATATTTTCGAGACTTTTGCCAAAGCCAAGCGCGCTTATGTCGAGACGTTGAAGGCTGGCATTGCTGAGCCGACCAAGAACGACCAGACCGCGATGAAGATCATGGAGATCACCGGCAAAGACCCGATGCCCTTTGGTGTCGAGCCCAACCGCGCGATGATTGAAGCGATCAATCAATTTGCGACCGAACAACAGATCATCCCGCGCCCGTTCAAGATGGACGAAATCTGGGCCAAGGGCACGCTGGATTTGATCGGCTGAGGTCACGCATCTTCGAAAAGAAAAAGGCGGGCTATGGCCCGCCTTTTTTGTTCCGTCATTGCGAGGAGCTTTTAGATGCTTCCCAGAAACTCCAGCAGCTCTTTGCGTGTCGCTTCTTCGCTCTGGCCGGCTGTCGCCATATCCCAATAGCGCGCGTTTGGCAGGCATTCCTGCAAATAGCGGGCGGCAGACGTCGAGTGGAAATTATCCGCGCCCGGCACGATGATCGCCGGCAATTCGCAGCGCATCATGTCTTCGGGCTCGGCACCCGGTGCCGTGTCGCGATCCATCAGGCCGCGCACCATGCCCACCACAATGTGCTTGTATTTTTCTACATCGAGCTGCGCGTAAGTTTCGGCAAAAGCCTCATCCGACTTGATGGTCGAGGCCCACGGGCCCCCGCGCGGATCAGCCCCAAACGCCTTGCCATCGCGCTTGATGAGATCAACCACCGCCTGCATGCCGTTTTGGTGCACAAAGGCCAGATGCTCGGCAAAGCGCTGGTGGCTCGACATGCGATATTTGGGGCCGCCCACGGGCCAATAGATCACCATCGACAAAACGCGCTCGGGCGCCTGCGTGCCCATGGCGATCACGGGCGAACAGCCCATGCAGCCGCCCATAATATGGGCCTTGTCGATCTTCAGATGATCGAGCAGCGCGACGCCTTGGCGGACAAAATGGGACCAGGTGACGCGCTCGACGCGGCCGCCCGACTGGCCGCATTCACGCCGGTCAAACAGGATCACCTGATAATGCTGCGTCAGATAATCAAGCGGCTTGGTTTTGGCATAAATGCCCAGCGACGACCATTTCTCGATGGTCGCGTCAAAACCGCCCGGCGAGAACATAAGCAGCGGCGGGCCCTCGCCCCGGACTTCATAGCGGGTGGAAATGCCGTCGAGGAGGGCTGTGGCCATGTCGTTTCCTGCTTGTTTCTTGAAGATAAATGGCTCGGTGGATGCGCAGAATTCATACCCCGCCCGAGTTTTGTCAATGGCTGGCCGCCAAAGCCTGCGGGGACGCTTGCCACAGGCACGGTGCTCTGTTTAAGAGGACAGGAAGAGCCCGAAAAAGGGCTGGAGCTTCAGGAGAGGGCGATCAGACAATGATCATCGATATTCACGGCCATTATACCACTGAACCGCAGTCGCTGTTCGCCTTCCGCGACAAGCAGCTTGCAGGCCTCGTCGATGCGACGCGCAAGCCGGCGACGAATGATCTCGGCATTACCGATGAACAGCTCGTTCAATCTGTGCAGCGCCAGCTGTCGTTCCAGAAAGAGCGCGGCTCCGACATCACCATTTTCTCACCGCGCGCCTCGGGCATGGGTCACCATGTCGGCCCTGAATGGGTCAGCCAGGAATGGACGCGGATGAACAATGATCTCATCCATCGCATCTGCTCGCTGCTGCCGGAAAATTTCATCGGCGTTGGCCAGCTGCCGCAGTCACCCGGCGTTGATCCGCGCAATTGCCTGCCTGAGCTTGAGCGCATGGTGAAAGAGCTCGGCTTCGTTGGCGTGAACCTCAATCCCGATCCGTCAGGCGGCTATTGGACAGATCCGCCGATGACGGATCGCTACTGGTATCCGATTTACGAAAAGCTCGTTGAGCTCGAAATCCCGGCGATGATTCATGTGACGGGTTCGTGCAATCCGAACTTCCACGCCACCGGCGCGCATTACATCAATGCCGACACGACCGTGTTCATGCAGCTCATCCAGGGCAATCTGTTCAAGGATTTCCCGACGCTGAAATTCGTCATTCCGCATGGCGGCGGCGCTGTGCCTTATCATTGGGGTCGCTACCGCGGCCTGTCGATGATGATGAAGAAGCCCCCGCTGGTCGAATATCTGATGAAGAATGTCTATTTCGACACCTGCGTCTATCATCAGCCGGGCATTGATCTGCTCGCCAAGGTCGTGCCGATCGACAACATCTTGTTCGCATCGGAAATGATCGGCGCCGTGCAGGGCATTGATCCGGAAACCGGCCATTATTTCGACGATACGCGCCGCTATGTCGATGCTGCGAAGAATCTGTCTGAAGTTGATCGCAAGAAGATCTTCGAGACCAATGCACGCACGGTTTATCCGCGCCTCGACGCGATCCTCAAGAAGCGCGGCCTTTAAGAAAACCCAAAAGGGCGGCGATCTTTCGCCGCCCTTTCCTTTTGACGACACTTTTATCGGAGACCGATATGTCCCTGCCCCGCCTCAACGGCATTATCCGCGCGCTGGAAAGTGGCCAGCATGCTTTCTCGTCGTTCCAGCCCATCGACATCAATGTCGCGGTGGAACTGACACAGTCGAATTACGATGGCATTGTGCTCGAAGGTGAGCATCAGGGTTGGGACATCACAACGATGCGCCACGCTCTGCAATATATGCTGAACCGCGGCCACATTGCGAAGGGCGGCATTGCGCCGAAAGTCACGCCGATGGCGCGTGTGCCTTCGAACGGCGTTGAGAAGAATCAATTCTTGGCCAAACAGGCGCTCGACATTGGTTGCTACGGCATTGTCTTCCCGCATATCTCGACGGTCGAAGAAGCCTATAATGCGATTGCCGCCTGCCGCTATGCGCGCCTGAAGGACAAGCCGCTGTATGAGCCGCAAGGCATTCGTGGCGATGGCCCGATGCAGGCTTGCCGCTATTGGGGCATCAGCCAAGCTGAATATTATGAAGTGGCTGACGTCTGGCCGCTGGCGCCCAAGGGCGAGCTGTTCATCATTCTGCAGATTGAAGATACGGCCGGCATCGAGAACCTCGACGACATTCTCAAGAATGTGCCCGGCATCGGCGCCATTCTGATTGGCGAAGGCGATCTCTCGCAAGAGCTCGGCTATCCGCGCCAGACAGAGCACCCGGTCGTGCTCGATGCGATGGCGAAAGTCGTCGACACCTGCAAGCGTCACAATGTCATCGTCGGCCATCCGCATGTATCGGGCGCCAATGCAGAGCGCGTGATTGCGGAAGGCTATCGCTTCCTGATGTGCGGCGCACCGCGCAGCTATGGCACGCTCGACAACGCACGCAAGCTCGTCGGTCGCTAAAAACCTGCGGACAACAGAAACAGAAAAGCCCCGGTTTCCTGGGGCTTTTTTATGCATGGTGCTTGGGCGCTGTCACTCAGGCTTCTTTGACCAGCAAGAACAATTGACCGCCTTCGACCAAATCATTGCCCATAATTGCCTGATCTGAGTTGGAGGCACCGCGACTAAGCTTAATCGCAAAAGAATATGAACCGCGGCCAGTGAGGCGTGGGGAAGGCTTTGCCAAAGCTCCTCGCAATAAGATTGATCGAAGTTGCGCGCCAACTGACCGAAAACCGCTATTGCTTACAGGCAAGCTGCGCTAGGTTTTGTCTAAATGACATAGGAGGATCAGATGAAGGTGATTTTGACGGCTCTCGCCCTGATGGGCGCCTCACTCTCTCCAGTCTTGGCACAGCAAGCACTCAACATCCGTGGCACGATCCAATCTTTCGACGGCAAGCTTTTGGGTGTCGAAACCTTTGATGGTCGCAAAGTGTCGATTGATGTGCCAGCCGACCTGCGTGTGACCACCACAAAACCCTTCTCGCTGTCCGAGGTGAAGCCGGGCATGAAATTGGGCGTCACCACAGTGAAAGCGCCCGATGGCAGCACGATTGCCATTGATGTGCGCCCGATCTCGGCCACAGCCAACGAAGGCCTGTCGCCTTATGATTTGAAGCCCGATTCCGTCATGACCAATGGCATTGTGGAGGCAACCGTCTCTTCCACCAAAGGTCCGGAGCTGACGCTGAATTATAAAACAGGCACTGTGAAAGTGATTGTGCCGCCGGAAGCCACGCTCTCGCAGCCGGGCCCTGGCGCTCTGGCTGATCTCAAAGTCGGCGAAACCATTTTCGTCGTCGTGACGCATGAAGGGCCGAAGCTCAATGCCGTGCGCGCACAAGTCAGCAAGGATGGCGTGAAGCCCACGCAATAAGGGGCTTTATGGCGCGCGCCATGTCGCGGTGAGCGCCTCACCCTGCCAATGATAAAAAGCGCGGCGGTGGCCTGCCGCGTAGAGATACAGCCACTCCAATTGATCAATCGCAAGTTCAATCACGCTGAAATTTTCTTCGCCGCCCTCGATCTGACCGGCCTCATCGGGCGCCTGCATTTCAGCGCCCGGCGCGAGTTTTTGCGCATAGCAAATCCGGCTCTTTTCTTGTGAGCGCGCATAGGCCTCGCGCGCGATCTCGGTATGAGGCGCGTGATGAACCGCGCCACCCGACAGTCGCAATTGTATTTTGGACGCCGGGCAATAGGCATGAACCGCCACGCGCGGATGGGCGCTCAGGGCCAAGGTTTTCTGGCTGCGCCAATCCGTATGGAAGCGCAGCCGCCGAGTGGCGGGATCAACCGCCCGCAAAACCAGCGTCCTAGCCTGTGGTGCGCCGTCCGGCCCAATCGTTGCCAAAACGGGAGTGTGGAAGGGCGAGCGACGGTCCTTCACGCCACGGGCCATACGCCCCCAAGCCTCGGTCAGACTGGCTGTCAGATCATCATAACAGGGGAGCGGTATCTGCATGGTCAGGCATACGTCTGGCAAAGAGGGTGGGATCAGTCGCAAAGACCTTGGCAAAGATGCCCCCGCGCGCGTATGATTTGCGCCAGCGATCCCGCGGGGCGGGATAACAAACGCGACTTCAAGAGCACGCGAAAAAGGGACGAAGATCCATGAGCACTGCCGCCATTCACGATATGACCCAGGCCCGCCGCGAAGACGTTTACGACCGCGAAGGACCGTTCCATCCGGAATCCTATGTCGGCACCTCGCCGATCAAGGCCAACAAGCTCGGCCACTTTGTCTATGAAGTGAGCGATGTCGAACGCACCGCGAAATTCTGGACCGAAGTCATGGGCTTCGTCGAAACAGATCGCAACAAGCACGGCATGATCTTCTTCCGTTGTGGCAAAGACCATCACGGCATTGGCTTGAAGCCGATGAGCAAGGGCAAGATGCCCAAGCGCGACATTCATGGCTCGCTGCAGATGGAACATCTCGCCATTGAAGTGGACAATACGGAAATCCTGCGTCTGGCGAAGGAATATTTCCTCGCCAACAAGATCCCGATCGTGTTCGAAGGCCGCAAAGGTGCGGGCTGCAATATCAGCATCAACTTCCTTGATCCTGATGGCTATGAATTTGAAATCTACACCGACATGGACCAGATCGGGCCCGATGGCCGCCTGCGTCCATCGTCCATGTACAAGCCGCGCAACCCGCTTGAAGAAGCCATTCAAGATCCGGTTGAGAAGAAGTGGTAAAAACAAAAAAAAGCCGCCTTTCGGGGCGGCTTTTTCTTTGATGGATTGACGCGCGAATTATTCTGCGCGTGTGGCTTTCAGCTTGAGCACTTTGTCAGCGCAGAAATCATGCGCGCGCGGCTCGACGGATTCGCCATCTTCAAAATCAACCGCGATCTGCACTTTGCAGCTCTTGCCGATATTCACTTTGACCGACTTGCCGGGTGCCAGCGCGTCTTTCAGCAAATTCGCATCAGGACCCGCCGAGAAAAAGATCACTGGCGTCGATGTGTCATTGGTGAGGGTAATGATATTCGGGCCTGCCGCTAATGCGGGGGCCGCAGACAGAACCAGCAAGGGCAGAGCGAATTTAACAGCCGAACTCATTGGACGCTTCCTTAGTTACTTAATTGATAGCCAACCTTATGCTGGACCGCGTTTTGAAAAAAGGCAACGCCCCAAAAGATTAGAGTCGGCAATAGCCCGACCCGGCATAAGAAGACCCCGATGGGCAGGAGCCATTATGGGCTGGCACATAGCCCCGCGCGCTCGATGAGCGGCAGTAATTACTCCCGGCATAAGAGGCGCCCGACGGGCAAGACCCATTTTGTGCGGGGACATAGGCATCCCCATTCGTGGCCCGACAATAACCCGAGCCCGCATAAGACGTGCCTGACGGGCACGAACCATTGTGGGCAGGCACCATGGATTGTGCCTGCGCCGCGCCGACCAGTAGAACAACAAAGCACAAGCCGCCGATCAAGCCTTTCATGCGTCCCCCTCCCCGATGCTTTTCTCAGGTCGCCTAAAGTAGAGGCAAAAAAGCTTTTCAGCAAAAGGGGCTTCGTGCCCGGCTAAGAGGTGCTTGGGACAAAGACGGCTTTGCCATCCAATTCTCCGCTGAAATCTCTGAGGGGCTCGCAAAAGACAACAAACCGGAATTTATGCCCGGAATTTTTGCAAATGAAATGAGCATCTTGCCTATCATCTAGGCAGTAAAGTGCTGCTTTTTAGGCAGGGCTCCGAGGGCTCCTGACCCCTTTTCTCGCCTTACCCTCGGGAAGCTCGGGTGTCCAAACAAAAAACACGCCAGAAAGCCCCGCCCGGTTGCAAGCGTTGCACTGGCACGAACCCTGCTTTAATTGGGCCACGCGCCGGCGGGCACGTTCCGTGACCCAAGCGCTCCCACTCTCAAGAGGGCGATCATGCCGAAGTTTAAACTCGAGTACATCTGGCTGGACGGCTATGAGCCGGTTCAAAATCTCCGCAGCAAGACGCAGATCAAGGAATTCGATTCCTTCCCGACACTGGAGCAATTGCCGCTCTGGGGCTTTGATGGCAGCTCGACGATGCAGGCCGAAGGCCATAGCTCCGATTGCGTGCTGAAGCCTGTCGCGATCTATCCAGATGCCACTCGCAACCATGGCGCGCTCGTCATGTGCGAAGTCATGATGCCCGATGGCAAGACCCCGCATCCGTCCAATCATCGCTCGACCATTCTGGATGATGCCGACGCCTGGTTCGGCTTCGAACAGGAATATTTCATGTACGAGGACGGCCGTCCGCTCGGCTTCCCTGAAAATGGCTATCCTGCGCCGCAGGGCCCTTATTACACGGGCGTTGGTTTCAAGAATGTCGGCGGAGTTGCGCGCGAGATCGTTGAAGAACATCTCGACCTCTGCTTGGCTGCTGGCATCAACCACGAAGGCATCAATGCCGAAGTGGCAAAGGGCCAGTGGGAATTCCAGATTTTCGGTAAGGGCTCACGCACAGCGGCCGACCAGATCTGGGTTGCGCGCTACATTCTCCTGCGTCTGTGCGAAAGCTACGGCATCGACATTGAATGGCACTGCAAGCCGCTCGGCGATACCGACTGGAACGGCTCTGGCATGCATTGCAACTTCTCGACGAAGTTCATGCGCGAAACCGGTGGCAAGGATTATTTCGAACGTCTGATGAAGCAGTTCGACAAGAACCTGCACGACCACATCAAGGTCTATGGGCCGGATAACCATCTGCGCCTGACCGGCAAGCACGAAACAGCGCCGTGGAACAAGTTCAGCTACGGCATTGCTGACCGTGGCGCATCAGTCCGCGTGCCGCATTCCTTCGCCAACAACGGCTACAAGGGTTATCTGGAAGATCGCCGCCCGAATTCACAGGGCTGCCCCTACCGGATCGCTTCGCAAGTGTTGAAGACGATCTCGGAAGTGCCGACCGCCTAAGGGTCGTTTCCAAAAACGGGCGCAGCGATCATCGCTGCGCCTTTTTTGTTTGAAGTGATGAGATGAGCCCTCCGCCACGCAAATATCTCGTCCATCTGCCGCCTGCGGAAGATACGACTTCGGGCACGTCAGGCTTTGTTGTCACACCGGGATTTTTGCGTTTCGTCGGCGAGACGGTTTTTGGCGACAAATGGCAAACGCGCATGGCCGAGGCCTTAGGCCAAACGCGCGCCAAGAAACTCTCACCCGCCACGGTCCATCAATGGACAACGAGGCAGCGCTCCATTCCATTGTGGGTTCACGAAGCCCTGCCAATCATGATCACACAAGAAGAGCGCCGCCTGATCGCTCGTGCCGACCGGACCCGCGAACTCGGCCTGCGGCTCCAACGCGCGGACAAGCCCGCGCCTCGCCCCAACCGGCGGCAGCATGAGCCCACCCCGGCGTGAGACATTGCCTGAGGGGGGTAGCAGCTCAGGCGTGAACAAGCTTCTCTCAACGGCTCAATTATTAGATTTTTCTTCGCACCCGCAGCGAAAATGGGCGCTGAGCTTGGGCTTGTCCTTACTTCTGCTTGATTTTGCCCCGTCTCCGGTCGTAGGTCCTAAGACAAGCGCCTGAGGCGCAAGGCAGAATGGAATTGCGGATGACGACCGTCTCGGAACCTACGGCAGCCCGGCCGACTTCGAGCCCTTTCTTTGAAGAAAAGGTGCTCTCGGTTCATCACTGGACAGACACTTTGTTCAGCTTCACCACGACACGCGATGCGGGCTTTCGCTTTCGCAGTGGCCAGTTCGTGATGATCGGCATTGTGGTTGATGGAAAACCATTGCTGCGCGCCTATTCCGTTGCCTCGGCTTTCTATGCAGAACATCTCGAATTCTTTTCCATCAAAGTACCCGATGGTCCACTCACCTCGCGTCTTCAGCATTTGAAAATTGGCGACACGGTTTTGATTGGTCGCAAGCCGACCGGCACTTTGCTGCTCGACAATTTGAAAGAGGGCCGCAATCTCTATCTGCTCTCGACAGGCACGGGCCTCGCGCCCTTTCTCTCGACCATTCGCGACCCCGAAACCTATGAGCGTTTCGACAAAGTCATTGTCACGCATGGTGTGCGCACCGTCGGCGAACTGGCCTATCGCGAACTCATTGAAGAGCAATTGCCAAATGATGAATTGCTCGGTGAATATATTGCGCCCAAACTCATCTATTATCCGACCGTCACGCGCGAATCTTTCCGCAATCAGGGCCGTCTGACTGATCTCATCCAATCGGGCAAGCTCTTTACCGATCTCGGCATGGAGCCTTTCAACAAAGAGCATGATCGCATCATGCTCTGCGGCAATCCGGGGCTGGTAAGCGAGATTCCGAAATATCTGAAGGATCTCGGCTTTGAAGAAGGCAACACCGGCGAGCCCGGTGACTTCGTCATCGAAAAAGCTTTCGTCGAGAAGTAAGCGCGGCTGCACAATGCCACATCGGATGCCAATGCCGGCGCGAGAGGAATGATGACGCTCGCAGGGCGGGCGGGATAGGCCTGCGCCAAAGCCTTCGGCGCCATGGTGGCCAGAGCGCCCGCGGCCAAGCTTGGGCACACCCTGCCTTCACAAATCGTGGAGCCGAAAGCCAAAAAAGGCCCATCGAGGCCACTCCAAGTGGCTGAAATGGCTCCCTGCAAGTGTTTGCTTGCTATTTACTCATGAACCGCTAAAGGTATGGGCATCGATTATTTGGCTTGCGATTAAGCCCTGCGCTCACGCGCTCTGCTGACCCCACACTCCTTCTTCGATTCACAACGGACCTCTCACGAGGTCTCTCTTTATCTATGTCTACAAGGATATTCCCATGAGCATGGGCACTGTAAAATGGTTCAACTCTGAAAAGGGTTATGGTTTCATTCAGCCTGATGATGGCGGAGCCGATGTGTTCGTTCACGTCAGCGCAGTCGAGCAGGCTGGCATGCGTGGCCTCAATGAAGGCCAAAAGATTAGCTATGAAGTGCAGCCTGACCGTCGCACCGGCAAATCTTCTGCCACCAATCTTCAAGCGGTCTAATCGCCTGAACGAGTGATCTCGCTTCTGTCGTACGCGACAGAAGCGTTTTATATTTTCTTGGATTGAGGTTTGAGGCCATGACGCATCTTTATGAGATTGACGCGACAGTGGTCTTTCAACCGATTGGGCAGGCCGAGCAGACTTTCAAAGTCGTCCGCCAAATGCCTGCCGAGCGCGGCACACCTCAATACCGGATACGGTCCTGCCAAACAGGACAAGAGCGCGTGACAGAAGAAGCGCATTTGAAAAGCGCGCCTGCAGCGCAATGACGAACATCTAGTGACGATTCACTGAGGATACATGAGCTTTCTAAAATCTAACGACTTCGCTGAACGCCAGCGCAATGCCATTGCTGCCCGCAACACGATTGCTGAAAAATTCAAAGTCGCGGCCCAACAGCCCGCCTCATCCGAAAAAGCTGCTGCACGTGCTGAACTTGTTCGGGCACGCGAAGCTCGCAATGCAGAGCGCGAAGCTGCCAAAAAAGTGGCTGCCGCTGAGCGAGCAGAAGCTGCCCGCAAAGCAAATGAACTAGCTGCCGAGCAGCGCGCTGCAGAGGCAGAAACAGCTTTGCGCTTGAAGCGTGAGGCAGATGAGCAGCAAGCCAATCTGCTGGCCGAGCAGAAAGCAGCCCGTGATGCGCGCTATTCCGCACGCAAAGCGGCCAAGAAAGAACGCCGTAAAGGCCCTTCCCACTAAGTCTTACAGCCCGGAAAACCCGAGCTGTCATAAGCAAAAACGCCCCGGAGTTTTCACTCACGGGGCGTTTTGTTTTTATGGAACCAGCTGGTCAATTGTCTCTATAGCAATAGGACCTTGCTTTTGCCCCGGCAGGTGAGCTCATGCCACTGGGGCACGGCGCCGGATATTTCATTCCATGTTCGAGATAATATCCCGGCGCGGCTACTTTGCAGATCATAGAGGCCACATATTGCCCTTCCGGGCACTGCGGCAGCTTGTTTCCGGTGAGACCCGGCAACTGCGCCTTTTTAATCGGCGCGGGCGCGGGTGGTGGCGGAGCGGGCTGACTTGCAAGCGCGCTCGCAGACATCAGAAAGACCGCACACAAACTCAAGGCACTGACGCAAACAGGAAGTTTCACTTGAATACTCAAATATACAACAGATATTTGTGTATAACTCTCTCTCGATGTAAATTCTGTGACAGTTTAAAATTTCGAATAAAAATAGCCCCCCTTAAGAGATCGACCAAACAGAGCTGCCTCATTTTTGTGCTCGTTAATAAATACGCATGCAAATTGATTTGTTGATCTGACTTCTTATTCCCGCTCAGAGCGCACAAAACAGCATCCAAAGCGCCATTGCGCAGCCGCACATCATTTGTTCAAATTGACTGGACTTGTACTCGCTTTTGGCAGATCGGGGCTTGGAAGCCGCGGACTGAGAGATTATGGAACCAACGCTTTGAGTATTGACCCGACAGATCCGGTGACAGAGCAACCCGCGTCAGCCTACCCCAAGCCTTTAGCGGTCCTTGAATTGCTTAAGCCCATCACCTGGTTTCCGCCCATGTGGGCCTTTGCTTGCGGTGTCGTGTCTTCCGGTATGCCTCTCCTGCAAAATTGGTACATCATTCTGGCCGGCATGATCCTGGCCGGCCCTCTGGTCTGCGCGATGAGCCAGGCGATCAACGATTGGCACGACCGACATGTCGATGCGATCAATGAGCCCGATCGGCCGATTCCGTCCGGGCGCATCCCCGGCAAATGGGGGCTCTATATTGCAGGCATCTGGAGCGTGCTGTCCTTGCTTGTTGCTGCAACGCTCGGCCCATGGGTGATAGTGGCAACAATTGCGGGGCTCTTATTAGCCTGGGCCTATAGCGCACCGCCGTTTCGCCTCAAGCGCAATGGCTGGCTGGGAAATGCAGCATGCGGCTTTTCTTATGAAAGCCTGTCCTGGATCACCGGCGCCGCCGCCATGCTCGGCGGCTCTCTCCCGTCCACACAAGTGCTGATTTTGGCAGTCCTCTATGGTGCGGGCGCCCATGGCATTATGACGCTGAATGATTTCAAAGCGATCAAAGGCGATAGCGAAATGGGGATCAACTCGCTCCCTGTTCTACTCGGAGCAGAGCGCGCAGCACTTGTTGCCAGCATCATTATGGCGGTGCCACAAGTGATCGTGATCGGGCTCTTGGCGTCATGGCAGCAATATATTGAAACTGGGATTGTCACTCTCTTGCTGATTGCTCAATTGCTCATGATGAAACGATTGGTGGCCGACCCGATTAAGGACGCCTATTGGTACAGCGGCTTTGGTGTGCCGCTTTACGTGCTCGGCATGATGGCAAGCGCTGTCGCCGTCCGCATCTTTGCCGGGGCCTGACACGATCTATTTTTTCTCGAGAGGCAATGTGCGCTCTTTTCACACGCGTCTTCTGGCAGCCATTGCAGGCATATTGTTTTGCGCAGCTGGTGTCTGGAATCTTGAACAAGCAAGATCTGGCCTGACGATCACACCGCTTGCTGTGGGCTCGACACCCGCCACAATTTATCAGCTGAAGAACATCGGCAAGGCTCCGGCCATTGTCATCGCGCATGGCTTTGCCGGATCACGCCAGCTCATGGAAGCCTATGCGTTGAGCCTGGCGCAGGCTGGTTATATTATTGTCTCGTTTGACTTTGAGGGACACGGCCGCAACCCGACACCGATGAGCGGGGACATCACGCAAGTAGACGGGACAACACAAATTCTGAAACGCGAAGTGCGGCGTGTTGTTGATGCAGCATTGGCACTGCCATCAGTTGATGGGCGCGTCGCGCTGCTCGGCCACTCAATGGCATCCGACATTATTGTGCGCGAAACGATTGAAGACCCGCGCGTATCAGCCACCGTCACCATCTCGATGTTTTCTGAAGCGGTGACAAAATCAGAGCCACGCAATCTTTTGATGATTTCGGGTGAATGGGAAAAATTCTTGCGCGCAAATGCATTGCAGAAAGCGCAGCTCACTAATCCTGCAGCAAAAGAAGGCGAAACTGTCGGCGACCCATCAATATCGAGCCGTCGACGCACTTTTGTGGCACCTCATGTGGAACATGTCAGCGTGCTCTATTCTTCAAAAGCCATACGCGATGCGCGTGATTGGCTCGATGAAGTGTTTGGACGCAACAGCAAGTCCCCGATTGCTGACACAGGAGGATGGATTGTCATCTTGCTGGCCGGCATTCTTCTTCTGGCTTGGCCACTGGCTGGCCTATTGCCGCGCATAGATGGGCCCGCAACGAACTTGCCTTTGCAGACATTTCTTCTGGCGACTCTCCTGCCTGCTGTGCTCACACCACCGCTGCTGACACTTGTCGATACGCGCTTTCTGCCAATCCTGGTTGCCGATTATCTCGCCGCTCATCTGTTTGTATTTGGAATCGTCTCGCTCGCTATCCTGAATTGGAAGGGCGTGACGTTGAAACCATTCGCATTGATATCTGCAGCAGCCCTCACCGCCTATGGCATATTGGTTTTCGGTTATGCGCTGGATCGCTATGTGGCGTCCTTCATGCCCAATGCTGCGCGCGCGCAAGTGATTGCCATGATCGCCCTTGGATCTGTGCCTTATATGATCGCTGATGCTCTTGCTGGAGATGGCGGGCGCGCGCCCTATTGGCGGGTCTTTTTAAGCCGGGGCGCTTTTCTTGCATCATTGGGAGTCGCGGTTTTATTGGACTTCGAGCGACTGTTCTTTTTGCTGATCATTATTCCGGTCGTTATTTTGTTTTTTATTGTTTTCGGAACGATGGGCGGATGGGTCGCGAGACGCACCATGTCACCCGTTGCAGTAGGACTTGCGCTGGGCTTGATCCTAGCCTGGTCGCTGGGTGTGAGCTTCCCGATGTTTTCGCCCAGCTGATCGCAGCGAAAGACGGGCAATTCAGGAAAACAAAAAACGCCCCGGAGTTTTCACTCACGGGGCGTTTTCCTAAACTTTCGAGAAAGCTGCCCGCCCCGCAAAGGGGATAGAACTCTCAGCTTCCTCAGTTTGCAGCGCTTCCCTGCGACCGGAAGGCCCATCCCGTCATCCGCTGCTCAAGCCAAGCGGTGGCTGCATACATGATAATACCTTCAAAGGCCAAGGCGATAAGTCCGGCGAAGACCAGCGGCATCTGGAAATTCGCGCCGGCTTGCGACATCAAAAATCCAATGCCCGCATTCGCAGCTACTGTTTCCGAGACCACTGTACCGACAAAGGCCAGCGTGATCGCCACTTTCAGCGAGCCAAAGAAATAGGGCATGGAGCGCGGAATGCCGACCTTGCGCATGACATCGAGCTTGGAGGCACCCAGTGCGCGCAGCACGTCCTCCATTTCCGGCTCTATCGTTGCAAGACCTGTTGCGACATTGACGACGATGGGAAAGAAGGAAATCAGAAAAGCTGTCAGAATGGCCGGCACTTCGCCGATCCCGAACCACATGACGAGGATCGGCACCACGGCGACCTTGGGGATCGAATTGAACCCGATCATCACCGGATAAAAGCCGCGGTAAATCGCGCGCGACCAACCCACGACAAGGCCAAGGGCAAGACCAAAAGCCACCGACAAGCCAAAGCCCGCCATTGTCGTCCAGAGTGTAACGAAGGAATTCGATACAATCGGGCCCCAGAAGCGCTGAAACGCGCCGAATATAACGCTAGGTGCAGGAAGAATAACTGTTGGCACCGCCAGCAAGCGACAGGCGGCCTCCCACACAGCGAAGAGAACGACGACAAACAGCCAGGGCGCTAGTTTTTCAAATGTCTTGTTCATGCTTTGCGCACCTCGGCAATTTTATTGCGCAGGACGTGCACAAGATCCGTAAAGGCGGGCTCGTAACAAACATCCAACTCTCTGGGCCGGGCAAAATCAACTTTGCGCGTATCAATGATGCGACCTGGACGAGCACTCATCACATGGATTGTATCAGCCAGAAAGACAGCTTCGCGCAAATCATGCGTGACCAGAATGACTGTGAAATTCAAGCGCTGCCAAACATCACGCAAGACACACCACAATTCCTCACGCGTGAATGCATCAAGCGCGGCAAAGGGTTCATCAAGCATGAGGAGTTTCGGCTCATGAATGAGAGATCGGCACAAAGATGCACGCTGCTGCATCCCGCCCGATAATTCCCAAGGGAAGCGATCACCAAACCCCTGCAAACCAACAATCGAGAGCAGGTTTTCAACGCGTGCGCGATATTCGTCTTTCTTGGCACGGAACTGCCCGCGGTAGGGCTCCACAATCTCAAGCGGCAGAAGAATATTGTCTGTCACGGTCCGCCACGGCAGGAGATTGGCATTCTGAAAAGCCATGCCTGCAATCTTGACCGGCCCCGACACTACCGCGCCATCAACAGACACTGTTCCTTTGGTCGGTTTGATGAGCCCCGTGGCAAGCTTCATCAATGTCGACTTGCCGCAACCCGATGGACCAACGACAGCCGCGAATTCGCCGGTACCAACGCTCAACGATGTTCCGTCGAGCGCCAGCACCGGGCCAGTACGCCCCGCATAAGCAAGCGAAACCTGATCAAGCGTGATCATCAGAGCTTGCGCTCCGCAGCTGGCGGCAAAAATTCGCTGGTGAAAATGTCAGCCGCTGTCGGACGATTTTTGAATTCATATGTATCAGCGATCTGGTCGATGGATTTCGTCAAACGCGCCATATCAACACCGCCAACACCGTTCGCCTTAACAGCAGGCGTGACCATATTGTCGCGCAGAGACATCTTCAGACGCTCCAGCTCAATTGCCGGCTCAGCGGTCGGGTTATATTTCAAAACATATTTGATCGCTTCATCCGGATTACGTGCTGTATCGATGAGGCCCTTGATGGTGGCCTTCACAAAGCCTGCAACGACTTTCGGGTTTGCTTTGGCAAATTCCGGATTCACCATAATGGCATTGCCATACATGGTCAGACCAAAGTCAGACATGAGCATGACCGAGACATCTTCCGGCTTGATGCCATTCTGCAGCAGGTTGAAATAAGACGAGAAGGAGAAGCCCGTAATCGCATCGACCTTGCCTTGTGCCAGCATAGGTTCGCGCACAGGGAAGCCGACATTTTCGATCTTGACCTTATCGCCATCAAAACCATTCGCTTTCACGAATGCTTTCCATTGCGCGAATGCGCCATCGGGTGCTGGCGCACCCAAAATCTTGCCTTCAAGATCTTTTGGCGTCTTGATGCCGGCCTTCTTCAGGCTGACGATTGAGAAGGGCGGACGATCATAGACCATCATCACCCCGACCACTTTCTGATCCGGATTCTGGTCACGGAAACGCACCAGTGAATTGATGTCGAAGAAACCAAGCGGATAAGTGCCTGCCGCCACGCGCGCAATGCCTTGAACCGAACCCGGACCCGTATCGATAGTCACATCAAGGCCCTCGGCCTTGTAATAGCCCTTTTCGAGAGCTGTAAAATACGGAGCCGAAGGACCTTCGAACTTCCAGTCGAGGGCAAATTTAACGGCCGTCTGGGCCTGCGCCTGAAGGCTGCCAACCATCAAAGTGGCGGCCGTGAGAAAGAGCTTTATCGCGGTTTTCATCCTAATTCCCCTTAAAGCGAATTCGATTGGTCGAATTGATCCCGTTTCAATAAGGCAATGTACATGCCACTCATGGGCGGGCTATTCGCGCCGGTCGTTTCCCCCAGATTTTCTTGTGAAAACACCTATCACAATGACGCTAGGGCGCGAAAACGGCTGCGTCCTTCAAATCCACAAGGATGAGTGACTGCATTTAAATGAACCATCTAGTCAGCGATACGGTCGCGATGATGGATTTTTAAGCAGCCTCTGAATAATCCAGGACAACATACAGGCAATCCACGCCATCCACTCGACGATGGAGCGTATCAAGCTGCATCCAAAAGTGCCTGGAAATAGCTTAGATCTTGAACTCTACGGCGAGCGAACAAACACTCTGAGGTTGTGCGAGCGCGCACAAAAACAAAACCGCCCCGGAGTTTTCACTCACGGGGCGTTTTTTGTGTGTTTGTAGGATTTGGTTGCGGGGAGGCGCTACCACCTCTACCGAACCTTTTTAAGTTCCGAGACAAAGGCCCAGATGCACCTTCAGCCAAGCTGCTTCATGGACCCTGAAAACCCCGGTCAGCCTTGCGCCACCAAACCCAAGCGCCTCAAAGGCGCGTAGCCATATATCAGGGAGAACCACTTTTCAGGGGGCAGGCCATTTGCGCCCCATCCCCAAGCCACAGCCGACCATCTTGTATGAGAGCGGATGACGCATTTCGTCACCCCGATCTGTTTCTATGGCGAATGAATGGACTAACGTCGCGGTTCCGGCTTTCTGAGGACTGGGGCCTCGCGCGCTTCCACAGCCGCCTGATGCGGGGGAACGTCCTTGCGCCAACGACTGCCGACGAAACGCTCGCCGTTGTGACCATTGGATTGGGGCGAGGCGAACCAGATGACGGCATCATCCATCACATCGACGGGCAAGGTCCGGCGCTCTGGTGTGGGCGGACGTGTACCATCCGTATCCACCATGCCCCCGGGGATGAGAATATTGCAGGTCACCCCTGTGCCCTGCAGATCAGCTGCCCAGATAAGAGAGGCTGCATCGACCGCCGCCTTGGTGACACCATAGGGCGAATTATGCCTGCGCTGCATCGTATCAAGCGAGGTCGAAATATTGATGATGCGACCCCATTTGCGCTTGATGAGATGAGGAGCCACAGCACGCGACATCAGGAATGTGCCCGACACATTTACATTCACCGCCTCAACCCAGATTTCCGGATTGGATTCCCAGAAGGGAAAATTATTGCCCTCCACCGGCAGGCCGGGACCACGCTGTTCACGCCGCGCATTATTGACGAGCACGGAAAGGTCGCCAAAAGCCTTCAGCGTTTCCTGCACCACACGCGCACAATCAGCAGGCTTAGTGATATCTGTCACAACAGCAATGGCTCGCTTCGCGCCATAGTGCGCGTTGATCTCGTCAGCTGTTTCTTCCAACAATTTCTTTTGCGGAGAGGCGAGCGTGACACGTGCACCTGATCTCGCCATGGCCATTGCCATGGAGCGGCCAAGACCCACACTGGCGCCTGTGACAATGGCGACTTGTCCGTCGAGCAACATGATCAAGCTCCTCGCGCAGCGCGCGTCGCGGTGGCATCAACCGCACCCTTGGCATCCAGAACGACTTTATAAAGATCGCGCGCGGATTCTTTCGACACATAGCCCATGGCAACATCGCGCTGCACGGCTTGCGGGTCGCGCTTCAGCGGATCACCCAAACCGCCGCCACCCGGCATTTCCACCACAAGCCGTTCGCCTGTCGGAATGACCTGTGTCCCGCGCGGCGGCACGACAGCGCCGGATGCCAGATGCAATGTGCCGGCAGCCCCATCCGCTCCGCCACCGCGCCCGGCAGCTGGAAATTTCACGCGTTGGAAGCGTGCGAAAATTGCGAAAGGTGCCTCTTCGCGCGAGCCGACTTCAATCGTCTGCCCAAGCCCGCCGCGATAAAAACCAGCGCCACCGGAATCGCGACGCAATTCTTTGCGCCAGAAGACAAGCGGCGTCATGGCTTCGGTAATTTCAATCGCAATGGCTTTCACGCCGGACGGATAAGGCGTTGCCGCAATGCCATCATGTTTCCAATGCGCGCCCATGCCGCCACTTTGGAAATTCTGCGAGAGAAATTTGGTGCCCTTTGCATCCGGCCCTGTCACACCGGGGCCTGCACCAAAGCGCAAGCTCCAACTCGCACCCGTGCCTTCCGCGGGAGCTTGTCCCGGCATGGCTTTTTCAAAACAACCAAAAGCGACATCCGGTAACATTTGCCCGATCAACGCACGCGCTGTTACGGGTGCTGGAAATGGCGCATTGACGATTGTGCCTTCAGGAGCTGTGACGACAATACGCGCCAGCACCGCGGCATTATTGGCGAGGCGTGGCGCCACAAGGCATTTCACACCAAAGCTCGTATAGGCATCCGTGTAGCAAATCGGGCAATTGATGCCATATTTCGACACACCTGATGTGCCAGAAAAATCGATGTAGATCTTCTCGCCATCGATGGTGAGCTTGGCTTCAATCTCGACCGGATCGGCAAACCCATCAATGGTCACCTTGTGCGACCAAGTGCCCTTCGGCAATTGCGCAATCGCATCGCGCATGGATTTGTCGCTGGAGATGAGAATGTGGTCGCTCAGTTCATCCAGGCTGGCGAGCTTATATTCTTCCATCATGCTGGAGAGTTGCTTGCCACCCGCTTCATTGGAGGCAATCAGCGCATAGACATCGCCTTCAAGTTTTTCGGGTTCGCGGCTATTGGCGCAAAGCAGTTTCATCAGCCATTGGCTGATCTCGCCCTGCATGACCAAAGGCATAATCGGCAGAAAGAGACCTTCGGCAAAAACATCGCGCGAATTGGGATCTGGCCCATTGCCGCCAATATCGGCCACATGCGCCGTACAGGCGAAAATCGCGACGAGCTTGCCCTTGTAAAAAGTCGGCGTGACGACTGTGAAGTCGAACAAATGGCCCGTGCCGCGCCACGGATCATTAGTCATATAAACATCGCCCGGCTTCATCGTTTCGGCCGGAAAAACTTTCAAAAATTCGCGGATCGAACGCGCCATGGAATTGATATGGCCCGGCGTGCCTGTGACCGCTTGCGCAAGCAAATCGCCCTTGGTGTTGAAAACACCCGCCGACAAATCGCCTGCTTCACGCACGACGGTCGAGAATGCCACACGCATCAATGTACGGGCCTGCTCTTCCACGACAGAGATCAGGCGATCCCACATGACCTGATTGCGGATTTTCTGGAATTGCGAGCTCATATCAGCCCTTCCTTTCCAAGATCACATGACCACCGGGCGAAATCCGCCCATCGAAACTCGACGGAACCCAGACCGTTGTCTGATCCTCCACAACAAGGGCGGGCCCATGGAATGTAGCGCCCGGTGGCGAGGCCTCGCGGCTGATCACTTGCGCCTCCACGAAGTCACCCATTTCCGCATCAAAGACACGCGTATGACGCAGCGCTTTGGCTTGACTTGGAGCCGCATCGCTTAAGGGCGCGGCTGTGCTTGCTTCATCGACAGCGGAGAGAACCAGCGTCCATGTGAGGGCTTCCACCGTGAGATTGGGAATCCGCCGCCCATAGTTCTTCTGATATTGCGCCTCGAAAAGTTCGGCCAAGGCCGCACCAGCTGCCGCCTCATAAAGACGTGCGGGAATCTCGACTGCCAATTCATGCCCCTGCCCCTTGTAGCGCATGTCGGCAAAGCGACGCTCGCGGAGCGGGCGATCCGCGGAGGCAATGCGCACAACGGCTTCAGCCTCTTTGCGCAGATCAGCAAAGATATGATTGGCCCCAGCCGCATCGAATTTGGCCAGATGCATGATTTGCGAATGGACCGCTTCATAAGCAATGGGGGCTTTTAAAAAGCCGAAAGCTGAACCGACGCCCGCTGCTTTGGGCACAACCACTGTCGCTATGCCAAGCTTTTCGGCAATGCGCGCTGCGTGTAATGGCCCTGCGCCGCCGGTTGCGATGAGCACGCGGCTTTCAAGTTCTTCGCCCGCATCAGCGGCATGAACGCGCGTGGCATTGGCCATATTCTCATCGACGATTTCGCAAACACCGCCCGCCGCATCGGCCCAAGAAATACCAGCTGGTTTGCCAACGTGTTCTTCAGCCGCTTGTCGGGCTTTTTCCGTATCAAGTTTCATTGAGCCCGCAGCAAAAGCATCGGGATCCAATTTACCAAGCAACAAATCGGAATCCGTCACCGTCGGGCGCGTGCCACCGCGTGCATAGCAAGCGGGGCCAGGCACAGAGCCAGCACTTTCCGGTCCCACAGCAATACGGCCCAATTCATCAACATGAGCGATCGAGCCACCACCGGCGCCGATCTCGATCATCTCAATCACAGGTATCCGCAATGGCAGTCCGCTGCCTGCGAGAAAACGATAAGCGCGCGCTACTTCCATTGAGCGTGCAAAGCGCGGCTCGTAATCTGTCAGCATGATAATCTTGGCAGTCGTGCCGCCCATATCAAGCGCAACCGAGCGATCAGCACCAATTTCCTTGGCCACTTCCCGCGCCAGAATAGCGCCACCCGCAGGACCGGATTCAACAAGGCGAATAGGCAAGCGCCGCGCGGTCTCAACAGAGGTCAACGAACCTGATGACATGATCATCAGGAGCGGCGCCGCGACGCCCAATTCTTTCAGCGCATCGGACAATTTGCCCAGATAGGTCGACATGAGCGGCTGCACATAGGCATTGGCTGCCGTGGTAGAGGTGCGCTCATATTCGCGGATCTCTGGGCAGACTTCATGCGACAGAGACACAAAGAGGTTCGGGCATTCCTCCGCCAAAATCTCGCGCACACGCCTTTCATGCGCGCCATTGCGGTAAGCGTGCAAGAAACAGACGGCGACCGATTCGATTTTTTCATTACGCAAGCGCGCTGCCACGCCTCGCACGCTAGCTTCATCAAGCGCCAGCAAGACAGAGCCATCAGCCGCCACACGCTCGACCGCCTCAAAGCGCAAAGGCCGCGAGACAAGCGGTTCTGGCCGTTCCAATTCTAGATCATATTGATCGAAGCGATGACCAAAGGCGAATTCCAGCGTGTCGCGGAAACCTTGCGTGGTAATCAAAGCCGTACGCGCGCCACGCCGTTCGATAATGGCATTGGTGGCAAGTGTCGTGCCGTGAATGACGAGATCAAGATGGGCTGCAGCAACATTGGCTTTCTCTAACACCATGCGCACACCATTAATCACGCCCTGTTCAGGACGATCGGGCGTGGTCAGCACTTTGCCAGATTCAAAACCATGCGGCGTTTCGAGAACAATGTCGGTAAATGTGCCGCCAATATCCACGGCGAGCCGGTAGCCCGCTTCTTTTTCTTGTTTCATATTTTCTTACTTTCCTCCCGCCTCAAGCGCTTCACGCACGCGCTTGACGACATCGGCCGGGGTTTGCATGGCTTTATCAATCAATTCATTGACGCGCTCGCCCGTGATCGGATCAATGTCAATTTTGGCGCGCTCCGCATCGGCGAGATAGGACGCATCTTTCATCGTGGCATCAAAGGCGCGGCGCATATATTTCACGCGCTCTGCTGGGACACCGGGTGGCAGGAAGAAGGGTCGCCCATATTCCAGACGCCCGACCATCAGCGCCATGGCTTGACGATCCGATTCCGTTTTCGTCGCATCGAAAATCGTCGGCACATTGGGCAAATCAGGATGACGCTCGAAATTGAAATGGACGATAGGAATGATTTTTCCCTCTTTGATCCAATCGGCATTGAGCGCTTTGAGACTGAGCCAAGCATTCGAGCCCATGCCCTGCAATTCACCACGCTCCATGGCAAGGTGAATATCGGTCGTGCCCTTATATCCCGAGATCAGCTTGTATTTGAGACCGAGCAGTTTCGCCGCCACAAGCGGATATTCAAATTGCGTTGTGCCCGGCGTGGTCGCCCCCACCACAACTTCGGTCGTCATCAAATCAGCCAGATTTTTCACCGGCGCCGTGTGCCAGACATAAGTGATCTGCGTGTCGCGATTGGATGAACCGAGCCAAGAAAATTTGCGCGGGTCAAATTGAACAACATCGGGGGTAAAAAGAGCGGATGTCGGCATGCCGTTAATGGCAGCGCCAAAAACAGTGCCGTCCTTTGGCACCGTATTGTAAATCTGGTTGGCCATTGCGACCGAACCCGCGCCCTGCTGGTTCTGCACGATGATGTTGACGCCTTGGCTCAAATGCGTGGCGTAATAGCGCGCGAAAAGCCGCGCATTCACATCATAACCCGAGCCCGCAGCAGAACCCACGATGAGGCGCAGCTGCTTGTCTTGAAAGAAGGCCGCTTCATTCGCCACCGCCGGCAGCGAAAATGGCAAGAGCGAGCTGAAGAGCGTAAGGATCCGCGCGGAATGCCCCATATGTACCTCCCAAGATGCAGGCTCTTATTGGGCCCGTCATATTGAAACCATAACAAAACCAGCCCCGTTGGAAAGCTCAACTTGGGCGAAGCGTATCAAAAACCCGGCCCGGTGGGCGCTTATCCCCCTGCCAGCCGATCTGGCGCAGGCTTTCAAAAATTACCGCCTGATTGCTTGTGATCATCGGCACACCAAGCTTGCGCTCCACCTCATCGACAACTGCTATGCCTTGCACATTGGCGCAAGACAGAAACGTCGCCTGCGCATCGCAGCCAGTTGTCTCCATCATGCGCTCCAGCCAGACCTGAGGGAGCGTTGAACAATAAGCGTCACTGCCACCCAAGGCCCAACCCTTGGCATAAGGCACGCGCAGGCCTCGCTCTTCGAGAAAATGCACTTCGTGATCAGTGACCTTCTGGTCATAAGGTGTGACCAGCGAGACCGACTTTGCCTTGAGCGCCTTCAAGGCTTCGACAATGGCGGTCGACGTGGTGGCGGCGCGCGGCGCGCCAGCCTTTTTGATCGCCTCCAAAAGACGCGCCTCTCCGTCCGATCCTTCCGACATGGAATTGGCGGTGCAATGAAAGACGGTCACATCACATTTGGCATCTGCGAGAGCTGCAGCGGCGGCCTCAACTTCAGGCACAAGATCACCGATGGTTTTGCGGTTGGAGCCAGTCATGCGTAGACGCGTGATATGCGGCACGACATTTTCAGGGAAGAAGCGCACCATTTCCTGCTCGACCATACGGTTCGATGACGGAATGATCAGGCCGACGCGGGCCACCATGGAAACCTCCCCCTCTTGATCTTTTTTGCCATGCTAGGGCGAGTGGGTGCCCCCCGCAACTGCTGACGGTTTGACGGCCCTCGCCCCTCGGACTAGCCTCGGACCAGAATGAGCGTCGGCCCGATGAGACCAGACGACGCGAGGGAGGACGATATGCGCAAGGCCTTTGCATTGGTCGGGTTCGCATCAGCCATGATTTTCGGCGCCATGCCCCAGAGCCGCGCAGCCGATCCGGTGGCTGATTTTTACACGGGCAAAACCATCACACATATCGTCGGCGCTGGTGCGGGTGGCGCTTATGATCTCGTATCGCGCTCCGTTGTAGCGCATATGGGCAAATATATTCCGGGCAAACCCAACTTCGTTGTCTCGAATATGGCGGGCGCCTCCAGCCTGACGATGATGAATTACCTCACCAATGCCGCCAAGAAGGACGGCTCGGTGATGGGCATGACAAATCCCAATATCGCGCTCGAAGGCCCGCTGAAAATGCTCTCCAAGGGCGGCGGCAAGGCGATGTTCGATGTGAACAAGCTGCAATGGATCGGCTCGCCCTTGCAGCAGCCGCATGTGTTGTGGGTCTGGCACACAGCGCCTGCTAAAACTTTCGATGATTTGCGCACCAACAAAGTCATTCTCGCCTCAACGGCGGTGGGTGGCGACAATTATACTTTGCCGCTCATTCTCTCGCGCTTGATGGGCGCCAAATTTGACATTGTGACGGGCTATGAAGGCCAGAATGATGTGTTCATCGCCACCGAGCGCGGTGAAGTGCAAGGCAATAGCGCCATTTTACCCAATCTCACGTCGGCGCGTCCCGATTGGTTCCGCGATGGCAAAGTGCGCGTGCTGGTGCAATTCGGCACCAACCGGATGCGCCAATTGCCCGATGTGCCAACCGCAATCGAACTCGCCACACGCGAACAAGACAAAGAAATGCTGCGCTTCTATGCGCGCAAATTCTCCATGGCCTATCCTTTTGTCATGACGCAGGAGGTGCCAGCTGATCGCGTGAAAGCGATACGAGCGGCCTTTGAACAGACAATGAAAGACGAAGGCTTTTTGAAAGAAGCCGCGCGCCTCGGGCTCGATGTCGATCCCTTCTCCGGCGCCGAGATGGAAAAGCTCATCACAGAAATGAACAATAGTCCCAAAGCCATTGTCGATGCGGTGGCAGAATTTATTCAAATGCCGAAGTAAGACCTAAAAACGCCGCTACTGACTTGCACAATTATCGGGAGAATTGCTGATGCGCCACATGCGCCAAGCCGGTCTGGCTGTTTCCTGTGTCTTGGCGCTTGCCACGTCAGCAAAGGCGCAATCGCTTGCTGATTTTTACACCGGCAAAAATGTCACCATGGTCATCGGGCTGAGTCCAGGTGGTGGCTATGACACATTCGGCCGCGCCGTGGCGCGCTTCATCGGCAATCATATTCCAGGTCGACCGAACGTCATTGTCCAGAACATGCCCGGCGCAGGCTCCCTCACCGCCGTTCTCTATCTCGACAATGCCGCGCCAAAAGACGGCACAGTCATCACTACATTTAACCCCGGCATTATCACAGATGCCATTACCGATCCTGCGCGTGCCAAAAAGAAGTTCACAGACCTCGGCTGGATCGGGAGTGCGACCGATTCTTTCCGCATGTGTTACTTCACCGAAAAATCCGGAATCCGCACCTACGATGATTTGAAGCGCGACAAAACCGTGAATGTCGGTGGTGGTGGCGGTATTGCAACCGCCGCTTTTAATGATGTCGGCATTCTCAAAAATCTGATGAAACTCAATGTCCGCCCCGTTGTCGGATACCCCGGCCGCGCCGAAGTGCATCTTGCGATGGAACGCGGCGAGCTGGATGGCGAATGCGGCACGATTGAAGGCATTCCGGACGATTGGATCCGCGACAAAAAAGTTCATGTCGTTGCGAAAACCGCGCCCGGTGAGGGTGTCGGCATTCCCGAGGATACACCTTGGCTCGGCAAATTCTTAACCAGCAAAGATGACATTGATGTGCTGAATTTCTTGACGCTGACCAACAAACTAGGGCGCCCCTATGTGACGTCCAAGCAAATTCCAGCTGACAGATTGGCGGCTCTTCGCACAGCCTTTGATGCCACCATGAAGGATACGGAGTTTCTTGCCGCTGCGGACAAACAACGTCTCAACATTAATCCGGCGACGGGTATTGAAGCGGAAAAAATCATCGAGCAAATCTATGCGGTTCCCGCGCGGATCTCGGATCGTGCACGCGATGTCATCAAATAAGAATAAAAAGGATCGATTACATGCAGCGCTTGCCTCGCGGATCAAATTTCAAACGCGCCAAAATGCTCTGGGAGCTCGGTCTCAATGTTGCCGGGAATCCCGCAACGCCTTACGGCGGAGACCGCGACATGTGCATTACGGTTGGCAATGGCTCGGGCACCCACTTCCGCCCCGCGCTGCGTATGGCAACAGGCTCACCCATTCTCGCGCATGATGTCGCCAACGGGAACCTTGAAGCTGCGATGATCAATCCGTCGGGCCTTCTCACGCAGGCATATCGCGGTACAGGCATGTTTGAAAAGCCACTGCCTCTGCGGGTTTTGGGGACCTATCCCACTTGGGATTGGTTCATCTTTGTCGTGCATCCCAAGCTTGGCTTCAAATCGCTTTGGGACATCAAGAAACAACAATACCCTTTGCATGTGTCGGTGAAGGAAGACCCCACCCACTCGACCCGCGTCATGATCGATCAGGTA
>Ga0209400_1000581_pt1 | contig 31742 bp, 27 predicted proteins | sample M_130807_EF_Meta_FD_187313 | JGI IMG/M metagenome (GOLD analysis project Ga0209400, IMG submission 187313) | Freshwater microbial communities from Lake Montjoie, Canada to study carbon cycling - M_130807_EF_MetaG (SPAdes) (version 2) | ecosystem: Environmental > Aquatic > Freshwater > Lake... | reverse complement strand
GAAGATGTTCTCGAAGTTATTCATGCTGAGTCAGCGTCTGGTGAGTTAGTTGGTGTTGTAGTGCAACTTGGTGGCCAAACAGCACTGGGTCTAGCCCAAGGATTAGCCGCAAATGGAATTCCTATCTTGGGTACTACACCTGATGCAATTGACCTAGCCGAAGAACGCGGTGCTTTCTCACGAATTCTTGATGACGCTGGCCTGATCTCTCCAGCCAATGGCACAGCAACCAGCCTTGAGGAAGCAAAGATTATTGCAGAACGGATTGGTTTTCCTGTACTGGTAAGACCATCCTTTGTTCTAGGTGGGCGCGGAATGGAAATCGTCTATGACCAGAAATCTCTTGAAGGCTACTTCGATCGAATTGCAGACCAGGCTATCGTTGGCCCGAAGCATCCACTATTGGTAGACCGCTTCCTTGACGATGCCATTGAAATAGACATTGACGCACTTTACGATGGACAAAAGCTTTATGTCGGTGGAGTTATGGAACACATCGAAGAAGCTGGCATTCACTCAGGAGACTCATCCTGCACCTTACCTCCAATTACATTGAGCACAACCCAAATCAATCGAGTAAGGGAAGCAACGGAAAAGATTGCCAAGGGAATCGGAGTCAAGGGACTACTGAATGTTCAGTTCGCCCTTGCACACGATGTGCTCTACGTCCTTGAGGCAAACCCAAGAGCTTCTAGAACTGTGCCTTTTGTATCTAAAGCACTAGGTATCACCCTTGCAAAAGCCGCCGCTTTGGTAATGGTTGGTTGGTCGATTGATGAGCTAATTGCCAAGGGGCACTTGCCAGCGACAGATGGTACTCACATACCTGAAACTTCTGCAATTTCGGTGAAAGAAGCTGTTCTACCATTCAAGCGGTTCGCAACTAAAGATGGAAGATTTGTCGATTCGCTTCTAGGTCCAGAGATGCGTTCAACTGGTGAGGTAATGGGAATAGATGTAGATTTCCCAACCGCTTTCGCTAAGAGCCAGGCTGCTGCTGGAAGTGCGCTGCCAGTAACAGGCAAGATCTTTATTTCCGTAGCTGACAGAGACAAGCATCAGGTAGTACTACCGGTGAGAAGACTCTGGCAATTAGGTTATGAGATTCTAGCAACCAGTGGAACGGCATCAATCTTGAAAAGGCACGGCATACCAGTGCGCATTGTGCGAAAGCACTCAGCAGATGACGATGCTCCCGCCGGTCCATCGATTGTGGATCTAATCTTGGCCGGGGAAGTCGATGTTGTAGTAAATACTCCTTCTGGTTCTTCTGCCAGAAAAGATGGTTACGAGATTCGAGCAGCCACAACAGCTGCTGACGCACCTATCTTTACAACCATTGCGCAACTCTCAGCTGCTATTGGATCGTTTGAGTCTGTAATCGCTGGCGATTTCAAAGTACGTTCTTTACAAGAGCACGCTCAAGACAGGAGAGAAGCTCTTGCCTGAGACCTTTTCGAAAAGACTGGAAACTGCTTTCGCGGCCAAGGGCCAGCTTTGCGTGGGAATTGATCCGCACGAAAGCTTGCTCATTGAAAATGGTTTTGATGTCTCAGCGGAAGGATTGCATCAGTTCAGCTTGAGAATGTTGGATCAGCTGCAATACGAGGTTTCTATCATCAAGCCTCAGGTGTCTTTCTTCGAGAGGTTCGGATCACACGGATTTAGATCCCTTGAACTTATTCTTCAGGAGGCCAACCAAAGAGGTTTTCTAGTTATCGCTGACGCGAAAAGGGCAGACATAGGCTCAACTATGGAGGCCTATGGTCAGGCGTGGTTGGCTAAATCCGCTCCATTCATTTGTGACGCACTAACTGTAAATCCCTACCTAGGTGTTGGGTCGCTTTCATCAGCAGTTGCTTTTGCAAGCGAAAGGGGCAAAGGCTTGTTTGTCTTAGCCGCTACTTCCAATCAAGAAGGAATAACTTTACAGTCCTCCAGAAATGAAGAGGTAACTGTCGCCGCTCAAGTGGCAAGGGAAGTTCAGACTTTTAACATCAACTCAGCAACTAGCAACACACTTTTTGGATCACTGGGTCTGGTAGTTGGCGCAACAGTCGACCTAAAGCAAATGGGTCTCGATTCGCTAAATGCTGACAGGACCAGCCTGAGAACGACAATCCTGGCACCAGGTTTTGGTTTTCAAGGTGCAAGGCTAGAAAGCGCTAAGAATATTTTTGGCGATCTCTCGAGAGACGTAATTTATACAGTCTCAAGATCAGCGCTGAGAAACGGTATCGAGGGCTTAAAGGTTACAGTTAGGAAAGACCAAGAGATTCTGACCGAAGCGCTGGGACAATAGGCTTAAGCCATGACCAGACTTACGGTAATAGCCGGACCAACTGCAGTTGGCAAAGGAACAGTAGTTCGTTATCTGTTAGAACAACATCCGGAGATACTGGTTTCAGTTTCCGCAACCACCCGTCAACCTAGAGTTGGTGAAGTTCATGGCAGGGACTACTTTTTCGTTAGCAACGAAGAATTCGACGAAATGATCGCCAATAACGAACTTCTCGAGTACGCAGTAGTTCACCAGAGTAATAGGTACGGGACACCGAGAGAACCGGTGGAGGCAGCGCTTAGCTTGGGTAAGCAAATCATTCTGGAGATTGATATTCAGGGTGCTGAACAGGTGAAAAAAGCCATGCCTAGTGCAAATTTGATTTTCATCAAGCCTCCTAGCTTCGAAGAACTAAAAAGGCGCTTGACTACTAGAGGAACTGAGAGCGAAGCGGAAGTCGAAATTAGGCTAAAAACGGCGGTATTAGAGCTTGAATCAGCCCATAGATTCGACCATGTGGTCGTCAACAGTGATGTGGCGGAATGTGCCAAAGAGGTCTTAGACTTGATGCAGTCAGCGTGAGTTTGAATGCTACGCACAATTTAGAAGAAAAGTAGACGAAATATGTCAGAAAAACTTGAGGGAATCGTTTCCCCATCAATCGACGCACTCATGGCTAAGAGCGACTCTAAGTACGGTTTGGTTATTTTTGCAGCCAAGCGTGCTCGCCAGATCAACGATTACTATTCAGCTCTGCACGAGGGTAGCCTTTTTGACAATGTTGGTCCACTAGTTGATGCTGCTGTTGACGACAAGCCACTTTCAATCGCGATGCGCGAAATAGTTGAAGGTGCTGTAGTCGCTTCAGAGGCCAAATAGTTCCTCCGAAACCTTGCAAATCCTAGTTGGCGTTACCGGGGGAATAGCCGCCTATAAGGCTGCCGGTGTGATCCGTGGTCTTACTGAACTAGGTCATAGCGTAAAGGTTTTGCCAACTCAGAACTCCTTGAGGTTTATCGGCTCAACAACTCTCGAAGCTCTCTCACACAACAAGATTGACCCCGATCTTTACACCGACGTAGATTCTGTAAAGCATATAGCCCTTGCCCAAGAAGCAGATTTGGTTATCGTCGCACCAGCGACAGCAGCTTTTATCGCTCGGTACGCAACAGGACTCGCAGATGATTTATTGCTGAACGTTCTACTCGCGACAAAAGCCAAGGTGGTTGTAGCGCCAGCTATGCACACTGAAATGTGGCTGCACCCTGCAACTGTAGAAAACGTTGCGAAACTAAGAGCACGTGGTGTTTCAGTACTTGACCCAGACAGTGGCCGTCTGACCGGAGAAGATTCTGGTCCTGGAAGATTACCTGAACCAGAGACGATTGTGCAGTTTGCGCTCAACGCTGCCAACACCAGTCAAGACTTGATTGGCTATCACTTCACAATCGCTACCGGCGGTACTCGTGAACCTATAGATACTGTTCGCTTCATAGGTAACCGATCCTCAGGTAAACAAGGCATAGCTTTAGCAGAAGAAGTTCAAGAACGAGGCGGCACAGTATCTCTAGTGGCTGCAAACGTTGAGCTTGATTTAGCTAAGTTCAAAGACGTCCTAAAAGTTGCGACTGCGGCAGAGCTAAGTAAAGCTCTGCAAAGCTTATTGAGCGCTAGCGATGTCGTGCTCATGCCAGCTGCTGTCAGCGATTATCGCTTAGCAGATGTCATTCCTGGAAAATTGAGTAGGGAAGAAGATGCAGAGTTTGATCTCCGACTGGTAGCGAATCCTGATGTAATAGCAGGACTGTCGAGTTTAAGGGAATCCAGTAAACCCCTAATAGTTGGCTTTGCTGCAGAGCTTCTCTCCGAAGCAGATAAATCATTGGAAGACTTAGCACTAGCCAAGCTACACAAGAAGAGAATCGACATGGTGGTTGCCAATGATGTATCAGGTGGCGCTGTGTTCAATCAGGACAGCAACTCAGTGGTTATTGTCTCGAATAACAAAACTGACAAGGTTTTTGGAACAAAAAGAGAAGTGGCACACGGCATCATCAATGAAGTTCTAGCCCTACTAAAGACCCAGTAATCCCCAACCCCTAAAGCTTGTCGTTGACAGCAGATATACTGGTGTTCATATGAATAAGACCAAGTACTTCACCTCAGAATCAGTCACAGAAGGTCACCCAGACAAGATCTGTGACCAAATAAGTGACGCGATTCTTGACAACCTACTAGAACAAGATCCGGCTTCCCGCGTTGCGGTTGAAACACTGGTCACCACTGGTTTGGTCCACGTCGCTGGCGAAGTTACTACCGAAGGCTACGCTGAAATCCCAGACATCGTCCGCCAAAAATTGCTTGACATCGGTTACAACTCTTCGGAGATTGGTTTTGATGGCAACTCCTGTGGAGTTAGCGTCTCTATTGGCAGACAATCTGCTGACATTGCAATGGGAGTAGACAAGTCACTCGAAGCAACCTATGGTCTATCTAAAGATGAATACGATAATCAAGGCGCAGGCGATCAGGGAATCATGTTTGGTTTTGCATGTGATGAAACAGCGCAACTGATGCCACTTCCAATCAAAATGGCGCACTCACTGTCGGAACAACTAGCCCAAATTAGACATCAACGTTCCGTGGACTTTCTAAGGCCAGATGGAAAAACTCAGGTAACGATCGGATATGAAAACGGTAGGCCAACATCTGTAAAAACTATCGTTGTAAGCACACAACATAATCCTGGTGTAAGCAGATTTGACTTAGTTGACGCTGTAAGGGAATTGGTGGTTGCACCAGTACTAAAAGATTTCGGTTTCGAAACTGTAGACACCGAGATCCTGATCAACCCAACTGGTAATTTCGTAATTGGTGGTCCACAGGGCGATGCGGGACTTACTGGTCGAAAAATCATAATCGACACCTATGGCGGATATAGCAGACACGGGGGTGGCGCATTTAGCGGAAAAGACCCTTCTAAAGTTGATAGATCTGCCGCTTACGCCATGCGATGGGTCGCTAAAAACGCTGTTGCTGCAGGACTAGCTTCAAAGATTGAAGTGCAAGTTGCCTACGCTATTGGAGTTGCCAAACCGGTAGGACTTTACGTCGAAACCTTTGGAACTCACAATGTGGACCAGGATGTTATAGAGCGAGCAATTCTAGAGGTCTTTGATCTAAGACCGAGAGCTATCATCGACCAGCTGGATTTACTTAGACCGATCTATGGAGCAACCGCTAGTTATGGCCACTTTGGTCGTGAACTTCCTGAGTTCACTTGGGAGTCACTTAACCGAGTCCAGGAACTTCAAGCTGCCGCAGGGATCTAGTTTGACTCTCATCGCCAAGGTACGATTTCCATCGCCGTTACCTCAGTTAGACAAGGAATTTGATTACCTAGTTCCTGTTGATTTACACAATCAAGTAGCTCTTGGTTCATCAGTGAAAGTTCCTTTCGGACCTGGTGGAAAACTAAAACTAGGTTTCATAACAGCATTGGCATTGGAATCAGAACATTCGGACAAATTACTGACCGTTGAGGCAATTGAATCTGCGAGCCCGGTAATCACCCAAAATCAACTGGAGCTTTGCCTGGCTGTAGCGAAACGTCAAGCGGGCACAATTGGTGAACTTCTAGGAACGTCAGTTCCTAAATTCTCGGCGAGAGCAGCCAAGAATTTTCATGCAGATAGCTTGCAAGAAGGTGCGCAAGAGATTGAAACTGTGGCAAGCCCATTGGCTAAATTCGTTCAATTAAATCGAAGGGTCTACTTTCAACCTGAACTTGTCTGCGACGCAGATGATCCTCAATCTTGGGCAAATACTTTCGCAATACTCTGCATAGCGGAATATCAAAACGGTAGAAGCTCTCTAGTTGTTCTAGCAGATTTCTCCGATTTGGAGCTGTTTGAGGAAGCATTGGACAGATTGAACGCCAGATCTATCGCCATTCGCCACTCAAGCTCTGATACTGGTTCGATTCGCTATACGAACCATCTCAAGTCCATCAGGGATGTTGCAATCAACTACGGGGTGAGAAGTGCGTCCTTTGCACCAGCAACGAATCTCGGGCTAATTCTGCTTTGGAATGACGGGGATGACTCGCACACTGAACAATCATCACCGTACTGGAGTTCTCGTGAAGTTCTCCTGCAAAGAGCTGAGTTAGAACAATCAAAGATAGTGATTGGTTCTTATTCGCCAAGTGCAGAGGTGATTCGATTGCTAGAAATGGAGTTCTTAGCAAAATGCCCTTTTCCTACCTCAGCTCTTGAAGTTCGAATTTCAACCTCAAATGAGCGACTAGACGCACAATCCTTTGCACTTATGAGCAATGCTCTAAAGGAAGGCAAATCTGTCCTTGTACAAATAGCGAATTCTGGTTGGGCTATATCGCTTGCCTGCGTTGGCTGCAAAGAGATTCGCAGATGTCCGAACTGCAACTCTTCAATTTGGATTGATCCAGCTGGCAAGTTCAGGTGCCGAAACTGTAAGGCATATGAAGCTCTCCAACCCTGCTCCTGCGGAAAAATTGGAACTAGACCGACAAGACTGGGTGCTTCAGCAATAGCAGCACAACTGGCTAAGAGTTTCCCGAATGCAAATGTTGTTAGTTCGAACGGTGACAATCGTGTTACTAACGTCCAAGGTTCAGGAATACTTGCGGTCGCAACTCCAGGAGCTGAACCTATAGCAACAGGTGGATACGCTGTTGTTTTGCTAGCTGATGCCGCGAACATGATTGGGGCACCTAGGCTCCGAGCATTAGAGCAGAGTTTGGCTAGGTGGTCAGCGGCAATTTCTTTGGCTAATTCCGATTCAAAGATTATCTTCGTCGGGCTCAAAGAGAAGCTTGCGCAACAAATGGAAGTCTTAGATTTCTATTCCGCAGTTCGGGACGATTACCTTGATCGACTAGAACTCGGCTTGCCTCCGGCAACTCGAATAGCCTCTATAACCGTGTCTAACGATAGAGACTTCTTAGGTTTGGTTCAAAGAGTGGAGGCTGAAACTGACTCCGAACTTATCCGAAAGCTTCCAATAGATGCCAAGAACGTTTTAGTGCTCGATTACCCATATAACCTAGGAGCGCGTTTGGCAGATTCCCTAAAAGCGATCACAACAGAACTGACGAGCAAGAGCAAATCTAAAAAGCCCGGTGAGCGAGTATTCCGCATCAACATGGATGACAGCAAAGTAATCTAGTAAAGAGACATTGGAAGTCAATGAAGGTTTTATTTGCTGGCACGCCGCCTAACGCGGCAGAAGTCCTGAAAGGCATAGTCGAAGCAGGACATGAGGTTGTGGCTGTCCTCACTCGCGAAGACGCGCTAACCGGTAGGAAAAAGATACTCACCCCGTCAGCTGTTGCAGTAACCGCCAAAGAACTGGGTATTCCAACAATCAAAGCGAACCGAATTACTGATGAAATCAAGGTTAAGATAACTCAGACCAAAGCAGATCTAGCTATTGTTGTGGCTTATGGAATGATATTGACACAGGAGACTCTGGACCTTTTGCCAGAGGGCTGGTTCAACTTGCACTTCAGCCTGCTACCTAAATGGCGAGGAGCAGCTCCTGTTCAGCGAGCAATTGCGGAAGGCGATACGGAGACCGGTGTTGCACTTTTCAAGATCGATTCTGGGTTGGATACCGGTCCTCTTCTCGGCACTGTGGCAACTCCAATAGGACCAGATGAAACATCCGGCGAGTTGATCAGCAGACTAACTAAGCTGGGGCTCACACTAGTCAATGCAGAATTGCCGAATATCTATTCCGGTGTAATGCATTTGGAACCTCAAATAGGAGAGCCGTCGAAAGCTTCCAAGCCAACCCGCCTTGAAGCCAAGATTTCTTTTGACTCAAGGGCTGAGCATATCGATGACTTAGTTAGAGCAATGAACCCCGAACCGATGGCCTGGTGCCTTTTGAATGACCAGCCCATGAGAGTAATTAGATCAAGACAAGCCAGAATCAATTCCAGGGATTTATCAAAACAAATTGGTTCTCTTCACAGTGAAGAAGGCAAAGTTTTCGTGTGTTGCGGTGACGACACTTGGCTTGAACTTATTGAGGTGCAACCGGCGTCAAGGAATGTAATGTCTGCGAAAGACTGGTTCAATGGCCTTGGCGAAATAGTTGTCTTAAAGTGAGAGTTCCTATTTCGGCCAGAAGTGTCGCGCTTGACCTTTTGAATAAAGTTACCTTTGAAGATAGCTATGCAAATCTTGTCATGCCAAGTTTGCTTGAAGAAGCAAGGTTAAATCAGCGAGATTCTGCTCTTGCTCAAGAGCTAGCTTTTTCGACTCTTCGCTGGCAATTGACATATGATTTCGTCCTGAACCAAGTTAGTTCTAGGCCAGTTGACGAAATCGATGCTTCGGTACTGAACGCCTTGCGCATGGGTTGCCACCAGTTACTGCAAATGAGAATTCCTCCGCACGCTGCTCTAAATGAGACTGTAAATCTAATTCGTGCCGCAGTTGGAGAAAAAGCTGTTGGTTTTGCAAATGGAGTTTTGCGCAGAGTTAGTGAAAAATCTTTCGAAGATTGGATTGAGATTGCTGCGGCTAAATCTAAATCCAAAACCGAATTCCTTTCTATTCAATACAGCCATCCAGAATGGATAGTTCGGGCATTAACTCAAGTTTTGAACGCTGATGGCTTAGGTGACGATGTCGAATTCCTGCTTGCAGCAAATAATGAACCAGCAGATGTGAATCTTGTTGCACTTCCTGGTAGGGCGCAAGTTAGAGATTTTCTAGCCCTTGGAGCTAAGCAAAACCAATTTAGCCCTTACGGGTTCTCAATAGACTCCGGTAATCCGGGCGAGATCGAAGAGGTACGATTTGGCGCTGTTCGCGTGCAAGATGAAGGCTCACAACTTGCAGCGCTAGCACTTTCCTCGTTTAGACCTGTGGTTAGGGCAGAGAAGTGGCTTGATATGTGTGCAGGTCCTGGTGGTAAAGCTGCTCTACTAGCCGCAAACGCTCAGATTTCAGGTGCTCAACTTGTCGCAAATGAGATTCTGCCTCATCGAGCAAAACTTGTAAGCAACGCACTTAGCGGATTCCCGAGTGTTGAATTATCTATCCGCGATGGTAAAGATTTCGGTGTATCTCAGGAAAATCAATTCGATCGCATTATTGTTGACGCACCATGTAGTGGTCTTGGTGCGTTGAGGCGCAGGCCTGAAGCTAGGTGGAGAAAGAGTTCAGAGGATCTGAAGACCCTTACTCAACTACAGTTTGATTTGCTTGACAGCGCATATAAGGCTCTCAAGCCTGGTGGGCTGTTGCTTTATGTCACATGTTCTCCGCACCTATCTGAAACTGTGGCAATTATTGACAAAGCACAGCGAGTTTTGGGCGTAACACTGCTTGATCTAACCAGTCATCTAAACGCCGAGTATTTTCACGAGCGCCTACCGTCGAATAGGAAAACAGTTCAGTTGTATACCAGCCGGGACAACACGGACTGTATGTTTATGGCCATGCTTACTAAAGAGGCTTAGAGCGTTAGGTTAGAGATATGAGCGTAAAAATTCAACCGAGCATCCTCAGTGCTGACTTTGTAAATTTTGAAAGAGACTTCGCTTCAATAAGTGAGGCTGATGGTATCCACGTCGATGTTATGGATGGCCACTTTGTTCCAAATCTGACCTTTGGTACAGGCATGGTCAAACGTATGCAAGAGATAGCCCAAGTTCCACTTGATGTCCACCTCATGATTGAAAACCCTGAGCTGTGGGCAAAGAAATATGCGGAGTTGGGTGTTTTCTCTGTAACTTTTCACCTAGAAGCCTCAAGCTACCCAATCGAAACGGCTAACGCTATCAAGTCAAATGGCTCACGTGCGGGCCTTGCCATCAAGCCAGGAACACCTGTTTCAGACATTGAACACTTGCTTGATAGCTTTGATCAGATCCTCGTGATGTCTGTTGAACCTGGCTTTGGCGGTCAATCATTCATGCCGGTTGCCCTGGAGAAGATTTCTCAAATCAGGTCTCGCCTTGACGAATCTGGATCACAGACTTGGTTGCAAGTCGATGGCGGCATCAACCTGGAGACTATTTCGTTAGCAGCCAAAGCCGGAGCCGATACTTTCGTAGCTGGTAGTTCAGTGTTTGGAGCAAGCGACAGAAACGACATGATCGCACAATTGCGTATCGCTGCGAGCATCGCGAGAAGCAACAGCTAGTTTCAACTGTAAAATGGGCTGATGAAGACCTTCGAATCTCTCTTTGAAGAGATAACGCGCAAAGCCAACGCAGATCCCGCTGTTTCGAATACCAGTGCCCTTTTGGAATCAGGAGTGCATGCCATTGGCAAGAAGATTGTTGAAGAAGCGGCAGAGGTCTGGATGGCTGCGGAGCACGAGACCAATCAAGATTTAGCCTTAGAAATCAGCCAACTTATCTACCACTTGCAGGTTCTCATGGTCGCTAAGGGCCTATCAATCAGCGACATCGAAGAAAGGTTCTAAATGACCATGCTGAAAGTTGCAGTTCCAAACAAGGGCATTCTTTCTGAATTTGCTACTGAAATGCTAGCTGAGGCTGGGTATGCAATCCGTAAAGATAGCAAGACATTGCGTGTGGTGGATAGCTCAAACAACATCGAGTTCTTTTATCTCAGACCAAGAGACATCGCTACATATGTTGGTACCGGGGCGCTTGACCTAGGACTTACCGGTCTAGATTTGCTAGTCGACAGCAGATCAACAGCCCTAAAGGTCGCCAACTTGAACTTCGGTCAATCTCATTTCACTTTTGCTGGACCTATCGGTGAATTCACATCGATTGAGCAACTGCAGGGCAAGAGAATAGCTAGTTCATATGCAAACATCCTGGAAGATTTCCTCAGTCAACGAGGTATTCAAGCGACTGTCATCAAACTAGATGGAGCAGTGGAGACAGCAATAAGCCTTGGTGTTGCCGACGCCATTGCTGATGTTGTTTCAACTGGCAATACTTTGAGACAAGCAGGACTGGAGGCTTTTGGTGAGGTTGTGCTGGAATCCTCCGCCTACCTAATTGCAAACGCCGAAAGTGTTGAAAAAGCTAGTGCACTGTTGCGCAGACTCAATGGGGTAGTGGTCGCTCGAGAGTATGTAATTTTTGATTACGACTGTCCAGCAAATCTTGTTGAGCAGGCATCAATTGTTACGCCTGGAATCGAATCGCCAACTATCTCGCCTACCAAGGATCCAAATTGGTTAGCGGTTCGAGCTTTGGTCAAGCGCGCAGAAACAAATTCAAAGATGGACGAGCTTTACGAGCTAGGCGCTAGAGCCATTCTCGTAAGCGCAATTCACGCGGCTCGTATCTAGTCATGGCGCTATCTCTTCGCATAATTCCTTGTCTTGATGTGAAAGACGGCAAGGTAGTTAAGGGAACCAAGTTCAAAAATCTTTTAGATGTGGGAGATCCGGTTGAACTTGCCAGAACATATTATGAAGGCGGTGCAGACGAGATAACCTTCCTCGATGTGTCCGCGAGTATTGAAGGCCGCAAAGCCATGTTGGATGTCATTTCTAGGACTGCCGAATCAATTTTCATTCCACTTACTGTTGGAGGAGGAGTTAGAACTCTTTCTGACGTTGAAGAATATCTTGCTGCTGGAGCAGACAAAGTCAGCATCGGATCTGCCAGTGTGTCTAATCCTGAGTTACTAGATCAAATATCAACTAAATATGGCAACCAGATTTTGGTGGTTTCTCTTGACATTATTGAAGATTCAAAAGCGCCATCGGGCTATTCTTTGACCACCATGGGTGGCACTAACCTAACCGGAATTGATGCAATGAGTTGGATTGCAGAGAACCAAGAACGGGGCATTGGTGAACTGCTTGTCAATAGTGTTGACAGCGATGGTACTAAGGCTGGTTTCAATATCCCACTGCTGAAAGCAATTCGCGCAAACACTAAGTTGCCTTTGATTGCCAGTGGTGGCGCAGGCTCTGCAACTGACTTTGTTGCAGCTGCTCAATCTGGAGCTAACGCGGTGCTAGCAGCATCCATTTTTCACAATGGCGAAGTTAGCATTGGAGAAGTGAAGGAAACCCTTCAATCCCATGGTGTGAAAGTCAGGATGTGAAATCAACGTGAACCAGCCTGACTTTGAACTAAGCCCGCTAATACCTGCAATCGTCCAGGACCAAAACTCGGGTCGTGTGCTGATGCTCGCATACATGAATGCCGAATCGTATAAACTCACCCTCGAAAGTGGATATTGCCATTTCTGGTCTAGATCGAGAAATGAGATTTGGAAGAAGGGGAGCACTTCAGGTAACTTGCTGAGGGTTTCCAAAATAGAACTGGACTGCGATTCAGATTCACTGCTTATTCAGGCAACGCCAAGTGGTCCCGCTTGCCATAATGGAAGCGAGTCATGTTTTGATTCACATGAAATTATTTTGGCTGATAAGGATCTGAATTGACGAGCATGGGGCTAAACATCTCCAAGGATGAATTCCTAGAATCTGCTGCAGTAGGCACTATCGTTCCTATCTTTATGAAGGTATTTGCTGGCAATGAAACTCCAGTAGGAATCTATGAGAAGTTTTGCGACGAAAACGAAGGAACATTTCTTTTAGAGTCCGCCGAGCAAGGGGTATGGTCGAGATTTAGCTTCATTGGGGTATCCAATAGAGCAAGCTTTATTGAAACAGATTCGTCTTTTATTGTGCGGGGTGAGGAGAAAGCACTACCAAGCGCTAGCAAATTGCCGAGTGTCCCATTGGATGCTATTCGCCTTATTCAGGATTCCTGGAAGACCTTAGAGCTACCAGAACTGCCACCACTTACTTCGGGTTTAGTTGGCCTCTTTTCTTGGGATGTGATTCGTGATATCGAAAATCTTCCTATGATTCCCAAGCAAGATTATTCAAGGCCCAAGATTCATCTAGAAATGGTTCAAGACGTCATCGTCATCGACCACAAAACCAGCAGCATTCTTATTGTTTCTAATGTTTACTGCAGTGAAAATTCCAACTTCGCAGATGACTACGACGCAGCTATTTCTCGCATCGAGAGCATCCTAGGAAAACTGAATCAGGCTACTTCACCAACTCTTTCAAGCTCACAATCAGTTTCTAATTCACTTCAAACTCCGCGCACCGAGCACTCAAGTTTTATTGCGGCCATCGAAAAAGCAAAAGAGCACGTTCGAGCTGGAGACGTGTTCCAGGTTGTTCTTTCGCAACGAATAGACATCGAAGTTCAGGCAAGGCCTATAGATGTATACCGAGTACTTAGAGCTTTGAATCCATCTCCTTACATGTATCTTCTGAACTATAGAGATGACTCTGGCTCTTACTCTGTCGTTGGTTCTTCCCCGGAAGCTTTAGTCAAAGTCACTGGCAACAAGGTTGTTATGCATCCGATTGCCGGCTCTAGACCAAGAGGAGCTGATCAGGCCTCCGATGATCAGTTATCAGAATCTCTGCTTGCTGATCACAAAGAACGGGCCGAGCACCTGATGCTGGTTGACTTGGCTAGAAACGACTTGCTCAAGGTTTGTGAGCCACCTACCGTCACAGTTACTCAATTTATGAAAATTGAGAAGTTCAGTCACATTATGCATTTGGTTTCAACAGTTGAAGGCTCTTTGTCTGCGGGCAAAAGTGCTGTGGACGTCTTCAAGGCAACTTTTCCAGCAGGAACCCTATCTGGAGCACCAAAGCCAAGAGCTCTGCAGATAATCGACGATTTAGAAAGTGCCAATCGAGGAATCTTCGGAGGTGTGGTTGGTTATCTTGATTTCCAGGGAAATGCTGACTTGGCAATCGCCATTCGAACAGCGTTTATCCGAGATGGAATCGCGAGAGTTCAGGCTGGTGCAGGAATTGTTTTGGATTCGGTCCCTGAATCTGAGTACCAAGAAACTCTTAGCAAAATGTCTGCGGTCATTACTTCAATCGAGCAGGCTAACTCTTTATTCGGCACCAAATAGGGCCAAAAGAGTCAGAACTCTCAGGACACAAGTTAAGATTGAGTGGAAGGAAGGTAATAATGAGCAATCATGAAGATGAGCTAGGCCACGGCCACTCTGTAGCAGTCTGGGTCGCAGTAATCACTGCAATAGTTGGAGTAACGGTCGGAACCTTCGGAGTATGCCTTCCAGATGACACTCTAATCTGGATAGGCTCAGTGGTTACTTCAGCTTCCGTTATTCTTGGCCCGCTTTTAGCCAAACTTGGTTACGGCGTAGCCGGTAAATCAGGTTCCTCCAAGTAATGCTTGAAAGCCTCTATGCTGGAGCGCTTGCTGACGCTAAAGATCGACTTGAGAAGGTCAGCTTAAAAGAGCTTGACGAACTGATTTCAACCAGCTCAGCTCCAATTGATGCTTTGAGCCTCTTCGGCCAGGGCAATACCATTCAGGTCATAGCTGAAATTAAGAGAGCTAGCCCTTCCAAAGGTGACTTGGCCGACATTCCGGACCCTAGCGCCTTAGCAAAGACCTACGAACAAGGCAGAGCCTCAGCGATTAGCGTTCTTACCGAGCAGCGCAAATTCAAGGGCTCCCTAGAGGACCTTTCGAAAGTTAGAGCTGCTGTCTCGCTTCCACTATTGAGGAAAGATTTCATAGCAATTGAACAGCAAGTTCTAGAGGCAAGAGCGTATGGGGCTGACCTTGTGCTTCTGATAGCAGCAGGACTAGAGCAAAGCCAGCTAGAGCACCTCTTCAAGTTCGTAGCTAGCTTTGGAATGACTCCATTTGTAGAGACACACAATCGCGAAGAGGTTCAAAGAGCCATCGATGTCGGGGCAGAACTAATTGGCATAAATGCCAGAGATTTGTCTACATTTGAGACAGATCGAGACCTATTTTCGGAACTAGTTGACCTTTTGCCTAAAAGCGCGACCGCTGTCGCAGAGTCTGCTGTGCGAGATGTTGCTGACGTAAGCGCGTATGCCAAGGCAGGAGCAGATATGGTTCTAGTGGGCGAGGCTCTAGTTCAAGGTGACGCAGCTGAACTACTGCGCCAATTCACATCCGTGACAAGAGATTAGACTTAGCAGAATGATTGACAAGGATTCTCTAAAAGCTCAAGATGGACCGTACTTTGGGCAGTACGGTGGCAGGTTCGTGCCTGAGTCACTCATTGCAGCCTTGGATCAGCTAGAAGCAATTTATGCGCAAGCTAAAGCTGACCCTACATTTGCAATCGAGTTGGATGAACTGAACAAGTCTTATGTAGGTCGCCCTTCAATAATTACCGAGGTGCCTAAATTTGCAGCTTTGGCTGGAGACATCAGAGTTTTCCTTAAGCGTGAAGACCTCAACCACACAGGCTCTCACAAGATAAACAACGTTATCGGCCAAGCTTTGCTTGCCAAGCGCATGGGCAAAAAGAGAATCATCGCTGAAACTGGTGCAGGCCAGCACGGTGTTGCCAGTGCAACAGCAGCTGCCTTGTTTGGCTTGGAGTGTGTTGTATACATGGGTGAAGTTGATACCCAGCGTCAAGCACTAAACGTGGCGAGAATGAAACTTCTAGGTGCTGAAGTAGTCCCGGTCACCACAGGTTCTAGAACTCTCAAGGATGCGATTAACGAAGCACTCAGAGACTGGGTAGCAAATGTTGATGACACTCACTATCTTTTGGGCACAGTAGCGGGACCTCACCCTTTTCCAACTATGGTTAGAGATTTCCACTCTGTAATTGGTAAAGAAGCTAGAGCGCAGATGTTAGAAGATTTCGGTTTCCTTCCTAATGTTGTGACGGCCTGCGTTGGTGGAGGCTCTAACGCTATTGGACTGTTCCACGCATTCCTAGACGATGAAGATGTTGCCCTTTGGGGCTTTGAAGCTGCGGGTGAGGGCATGGATACTATGCGTCACGCAGCAACTCTGAGTAAAGGCCGGGTCGGAGTCTTGCACGGGGCTAAGAGTTACATGCTTCAAGACGAAGATGGGCAGACCGTTGAGAGCCATTCAATTTCGGCTGGACTAGATTACCCTGGTGTCGGACCAGAACACTCTTGGCTGAAAGATCTCAATCGCGCTCAGTACTTTGGAATCAGCGATGATGAGGCCATGCAGGCTCTCAAAGCTCTTTCGCAGACTGAAGGAATCATTCCTGCCATAGAAACTGCACATGCGTTAGCTGGAGTCATAAAGTATGGAAATACTTTGCCTGCAAATTCGAGCGTGCTACTGAACTTGAGTGGTCGAGGCGATAAAGACATGGAAACCGTCGGCAAGTATTTTGGATTCTTAGAAGCATGAGTAAGACAGAGGACGTACTAAACGATTTAGCAGGCCAAGATAAGCCTGCTCTAATTGGTTATTTTCCTGCCGGCTACCCAACAGTTGCCGAATCTGTTGAAGCTTGTGTAGCGATGTGCGAATCTGGCGTTGACGTACTAGAACTAGGTGTTCCATACAGCGATCCAGTTATGGATGGTTTAGTAATTCAAGTAGCTACTGAGCAAGCACTTGCTAATGGCTTCAAGCTGAATCAATTCTTCGCCATGGTTAAAGAAATCACTTCTAGGGTTGATACACCGGTGCTTGTCATGAGTTATTGGAATCCAATCATGCAGTATGGCGTTGAGCGTTTTGCTATGGACCTAAAGGCAGCCGGTGGAGCAGGTCTAATCACCCCAGATTTGATTCCTGATGAAGCAACTGAATGGATTGCTCTATCGGAAGAACTTGAACTCGATCGAGTATTTTTAGCAACTCCTTCTTCTTCACCTGAACGTCTAGCCCAAGTTTCTAGACTCAGCAGGGGATTTATCTATGCCGTTTCCACTATGGGTATCACCGGAGCGCGTGAAGACTTAGACGCTAAAGCAAAAGCTGTGGTTGAGGGAGTTCATAAAACAGCAACTTCTGTTCCGGTTTGTGTTGGTATAGGTATTTCAACTGCTGAACAGGTTGCTGAAGTAAACTCTTACGCTGATGGCGCTATCGTTGGCAGTGTTTTCATCAAGGCTTACCGCGATGGCGGAATAGAAGAGCTAAAGAAATCAGTCATTCAACTAAAGGGTAGGCACTAAAGTGAACTTTCTTACATCAATTCCCTCACCTACTGTTTCGAGTTTCACACTCGGACCTGTCGTTATCCACTTCTACTCTCTTTTCATACTCGCCGGCATTGTGGTAGCAACTGTCGTAACCGCAGGTCGAATGAAAGCCCGTGGCATGGAAGCCGGTCTAGCACTTGATATCGCAATTTGGGCTGTTCCATTTGGAATTGTTGGTGGAAGACTATTTCACGTCGCCACCCACATAAACGACTACTTTGGTCCAGGAAAAGATTGGACCACCATGTTCCGCCTTTGGGAAGGTGGTCTGGCAATCTATGGAGCGCTAATCTTCGGAGTAATTGGTGCTTACATCGCCTGTCAGGTTGACATCAAAGGCATACGGATTGAATCTGCAGGTATCAGGTTTCTGAGCTTTGCCGATGCTCTAGTTCCTGGTTTGCTAGCAGCTCAAGCACTTGGTCGGTGGGGTAACTACTTCAACAGTGAGCTTTTTGGTGCTCCAACTGATCTTCCTTGGGGACTTGAGATTTCTTCATTCAATCCAAGCTACCCAGTTGGCTTACCTGAGGGAGTTCTCTTTCACCCAACTTTCCTCTACGAATCAATCTGGTCATTACTAGGTATTGCTGTCCTTTTGTTGCTGGAGCAAAGATTTAACCTAGGTTGGGGTCGTATGTTCGCCAGCTACTTGATGTGGTACTCATTCGGTAGATTCTTCATTGAGGCGATTCGCCTTGATCCAAGCGACATCTTCATGGGCCTCAGAACTAACCAGTGGTCCGCTTTGGTCGGCTTCCTGCTCGGCTTTGCTCTTCTAATGATCCAGCGCTATCGACACACAGGCATTGAAACCACTGGATATCTGCCAGGTAGAAGCAATAAGCATCAGGTGGCCGAGCCTCAGGAAACTAGCGAGTCTGACATAGAATTAGCAGAGTCAGCGGATAAAGAGTAAATCTACAGTCCACCTTCTTTGGGCCAAAGTCGTCCCCATTATTGAATTGAATGGAGTTCGGCATGTCTGGTCTATCGCCGTTTGAGCGCTTTAATAGCGCTCCAGCAGCTCATGGCCTCTATGACCCTGCTCTGGACAAGGACGCCTGTGGTTTGGCCATGGTTGCCACACTCAGGGGGACACCTGGACATGACATCATCGATACCGCTTTAACTGCCCTTCGAAACCTTGAACACAGAGGGGCTGTTGGATCTGACGCTGGTACCGGTGATGGTGCTGGAATTATCACCCAGTTGCCGGATCTGTTCTTCAGATCTGTTCTTGAATTCCAATTACCCTCGAGTGGTAAATATGGAGCAGGCCTGGTCTTTATTGAATTAGAAGCTGATTCAAGAGAGTTTGAATCCTCTTTCGCAAACCTATGTAAAGGACTCGGCCTAAGCCTTCTTGGTGTCAGAGTGGTGCCAACTGATCCAGAAGCTCTCGGTGATTTAGCTCTGAAGGCGATGCCGCAAATACTGCAGGTTTTTGTTAGTTCTGAAAAAGAGATTGAGTCTAAGGATTTAGAAAGAAAGCTGTTTTTCTTAAGGAAGAAATCCGAACGAGAGCTTGGCGTTTACCATCCTTCGCTTTCCTCAAAAACAATTGTCTATAAAGGTATGGTTACCACCTTGCAATTGGAACCGTTCTATCCAGATCTAAGCGATGAGCGGTTTGAATCGAAGTTAGCTCTGGTCCATTCAAGGTTCTCAACCAACACTTTCCCGTCATGGCCATTAGCGCATCCGTTCAGAATGATTGCTCACAATGGTGAAATCAACACCATCAAGGGAAACAGAAATTGGATTAGAGCGAGAGAGTCTCGGCTAGAGTCCGAACTTCTTCCTAATATTGACGAACTCAAACCTATAGTCACTCAAGGCGGTAGCGATTCCGCATCCTTTGACGAAGTGCTTGAACTACTAGTTCAGTCAGGAAGATCTTTACCGCACGCCATGATGATGATGATTCCTGAGGCTTGGGAGAAACAAGCTGATATGGATCCACAGCTTCGAGACTTCTACGAGTATCACTCGATGCTAATGGAACCTTGGGATGGACCGGCTGCAGTTATCTTCACCGATGGCGATTTAGTTGGTGCCACATTAGATAGAAATGGCTTGCGTCCAGGTCGTTACATTGTTACTGAAGATGGCCTTGTGGTTTTAGCTTCTGAAATTGGTGTTGTGGACATAGAACCAAGCCGCATTGTTCGAAAAGGAAGACTGCAACCTGGTCGAATGTTCCTTGCTGATACCGCAAGCGGCAGGCTCATTGATGACTCTGAAATCAAATCAGAGATTGCTGCTGCCGAACCTTGGGGCAAATGGCTGGCGGACAACCGAATCAATCTAAAAGATTTGCCTGACCGTGAGCATGTTGCATACACAAAGAGTTCTGTCAGCAGAAGACAAAGAACCTTCGGATACACCGAAGAAGAGTTACGCATACTTATCGCTCCAATGGCCAAAATGGGTAGCGAACCACTAGGAGCTATGGGATCCGATACTCCTATCGCTGCCCTAAGCGACAGACCGAGATTGCTCTTTGACTATTTTGTTCAGCAGTTCGCTCAGGTAACTAATCCGCCGCTGGATAGCATCAGAGAAGAGATAGTTACTTCTCTTTCTGTTGGCATAGGCCCAGAACAAAACCTGCTTGATGCCACACCAGAGCATGCCCGAATGGTTATTTTGGATTTCCCAGTACTAACCAATGACGAACTTTCCAAAATCAAATTCAGTGAAGACTCCGGTATCGGTAAATCACATATCGTCAAAGGGCTGTTCAAAGTTGATGAAGGATCAGAAGGTTTAGTTTCGCGCATCAAGCAAATATGTCTCGAGTTAGACGATGCTGTTGCTGAGGGCTGTAACTTTATTGTGGTCTCCGATAGAGATAGCAACCGAGAACTAGCTCCTATCCCTAGCCTTCTACTTACTTCAGCTGTTCATCACCACCTGATTAGAACTGGTAACAGAACCCGAGTCGGATTGGTAGTTGAAGCAGGCGATGTTCGTGAAGTCCATCACGTTGCTGCTCTAATTGGATATGGTGCTGCGGCAATAAACCCTTATCTAGTAATTGAATCAGTTGAGTTGATGGTGCGTAATGGCACAATCCAGGGCGTAACCATCGAAACCGCAACTAAGAACATGATTAAAGGACTCGGCAAGGGTGTTCTGAAGATTATGTCGAAGATGGGTATCTCCACTGTTTCTTCTTACTCAGGCGCGCAATGCTTTGAAGCTATCGGTCTGTCCCAAGAGTTTGTCGATGCTTATTTCACTGGAACAACAAGTCAACTCGGCGGTATCGGTGTTGATGTGATTATTCGCGAAATAGCAGCACGCCACTCAAGCGCATATCCAACTGAGCAGGCAACTAGACCACACGAAGAACTTGAAGTTGGTGGCGAATACCAATGGAGAAGAGAGGGCCCACCGCATCTTTTCAATCCAGAGACTATCTTCAAACTTCAACACTCAACTAAGACAAAGCGCTTCGACATTTTCAGACAGTACACAAAACTAATCGACGATCAAGCCGAAAAGCTGATGACCCTTCGTGGCCTTTTCATGCTTCGTGAGGGTGTTCGTCCGGCTGTATCCATTGATGAGGTTGAACCTGCTTCAGAGATTGTGAAGAGATTCTCTACCGGTGCAATGTCATACGGTTCTATCTCGCCAGAGGCACACGAAGTACTGGCAATAGCTATGAACAGCATTGGTGCTAAATCTAACACTGGTGAAGGCGGGGAAGAGGTTAGTCGTCTTCTAGATCCGGCTCGCAGAAGTTCCATCAAGCAGGTAGCTTCAGGTCGTTTCGGAGTTACCAGCATGTATCTAACCCACGCTGATGATATTCAAATCAAAATGGCACAGGGAGCAAAGCCTGGTGAAGGTGGTCAACTACCGCCAAACAAGGTGTATCCGTGGATTGCAGACATTCGGCACTCAACTCCTGGTGTTGGACTGATTTCTCCTCCACCACATCACGACATTTATTCGATTGAAGATCTCAAGCAGTTAATCTTCGATTTGAAACGTGCGAACTCGGCTGCACGAGTTCATGTGAAACTTGTTAGCCAGGTTGGTATCGGAACTGTAGCTGCGGGAGTTGCTAAAGCGAAGGCTGACGTTATTTTAGTTTCAGGTCACGATGGTGGAACCGGAGCTTCACCCCTGAATTCACTAAAGCATGCCGGCACACCTTGGGAATTAGGTTTAGCTGAGACTCAGCAAACTCTGATGGCCAATGGCTTAAGAGATCGAGTCTCTGTTCAAGTTGACGGGCAAATGAAAACCGGGCGAGATGTAGTGATCGCTGCTTTGTTAGGCGCTGAGGAGTTCGGTTTCGCAACCGCACCACTGGTTGTATCTGGTTGTGTCATGATGCGAGTGTGTCACCTAGACACTTGTCCAGTAGGTGTAGCAACTCAGAACCCTGAACTTCGATCAAGATTCACAGGTCAAGCCGAACACGTGGTTAACTTCTTTATGTTCTTAGCTGAAGAGGTAAGAGAATACATGGCAGCACTTGGCTTCAAATCATTGGATGAAGCCATTGGTCACACGGAACTACTTGATGCCAATAGAGCAATCTCACATTGGAAAGCCGATGGACTAGACCTCACACCAATCCTTTCTGCACCAGTTCCTAACTCTGGAGCTCTTCGTAGACAAACCTTCCAGGACCACGAGCTTGAAAAACATTTCGACCACGCTCTAATCGAGTTGAGTAACAGCGCTCTAGAAGATGCTAAGCCAGTTGTGATAGAACTTCCAATTAGAAACACTGCACAGGCGGTTGGAACCATGCTGGGCCATGAGCTAACCAAACGTTATGGAATCGATGGTTTACCTGAAGGAACTATTGATGTACGGGTAATAGGTTCAGCAGGTCAATCTTTCGGGGCTTTCGTTCCGCGAGGTATTAAGCTCTCCATCTCAGGAGACGCGAACGACTATGTCGGTAAAGGCCTCTCTGGTGGCTACATTGTTGTAAAGCCAAATGACACATCTGTATTCCCAGCTGAGCAAAATGTCATCGCAGGTAACGTAATTGGATATGGCGCTACCAGCGGTTCGATGTTTATCAGCGGTATCGTAGGTGAACGTTTCTTGGTTAGAAACTCTGGTGCGGTTGCAGTTGTTGAGGGAGTTGGCGATCACGCACTTGAATACATGACCGGGGGAGTTGCTCTAATTCTTGGCAGAACTGGAAAGAATTTAGCTGCTGGAATGTCCGGTGGTGTTGCCTACGTATACAAACTTCGCGCTGATCTAGTAAACAAGAGTGCCCTAGTTGATGAGGAAATTGATTTACTTCCACTTGATGATGAAGATACCCAAGCAGTAAAGGCACTGCTTACCTCTCACCTAAAAGAAACTAATTCAAAACTGGCTGAGCGCATCCTCAACGATTTTGATTCAGCCACTGGAGATTTCACTAAAGTTCTTCCTAGAGATTATGCGAACGTAATGAAGATTCAAGCCGATGCAACTGCACACGGCGAGGACTTAGCTGGAGCTGAAGTATGGCAACGAATTTTGGAGGTGAGTGCTCGTGGGAGATCCTAGAGGCTTTCTAAAAATTACCGAAAGACAAACAGCGAACAGAAGACCCATTGAAGTTCGTATCAAAGACTGGAAAGAAGTCTACGAACCTACTGACCCAGGAGTTCTAAAGAATCAAGCCGGCAGATGCATGGACTGCGGTATCGCGTTCTGCCATCACGGATGCCCGCTGGGTAATCTCATTCCTGAATGGAACGATTTAACCTGGCGTCAAGACGGTCGCGGTGCGATTGAGCGACTCCATGCAACTAACAACTTCCCAGAATTCACCGGAAAGCTTTGTCCTGCTCCTTGTGAGAGCTCCTGTGTGCTTGGTATCAATCAACCCGCAGTGACCATTAAAGAAATTGAAGCATCAATCATCGAACAAGCCTTTGACCGAGGTTGGGTTCAAGCGCACGCTCCAGAACGTATGACTGGTAAGACCGTTGCCGTTGTTGGCTCTGGTCCAGCAGGTTTGGCAGCTGCTCAGCAGCTTACCCGCGCAGGTCACACGGTAGCTGTCTATGAACGTGACGAGCAAATTGGTGGATTACTGCGATACGGTATTCCTGATTTCAAAATGGAAAAGTTTCACATCGACAGACGCTTAGAACAAATGGAAGCCGAAGGAACCCGTTTCAGAACTGGAATCACCATTGGTAAAGACATAACCTGGGACGACCTCTTTAGAAGGTATGAGGCGGTTCTGATAGCTACCGGCGCTCCTAAGCCTAGAAATTTAGACATTCCTGGTAGAGAACTTGAGGGTATTCACTTTGCGATGCCTTACCTTACTCAAGCCAACAAAGTAGTTTCTGGTGCTTCGCTAGAGAACCAAGTAGTAGCGGCAGGTAAGAAAGTAGTAATTCTTGGTGGCGGTGACACTGGAGCAGACTGTCTAGGCACTGCAACTCGTCAGGGAGCTCTTTCAGTAACGACTCTAGCTATCGGCAATCAACCACCTGCTGAGCGCAGAGCAGATCAGCCTTGGCCAACTTTCCCGACATTATTTGAAGTAGCCAGCGCCCACGAAGAATTTGGTGAAAGAAAATACCTAGCCAACACAGTTCGATTCGTAGGTGAAAACGGCAAGGTTACCGGGATTGAAATTGCGGAAACCGATTTCGTAGATGGCAGACGTGTTCCAAAGCCTGGCACCGAGAAGTTGATTGAAGCAGATTTGGTTCTTCTTGCTTTGGGCTTCACCGGCCCTGATGGTCTTATTCAAGTCAATGAGAACAGTGTTGCCCTAGACGATAGGACAAACCTTGCCAGAGATGAAAAATACTCAACCAACGTAGATGGCTTGTTTGTTGCCGGAGACGCGGGCCGTGGCGCAAGCCTAATAGTTTGGGCAATTGCCGAGGGTAGAGCGGCAGCAGCAGCTATCGATGAGTATCTAGAGGGTTCAACTTCGTTGCCATCACCGGTAAAGCCAACCGATACAGGAATTCACGCCTAACCCTTCGGTAGGCTTGTCAAGGAAAGTTCAGCTAAAGGAAAATATGAGACGCGCCAAAATCATTGCAACACTAGGTCCAGCAGTATCCACCTACGAATCCATCAAAGCGATCATTGAGGCAGGTGTCGATGTTGCCAGAATGAACCTAAGTCACGGTAGCTACGACGTGCATGAGGGTCTCTACGAGATTGTTAGGAAGGCAGCTGCTGACCTGAACAAGCCAGTTGGAATATTCGTAGATCTGCAAGGTCCAAAAATTCGCTTGGGTCGCTTCGCAGATGGCCCTGTAAACCTAGTTAAAGGTGCAACGTTCACTATCACCATCGATGACATTCAAGGCGATGTCAACATCTGCTCGACTACATTTAAGGGTCTGCCAAGCGATGTCAAGGTAGGCGATGTGCTACTTATTGACGATGGCAAGGTTGGCCTTAGAGCAACTGCTGTTGATGACAGGTCAGTGACCACAGTTGTTGAGGTAGCGGGAGTTATCAGCAACAACAAAGGTATTAACTTGCCAGGCGTTGCTGTAAATGTTCCAGCGCTAAGTGAAAAAGATGAAGAAGATCTACGTTGGGGAATTCGACTTGGAGTAGACATGATTGCTCTCTCGTTTGTTAGAGATGCGTCAGATATCACTCGAGTTCATGAAATCATGCGCGAAGAAGGCAAGTTCTTGCCAGTGATTGCAAAGATTGAAAAGCCTCAGGCAGTTGAACATCTCGAAGAGATAATCGATGCTTTCGATGGTGTCATGGTTGCTCGAGGCGATCTAGGAGTTGAGCTTCCGTTCTGGCAGGTTCCACTGGTTCAGAAGAGAGCAATCGAACTTTCCAGAAGATGGGCAAAGCCAGTTATTGTTGCAACCCAGATGCTCGAGTCCATGATCAGTGCCTCTAGACCAACTAGAGCTGAAGCTAGCGACGTTGCCAACGCCGTGCTCGATGGTGCTGACTGTCTAATGCTTTCGGGTGAAACTTCTGTGGGAGAGTTCCCGGTGGAAACCGTTCAGGCGATGGCTTCAATCATTGAATCAACTGAAGACAATGGCTTACACCGCATTCCACCGCTTGGTACCAAGCCACACACTCACGGTGGCGCAGTTACTTTAGCGGCAGCCGAGATTGCCGAGCTTCTAGGTTCAAAGTACATATGTGTGTTTACCGAAAGTGGCGATTCACTTCGAAGAGTTTCTCGACTTCGTCATGAAATTCCTACGATTGCCTTTACTCCTTCAGAGCAGACCCAACGCAGACTTTCTCTAGTTTGGGGATCAAATGTTCATCTAGTTCAAGAAGTTAAACACACAGATGAAATGATGCACCAGGTTGATGAGATTCTGTTGGGTAAGGGACTTGCCAAGATCGGCGATGAGGTTGTTGTTGTAGCCGGAACACCTCCTGGTATTCCAGGCTCAACTAACTCTCTCCGAGTGCATCGTGTTGGTGATGCCCTCAATGGAGCAGCTCCGGCTTACGCCAAGTAAAAAAGAAAATAGGCCCCCTAATTTTGGGGGTCTATTCTTTTTGGTGCCGAAGGTGGGAGTCGAACCCACACGCCCTTTCGAGCAAAGCATTTTGAGTGCTCCGCGTCTGCCATTTCGCCACTTCGGCAAGTAACGAAGAAAAGTCTAAACCATTACTTGGAATTGTGTTTGCCCCAGTAATCTAAACCTATGAACACTCAGGTGGATACAGCTCCCAGAATTGTCGTTGCGGAAGACGAAGCAATCATCCGACTAGACATTGTGCAAACACTTGGGGAAGCGGGCTTCAGTGTTGTTGGACAGGCCGGTGATGGCGCGGAAGCTGTTCGATTGGCCATTGAATTGAAGCCTGACTTGGTCCTAATGGACATAAAGATGCCTGGAACCGATGGTTTGCAGGCCGCCGAAGCCCTTGCGGAGCACAAGATACCGGTAGTTCTTTTGACTGCCTTTAGTTCACCAGATTTGATTGATCGAGCCAGTGCTGCTGGAGTCTATAACTACGTAGTAAAGCCTTTCAATCCAAGCAATCTAATTCCAGCTCTGAAGATCGCCCTTTCACTGCATGAGCGAATGTCACAGCAAATAGTCGAGTTAGAGGGCATGACTGAGAAGCTTGAGACCAGAAAGCTAGTCGATAGAGCCAAAGGCCTTCTGACCGAGAAGATGAAATTGAATGAACCGGAAGCATTCAGATGGATACAGAAGGCTTCTATGGATCGCAGGCTATCTATGAAGCAGGTAGCTCTGACTGTTATAGAGCAGTTGGCGGATAAGCCTTAGCGATTATCGCGTAGGAAGTTTGTAATACGAACAGTAGAGAGTCTGTTCCCTGCTTCATCTTCAACTGCAATCTCATGAGTTGCTAAGTTCTTACCAAGATTAACTGCTCTACAGGTTGCTGTGATCAGACCTTTGGTGCAGCTTTTGGTATGGGAAGCGTTGATTTCGATACCAACTGCATGTCTGTTTTCGCCCGCCGCTAAAGTAGCGCACATACTGCCCAGTGTTTCAGCTAAGACAACATAGGCTCCGCCGTGCACAATCCCCAAAGGCTGTCTATTTCCCTCGGCTGGCATAGTTGCAACTCCACCTTCCCCGGCAAGAGAAACTATCTTGATTCCCATCGTGTCGGCTAGTTCGCCAAGTCCACGCTTTTCAATCCAGGCAGCTAATTCAGGGCTCATCGGTTCGGACATCGCATTTTCCTAAGTGTCTCTTAGCGGTTGTTGCCTTTCGGCCAAGTTAGGCTTATGCAATGCCCAACAACAGCAAGCCTACCCTTTTGCTTATCGATGGTCACTCCTTGGCCTTCCGTGCCTTCTATGCGCTATCGCCAGATAATTTCAAGACTCCAGATGGTCAGCACACTAATGCTGTGCATGGCTTTATCTCCATGATGCTCAACATCTTGCAAAACGAAAAACCAACACACTTGGCAATAGCCTTTGATCTGTCAAGGCACTCTTTTAGAACAGACGAGTACCCGGAGTACAAAGGGACAAGAGGAGAGTCACCTCCTGAATTCAATGGACAGACTGAGTTACTACGAGAAGCTCTTCAGGCCATGAACATTCTCACTCTCACCCGTGAGAATTATGAAGCCGACGATGTGATAGCCAGCCTTGCGGACCAGGGTGCTGCAGCTGGCTATAGAGTTCTGATTGTTTCTGGTGACCGTGATACCTTCCAACTCATCCAAGATGATGTGACCATTTTGTATCCGGTTAAAGGTGTGATGAATCTTGCCCGTATGACTGACGAAGCGGTTCTAGAGAAATATGGAATTCACGCAAAACAGTATCCAGATCTAGCCGCTCTAGTTGGTGAAACCTCAGATAACCTGCCGGGTGTTCCTGGTGTTGGTCCAAAGACTGCTGCTAAATGGCTGCAACAGTATGGAGATTTAGCCTCAGTGCTAGCTGCTGAAAATGAGATTTCAGGAAAAGTAGGAGAGAGCCTGAGGGAACACAAAGAGCTAGCCATTAGAAATCGCAGGCTCAACCATTTAGTTCGTGATTTAGATTGTGGTTATACCTTTGATGCCTTTGCGCTTAGACCAGTCAACGAAGGCGCTGTGCGGGAGTCCTTTTCAAAACTGCACTTTAGATCATTGCTTGAACGAGTTCTTCGAAGCCTAGGCACAGCTGAAGGAACCAAGCCTAAGGAAACTGTTTCCGAACCCAGTGCAGCTGTTGTTGAAGAAGTGATTAGCCGTGTCGAACTCATCCTTCCGAAAGAGCCAAAGAGTGCAACTGACGCTTTAGCAAAACTTTATTCTTCACCAAAACCAGTGGCTGTATTTTTCGATTTAGGGGAGCAGAGCGTTCTAGGGGTTGGTCTTGCGAACGAAAGCCTGAGGATAAAGCTCTCCGCTAAAGAGTTAGATAAAGAATTCTTCGCATGGCTAGCTTCTGCTAAACCAAAGGTGGTTTTTGACTGCAAGGCAGCACAGCGCATGCTACTTAGCAACGCTAAAACGATTTCAGCAATTCAAGATGACCCAATGTTGATGGCATACATTGATAATCCACTCAGACGAGGGTTCGCTTTGGAAGGTCTTGTTGCCGAGTATCTTGGAGTGCAACTAGGCGAGGATGATTCAGAAGAGCTTGTCCAAGCTGAGAAAGATCTCTCAGGCTATGCATGGTATTTGTTCCAGCTCAATGCCAAACTAAGCAGTGTGCTTGCTCAATCAGAGCAAACGGCTGTATACAAAGAAGTCGAACTAGCCTCAAGTGATCCGCTTGCCAAGATGGAGCAGACCGGTATCACAGTCGACAGCGCAGGGTTAGCCAAATTAGTTAAGAAACTAGATAAAGAAATTGCATCGATTGCCTCAGCCTGTTACGAGATCATCGGTAAAGAGATTAACTTAGCTTCTCCGAAGCAATTACAAACAGTGCTGTTTGAAGACTTAGGCATGTCTGGTACTAGCAAAGTTAAGACAGGCTTCTCAACTAATGCAGAGGCACTAACAACTCTTTTTGAACAAAACGGTCATCCATTCCTAGAAAAACTTCTCGCTCACCGTGAGGTAACTAAGATTCGCCAAATCGTTGAGACCATAAGCAAGGCCGTCGCAGATGACGGTCGTATTCACACAACCTATGTGCAGACCGGAACCTCGACAGGAAGACTTTCTTCTGAAAATCCAAATCTGCAAAACATTCCTGTTCGAAGCGATAGAGGTCGTTTGATTAGAGATGCATTCATCGTTGGGGATGGTTACGAGACTTTACTAACTGCGGACTACTCTCAGATTGAAATGCGCATCCTTGCTCACTTGAGTGAAGACGAAGGCCTTATCGAGGCGTTCAAGAGCGGTGAAGATTTACACAAGTTTGTTGGCTCAAGAATCTACGGTGTTCCGCCTAGTGAGGTAACTGGAGCTATGCGATCTAAGGTCAAGGCCATGTCTTATGGCTTGGTCTATGGTCTAAGCGAATATGGCTTGGCTAAGCAACTTCGAATCAGTAACGCGGATGCAAAACAACTGATGTCTGATTATTTCGATCGATTTGGTGGTGTTCGAAGATACCTGAGCGAAGTTGTTGAAGACGCAAAAGATCGTGGCTATACCAAGACAATTGCTGGTCGCAGAAGACCTTTCCCAGACCTAAAGAGCAAGATTTTTGCAGTTAAGGAAAATGCTCGGCGCGCTGCCCTCAACGCACCCATTCAAGGAACTGCTGCCGACATAATGAAAATCGCCATGATTAATGTCGACAAAGCTCTGACCAATGCCAAGGTGAAGAGCCGAATATTGCTCCAGGTGCACGATGAATTGGTTATTGAGGTAGCTAAAGGCGAACTTGAGCAAGTGAAGACTCTGGTAGCTAAAGGAATGAATGAAGCAGCTTCGTTGGCCGTCCCACTAGAGGTCAGCATGGGTGTTGGTCGAAGCTGGGATGAGGCTGCCCACTAAATGGTTAGAGGAACCTGCGTTGTTGAACCTTTGGAGGGTCTCCATGCCCGACCAGCTGCGGATTTCGTGCGTCTAGCAACTTTGAGCAAGCACACAGTCACAATCAGCAATCGGGCGGGGAAGAAGGCCTCTGGCACAAGTATTCTGGCCGTTTTGAGCTTGGGTGCCAAACATGGTGAGGAGCTAACCATAGAAGTCGATGGCGAGGACGAAGTAAATGTCCTTCAGGCTTTAATCCGCGTTGTTTCGGGCGAAAAGACCGTATAGACTCTCTCTTGGTCCAGTTTTGGACCAAATAAATCCAGTCCACGTTCAATTGGTGTTTAACGGCTTTCTAAAGGGGCCCTGAATGCCAATTGGCCCGAGTAAAAACAAGATCGAGACAACCTCTCTATGACAAGTAGCACCGATAAAGCACCTAAGCAGGTAGCAATCAACGACATCGGCTCAGCAGAAGAGCTATTAGCCGAAATCGAAAAAACCCTTAAATCTTTCAACGACGGCGATCTAATCGCAGGTATCGTTGTCAAGATTGACCGCGACGAAGTTCTACTAGACGTCGGTTACAAAACTGAAGGTGTTATTCCTTCACGCGAACTATCAATCCGTCACGATGCAGCTCCAGGCGACATCGTTTCCGTTGGTGATTCAATCGAGGCCCTGGTTCTTCAGAAAGAAGACAAAGAAGGCCGACTAATTCTTTCCAAGAAGCGTGCTCAGTACGAGCGTGCTTGGGGCGATGTTGAAAAGATCAAAGAAGCTGATGGCGTGGTTACCGGTTTGGTAATCGAAGTTGTCAAGGGTGGTCTAATCGTTGACATTGGTCTTCGTGGATTCCTTCCAGCATCTCTAATCGAACTACGTCGTGTTCGCGATCTATCTCCTTACCTAGGTCAAAACGTTGATGCAAAGATTTTGGAACTAGACAAGAACCGAAACAACGTTGTTCTTTCACGTCGTGCACTACTAGAAGAATCACAGTCTGCTAACCGCAGCACATTCCTAGCAGATCTTGCTAAGGGTCAAATTCGCACCGGTGTCGTTTCATCTATCGTAAACTTCGGTGCATTCATTGACCTTGGTGGAGTAGACGGACTTGTTCACGTAAGTGAGCTTTCATGGAAGCACATTGAGCATGCAAGCGAAGTTGTTGAGATTGGTCAAGAAGTAACCGTTGAGGTTCTAGAAGTCGATCAGGACAGAGAGCGTGTATCACTATCTCTAAAGGCAACTCAGGAAGACCCATGGCAGGTATTTGCTAGATCACACGCAATCGGTCAGTACGCTCCAGGTAAGGTAACCAAGATTGTTCCGTTCGGTGCATTCGTTCGTGTTGCTGATGGCATTGAAGGCCTAGTTCACATAAGTGAGCTATCCGCAAAGCACATCGACCTAGCAAGCCAGGTAGTAACAGTTAACCAGGACGTCTTCGTGAAGGTTATCGACATCGATCTCGATCGTCGTCGTATCTCACTTTCATTGAAGCAGGCTACTGAAGAAGTAAACCCTGAGGGAACTGACTTCAACCCAGCTCTATACGGTTTGGCTACCGACTTCGACGACCAGGGTAACTACAAGTACCCAGAAGGATTCGACTCCGCAACAAGCGAGTGGAAGCCAGGATTCGAAGATGCCAAAGCCAAGTGGGAGAAGGAATACTCTGAAGCTCATGCACGTTGGGAAGAACACAAGAAGCAGGTTGCAGCAGCAAACGCATTAGCAGCAACCCTTCCTGATGTGAAGCCAGAGGTGCAAGCAAGCACAACTACTTCATCTTCTTCTGAAGGTGCAACCGCATCAGAGGGAACTCTCTCAGATGACGAAGCTCTATCAGCTCTGCGCGATAAGTTGAACAGCGCTGAATAGTTATAAGTAGTTAGGCGGGTTGAGTTTAGAGCTCAACCCGTCTTTCATTTAAGGACAAGTTAGGCTTAGGGTATGTACTTGATTGGTCTGACCGGTGGCATAGCTGCTGGGAAATCTACAGTTGCTAAGCACTGGGTTTCTCTAGGCGCTACTGAGA